>JAAUXT010148448.1_pt1 | contig 25976 bp, 24 predicted proteins | sample 7278171 | NCBI WGS metagenome assembly JAAUXT01 (sample SAMN14350112, study PRJNA611818) | marine sediment metagenome | isolation source: surface marine sediment (1.8m) | place: French Polynesia: Moorea | collected 2018-08
CAAAATGTGTAGGAAACATTTACCCTTGTTTGTTCTCTGACAACACCACAAAAGTTCTGAACTTCCAAGAAAAACGCGCATTTGTTCATTCTTTTTGCGACCTGCCTCGTATGCCAGTAACTCATGTGGAAGTCGCGGCCAGTCCGCACCGACTTGCGACGTCATGCGCGACAGCGAACAACGTCAGTTCGCAGAAAACTCCCCAAGCATTTTTCTGGGTCGCCAATCGGTGTGTTCTGACCTGTTAAATTTCGTTATGTACAATAAATATTGCACTAACATCTTTGTACAAAACCACGAAGATAACGCAAAAATGTTAAATAACAAGGACGACATTTGATTGAAATTTGTACATTCAGAGGTACACAACGGAAGTCATTGAAAAACAAGTGCAATTCATGTACAACTGTGAGAGAAATTGACAACATCAAATTGAACTCAGCTCAGTTCCTTCGTTTGTTGCGCAGCTGCATTTCACTGAACAATTGTGTAAGTTTTCGGAGGGCAGTGTCGAGCTGTGTTCTGTGTTTGTGCCCTGGTCGTTGTGGTCGCCATGCGGTTGGAGCTGAAACGTCTCGCAATTGCGCCGAGCGTTGAACCGGCAAAAATCGACGTGTCGTCGCGTAGCAGTGTCGTGGCTTCATCATCAAAGGTGAGCCTTTTTCTTTGTTCAGATTTTGGTAATACGACGCTTTCCTATTTTTCCTCCTCCGGGAAAAGTCCTTGTCATTCTCAAATGCTGGGCAAAAAGCCAATTTGAATGAACTCATGTGTATGCTTGTGTCCGAGCGCTCCGTGCGCAAATCCACATCACAAGTACGTCTGAGGACCATTCTGTTGGACACCTCCAGTTGGTTCACGACGTCCACCAAATTTGTGCGTTTGATCGGGAGCCGGCGGTCAATTACTGCGCGTCTGCGTGGACGTCGCCATGCATTGCAAGTGCGCAATCCATCATGGGCTTTACACACTGTGTCTGCTTTTGCCATGTTGGGAGAGCTCCAAGCTGTGCGCTGCCAAGGAACACACGTCCACGTTTCGACGTCAAGGTTCCTGTTGAACTGAAAGTTCGTGCAGTGTTCACTTGTCTCCCTTGCTTATGTACACATTGTGATTTTTTGCCTCCAGTCTTGTGCTCTCACTTGCACGTGTGCACATCCAGCTGCCGCCGGCACGTTTTACACTTGACGTAGCAACACCAGTGGAACTTACAGTGACACCTCTCCGTCACCGTGACTTTGTACGTGTTGTAGCCCCGCCCACAACACATGAGGTTGCACCCGTCCATGCCCTGCGAGTCTCGGTTGCACCTTCGGCCCTTGGTGCCTTGCGACCCGGTGTCCGGGTTCTGGTCACAATAGTCTGGGGACTGATCGAGGTATATGAGGTCCTCCTTGGTGGGTCTGTTGTAGCGCGAGTTGCTCTGCACCAGTTTGGTGCCTTGGCGGTTGAAGCCCACGTGCGACGCGCCGTCGTAGCGGTCCTTGAGGCGGTCGCCCGTCTCGCGGAACGACGGCAGCTGGTTCCAGCACGTCTTCAGTGAACACGACCCCGACACGCCGTGACACTTGCACGCCACCTTCGAGTTCAGGTACACGCTCTGGAAAAGACAAGAAACCGTAAAGAAACCGTAAAGTTCAGTTGGCTTTCGAATTCAAGTGCGAGAGAGGAGTTTCCACCACAACGTGCTCCAGTGATGGAACACATGCAGATGTCGCCTCCTCGCCTCAGATTTGCAGTTCCGTGCAGATTCGCGCAATGCGCGCAAATATCCTCAAGATGGTCTGCTTCTCCTTTGCTATTCGCGTCCAAGTTCTTGAAATGGCAGGAAAGCTACCCGTGTCAAGGAGGCAAAAAATGTGTGATCCTTGCTCCCAAACAATAGGTGATCGTGTGCAGAAGTGTACCTTGTGACATTTTTCCAACATCTTTCTGAGGAACCTCCACAGAGAAAAACTCTGACAATCGCGTTTTCAGCAGACATTAGCGTGGTACACGGACGTCGCCAGCTTGTCTTTGGACTCACACATTTTGCACAGAGCACTTGTGAGCTTATTTTTCTGAATGCATAGCCGCAAGCGAAGGAAGGTTAGAAGAAAACAAAAACAAGAGTAAGGTATCTAAAGGTGCCTTCATCTAACTGGGGGTTCGGCCTTACAGCGACTCGCAGGCTAACATCAAAGCTGACACCTCGAGGTGGGGCATTCCAGGCCCCAAGCTACCCGCAGAGTACACGTTGGTGCACACTCTCAACGTGTAGCGCGCAACGAAATCAACTCAGTTGCAAGTGAGAATCAAAGTCGGTCGACCTGTGTTCTTTCTGGGGTACGAGACATTCCTCAATCCCTGAACAAAATTAGGATTTCCACACACAAAAATGTCTCGTCTCGAAACTTTGCTGAATCTTGGGTGGGTGCACTTTCTGAAAGTGCGGGGCTGTTTTGGTTGGACAGGCTGATTCACGCGTCAAACTCAGATCCAGTTTCACAGTGCGCGCATCAGAATATCTGCAAAACATCTTTTGATACGGTCCTTGCAAATCAAGAAATAGTTTTCACACCAAGCGAAAACAAGTAATTATGAAATTTCTCTTTCTCATCCAAGTATCTTGTCTTGGTGTGAGCAGCAACTGGCACTGATCACAACGCAATTACAAACGCCGCAGGAAAGTACTAACGAAGCCCTGAGTTGTTCTCCTGCCTGTCCCAAGTACTGGCAGGCAGCGCCTATCTTGAGTTTCGAGTGTCAATTGGAGGAAAACTTGCGCAAGTCTCGTCAGAGGAATTCTCAGCATTTCTGAAATTCGTCGTGAACGTTTGGGTCGTGTTGCTGAAGCCTTGAACTTCAGCAGCATGCAGTTGCGCTTTTCTTTGGAAGTTTGTTGCAGGCATTGGTTATCAGGTCCCGATTGTGACTCTGAAATATTTGCCTGGGCCAAGCCTGGCACACAACAAAACGGAGCCCAGTTTGTGCTTTTGTTTCTTTTTCTTCTTTGATTTTGTCGAGATGATGGTTGGTGAGTGAGTGCGAACGGCTGTAAGTTGCTTCTTCGGTGGAATCTTCTTTCAAGTCCAGAATGATGAAATCACTGGGTTTACCGGTTGACCAGTGGTCCAACCTCACATCTGATAATCAGCTCACAAACTGCGGTTTTGCACGGGTCATTGACAAAAAGAAGCGTCACTGAATGTCTGACCTCCTGGCACAGTGTCAAACCTCACCCAACACGTCTGGTCGCCCTTGCGAAAAACTCGACTGTCTCTGTCGACCTTTCCGCCAGTGAAACGTAGCTGCAAATTTTATGCGCAGCAATTGATTTGTTCCAACAAGCGCAGATTGAGTTCAGACCGAGGCTGTCCCGAGTTTGTACACTGATGAGCCAACCCAGTCTCCGTGAAATAACCCCAGAGCTACTCGAACCGCATCCATTCTCATCATTTCCCAATCGGATGCCCGAACACAGACATAGAATTCACATTAAACAATGACTGATGAGTCTCCGCAGACAATCTCTTTACAACTCTGTCCAAAATCAAAGCTCCGTGAAGAATTCCAGCACCAACCCTTCACATCAAGTGAAATTACAGGGGCTTTGTGCGAATTCCTCGAGCTCCTTCAGAAGCAGCCCGATGGACCCTGAACTTGTGGAACCCTCCAAGGCCCACAACCTGTTATTTTCGGTGACTTCAACAAAACACGTCAAGCGATTTTTGTCGTCTTTCAAGGGTGTGTCGTAGTCAAGAGAAAAGAAGGCTTTGGTTCAGTTTGCTGAAAAGGAAGTCGTGCACAAGTCTTCGACAGAAATCTTTTTCTCATTGAAGTTTGAAAACGTAATCATCTGCACTGTCCAAATTCATCTCGTGAATTCACACGACATAAGACTGCATACAATTGTGAACAAAACAAATTCTCACACACGAAATTCTCGTGTGCCGAATGGTGGAACAGGATCAAAAAGTTATGTCCTGAATAATTGTGCACTGTACGAAGCTCTGTTGTGCGGTACACGAACCAGTTTTTTCGTGCACACCTTGATGCACCCACCTTTGTGTGTGCACTGTCGACAAAAGTGAATTTTTCAGCAACCCATATGTTCAAAACATTTAATTAACAGTGAGTATTGTGGAACTTTTTGTTGAGACAAATGCATGGCGGAATCATTCTCAGAAAGAGAGAGGTGTGCAGACGAGCAATTTTCCGTCTGGGATGGAATCGCAATAACAAGCACCTTTGGATCACTTCGGTTGAGTGGTAATAAATTTCCGCACCAATTTCTGTGGATTGGGAAAATGAGAACCACATGTATGCGTGCATTTCTGAGACCGAATTGAAAGACTGATCACCCATAATTCCTCATGCACGTTCGTGCCCACACAAATTCTTCAGTTTCATGAGAACAAAGTGACCTGATATTTTGTTTTCCTGCTGTCCTTGTTCCAAAATTGAACACAATCTCGTTGGAACAGGCGAAAGCCTTTCGGTGTCCTTGGTGTGTTTCAGATTCACCTTTTGTGCTTGATGGCAATTTTATTTCTGAGTTCTGAACAAAATGCGTATTTCAATGATGAAAAAGGTTGTTTTTGACTTGAGCGCATTGAATTGAACAAAATACCATAGCGCTTGACAAATGAGTTCACTGAACGGTGGCTGATTGAAACACAAGACAACAGACACGTCTGGAGCCTTTCGCTGTATATATAGTTTTTGTCGAAAGTCGAATGATTCCAACGACCGGTCTGAAGCCGTGCAGCTTAAAGGTGCGGCGCAGAGTCGGCGAAAGAATTTCAGGAGTACCAAGTCTGTGGAATGTTTGCAGAGGAAACTTGTGAGGACCCACGCAAGGTCCTCTTCAAGCGCCGGGTCCTCGCCCTAATGAACACCTTGCATTGCAAAACAGAGCCGCATAAATCACGTCCCAATAACAGTGTCAAAGCGCACACAAGTACAAGCAAATTATAGCCCTCTGTTGTCAGAACTTCTGTAGCCTGAGGCTCACCAATATCATCCTGAACTGTAAAAATAGAGGTGTCAAAATATTGATAATGTCTTTGCTTTGGGCCATGGGAAGTTTTCAGATTCTGAAAGAAGGTAATTTACCAAAATCCCCAACTGATCCCACCAGAAGAAGGAACAGACCAAGAGATACCCACACGCATGTATACACACGTACATTTTCTGATCGGCAATGAGGTGGAGAAATACTTCAAATTCACGTGTCCTGTGGAATGTGTTTGGTTTCACTGTGCACCAACTTTGACCAAAATTTATTGAAGCTCAGAACAGCTGGAGGTGCGCAGAGTTCTCCTGACCAACCACTGAGCTTTGGAGCAAGTGAAACAGTGACAAGTCAAGATTGAATAATCTCCAAATTCTCCATGATGATTGTCCCTATTCGCAACAACTCCAGTCGTTTCCTCAAATGGAATTCAGGAATCAAAATTCTACATAATGATCACCTGTCTTATGAAAATTACAGCTTGATCTGAACCTGAGATAGAGGTCACATCAATGACCTGCTTTTAATTTTCAAATTGCCACGTTCTTGAACTGATGGCGTCAGTGTCAAAGCCCATCATGCTTTACTAAGTCAGAACTCATTTCTCAGCTTTCCACCCTTTCCTGAACTTCCAGCTGATTTTGCCGTCTGAGCATCCATAAAATATGAAGAAAGGTGCAAACGACTTGACACTTGGTGAAAACATTCTTCACCAATTCCTTGAATGGCAAAGTGCAGCCTTCACACTCTGAAATTTGCTTGTGCAAAAATGTGTAATTCTGATACTTTTTTACTGACGGCTCTTGTTCCAAACCAGAAAATGTTTGAATGATGAATTTTCAACCATGCCAATATTTCAGCCTCATTCCTTAACTGGGTGCATTCGTTTCTGGGATGTGGAGTGCATGAGGAATTCTCGCCCGATTTGATACCATGAATGGGTGTGACGGGGTGAAGAGCTGAAGGAGGGTTGCGAGCACGGGGGTCCTACCGTGCATGTGAAGACTCCAATATTTTTCGTTCAGAGTCTTGATGGTGTCTGCGACCGGATCGCACAAAAAGGGGTGAAACTTTTGCGAAAAGCAAGCAACAAAGAGGTTGAGTCAGTGTTTGCTTGCACTTTACTTCAGTCGAGAAAGTCTGAAACATCACCGTGCGCTGCGTGATCACAACAGGCGCCCCATGCCTTTGACAGGAAAAAAATCTGAACAGTTTATAAATAAAATCTGTCAACCGTGAGGAGTTAATTTCCTGACAACTCTCTTTTAATCACTCAATCAATCAAAATGACAAATGGCTAAAGTTTCCTTTTGCGACAAGTGGTGCTCGACTTGGCCCTTACACTGGTCTCCATATCACTTGATATTTTGTCGGTGAGAACTGTCAACGCAGGTTAACTACATCTCTGGGAGAAGGGGCATACCCCCATGGTAACTTCACAGAATTAATTCAGTTTTCACTGCTCATACAAACTGGTGACAAAGCTCTCAAAGGCCAGCCCATTGCCAGTGATCTATCATGTTATTTCAAAGGAGAGCTCATTATAAGCAATGCAGACTGTCAGCTTGAACAATTAATGACAAATAGTCTTGGGTGGACATTTTAATGAATACAGGACATATTTTAATGCAGCCATGGAGAATAATTTAATTGCCAGGGGTGGGAACTTTGTCCGAGGAACCTGTGCTGCAGAAGGCCTGCTTTGTCCAGTCTCTTTGAAGGCGGAATGAGGCCTCGTTAAAATGTTGGACAGTGATATTGCCCCGATATGGACAGACACATCTCTGCTTTGTGTTGGGAAATTCAAAGGCAGAGTTTCCTGTAGTGAATTTGCACGTTGGTTCTCTTTGCGCCCGCTGCTAAATGAAGTCATGCTGACTGGAACTTTTGATCGTGCGATCCTTTTCTGTTTCAAAGGGGGGAGAGATGTAGAGGAGTGACTTTTTATACACTGACTTCTGGACTTCGTCTTCGTGGTCGGTCTGGACCCTGAGTTCTAGTAACCGCAAGGGCAAGGCGAACCCGAAATGTTTGGTGAGCCCTCTTTCTTAAATTTGTTCATTCTGCTGTTCGAATCCCAAGTCCATTGAGTTATGCATTTGCTTCCAGAACACCAAGCCAAAATTCCAGTTCTCCACAGTGTTCAGCATGGGTGTCAGCAAACAATGTCGTCTTACATTGCAGTTTATAATTGTCACTTTGCCCGGAGAAAGGCTTTGATTCTCTGTCCCGAAGCAGAGCAAATCAGTGCAATCACGTTTACTGTAAATTTGCACTTGTGATGTTCGGCCGGTGTCGACGCAGACGCCGCCTCCAGATATTGCGCTGAGTTGGTTTGTTGGCCGTTTGTTTTGTTAACAATCACCCACCACTTCAAATTAAAAGGGACCAGATTCGCCCCAAGCTGTCTTCTTGTTCTCACTCTGTACCACGACATTTGTGTGTGAAGTGCCAGTCTCCCGGACGCGTTCCACGCATAAGAGCCACAAAACGACCAAAAATCTCCGAGTGTAGGTCCTGCAATGCCATCCTTGGTCATTGCCCTGTCGCTGAACTTCACTTCAGAAACGTCGACTTCAAGTTGAAGAAAGGAAAAACAAGATTCCTTTTCAGTGTAGATACGTGCCAATATGACTCTCAGCCGGCACAGACAGCCCTCGTGTTCATGGCCTCCCTCAAATCACAAAATCGAAGGTGCAATGAAGAGCTACGTCTCTGGTTCCCAAGTGGAAAATGACAACCAATTTTGTTTGGGAAGTGGGGAGTCAAAAACTGCTTTCATTTCGGGAATGATCACAAACTTATCTTTTCAACAGTGCAATGATAAAAGTGTTGACACTTGGACGTGTACAAAACCAGAACCAGAAGAGTGGCTCCAAGTGACTTGTTTGTGATTTTTGCTGCTTGCTTTCTTCCAAATGAAGATCAACTGATACCGTGTTGAAAGTTATTTTCCTTCATTATGCGGAACGTAAAAAGAACACTGTTTCTGAGGGGCATAGATGGTCAGTGCCCGCCAACTGCAGCTAAACTGTCATTTGTGGGTCTTTCGCCTTGAACTTGAATGCTATGTCTCTGGGCAGCCTTTGGTTTCAGACTTTCAGTTGTGCACGCAACTTGACAAGATGCAGCTCCAGACAAAGTGCTCGCCCTGTACAACCTCAACACATATACACTGTTAAAAATGCGTGAAGCTGGGGATTTTCTTGCAGGGATTCTTCTTTCAAAAACCGGACAAGGATCCCTGACAGCAAACTGAACACAGTTTCAGATGTAAAATCCGTTTTTGTTTGTGCGTTCAGCTTTTTTCACAAAAGAAACGGCGATTTTCATCTCCGAGAGTTTGGAGGACGATGCCGAGACGTGGATTGTTTGCAGCGAATCCCGTCGGGCCCGGCGCGCCCTCCACACGGACCGCTGACGATGTGCAGGCCCGAGCGCCGTGGCAGCAAAGAAAATTGAGATAGCCAGGAATGAACGCAATCATTATCATTCACAGGAAACTTCCGAAAATACGCTCACTGAAAAAGAAAAGCCGCTCTTCGTACTTGCCCCTCAAAAACGATTTCTCGTGAACTTTTTCCAGTGTGAAAAAGTTTGCAAAGTGAAGAATAATGTTTGCAAAGCAGAGAGCATAAATTTGAAGAAATTATCTGCCTGTGCCTTGCCTTCGCTGAACGTTCTGCAATCTCGAGTGAGAGTTCTCGCATCTTGCAGACCACAGCTCGCAGAGTGCTTGCAATGGAATGGAAAACGCAACACAGGAAGAACTTCTTTCTTCATTATCGCACTAGTGGTAGTTTATCGCGATGTGTAAATTGAGATTACTCAGATCACTCACAACAGCGAAAAAGGAACAACATCACGAGCTGAAGAATAGCTTCTCTTTGGGCTTGAATAATGACGAAACTCCGGGACGCAGTCCTATCTCTCTCTGTCCAATTTTAAGTTGTCCTTTTTTGTGTACTCGTATTGTTCAAATTAGCAGGACAACAGCCAGGTCTTTCGGCTGCTGTGTCACCACAAGCCAAGAAAGGACCTTGTCTGGGTCAAAAGTCAGAAGGGACAGTCCCGGATCTGTCTGATCCGAGAAACAGGATACGGCTGCGGGGAATTTCTCTGAGTTGAGAAGCGCAAACAAACTGCTGATGATCGTGAAAGCACAAGCGTATTTTTCACTGTCAGAGTCATCTATCCGAGAAGAGAGAGAAGATTCCCAGTTTGATTTGCAGTTCTCTTCTCACCCATCCACAATTTTCGTTTCTTCTTCCAGAATCTCATCCCAACAGGGATTTCCGTTTCAAGGTTGTCTCGCTCCGGAGAGATGCTATTCGACCTACTTTCCCAGGCGCTTCACGGGGCGTTTCGCCACAGAGCGGTTGCGGGTGAACCGGTCGCTCCGCACGGGTCCCCACCCTCCCTGAATTATCTCATCAGCGGACTCCACATGAAAACAGAACCCCGTCTACGGCAAGCAAATTTGTATCATCCAGTGACAAGAAATCAATGCTCAGAGGCACGACCGTCGACCGTCCATTGAAATCTGTTCCCTTCTCCAGCAGACACGGGGCTGCGGGCTGCGGGCGCTCGGAGGCCTGTCCTCTGACCCATCAGGCAAAACGACACAAAAGAACCCTGTCGTTTTAAAACGAGCAGGTTGAAATTTCTGCAAGAGGTTCCAAAACCAGCAATGCAAAATCTTGTCTTGTGTTTTCCCCTCACTCCTCTGACAGAAGTCGAGACAAACGTGAACGGGTGTGAGATCTGACCGGTTGAGGCACACCCTGCAGATTGTGCTCACGGCACACAGCAGGAGCCGATGTGGATCTGCAGAGAGAATAGACTCACCCTGCGGCCCGCCTCGTTGTTGTGGAGGTTCATGAGCGTCCGCGCGAGGCCGGCCGAGTGGCGCGGGTGGTTCTTCTCGCGCTCGCGCACGTCGACGAAGCCCTGCGCGAAGCGGTAGCCGTACTCGCTGTTGTCGCCGCAGCCGCCCCAGATCCAGTCTCGGTGCAGCACCTGAGCGAGCAACCAGACGGGCGTCAGCTCGTTGCGTCTTGATGAGGAACAGATGCACATTTTGACAGAAAGATCAATTTGTCGAGGTTGAGATGCGGCCTCATTTGTCCTGTCTGGCGGGTGCGCAAACGGTTCCACGCGCTGACGTCACGGATCCAGGAGGCAGCGGGACTCACCTTGGGGCGGCCCCGGCGCGAGCAGCCGCACGTCGACAGCTGCCCCTCACGACACGCGCGCGCGATCGAGTGCACGACGCCCGCGGACGAGATGGCGTGGGTGAACGCCGCCTCACGACTCGCTGCAAGCAGAAAATACTCAGGTGTTCAGAAGTGATGCTTTGAATTGTCCACACCAGAGGAGACTGAATGTAGATTGTCGAATGTTCTCACTAACACCAGGGCGTCCTTTTCTTGTGAAATTTCACCGGGTTTATTTTTTTTTCCAAGCTCACTCAAAACCAGAACAAACGAAATTGATGTCCACTTTCAGCAGTGAAAGTGATTGCATCGTCCACTGAAAAGTTCTGAAGACAGATGCAGGTCCCTAAGCTGATTGCCAAAATTACTTCTGTCGAGGAAATTGTGACATACTCAGATGAAAGCAGATTCGGGGATAGCTGGCATATCTCAGGCGTGTTAGCACACTCTGTCCGCAGCACATGCATTGAGGTACATCTTTGAAGCCACACAGTGCTGAATATTACTTCATTTTGCTTTGGGCGACAGAGGTCGGTTGGTGTGATACATTTTCCCTTTCCAAGCGAGTTTTTGTCGGCTTTTTGTACAGTCGTGTTTCTGCACTCAAGTCTAGAGTCCAGAATGACATCAATTTTTGAGAGGCGAAAACGCGCAGAGCTTCTGCATTTCCAGGGCTGTGAACAAATTGAAGGGTATGTGGGTGAGCAGAGTGTTGTGGGTATCACTGCAAGGCCCGAGGCTCAAGCAGCAATATCGATGTCTGAACCGAGCTTTCGAGACGATAAGCAATGCCTTGCTTTTGTCACGTTAGAAAGAAGAGAGACGAAACACAGCATCAGACATCCAGTTCACTTCAACATTTCACTGACGAATTGTTCCAAGGTTGTTTTTTTTTCAAACTGAAATGCAGCTTCTGAAAAGGACCCAACGGATGGCTTGACGTGGCACCAAGTTGGACTGAAGTACAGTGCGCGTGCGTCGTGAAGTCACCATAGTTTGCAACTCAAAATGGGTGATTCGGGCCTTGGATTTCAGCGCCAAGAAATCCAAAAAAAATCCATAAGACGACAACTTTTTTCACAGTGAATCAGGGAAAACACTGCAGACGGGCAGACAATCGCACAAACACCCCTGTTCGCGTCCAGGAAGTTTATCGGAGTTCCGCTGAAACGAGAACCCTGCAAAACAGCCCGGGGAGGTTTGTGCACATGTTTCAGTTTATTCTACGTGGAGGTGCCCTGAAACGAAAGGCAAACCCAACTCGCCTGATTTTGGCCAGAGGTACGTACAACCAAAATATTCATCTGACTCGTCTGACTGTTGGGCACTGTCAGAAAGCACAGTCTCTGTGAGGACCTTCGATGAGGGAGTGTATGTACGAGATCGAAGGTGAGGACAGGTTCCTTGTGTTGGCCTTCAGGGCGAAAAGGTGAAGTTGCAGTCAAACTTTTAGTGTAACAACAAGGTGAGAACAGATCCAGACACAACAGCCTTGCGCAAACTGCAAGTGATGATTTTGAGTCCCACAAGGCAAACGAGTTTGTGGTCTTCATCCCCTGCAGCAGCTCTTCGCGTTGATTGCGCACAATTAGCCCCGAGTGCTTTCGACAACTGACCATTAACACGTAACCCGCGAGTTTCCACCCCCGCCCGCGACCAGTCACCGCGTTTGGGAGTAATGAAGACACATCGCCCGCATCTGCGGAGCTGAAGGCCGGACTCTTCACACATGCGCCGCGATCTCCAGCTCGCCCGCTCCTCGGGAACACGGATCATCGCGGTTTTACCTGCTGACATTTGAACCAACCAACCAACTGCCTCAATCACACGCAGCTCGCATCTTGTATTCCAAACTTGCGAATTTTGAAACTGTTCCCGTTGTCCTTGATTTTGGCGTCAGTTGACCAAAAATGACACCCACAAAAATTTGCAGCTGACGTGTGTGCAAAACTTTGAGAGAAAGAGAGGAGAGACAGAGAGAGACACACAGAGAGACAGAGAGAGCCCTTGGAAGTTGGAGGCTTCTCGCTCTGTGATTCTGCGGATTGTAAGCAATGATTCAAAATTCAAGTGAACAAAAATGATCTGAAGATGCAATGGTTTGTTATTCCCAGCAGAACAGCGACGAAAACCTCAGGTGACACAAAAGGTGCAAAGTCAAAGAGAACAACAGGAGGGGCACCACTCGATCATGTTCTGTTGTGGCTCAGAACATGTTTCACCCAACATGTTCTTTCTTGCTGTCACCTTTGTTCAGGCAATCCTAGAAATCTTGTTTGTACGTTCAGTTTGGAATGTTCATGAAACCTAGTTGAGCTCGCTCCAATTTTTCGCGCATGTGTTCGCCAAAAACCAGGTATTCTGCTTCGAATACTCGCGACAACCGAGAAGTTTGTGTTCCACTTTTCAGTTTTGCTTGTGAAAATAGAGTCTACAAACGAAAATTGTATGTGAAAAGTATTCCCCAAAGAAACTTATTGGGGAAACATTTTGCGAAACAAATCCTTCTTCATCCCGTGTGGACCAGTTCAATTGGTACCTGGGATCTATGGCTGAGTGACCAGAATTGCAACTCGTTCCTTACGATCGAGTGGCTCTTGCGAGTACAACACTGCCTGCCACGCAAACACTGTCGATCATGTTTCAAAAGTGAGAAGGGAAAATAATCCGTTGGCGCAACATATTTCACTTGTTGGACAGGATTCTGTGTTCACAAGCAATCTTTGGTGGGAGATCAATCGTGAAACTCGGAAAACGTGGAAAGCACTCTCACTTTTCGTCGGGCTTCTTTCAGTGAAAGCTACAAGACAGTTGTTGCTGGGGTCTAATCGAGTATCTTATCCAACACTTCTACCTGTCACTGAACCTTGCAACACCTCCTCTTGCGTTTTACTCTGATTTACTGCGAGTTGCACTGTCGAAACATTCCGATCCAGGAATGCTCGGTCAGAATCCTGCAGCTTCTGGTTTCGCAAGGCCTTCCGAAAAACAGCAGTTGTTGGGTCGCCATGAATCCAGATCACATTGATCAAGTTTTTCTCATCATGAGAAATCAAAATTTCTTCATTGGAAAATCGCGTATTTTGCGTTTTATAGTTCTGGTGCTCTGTCAAGGGGCGAAACCAAGTTTCAATCCCCAAAGTTTCAATCAAAACAAATTTCAATCTTTTTCAGAGTTTTAACTGCAGCACTTTTGTTTCGGCGAAAATGTTTGGAGCATTATGAACGAGGTTCCACTGTGCAGTTGGAGGTTGAAAGAGGCAGAGATAGAAATGTTTGGGTTTGAAGAAGACCACCTTCATGCAGGAGGAAAGAGTGCAGAGTGCAGGCAGTAACGTTACCCTTTCACACCCTGCTCCCGTTCTTAATTGCCTTTTTGTCAAGTGGGAATTCGCAAAATTCATTGAATGTGATAGTTTATGTGTTCCGCAATTTGTGCTGCTACTTTGCTTGCTTTGTGTCTTCATATTTGTGCTTTCTTTCCGCTGAATTTCGAGTGTTGGAGACATGAATGAACCCTTCCACTATTTTGCCAATTGGTTGCTACGTATTTTGCACTTGTTATTCAAACTGTAAATGCCAAATTAGTTTTGTGGAGCTCTCCTGTTGATTCTGAGGAGGCTGCTCAAATGAGAACCTCACTCAGCGCAGAACAGAAACAAAATCTCTCGGATGAACAAAGCACCGCGTGAGGGCCAGTTTCTGGATCAATTCACTTTTTTCACACGGTAATTGGAGGAAATATATTTTTTGCTAAATGGACGCACCAAGTTGCTTTCACCACAATACCCTTCCCCTTCAAATGATGAAAATAGATCTGCTACAAGCATTCAGGGACAAACTTGGTTGAACTTGGCGATTGAGTTTTCAAACTTTACTCCGCGGTGGAACAAGAGTTTGCACCTGTAATAAAGAAATCAGTGAATGCCATTGTACCAACTTAACCCTCCCCTTCCCCAATAGCTCCTTGCTAAATTTACTGCTGAGATTTTCAAAACATTGAATGAAAATAAATTGGAAAACGTGGCACCCTTGGTGTGCCTAATGTACCTTTAATGTTCAACAAGAAATTTCGGTGCGCGGTGCCCATTGCAACACCTCTGGATAATGTATCGAAGAAGCCATTTGTTGTTGGTGATTTTCCCACTCAGATTGAGCTGTTTGGGGCATTGAGACGTTTATAGGCATTTTGTTTCCTGCCGAAATGACCTTAAATCTTTACACTTTTGGAGCAAACCAAAGCCTTGAGGCCTTGATGTTCCTGGTAAGGTTTGTCAACCTCTTCAAAAGAGAAGGTGAACAGCGTGTATGTGTGGGATTCCACAGGTCTCACCAAAATTACGACAGAAAAACAAAATTCCACGCGAGATTTGAATTTGTAACATTTCTGAACCAAAACCCAAGCTAGGACATCCTCCAGACCACAAGTTCAGACATAAAACTTTGGCGTTCATCCGAGCCACGCAACAAGGTACTCGCAAAGATTCAACAGCAGATTTATTCGACACTGGTTCAATGGCAAGTGAGGAATTGTTTTCGTTCCCGCGATCGGAAGGGATTTGGACTGCAGTGGTCGGATTGTACCCAGAGCATCTCACAGAAAAATTATTGCATTTCGCAGATCTGTTCTTGCGACCAGTAAGCCCTGCCCAGAATTCCTTTGTAGTTTTATTGCTCAAAACTGAGCTGAAGTTGGGCCTCTGGGATTCAAATGGGGGAGTAACTTTATCCGAGGTGTCAAACTACGAATGTTTTAGAGTTTGCATTCAAAGATCTAATTCCTTGAGACAATCTATTGATTTTCTTCAGCGCATGATTCAATCCTCCAAAGTTTCGGGCGACACTTTCTGCCAAGAATGACTTTGGAGAACAGGTCAGGGGAACGGGCCAGCGTGGGCAAAATTCTCAAAATTCACGAGAAAAGCAAATTGGACTCACGGATCTCGAGGACGGGTCCGAAGACGGAGGCGTCCTTCTCGACGACGGAGCAGTTCCAGCGGCGGTGCTGGAACTGCCACTGACACTCCCTGATGCCGAGCTGCGCGCCGCGCGACACCGACCCCATGTGGTCCTGGTAGAGCTGGCACAGCTTGATCTGCCCGTTGCTCAGCCCGTCCACCTGTGTGCACATGGGCTGCGCTCCGATGATGTAGAGCTGGGGGTTCCTCCACACATCCAGGCCCTGCAAACCCAGGTTCCTGAAGAAGACACGAAGGTGAGGATTCAAGAGTTCGTCAGCAAGGTTTTTGCGTGAGTCCACATGCTCTGAGGTGGCATGGTCTGATGTTTTTTGGCGGATATCACACCGAACAAGTGAAATGGAACCGCACATTCTTGCTGCTGGATATTTTCGAATTTAGACATTGTTCGGACACAGAACAAACAAGCAGAACGGAAGTCGGAGACAAGCCGTCAGTGAAAGGGCAAGAACCTTCAGCGAAAATTCGTCTGCACAATAGAAACAATTTGTCCTAATTATACAGATTGTTTTGGTTCGTTTCAAATTTCATTCAGATTGCGTCGACAGGAAAATGAGCAAAACAAATTATCTTGTCAGGTTTTGTGTTGGGGGCAATTTTCCGAAGGCTTTTGTTCCAGTGCGTGAAAGTTTCTCTGAACGACGCCATAGATCTATTTAGAATCCACTTTCAAATTTGGGAAGCAAACTTTCATCCGCTGATTGCGCAATCGTTCTGATTTTGATTTTCGAGTCCTGAACAAATTTGGCAAGCTGACAGCAGAAATTCCTTCAACTCTGAGTTGCAAGAAGTGAGGTCGTATGATCGAAACAGAAAACGTTCTTTTGGATGCACCAAAGATCTGGGCAAAAAAAAAAGCAAATTGTTTTGTGGACAAAACGAGTGGGATCAGCACAGAGTCACACGTTCATCTGTGCAATGTTCGACTGTAGCTTGTTGCATTGCAGATCAAGGGTGGTTATTACTTATTAGCTAAGCTTGGTGGGATGGGGTTACAGGGATAGTTACCCGCATTTCAACACCACTTCACGTATCTCTCAGCACATACTTCTCCACCTTGATGTGCAGCCCCGCACACTTACGCCTCCCAAATGATTTTGTAACGACCTCTGACTGTGGTTTGCATTTATTCTTCGTAAAATGAGCAGCGAATGAATTTTTGTGGGCAATCAGGCTGATTTTCTGCGCGTGATAACACGAAGCTACGTATGCGTTCATCAATTCTCTGTGATAACAATCGCAAGATCGCTCTTCTGTTTCACGGAGACATTTCATGGTGGAAAACGAATCCACGCGCTCAGCGAGAAGGTTCGGACACAGAGCGGTTCAGATCAAAGGTCCGTACTCCGAGCTTGAAGCTTGACCGCAAGATTTTGCAAATATTGCGTGGCATGAGACAAGGTCAACAAGATGTTACAGGAGTACCATCATCGGGATTGCTGTATCATGAGCTGAGTGAACGCGTGCACGTTCTATGTCACCGACAAGGTCAATACCCTGTTCTTGCACACAGTTAGGTTAATCTTTGAAGGAATATCAACCACTTAAGCTCAAATCCAAACGTAAGAAGTCAAAAGGGAAGATTGACAGTGAATTGGTCTGATTTGTTTGCATTTGTTCTCAACTGCAGACATTTCAAGCACGGAAACATCAAGAGCAAAATGTTAATCAACTCGGCCCCGTCTGTCCAGAAATTACTCCCACTGACTCCCGAGTTTCCACTGTTTTGTTGGCATTTCAAACAGAAATCAAAACCAGGTGGCCCAGAAGCCAGGCACAAACCAGGGGAACACAATACAAAAATTCAACAACGAAGACAAGTTGCTGGTGAAAAACTTATCAACACAAGGGAACGACCCAGTCAGAATCCATCTGGTGCGGTTTTCAATCTCTTTTCTCGTTGCGGGGGAGGGGGAGATGCGAACTTAAAATTCCAAAATGATGTCGTTCCCGGCCAAAAAAAAAAAAAAAATAAATAAAGAAGCGGATTTGTGACCCACAAAACAGGAGTCAGGCTCAAAGTTGGTCAGCTTGCAGCACGCTGGTTCTCTTTTCAATCCGATCATCTGAGAAATCGAGCGTAAAAACACGTTCTGAGACTGAGAACAATTACTGCACTCAAAGTCGCGCATCAATCAAGTCGCAAATTTTGATAAGATTTTTGCGGTGCATTAGATTCGCTTTGGACTTTACGCCTTCACCACCACTGTGGAAAATTGCTGTCCAGGAGCGTGTCTTTTGCTGGTAGAGTTACATTTTTGCACAGCTTTGCCGCTCAAATAATTGTCATGGAAACGAAATTTTGGATCGCCTGAAGGCACAGACCAAAGGCTGCAGCGTATCAGGCTCACCTTTTGACACCGATAAATCCAGACATCCAGCAGCTTTGAGCCACTGGTTCTGGAAATCTACATTCGATAGAGCGGAATCTTTTGTGAAGTTTGTTGGGCACAAACATGGAAAAAGACACATGAGAGCAGGAATTGGCCTTTGCAAGGTACCGAAGTGAACGGACACTTCCAAATTTAGAGGATAAAATACTGAATCGAAAAATCCCGTCCGAACAAAAAAGAACTAAATTCTAAGTTCTTTGTGAGATGAACAGATAACGTCACCTCAGCCTTTCATCAAATGTCGCAAACTGGTCTGTTTCGAAATGCTAATCAAGGAAAGTCAGGACTTTGATGAGGCAATTTGTCATTGACAGTACCACCGCACATATTTGATCGCCCTGGGGCTTGCCGCATTTGGCCCCGCATACCTCTGCACACGGTGCTGAGTTTTTCATAGAACGAATGCATTGCTAACTTTTCTGGAAATGAGCCGTGACTGACAGCCTGGATCCTGCACATTTGAAGTACAAATTTTATGCAGCAACGTACTTACCACCACATATCCATGGCCGAGGCGCAGAAGATTTGCAGCAGAGCGAGGAGCAGGCCGAGACACCAGCGGCTGGAGCGCGCCGAGCCGCCGCCGCGGAGCACCCGCCGCGACCCGCGAGCCCGGCTCGGCGGGTCCCACGCGTGACCGTCCATCTCCGCGCCGCTGTCCGCCCGACCGTCAAGGGTTCCCCGACAGAGACCGCGATCTGCTCGGGAGGTGGGAGCCTCGGGGATGCGGGAGGGACGAGCGATGTTTCCACAATCCACAACTCCTTTGGCAACAATCTGAAATTTGAAAATAACATGAGTTGCGTGTATCTGAAAAAAAAAAACTTTCTCAAGACTCCGACAGTTTTGGAACATGCACAAGCGAGGCAGATAATATCTTGCCGCTTGAACAAGTTTTGCGACTTCTTTGGTGACAAAACATACTGCATAAATTTGAAACAAATAGCTTCAGCTTATCTACGTGTTTCTTCAAATGTGTATCGAAGTACTCAACACGACATTATCATCATAAATCCAACGAAAATGACAGCAAAGTGTTCAAGTCATTGGTTCTGGGTGAATCGGGTGAAAAGTACATCCGCTGAACTTGAGATGGAGTGTAATTTGAATTTATTGCCAACCTGGAGTCAAGTTCCTTTCATCTCTGCGACGAAGTAAGTATCCATGATCACGAATTATCCACGGGATGCGCCTGGAATCTTTCAGGCTTGTCAGTCACACAATCCACAAATTTCAAAATCCTTTGTGCTGTACTCCTGAGAAAGTTTTATCCCTTCACACGTCCCGTGTGCGTTGCAGCGCTTCTCTCTGCGCGTGCAGCAGCTCGTACACGTACTCAACCACAGTTGAAAGTCAAAAGCAATAAATCCAGAAGTTTGCAGTGGCACAGAAGTGTGTATCTATCGACTCAGTCAACAGCTAATGCTTCCCGTGCTGATAACAAACTAAGTGTGATGATGATGAGGGTTTGCGGTGTGAACCTCTCCTCTCTTCGCCTGCGCCTCTCTGCACGCTGCTGGGACCGCACATCGGCGGTGGCTCCACCTGGGCAACTCACTTCAGTTCTGGTGGGGTGGATCCAGGGACCACTGAAAAAGACAATGTTGGTGATATCAACGCCAAATGGCAACGGCTGTCAGAAGAGCTGAAATGTTCGTGCACTCAGAGTTCTCCACACACGCAGACGAAAGCGGCTAGTGGCTGCAGCAAATGTTTGGTATTTTGCAAAACCGAAAAATTGCAGAATGCAACGTTGCACGCACGTGGGGAGAACTAATAACAGGGAAATGTATAAAGTTCCCCCAAACATGTAGTCAAACTATAAGATATCACCTTCTTTTGTCAAAATAGATGTAAAGATGGGCTTATAGGATTTCTCCTGTCAACTTTGGATGACAGGCTTTTGCCTCGGGGAATTTGCTTCCGTGCATTGTGATTGTGTGCGGCGCGGACCCACCTGGGTGCGACTGTGTATCAAACCCTTCCTGCCCCAAGGCCAGAGAACAGCACGTATGAAGGGAAATTTTGAAGTTTTGCGTAAAGGCATGCACCCTCGAGAAGTGCAAACTCTGATGTCCTGAGAACGAAGGACCACTCGCTGTGTGGTGACAAGCTGGCGTTTCAACGTCCAAATACATGTATGGCAACTATTTTATTCGTCTTGTCTGTCAACGAATATTTGTTTCCTTCTGGTCCCAGCTCAAATATTGGCTGGAGACAGCAATCTCAGGTGCTGGGCACTCACATCACCAAGAACTGGATTTCATTGCTGAAAACAACAACGCTTTTAGTTTTGGCACATTTGCCTTGAGGCAAATCATATTGTGTGTCTTGTACAGGTGTGAAATACGAGCAAAGACGCTCCAGGTTGAAACTTAAGTGTCTGTTTTGCGCAGGCGCCTCTGATGTTGAGGAAATGCACTGAGCGTGAGTTGAAGGATTTTCCGCACTTTGTCCCTGATACGACTCCAGTTGAAGCAAGGGCCGGAGAAATTCACACAGGATGCAACGGACAATCTTTGAAGATGGGAGCAAACCTTCGTTTCAGTCAGAAAATCGCAGAAACTAGCTTCAAATTCTTCAAAAAACAACTTCTTTCCTCGCTTGTTCTGTTGCTGTGTGAGCACGCATCTCGTACGAGCACAGATGACCACGCATATCTTATCTGCAAAAGATCTTTCATAATTTACAGCGATTCGGGGCAAGCAGCAGTGCATTTTCACAGTGAACGAGTGGCGCATCCCCCCACCTTTGTGTTTTCCCCTTTGCAGGTCATCTTCAAAAACGCATATTGGCCACATGTCCTGTCAAACTCAATGATAAATCTGCGCTAACTACAGGCTTTCGCGTCGTATTTCACTGCTCCACTGGACAACGTTTTGGGAATAAATCTCGTCAGGTATGTACATGTGTTGTAGCAAATCGTCCTTGCATGCACAGGGAGCAAACATCCAAACTTGGCAAAGAAACCATATTAAATTTGTACCGAACTAAGACTCACGAGACAAATGTCAGACATGTCTGTCAGGACCAGACCCTTGAAAATTACTTTTGAGTCAAAGAACCTTTGCATCATTAGAAAGCAAGATTTGTTTGAACAACATGTCCTGTTTTGGTTTGAACACAGAAATCTCCGAAAATTGCGTCTTTGATGTTGTGAACAATATTTTCAAAATTCAATCAAGTGTGTTTTCAACCACTCTGGACAGATTTGAATTGGTGGGAACCCGCTTGCATGTCACTGCAAGCGTTCGTGGCATAGTACTCGTTAAACGTAATTCCTCTCGCCTTGAATGTGTGAAACCACTTACGGAAACCCCACAGTCTCTCATGTAACAATATCCGGCTAATTCCAACAACTCTTGAGCAGATTAGTTTCGTAATTGGAAAATTAGAAGACAGCCAATTGGGAACAGGTCGCCTCACACAAGAAATTTGCATTTTTGCCGAACAAACGACAACAAATTCTTGTGCGCGTCGTCTCCAATCACGAATCCCCAATTTTACAAACCGTGGGCAATTTCGTCACCGTAAACACCTTTATTCTCTTCCGAGGTATGACAATTTCATCATCTGAAAGCAGCGCAATTTTCCAAGTTAAATATTGGCTGGATTTTTTGAAAGGGCAAATTAGAAAAATTGTCATCACTTGAGGCAACGTAATTGAAACTTGACAAAAGGCATGACACCATATCATTTGCAAAAAGATTCAGAGGACAAAGATGTATATTTACACGACCAAAACTATTAACGCGAAATTTGAGGACCTTGATAAAAACTGGCTGCAGCGACGTCAATCGCCCGGGATCGTGCGTTTTCTCGAGTTCGCCACGAGACTTGCTGAGCTCAATACAGTGAACGAGTGCGCAAGAAGCAAGCTAAACCTTTGCTACGAAAGTTGCGTCAATTTTTTTTCAAAATGTTGGACAGCTACACAGTGACAAACATCTGTTCCAAAACAACTCGTTAACGAGCCGACGACAGAATGGTCTTGAAACACAGCATGTGCGAGGTTTCAACCTTCTCAGAAAAACACGCGCGCTCTTGACTGGCAATCCTTTCAACCGGTCAACAGCTCCGCAATCACCCAGCAACGCGCCGCCTGCAGCTCTTGAATTCGTCACAGTTTGATTGGGTGTCCATTGAGTCACCGCAGACCACTCATCGATGAGTAAAATGACAAGCACCCACAATTTATGGGTCTCCAACCGATCATCGTCTGATGGAAAAATGACCCGGAATGCATCTTGATCTCTTAATCAGGGCGTCTGATCGCACCAGACAACACAGTCCAAATTTGTCTTCAAATTGGCGCACAAACTTTCTCGCACCTCTCATTTAAACCACATTTGTATGAATTGCAATCAATTCACAAAAGTCAAGGGTTGTTTCTTGTACAGGCCTTGAGGGGCAGAAACAAGGAGTCTTCGCTGACCATGCGACGGCGGTGCATTCGCTTGAATTCTGCAGGTTTTATGCTTCCACAGTGTATCGCGCCGCTGCAGCGCAGATGGAACAGAAGAATAGCGCCACAGGAATCGCTTTGCACTAATCCCACAAGACGACTAATTTTGCACAATGCAAGCTTCTGTTTTCTCCTGTAAATATGTTGTCCTAATTCAGAGACAACACAATGTGATTGAGAAACGACTTTGTCGGCGCCTTTTCAGACAAAAGATTTTTATCCGAAATGCAGTTTCAAACAGAAAAAATGTATTGTTCTTCTCTTCGAGAACAAATTTGAAGAATTTCTCGACGTAGCCATCCCAAAGGTGTCTTGTTTTGCTTTTTCCACACAAGAGATCAATTGAGCACGCAACCAAACTCACGTTTGGGGTTTGGGTTGGGTCTGAAATATCAACAATATTGTTTCTTTCTCCAGATGAACGAGTTTGCAAACGACGAGTAGAGAACATCAAGATCAGCTGTGGACAAGATACAATCTGGAAAAGGGTCATTTGGATCAACACAAGCTGTTCCATCGTCCCTGTCATGGGGAATGCCTTGGACCCAAATGACTTTTTGGGGACATGCAAGGGGCGTCTGGAGTACGACTGAGATCAGACAAAACAGTTCTGGGGCCAATTTGTCACAATTGGTACTGTCCTCGTGTGAATATTGATTGTGATCTACGCCACATGCTGCAAAAAGTGTTTGGCGAAGGGGTGTCCAAAAATGACTGCATGAAAGTGTTTCGCTTTTGCATCACCTTTTCACATTCAAACAAGAAAGGTGCTCGTTTTGGAAATGCCATCTCTGACAAAATATTGGGTCTGTCCTTCTTATCAGTTTTGCCATCAGTCGGTCTGTTTTACTGCGTTGACTCACGGAACTCAGGGAGTTATCAAAAGTAAATTCAGACATATTTTGGAAGTAATAACACACAAGCTACTGTACACCCCACCCACCCTTTAAATTTAATTGAGGTCACACTTGTAAAATATTCAGTGTACGCGGTGAAGCACAAACTCTCGGGTGCAGATGTCCAATACCTGTTGGAAATTACACACAAAAGTCAAATCTGGTAGCAATTGGAGAACGGCTAAAGCCGGAAGAGTGCAATCATAGCTTTGGCCCAAGACCGTGCGCAGGACTCACCAAAGATGCACGCACGCTTTGCTGATGACATTCATCTCAACTAAAATAAAATTTATGGTCAGTTCCTCAAATGACTTCTCGTTAAACATGCCCTTGCAAATGCATTTGTTCAGAATTTACAGATGTTTTGACAGTGAGGGTTTTTTATCTGGAAGTGAAATCTCACAAAGTCGCCAACCAGGACCCACTTGTCACGAGATGGTGTACTTAGCTTTGAGAACTTCTCACTTGAACAGTTCCACCCATTTGCTGTGTTTTGAATCAAGATGGACAAAAACACCTGATGTCAACTGTTGTGGAATGAGGCTTCTGATTTCAGTCTCCAACAAAGATTTCTGAACTGACGATTGCTCGAGAACTTGACTTCTGACTGCGACTTGGAACCTTGGAACGTTTCTGACAAGGTTCTTCAATCCTCAGCAGTTGACTCCAACTCAATGCCACAATTCATCGAAACCAGCGTAACATTAAAAGGTCCCCTGTAGAACAAGATAAGTCACAAATTACTGAGCTTGTCATACAAGGTAAAAGATGTGCTTGGGTCCGTGACTTCGCTGGAGATTCAACTGTCAGATTGGGAGTAATCTCGTGCGCCGGGTCTTTGTTGGCATGTGTCCTTATCGTTGGTAGACACTGCTATCACTGACATCCGAGAATACCCGTTTAAGCGTTGTCTACTGGTACTCTCTTTTGTGAGAAGTATTTGGGTCCGAAGCTTCGTTTTGCACACCAAAATATGGTTCCACCTGTGCACAAATCTTGAACCAAAAAAACAATGACATTGGGCATGCAGAACTTGAAATCGTGATTCCTCTGACTGATCTCCAAGCACATATCTATATTCTTGGAATCCCTATCTTGGAATCCCTATCTTGGAACATTTTTCCCTGCTGAAGTTCACGTCCCGACGCCATCCAAACAATTGTTAAACTTCGTCGATGCACCAGCTGAACACATGATTTGAGACAAATTTGTCATGTTCAAGACTGACTGACAAAAGAAAATTCACATTGACAGGCTGGGATGTTCTCTGCTCATTGTTTTTTTTTTTTTTTTTTTGCAACCACAACGTGTTTCGTACGCGTGTCGTCAGCCAAAATTCGTGGTCAGAAGACGACAACGGCATCAAATGCGGGCCATGTCGGAACAAGTCGCCCAAAGACGATGTATTTGGACCAGAAATGTGTGTTTTTGACATTGTTCACTTTTGTGCCTCTCTTGACCAAACAAATTTCAACTTTTTTGGAGAGATTGAGAAGGAAACCAATGAATTTGCAGCTCGCAGAGTGACTGTGAAATACCAACCAATACGGATCGGGCTCTCTGCATGCAGAACTGCTACTCCAATTGAAATTATCCACTTTGGTTGCGTAGGCTGTATTCCTCTTTCTTGGTGAAGTGAGCAGGATTTCTTCAAAAAATAATGACACTCCGTCATGCCCACGAGAAGCGTATCGTATCAAATATTCGTCTGTTGTGTCTTGCACCACGATCAGACAGCCACTGGAATAACAAACACCTTCTCAGCCCACTGCGCTGATGGCGAAATGCGCTCTAACAAGACGCTCACTCGAGAACACAGGCCCTCGAGTCCTTTCGGGGCCTTAGATACTTTTATCCTGTCAAGCTATTCCTTTTGAAGTTCTCCATCCCATCATGAAAAGCCTCTTACGAGCCCCTTTTTGTTTCAGAGTGCAAAACCAATAGGAAGGCGACTTTGAAATGGAGCATATGGTCTCACCCCTTTACACTGTAAAAGAGCGAGAAATGATTTCAGTGGAGAATTTTTGCCTGTAATTTTGGACAGTCAAGTGTTTTGAGGATCTTTCGTGTGTTTTGTGTCTGTTTAAGTTTTGAATTAGAAATCTTGCTGACCACCTCACATCGACAGCGGAAATGCTTCTGGCCACAGACATGGAGTGAATCTTGACGAAAGTATCCTGTAGGTTCGTCAGTTTTTTGAGTGTGGAGCCCGCACGGTTGGTTTGGTGCGCCCTGCTAATTATCGACCAAATAATTGTGGACCAATCAAGTAGAAAAGTGTACTGATGATGAGTCAACTGGCATCAGATTGTTCTGGTGTTTGAACCCTGAACCCATCAAAGCTTGTCTCGATTTACGATTGGAAACAAAAGAAGTGTAATCAGTGGTGATCAAGTGGTGATCAAATTGAATCTCCAAACCAATCGGAAGTTGAAGGGGATCATTCGTCTTCCGACAAAGGGATTTTCTGCAAATTGATCTTGACAACCCAGAACTTCAACCCGACCCAAAGAATCTTGTCGCACGCGACAACATCCACCAGTGTGGCGCACGACATCTGGAAGACGATGCTCCTCCCTGTACCTTCCCACTTTCAGATTTTTCAGGACCGTAAGCTTGTAGCATGCGAACGCGAAAGAGTTGAAAAACAGCCAAACATTGAAGTGACAACCAGAATGCGCTGTGTGTGTGTGTCTTTCTCACGCGCGCTGAAGCCAGAAAAGGGACAATTTCCAACTGTAATTTGACAATCTTCCTTCAAAAGTTGAACTGAGCGGCTCTGTGTGGACACCTGCTTCTGAAAATGCTGTAAAAAGCTGCAGGGAGGAATTTTTCATCAGAGAACACGAACTCGTAGAAAGTCTCACTTGATCGCTGATTCCGAAAATAGTTGTGAGACAGACAGACAGACAGACAGACAGACAGACAGACAGACAGACAGACAGACAGACAGACAGACAGACAGACAGACAGACAGACAGACAGACAGAAAGACAGAGAGTAAGACCGAGGGAGAGTGCGTGGGTGGGGG
>JAAUXT010032818.1_pt1 | contig 25961 bp, 28 predicted proteins | sample 7278171 | NCBI WGS metagenome assembly JAAUXT01 (sample SAMN14350112, study PRJNA611818) | marine sediment metagenome | isolation source: surface marine sediment (1.8m) | place: French Polynesia: Moorea | collected 2018-08
GGGTAAGTATGGGGGGTGGGATTTTGGCAAAATTCCACACATTCCATACATTCCAAAGTGTGGACATTTAAGCTGAGAGCGGCACCTAGATGGCCGCTACGCGACCATCAACAACACAACAAAGGTCATTTCAGAAACGAAAACATGATTGCAGACTGTGCTGATGCTGCCTCCGATCAGACACCAAAAGCAATCAAGCTGCCAAAGAGTAGGACAGTTGACACCATATGACTTGTCAGGGGAATTCGTGTTGGAAACCCATTGCGCCCAGTACACAGCAAACAAGCAGCTCGTAAAACAACCATAAAAACGTTTTAAACGCCGCGGACACGAACACCGCACAAGAGCGATTAACTCACCATATTTCAAGTCTGAAAGGGAATCAATAAGCCTTCTCCAGGCCAGAAACGGCAGTGGACAGACAGTGAGCACACAGTCAAATGTTGACGCATTTTCTGAGAAAAAAAAATCGGCGAAAACCGCAAGCCTTGCTTTGAAGCACAGAACGCGCGCGCGAGGTTGGTGTCGCGCAACAAAGACACCCGAGCAGATTCTCGCAATTATCTATCAGATGAAACACGCACCCCGTGTCGCGCGTGATGGATTACCCCCATGCAACCACCGCTTCATTTTCAAATTACTTGCTCAAAATTGGACTTCATTTTGTACTTTTCGGGCTGTGCAATTTCAGTATTCTGGCCCCATTGTTGTGACTGTTCGCCCCGATACATCAATGGACATGTACGATTTACTTGGCACACAGCAAAAACTCAACAGAGCCTTTCATAAAGTCACAGTAAACAAGCTGCACAATCCATGCTTCTCAAAAAAACAAAAGCAACAAACTGTGGCAGATTGTTTCGTTTGCTGATGGGGAAAATTGAGAGCTTTCCGGAAATTCCCTCAGAACAGAGGTCAATGTGTCTCCAAGTGTAAGCAATTTACAATCATTTTCTTCTTTATTGTGTTTTGAAGCCCGTCTTTCCGTACTCGTTCAGTACTACGGGGCATGACCACATCAAGTTCTCAATGACATTCGGTGCCCGGGTTGGATTTCGGTCTTCTCCTGTCCTAATTCAATTCCCTGTGGCCATGTCTGGGAAATTTCGTCTCATTCAAGTACTTTGTGGAGACCCAGTGGGGCTGAAGTTGTTCGTTAGCTCATTTTGCCACTCTTCTGCATTGACGCGTGAAGATAGCCTCTGGTCCAAGCTGTGCACCACATAACTTTGTTGATTCACCCAATTTTCCACATACGGACAGACCACCCTCTGCTCACAAGGAGTTTTATACAAAAGAGCTAGTTGCTACACGCAGTGTTTTGCTTGTTCTGCAACAACGATATTGTAACGTCGTGTCGTCGGCACAAAACGCAAGCAGGTCACACAGACGGATCTAAAAATATTTTATCCTGCCCACCAAACATGGTTTTGCTGAATATGAAAAGGGACCAAAGGCAATTTGTCGTTTCGGGGAAACTTACGATAAAATTGCACTGGGAGGTGGCACGCATTGTTGTGTAAGTTCTTCCGTGCTGGTGCTCATCGGAGCTTACTTGTTGAAGGTGATAACAATGTCCCACTCGGCAGATCAAAGCCATACATCATCGCGAGGGGACGTCGCTCCTGCAGACAATCGCAGTTATTCGCCGTTGAGTCAGGCAGCTTCAATCTTGTTCCTCTGAGATGTATGGTAGCAGTTTTGTCTGCTGATTTGACACGATGTGATATGACGATTCATTCATGTGTGCACACCACGCAGATTTCTGCCTAATCTGGTGGGGTTTTTCAATCTCCTCCAACAGCATGGCAATCTCGCGCATTGGGGTTCCAGCACGCATCACTTTAAAAACTAGGTTGATCCGAAAAATGGAGACCAGTTCAACTCAGCCAAGGTTTCTTTCTGTCCATTAAAAAATCAATTGAATCTTGTCTCCAGCCGAAATATTTCTTTTCAGGCAAACACAACTGATTTAGTATTTGGTGGACTTCGGAAAAGGTGGCGAGAGCCATTTCGCCACAGGTTTGTAATTCAGGAAGCAACGCCACATGGCAATGAGTTTCCAGTTTCAAGCAATCGGTTGCAAGTCTAACTTCCCGCAAAGAGGCCCAAAAGCAGGCTTGTCTACAGAGGCATCAGGACTTTCTATTTTCGGGCTGTGTAAATGAAGAAGATTTGGAAGCGTTGCAGTATGGCCTCTCCAGGTAGTGAAGAGTGCGGTTGATTGATTGAGGCTGGGTAGCAGGATAGGATGACCAGGGACACTCAATAAGGACCACAAGCCACCGCAGAAGCAGAGGGAGAGAGAGGGGGGCGAGAGAGAAAGAGAGAAGGCAGGACAGGATGGCCAGCCCATAAATGCGACGTAAATCACGTTTACAAAGTACACAGCTTCATCTGTAGAAACCAGCTGCATAGACAATTGGTGAGAGAGGGAAGCGGAAAGGAAACGCATTGACCACCTTCCAAATTGGATGCGTACTCCCTGGAGACAACAGAGTAGAGTTCTGCCTCCATACAAAGTGCTTGTAAAACTTCCCAATCCCGTCTGTCTTTTGCTGATGGTTGCGGAGAAAAATACTGGCGGTATATCGTACAAACAACTGTTGTGCAAGGACGGTGGTGATGGTAAAGGTGTAGACCGAGTAATGTGTGAGTGAGAGTCTGTTCTGCCGAAAAATGATACATATCCTGACGCTGTTGACTGTGATAAATCGCAAGATCAACTTGTACTTGGAAGTTGCATTATCAGGTTAATACTATCAATTCTGAGAAGAATGTTGCCAACAGAAAAAGACAAGAGTTATAAATGACTCGGCTACATGAATATGCATCACAAGCGGAGATAGGAGTGTAAATGCCCAGATGGAAGGAAGCGGCTGCAGGTCCGAGTGAGTACTCAGGACAACTGTTACAGACGTGTGACAGCCAGACTTGTGAGAGTTAAGCGGGTTCTGCTGACAACTTTGGTATAATTATCTTCCGGTGTTCACACTTTAAAGGACAGAACAGTTGTCAATACATGTAGTCAAATTTGAAACTCGGTCGGCCACAAAAGGTCAAAACATGAAAAAGTTTACAAGAAGAAACGGGGACTGGAGACCCTTCGTTGTAAAAATCCAGTGCAAAATCAGACAAATGTTTTATCGATTCGTTATTGAGCAGTTGTCAATAAAAGGCATTTGTGATTGATTTCTAGCATGTTGCATGCTACGGGGCAGTGAGGATGGGCAGAGATCACTCGCTATTTTTGCTAAACGGCGCACGATCCATTCCTGCAACGCTCATCTGCCTTGGGCGAGGTGGGTCTCACACGGACTACATGTTCACAGCGCAGATCACGTTTGCAATCTTTGAGCAAGCAATTACTACTTTCGAGACTGTAGATCAGAACAGAAAAAAGAAACATGCAAGGGGATGCTAATAACCAGACAAAAACCTCCATGAGAGATGGGCTTGCCATCCAAATATATTAATTATACAGTAGACAGGCAGGCAAGAAAAGAATGCAAACATTTGCTTGGCTTGATCCCTTGGCATCAGTGTGGTTCAGAAGCTACATTTTGGAAGGCAAATTTAACGCAGCAGAATATGACACAGGTCTGACATGAAAAGCATTGCAGCTTTCGACTTCAAAGATAGGATACGCCGATCTCTCACCAGCTGTGCAGCATCAGTGTCTGTCTGAATGGCAACACACAGGGTTCATCATGCAACACACAAAAAGGAACACCAACACCGGCTGAGCGCGAGCAGAGTCGGACAAAGACGTCGATCGGTCCATTGGTGAAGAGGCGAAGCGAAGCGCACGCCCACCGGACAAACACGAATCCTGATTGCGCAAAAGGTTTGCCCTCTGCAGGAGAAAAATGTTCCCAACACCTGAAGCTAGACTACTTCAGACAGCAGAAGGCAAGGTCCTTGCAGCAAACGTTCGAATGGAGGTTGGTGCGTCAATTTGACTTGTCGAAGGCCACATCCATCTTCTGGGCTTGTGTCTTGTCAGCGGCACTGCGGTTCCATTTATATGTGGTCCAGGGGTTAATTTGCCAGCTTCTTTCAGAGAGACCTTCCCAGAGCCATGCTTATATTGACAGATCATACAGGGCTTGCTTCCCTGTCACAAACTTGATCCCTCAATGGACCCAATCCATGGCTGCGGGTCCTCTACCCAATCCTTGCGGCTTGCCTCGCCTTATATTCTGTCTTATTTCGATAAGGACAATACTTTGTTCTCGTGGTCATTCTGCAGACTATTCAAACTGAAACCTCAGACAAGTAGATCTAACCAGAGAGAAAGTTTCCTGTGGGCTGAGAAAAACTTTTTTCGCGTGGTGCAAGGCGGTGTGTTGGAAATTGAATCCTTCATACGGAAATAGAGGAAAAATTGAATTGGTCGCAGGGCAAACAAATGTTCTTCGTTGTACCGGATCTTCTCTCTTCAACAAACTGAGTATGTAGTCCAAAAAAGAAGTAACCCTTCGTGGTTCAGTCTGTCGAAAGTACCATCATGGCGGGCGCGTTTAGGTCCTTCAATTTGACTTGCAGAGAAACTAAACTCAGTCTGGGAACGCATTGAGTACTACTCCAAGGAAACCGACCGCAGATCCTTTCAAGGTCAAAATTAACAGGGTTTGGCATCATTACGACAGGTGGTTGGGGTCAGGACTAAGACAGTGCTGCCTTGCAGTGATTGGGCAACGGGGACTGATGAAGACCGCAGAATCGGGGCCCCCAATCCCGCAGGATCACTTTTGTCCAGCTTTGTGAACGATGGCCTGCTAATGGTCAACGGGAAATTGCCTCTTTTCAAACTGCAGGAATCCATTGCAACTGATGATAGGTCTAAAAACGGCCTTGTCTGTACTTTCTCTGAGATACAGAAGAGAACGCCGAACCTCAATAGCGGCCGACGCAACTGATCGTCGGTGTTGCGAGCTCTCGACTGAATCAGAACCCACATCTTGCCCATCCAACACACATTATTGCATGTCAGTTCCAGAAAAGCGTTGTAGGACTCAGTGGGCTTCGTGATTATCATCGGTGGCAACTGTACCTTTGCTCACCACTGTGTCCACAGTTCCCAAATAATGAGGTACTTGACATTTCACCAGAGCAGTTCCACCCACAGTGCGAGGACCATTACTTATTTCCTCCGGACCACGACATGGCGTCCACAACATCTTTCTTTATTTTCGGGCTGAGTAGCCCTTAATCAGAGCAATGTTCGCAGGTGATGGGCATGAAATGGTTCTCATGAGTCGAGTCAAACAGGATCACGACAGTCCAGCAGCAAGGCGATGTGTACCAAGACCCAGATCAGCCTCAACAGAACAATCTGAGTCCCGCAGTTCCGTGAGAAGTGAACCTGAAGGAGGCAATATCACCTGGGTGCGGGTGCAGAGTTATTCGGTCGGGTAATTAGACGAGATTAGAGTTTTCATTAGCCCTCTGCATGGCTGCATTCGAGAAAAAGTATCAGGTCGGCTCCATCCCATCAATCTGTCTGACCACTGCCCAGTGGATTGCGTGATTTATGGCCACGATAAATGTTTTACAAGACCAACGGTGAGCGAAAGCGATGAGGAAGGCGCGCCGTGCCGAATGTGCAAGTGCGGCAGCCTCCACCGGACAATCAGTGAACTGCGACTTGTCATCATTAAACTACACTGCAGTGAGTCTCTTCTGGGCAATCTCGAGCATAAAATTCTGATCAAACAAAATAAGAAAAGCAATTTACATCTGTTGCGATACTGTAATTGCATCAGAAAGGCGCATCAGAAGTAGCAGCGCGTCAACTCCAGAAAAGCCATCTCCGTTTCACTTGTCTCCTGCTTTCCAGCACAGCAACATGAAACATGAAAGTTCATTTGATATCAACGCACACAGTATTTGTTCTGAAACAATATGGTTTCCTGCTACGTTTCATTATTTCCATTTGATTGATTTCCTCTAAAATTTGTTATCAGTCCATTACCGGTGTATTTATGAAGAGTTATGGATACCGGGCGCACGGAAGATAAATGAGGCACTGCTACACAGAAATTAGGCCAGCCGCAGACTATCAGACGGTGCTCGTGGAGTAATATTTACTGGTATTCGTTTACGTATTTGATAAAAGCGTTCGTCTGTTATGGAATGCCCTCACAGACAAAGAGCTGTGCCATGTTTCAACATTTGCAATCCTGTGATAAACGACTGAATCATATTACTGCGCAACAAAAACACTCACACACTTGTTCAAATACAAGATTCTTTCTCAGATCTTGTCGCCCGAGGCGCCAAACAGCACTTCCAGGGCACAAGAATATTTCTTGGATTTCATACTCTGCTTCGAGAAGCCATCGCGTGGTCTAGATACGATCGCCTGCGCTTCTTTCTGTTCCAGGACGACACGAAGCTGTGCGAGCCCTTGCGTTTTTTGTTGACACCTACTGTTGTACAACGCTGGTACCTCTTCTGCAGAACAATTGCAGTGTTTGTTGAGGTGTAAACAGGTAGAGTGTCTGCGTTCATCGGGAACATAAGATTTTTTCTTGCACACCAACAGCCAACAGGTGAGACAGCTTCCGACAAACACAATGGCAACTGCTGCCACTGAGGAACACACGCGCGCTATTGCAAGAGTGTTTACCGGCGTGCATGCAGGCGGGATTCAGTGACGATATCACAAATACAAACAGTGATTATTTTCCCTGGGCCTCGGGCTATCGCATTGTTGAGTACCATGGTACACACGGCTGTCCAAGGTGGCAAAACAGAAACAAACGCTGTGTGGCTGAAAGATGCCTCCGTATGCGTAAACACACCATCTCCTTATCGTTGGAATTTACTTTTGATGGTGTTTTTGTTTAATTTTGTGAGCTTTGACCAACGTGCATCTCCTCAGTTTGGTTGTTTTATGGCGGCGCTGCTATTTCCTAATTGCATTCCTCGAGGAATCATCCGCAAAATATCAAATTTGAAACAATCCAGACCCATTTGGGTCTGGTGCTTCGTTGGCATCAAAGAACGAACAGACGCAGAAGTCGAAATACGAGTACGCTCGCAGATCAATTTGCGAAAGCCTCTTCTTCAAAAAGAAGGGGATTTTCAACTTTCTTGTGACTTTGAGACTTCGGGATTCCCTGAGATCAAGAAAATTTCACCTGGAATTTTCTGACGAAAAGTAAACAGCAAAGTGAACTCGCAGTACTCAGTGCTGGGCTTCCAAAATGCAAAAACAGTTCTTCTGTTTCAAAATTGGGTATGTAAGGCAACATTTATTGCCTTCGACAGTGCAACGGTACGAGGAGTTCGCAGACTTGTCAGTGTAGGTTGCTCCAAGAGGACAAGATACGTTCAGCACAGAGTATCCTTCCGACACTCAATATCATAATGCACCTTTGGGACGCACAAACCTCACACTAAACAGCCTCAAATGCTTTTCTCAAAGTGTACACACACGATAAAACACAGACACAAGTGCGGATAGCGTGTGATTCTGCTCCAGCTCCATCACAACTAATCAAAGCTTCAGTGTGGGAAATGCACATGGATGGCTTCCGTTTTCTTCCTCTTGCTGCTCGCGCCTCGCGCAGAGACGAACAATCCTGGCAGCAAGCAGAACGCCCCACTCTTGTGGATGTCATCTGAGGCTGGCACAGATCATACATATCTGTGACAAATTTTCAAGGGACAGGTCAGGAGACCGAGCACCGTATTTCTGTCACGCCACGAGAAACGATTTGAAGAGCACAAGTGAAGTTTTCCACGCAGTGTGCTGGCGCACCTGAAGGACAAGGGAGCCCTTCCTTCATCACCAATTCTGCTCAGAGACTGAAGAGCGAAGCGAAGAGGTATCACACACATCTTTGAGCTTTCCCTGCTGTGCTCCAAACACATATCTCAATTAAAGCCGCTTCTCTCTTTTACGGCAAACATCCTGCAACATTCAGGGCGCCCAATAAAGCAACAAAACCCTTTTATTTCGCACCGGGAGAACCAAAAGAAGAGAAGCACTCAGTAACCTGCATACCTTCGCTTGGGTGTTTCAATTTTCGTCAACTTCTCATTCGCACCGATTCGCGCGCGGCAGATTTGCCTCTTTTTGAGGAGCAGCGCGCAGTACAGCTTCACTGGTCAGTCTTGTTGCGCTTTCAGGTCACGACCCCAGGACGATCCTTGATGGTCAACAGTACAACTCTTCAGTCAACGATGCTGGAGCGACCGCAAAACACTATTTCTCATTAGTTAATTTAATTTGTAAGTAAATCTTAATTAGGTTTCATTTGCCAATTCACTTTCTGTCAGTCGCAGGTGCGCCAACAAAGGCAATTACACTGTGGATCAGAAATGACAGGGACAAAAGATTGGCAGGAGGAACTGCTTCTGGCAACCGCTGTGACGCTGATTGGAACGACTGTTTGTTGCCACTGATTTGACACCGAACCAAGCCAAATGCCTCTTCTTGCTGTGGCCTTGTTCGAAAAAGAATGGAAAGAAAAAATTGAAAGCCTTTCCAAGTTCCGTTGAAGACAGTTCGCATGCCACCTGACTGCACAGTGGATGTCAATGTAAAAAACATGTCGAGAGACAAGTCTCGATCGACTCCAGTGATAAATGCACAAAAAAGCCGGCTTGGCACCTACAAATTAGATGAATAGATCTTGTTAGAAACTGATAACCTTGAAGTCCGGGTGAAGAAGCTGCCTGTGCTCTCCCAGGAGAGTACCGCAGGCTGAAGCCTCCCCAGTTCTTTTGCAGAAAATGTCAGCTTTGCTTCTCCAGTTGTGTAAACTTCATCAAACTGACATTCGGCTATATTTCCTTCAGAATAAACTATCATTTGGTCATGTTAGCTTCATCAATGGACTTTGACAGGCGAGCAGGGCGATAATTATGAGGAATGCGGCGCGGAGCGTGGTCTGCGAGGCAGGCAGCGAGAACCGAGTCAATGGAGGATGTGATGCGGATGGTCAACATTCCCGAGGATTCCTGTCTGTTCTCGCACTCATCTCCGTAGCACAGGTGAACTGCAGCAGAAACCAGCGACCAGCACACCGGAAATATGAAATATCAGAAATGACAGGTAGAGATCAGGCTGTGCCCTGACTCATGGTGGCCTCGCAATCTTCGCAAAATCTTCTTTGCCGAGAGGTATTAGCGAAGTAACACTGCTTGGGTGGAGGGAACGATTAGAGATTCACCACAGGTACAGCTTATGAAAAGGAAATGTGTGGCGTGTACATCAATGCTGTCTGAATAAAGGCTAACGGTGGATGCATTGCCACATAAATTCTCGACTTACTATTTTATCACCAATGTGCAAACCCACACTATTGAGCAAACTTCGTCTGATTCCAGAAGCTCTTATTGCAGTCAAACTGTTGAGCTCACTGCCAAGTGCAATCCAACAGATTGTTGAGACGGACTGAAGACTTCTCCACTGCTCCTGCAGGAATGAAAGCTGCACACATGGCTCATATTTGCTCCGAGTGGTGGGGCAATGAGAGAAAAGGAAACAACGGGCGTGAGTAAACTGTGCTTGACACGACAACCAGAGATTGACTTGAACACAAAGCGTACGAGGGCATTTGGTCGTTCAAAAGGCTTCTTTCGACTTCCCCACCACTTTTTTTCTGTGTTTTTGCTTGTCTTAGCGGTTGCATTTTTGGAGTGCAGATGGCTTGTATTGGGCCTTGGCTATTCATCATTTTGCACAGGAGGCAGGCTCCTACGCCCTTCTCCCTATCTCCGCAAGCACGCGCTCAACCTGTTGGCTAATTTAGAGATCAAAAAACTCACTGGGCCGACCTTGGCTGTGTTGGCTACATGGACCGTGCAGGATCCCGTCTGCCTCCGCTGTATGCCACATTCATTACATTTCAACATCACCCGGAGAAGGGAGATTCGCTTTTAGAAAACTATTTAATCGAATGTTCCGAGGATGAAGATTCCACGTTGACTATCAAGCAAACATTAAGATCTATCTGCTGCGGCCACACCGCACTTGGATCCCAGATCATCGCTACAGGGATCACAAGTGCAGCAATGAAATTAAACCGAGGTAATGAAGTTTTTGAGCCGTAATAAAATTATCACCACCTCTGACCAGGCCGTAATGTATAGCCTCTGGCACGGCCATATTCATCATCCACATTTGACAGTTTACATTTTTGGAGGCAACCGATTTCTAAATTCACAGAAAAAAGCTCCCGTGGTCACTGTCGGTACATGTGCAACACACTGCGGACCTCCCACTCCGTATTTGACCAGAGGTTGCACCAAATTAGTCATTATGATTCTCATTGTTTGTTCAGTAAGACTGGCCTCACTCAGTCATGTGCATGTGAAGGAAACTTTTCTTTTCGCAGACGAGAGGCAGTGGGAATCAAGAGCTCTAAATGCAATTTGGAGGATTTTTCTTCCACGCGAGTACAGCTGCAGTCCAGGAGAATTTGCGTGCCTAATTTTGCTTGTTTTTATCTCTCCCAGGTTTTCAGACAGCACACCTTCGACACAACAGTTCTGCAGTGCGCACCAGACATGTTTTCTCGGCAACTGCAAATTGCATTTTCTGATGAACTTGCATCTTGTTCTTCCCTGACATTCATATCGCAAAAGTCGGCAGTCTTCACAGTGAGCAGCGTTCACTTGTTGATTAATTCCGTAATTCTTTGTTTGTTTGTCTGCTTGGGGTCTTGCTCTTCCTTTGGCACGCGTTTCTTTCTCAGGACTCTTGAACGTTTGACAAAAACACGAACCAAAAACAGTCATTCTTCAAACAACAGTGCTGAGGCGCATCTCGAAGCTCTTCAAAATAGACACCTGAGGCTGAGCGACATTGAATATGCCAAGAATACAGGTGCTCTGCCAAGTCATGTCTCGTTAGATACTGACAGCAGTCATGCCGAGCATCCGACAGATATCAGGTTTCTTTATTTAATTTTTCGTCCTGAAAGGAACTGAGCGTCAATGCTGCAAGTGATGGACAATTAGAATGAAATATAGGCAGGTGCCATATGGTGCAGGGGAAAACCTATCTGCATGAAGAACATCCAAGATAACAATGGTGCCGAACAATCGTAAGTGAGACGTGAACAGTATGAAATCAGACTCAGGAAACACCAACAGCAACTGCGCAGCTAAATTAATGAGGTCATTTGATAGTCCTCACTAAATACACACAATTATCATCAGGCAAGGTGTCCATAAATCCCGTTAGATCATAACAACAGATTTGGTTCACGGGGCGCGCCCGGCCAACTGACGAACAGCTTTGCAATTGACATGTTTCTGCAGGAAGGGGAATGCACCGCAAGTTTGGACTGCACGTGAGATGCGCGCAAGATAAAACAAACACGGCTTGTTTTTCTATAAAGCCTCATTTCACCTTCTCTGTTGCCTGCGACTGCAGCTGCTGTGAGCAGCGCGCACGCAACCCGAGCGCTTCTGCAGGTAACGTGAGTAATGCAGCATGCATGCATGCTGTCTGTCATCATTTCCACCATAACTGTCATCCGGCCAGCCTCCGTCATCATAATGCACACAGTCAGCTTGCAAATATTCATCACTCAAACAGTTGTAAAATAACCGTCATTTAACACCATTTTTCCTTCCCCTAATGATAAGAAGTCCGCTGCTTGAGATCATCAAATGATCCAGATACCGCGCTCAGACGGTCAAAGAAAGACGCCGTCGTTGATACTCACGGCTGATCACATGTTTACGTATTTTTGTTTGGCTGTTTGCTGAACTCAAAGCACCACAATCAGCAGTGTCAAACAGTGATGAATTTTGAATCGAGATCAATCAATGTAATCTTGCGGTCCATCTGCCACTGCGGTGAAATGTGATGATGATCACAGAGAAATAGCTCAAGGTTCCGACAGTCAAACCTGGGAAAGTCCTTGGACCATGCAAGAAGCGAATCGAGGAAATTTCGTGCCAGCCAAATTGATTCCTTTGATAATCTGTGCAGATTGATGCCTGAAGATCACCAGATCAGTGGGAGAGATAGCAAAGTGAGTATCAAATTGGATTTTTCAAAGTCGTGCCTTGCCAGCACTCAGCAAGAAAGGTTTACAATTGGGGGAAGTTGGAGTGAAACCGAAGCTCTTTCGGACGACCCGACTCAACTTGAGGAGGTGAAGCTCCCAGCGGCAGCCTGACAGGCACCGTAACAAAACCCGACGGAGAAGATGAGCGCGCGCCGGGATTCAACACCCTCTCCGCATCTCCTCGCAGCACACCGTGATTTCGGGCCAACTTCAGTCTTGCACTGCTCAACACTCTTGTCTGAGCGCGCTCTGGGACATCCAGTTTCCTCGTTACCCTCACGGCACTGCTTTCACAGCGGAAGAAGTCAAGAATACATCATCAGAGCGAGTGAACTCAATTCCCCAGACACACGCAGCTCTCCCAGGGAATTCAGTCTCCACCTGCCGAGAGATCGACTGAAACTTACAGCTCTATTTCAGCGCTATTTGTCAAGACTGCATTTCAACCTCACAGCGTGTGTTGCTTTCCACTTTCACAAGTCAGGGTTCTTTTTTGCTAGAAAAAAAAAAACAAGCACTCCGCCCTCGACAGACGTGGCCAAAGAAACACCTCGACAAATTCAATTTTTATGTTTTCCACTGAGTGGGCCTGAGAAGATGCCACTTGTGTGTACTTCTTCTCAGGTAAAGCTGCGGGCGAATAGCTGAGTATTTAGACATCGTCAAGTGTTTGGGGGAAAAGAAGATTCACAAGATATACAGCAGGATAGATCAGGTCTCAGCTTCGCAAATAACCGACTGAATGACCCTGTTCTCCGCGAAAATACTCAGGCCCTCCCCAGTGGGGAAAACTACATGATTTCTCGCCTCATCCGAGAGTTTATACATCCGTATCAATAGCTTGATGCCAGACAGACTGCAGCCAACACATTCAGTTTGCACTGCACATTTCTGTACATTCTGCAGATCGCGGCCGTGCTGGGCTTTTACAATCCGGTACTGATGAGGAGAAGCAATGTGTTTCGCTTCTTTCTTCTTCTTTAACCGAAAGAAATGATTCTCGATTTCCAGGTGAGACAATGATATACGAACACACCACATATCCTGATAAACCTGGCTTTTCACTGGGGCAAAGAAGCACTTGCCGGGTAAATTTCTGGGGATTACGTTCATACCAAAACGCTTAGTTGTTGCTTTGCGAATCCAAACATCCTGGATTGATTCGTAATGGGACCAAAACAAGATACATTGTGCGCTGGAAAGTATCCATGAAGTCTGGGACTGTATACTCCCTGATGACTATTGTTGAAGCACGTCTGTAACAGAACGAGTACACACCTGCTTGGTAAAATAGCTCTGCTCTCGTTTTGCATTTGCAGGATGCTTCAATTGATGACACTCAACATGAATTGGGCGCTTTCAATCCTGCATCTGTTTGATTATGCACACCCTCCCTCATTTCAAAAGCAGAACAGTGGTTTGAAATTGACGAGGAGACTGCAGAGCAACGTGTAACAAAACCTGCTCGACACTCTCGGGTTCTTTCATTGCAAGAAACACCAAGATGTGATCCTGCATCTGCAACGAAGTGGCAGGTTGAACTTTTCAATTTGCGTGACGCTCAGTGCTTATTGATCGAGACTGAGCTCGAGTAGTGAGCATGTGCTGCACGCAACATTGTGAGCATTTATCTCCCTTTTCCTTGGCCTGAAGGGCAAAAAGGAAAACTAACATTGAAACGAACAACATGGAAATTGTAATTTTTCTGTCTACATTGCTGTTTCATTGAGTTGCTGAGTTCCAAAATGAAGGATTTCTCGTTCAAAGTCGGTCAGCACTGAACTTGTAGATCCATTGTTCCACAATCAGATGGCAAAAGATAATCACTTCAGAGTGCAATGAAAGTGCTGAACATTCAGTCAAGAGCATCAACATCTCAAAACACATAATGATTATGTCAAACGCAAATGTTTGGCTTGAAGATTGTTCCTAATGTCCAGTTACGCTCATTCAAATAAAACAACCAACTAAGTATCAGAGAAACCGTTGGAACAGCAAACTGAAATGAAACAAAGCTTTACGTTTGAAACTACAGAAATCGTCCTTTCTTGAAAGGACATTTGAAGACTTGCGCTGCTTTATGTAATGCCGCTTTCAACAGAGAGTGTATTTGTGTGGCTGACCACCTGTGAAATGACAACTGCAGCACCAAAACAGGTACATGGAGCTTAAATTCCAAGTCAACACGACTCATCAGGCAGCCACAATACGCCAAATGAGATGGAAAAGAATTGCATTAGGCATCCCGATTTATTGTTTCAAGAGGAGGAGTGAAACATGGACTTACCTGTTGGGGAGTCTGTGGCCACCTCCGCCTGCCCTGTCAGTCTGCAAGTAGGAATTATGATAAATCCGATAAGTAAAATCCTCCAAAATGTGTGCATTTTCAGGCAGAGGCTGGGCACAATGCTCGGCTCAGTCAAACAGAAGTCTTTGTGATATCCCATCCTTGTGATGCGTGTCTCTTGTCACGAAAAGGCGTGCATGCGTGCTTTCCTTCCCTTCTGTTGTGCGCTCCAACAGCGAAGCCACGCTCTCCAATTTTCAAAAGTTCGCAAATATTGGTTGAAACGGACAGGAGTAGATCAACTGTCCGTTAACATGCCAGTTTACAAGTTCGTCACCCTTCCGCTGGACATCCCAGTCTGATGAAAAGTAAGGACGAGCATGTCATGTCCGTCTTGAAAGGAAAACGCTGGCAACATTCACGAATGTCGTCCTCGCTGGCTAAACCACCAGCAAACATATCAGCTTGCTGACAGATGAACACAATGTCCCTCTTCTTTCCACATTCAGGCTAATTCAACAGCATAGTTCCGTGAGAACGGGAGGGAGTGTGCTGAAATATTCCCGATGAGACTTTCGTCTGCAGCTTCTGCACGCCAAGTTCTCAAACCATTGATCATGTGAAAAGCTGTAACGACGAAAAACTCAACGTCATGTGTACCAAGTCACTCTCGGCTGTGAAGTTGTTGCTTCCGAGACGAAACTGACTGAACTGATCTGTGTCTTGTCAAACTTGATGTAAACTTTGCCTGGCTCCAAGACCTGCGCTCGTAAACTATCCAGTCGAGAAGTGCGTGCTGCTGCGTGTGCACCGCTTGAAAGTTGAGGCGGGATTACCGGAACCCCTGTGTGGTAGAATTATATCACTAATGCACTCCTGAGCCACACAGCCTTTTGTTTCTGCGGCAATGTCCAGGTCGTCTCCCGGTCACGAGCTACACAAATTCATTTCAGATTCCGTCTGTCGTGGCCAATGGAATCGCCGTCGACCCGCTGAGGCCAAAACACTCGACAGGTCGTCTCCGGTACAGCGAAGGAAACTGTATCCTCAACTTTGAAGCAAACGATTCCGATGCTGGTGCCAAAGTGAAGTACACAGAAGTAGCAAACCGGTACGAGTGGCTTCAGAGTGCTTTACCACTTGCCATAGCCGTCGGGCAGAGACATCTTCTGAAGCAAAACTATTGCACACCCTCTTGTTGTCAGTCTAGCAGTGCCCTATCACCACTTGGAAGAAGAGGCTTCGTTGCTGACTTCTCCTTCATTGCTGATGCCTCGAGGCACACCTTGTGTAGTTGTGGCACTGATTACTCCTTCAGCTGCAGGTATAGCATCTAATAACATCAACAGCTTTAAGTCCAAGTACGGCAGCAATCAGCTGTGTGCGTGAGCTTTCCTGTGCTGCTCCTTCAGTCACCGTCGAAGTCTGCGTGCGTGCAGCACGGTGTCCGAGTGCCTAATGCCGACTCGTCTCGCGCGCCGCCCGCAGCACAGCTACAGTGAGCAAGTGCTCGTCCTCACCGCTGTTGTGGGCACCGTTTCAACCGCAGAGGTAAAATGGGCGGTGCTTCTGCCGCCTCGCCAACCACAGCACAGGCCAAGCCATGCGTGGTCCACCGTGCCACATGTGTTGCACACCACTCATACAGACGGGCGTAGCTCATGTAAGTAAAAGTAATTGCAATGGAGAAAGTGACAGCAAAATTAAGTTTATCAACTGCTCATCGTGGCGGCTGCAATGTGTCACGAAAACGCCGAAAACAAACAGCAAGCAGGCATTTGCACAAAAGTCAAAAGTATTCAGTCAAAAAGCCACTCACTTGCAACAAACTGTCTCAAAGAAACTCAGCTTTGGCACTGCGCATTTGAAAGGCAGCGAACATTCACGTGAATGCCCACTGCGCCGACAAGTTTGCGAATTTATGAGTGGGTTTCCAACTTTTCCACTCAAACAATGGCATCACCAAGGGGAAACACATGTCACGCTGACAAAAAGAAAGTTCGCAAAAAAGTGTTCAGACTTCTCTCTTTTCCATTCAGAACAGGAAAATTTCTTTCTAGGCTCGCGGACAAGCTGTAACAACAGAACACCTTCCGTCCAACACAAACACGAGGATTTATGACGCTATCAACAGCTCCATTCAGTGAAATACAGAAAAGGTTAATTTCACAGAGCTGTGGTCGATTGAGACCGTCATCCGCAAGTCAGGCTCGTTACAAGTCGCCCAGCTGCAATGCTCTCTGCGCACAAAATTGTGTCAAAATACAGCAATTGAGCCACAATATTCCAGATGTCAGGAGGGATTACAATGGTCGTTGTACTCTTATTTTCGGTCACGACATTTGGTTCTGATTTTGGGTTTCCAGAGCCAATTTGTCAAGGCAATTTACACGATGACAACCCCCTTCTTGTCCGAGTTAAGTGCAGAGCCACCTATTACCTCGGCAATGTACTCAATCTGCGAGTGTGCTTGTTCACAAATGTCAAAACGCATTTCGGTATTCTTTGCAGGACTGTGGCATGTGTGCCCATATGTCTGTGAACGCATAAATCCTCAACACAGTGGGCATTTATGAGCTGAAGGGGAAAATGGCAAACTGCAATGTTTTTTTATTCGAACAAATAACGTGGACAACATGTTGAGCAGTTCTCTCGCTTCATTCTCCGCAAGGGACACGCTCGATCCAGAACAGGCGAGGGCCCGCCGATTGTTTGTACAATTTGAAGACGGCACAGATGTAACAATATGAATGATCTCAGGTGAGCGGGGTAAGAGTGCGATTGGTGGCTCAGTACCAGGTACTCACCAAATCTGCAGTGGGTAAGACAACCTGCCTCCGCCAGCTCATCTATCACACATTTGCAGGTAATACTGCAAGTTCCACCAAGATCACAAGCCCCTCGTTTCTCAAAACTGCTCACAATCAGTCCAACAGACTCTAATTTTAAAACCTTTTTTGTTTTGCTTTTCACGGCTGTGTACCGAAGAAGCAGTGTTGTTGGGGGGCTTTCACCTTGTTCAGGAACATTTCAGTCTCATTGAGAAATCCGAGTTTTTGAGTGAAAATTTCCAGATTCAACTTGGAAACAAATTGTTTGTGCACAAGATGCACAAGGTCAGTGCACACACAATCCAGCCAATGTACAAAGTGTCCAATTTCCGACAAGGTCCAGAATTTCTCTTTCAGTGGCAGCAGGTCAGTGAGAAAGGTCAGCCCTGTTGTTGTTTGGATTATCCAGAGCTCTCCACAGAGCCCGCAGGCGTGGGAGAAGTGAAGGTGACATTTGATGGACCTTGGTCACAGTGGTAGTTCTCCTGAAGTTTTCAACCTCCAAGGCTGAATAAACAATCTGCAAAACCTGAAGCCAACCAAACTTTCGAAGTTATGGTCAGGCGTTTTGCAGCAAATTTGAGAGAATTCGAGAGCACACCTCAGTTGTTTGCAATTCGGTGTGTTGTCATGTCAAAGTTGTTGTCAGAACAACTTTGAAAATTTTGACTGTTTTCACGAGTATTGTGTCCAGCTCTCTTGCCAGCGCCTTGTTTTGCTTGATGCCAAAAACGCGGAAGACCACTGAAAAACAGCGCTCATTATCATGGCCAAATTATATCAATATTGCATAACTCCTCCTGCAATTTCCCTGCTGATATTTCCCTCTTGTCGTAATAAAATTGAAGGCTGCTTCCTCAGCTGTTTCTTCTGGGCTTGTGGAAGACAATCAAGAGATGCAGCCCTTGTAACACGGCTGATGCCATGGCAGCGTATATGAGGGCCACTTGAGCCAAGATGCAATGAATGCGCTTTTCCTCACGAATTTGTTTTCATATGCAGAGGCAAGCCACAGTTATGCAAGAGAAAAATTGTGCAAGAACATCGATCCACCAGCAATGTTGGATTTGCCTGATGATTGGAATTGGGTCAGTCTGTGCGGAAGCTTCGTGTCACACACAAATGGTTAACGCGGAGGCAATCATTAGTGAGCACCTAGCAATGCTTTCAGCTTTGTCAGCACGCCCAGTTCCCAAATTGGGACAATGATCCCTGGAACAAGTCCTGCATGATTCCCAGAAGTTGTGGAAAGAAGACAAATCGTGTGTTAGTTGAATTTCACTTGGTTTCAAAGTGCAAAAGTCCTTGCGTGAACGAGCTTGCACAATCAAAATTTGATGTTGGAGGTTTATCTCTGAGTATTTGCAGAGCTTGTGATCGACTGGAGCTGCGGTCGGATGGTGAACGTGCGCCCAGCTGGAGACCTGTCAATCTTCCCATCAGTGGCTCGTGTTTTTTATACATGCACAAACATTCAGGTGAAAAACAGTCAGGAATACGAAATTCTAAACGGACAAGTGTGCAGCAAAGACAAGTAGAGGTGCATATCAAGCTGCATGATGCACTGATATGAACTAGACAAGCTGGAATAACCAAGCAAATCAAGCGCAACAGAGGATTGAGAGCAGACGGAACACAAAGAATCCGGAAAATACACGCGGATGGCAGGAAATATCGGTGCTGACAATTGTTGTCGTTGTTGAACACATAAAAACCGGCCAACTGTCCGTCAATTCATTACTCAGGAAAAGTTATACAAATTACATGGATAAATGTGTCGTGTGATGTATTTTTGAGCAGGCAAGGTCAACCAGGTTATGTCCACTTTGACCCAAGGGGAAATTCACCGATGCAATTGTCTGTGCTCACCTTCAGGCAAAAATACAGCATCACATATTTTCGCAAATGACGAAGCCTGTGTTTGACCGAGTGAAATCATTTCAAAACCAGACAAAATGATTGACTTGTCGCGAAGCTTTCATCCCTGATATTCTGGTGACATTGCAGGAAAAACTTGTACTTCTTAGACGATTTGAGGTGATGCTTGCAATGTTCGGATTGCTCTGAAGAGCGACCCGAATAAGTGACTCCAAAATCACCTTGGCAATAGATTTAAATTCTGACACGTGCAGGCTCTGGTGGTCATGTGTTTTGGTACTAATTTGTGATTTGGTGGTTTATTTGTTGTTTTTTTTTTTTTTTGTTCCTGAAAACAGAACAAAACGGAACATTTTGGAATTTTTAGTGCAAAAATAAACAAAATGCAAATTTTCATGGGTTTCCGTTTTGGGCCACATCTTTATCAACACGTGGTTAGTCAAGGGTATATATACACTGATAATTTTCATCACATTGTAGGAGCTTTCAGGCTAACTGGATGCTGTGTTCATCTGATGAAATTTTTTTGAAAGTTTTCAGGTGGATGAAATTGCAAAATTGATTTTGTGGGGGTTTGTATCAAAACATGTCACATGTACTTTGTGTAGAAATGTTTGGTGTGAAAGAGAAAAGAATTGTTCGGGTTGTAATGGGAATTGGTCACAGAAAAGGCCAGTGGTTTTCAAAATTCTATGTGGGGTTCGGTGGGGAGTCAAAGTCCAACTTTGAAATTTTGTTGAAAAAATGGGATTTGAAATGTGGCCTGGCACTTGTTTGGAAAAGCTTATTCTCAATCAGTTACATGGAGATCATCATTTAGATCTTGTAAATTGGACAAGGTATTCCAAAGCTGTGGTCATTTATGTGAGGAGAAGGTTTTTCGGTTTTGGGGCAAAAAAAGGCCAAATTTTGTCAGTGGCCCCACTCATTGCAAAAAGTCTAAATTTCTCCATGTTGCCAATGTTTGAGGATTGTTGGTGGACTTGACGGGCCAGCCAAAGGACACCGCGAGGCCCAGGAGCCTATTTTTCTTGGGCATTGGCGAAAGGGAGGAAAGCTAAATGAAAAGTAAGAAGAAAACCAGATGCCGCGAACACAGTTTGATCTCCCAATTTCAGAGCATCAGTCAATTGCAACCTTGTGGCGAAACTTTTATCTCAATCGCTTTTATCGCAGTAACACACGAATGCAAAAGATGCAAAAGGATCCAACAGACATTTCAGCTATCAGTCTGAGCAAAAGTTATGGGAGTAACTTATCCTGTGGCAATATTTTGGTGCATTTCAGGCAGACTCCACCCCCCGCTGGTCTGTATGCTTATCCCATCCGTGCAGAATTGTACCAGTGCGATCTGCATCCAAACTGCTCCAAAGTCAATCCAATTCTGAAAGTTGGAGAAAGCATACTCCGCATTTTCTGCATTCGGATTGGTCTGCACAGTGATGAAGCAAACCCCAGTGTGAACCGAAGACCTTTGCCAGGTCCTGCTCGTTTTTTTCTGCCAAAAGAACGCCTGTATTTGCTGCGTTTCCTGCGAACGTTTTTGCTGTGCAAGTGACTTCATTCACAAGCTTCTTGCTTTGGCGCCAGGAAAGTTCTTCAGCAAGCTGAAAGCATTACATCTGTTCCCTGCTTCCAATTCCAGACCCTTTCTTTCAAAGTGACCAAATTTTGAGTGACCAATGCGCGACCCAAAAGCTTGAGCCAAAAGTTTGAGAGACATTTCCAATGGTTTCTTGGTTCCTCGAATGAAATGCTCAAACGCTCGTCTCAAGCAGTCGTTCTTTGGCTGTTCAAGAAAATTCATTTCACATCGCCCTCGGAGGTCCATCAAGCTCAAAGCCTCAGAGACTTCAAGATCATCGCAGCAGGTCAAGTCTCGATCAAAGATGACCTTCTTCCGCACGCAATTTACCTCCGGTAAACATTTCATAACATTTTCAACTGGAGTCGCTCTCGACGTTCGTTCTGGAGGCTGTTTGTTCCAAGTGCTGCGGAACGAAGCCGCGTCAACCTCAACGGGCTGGTCCTGTTCGATTTGGACGTTTGATTTGACGCACCGATTTTTTTCTTGTCTCAAATTGGCAGGTAACATTCGTCCAGAAGGAGAAGGGTTTACGATCCATGGTCCTTGCGGAGCTGGTACCATTACTTGACGCTCACCTTCGTCGGAAAACGACGACCAGAGGTGTCAACAGACTCAACCGCCACATTTTTCCTGTGACTCCACGATGCGGACGTGCAGATTAAAAACAGCGTCAGGAAGTGTCACACCTTCCCCGAGGCAAAGGACGACGGTCTTTCATCTCACGCTGGCTCCAAAAAAGGGTGACCTTTCAGAGCGGAGAACCTGAATTCATCTCAGTCGAAGCAGAACAAGCAGCTTTTTGGTTTGACAGAGATTTTCTGAAGATAATTCACGCGGCTTCAGGTGCAACTGGTGGAAGTTCCACGCCCCTTTGCTTCCGCTATTTGCGTCGCGAAGACAAGAAATGACAGCTCCATTGAGAATGTGGCAAAAACACACGACACTATTTTGAGGCACTGAGCTCTGCCAACAGCCGGGAACAAGAACTAAAAAGAGGAAGAAAGGCGAACGTTTCTTTCAAGTGCAGAATTACTCACAACCTGTGAGGCCCGAAAGATTGCCTCTGTTTCTAGAATTTGAAATGTTAGGAGAACGCGAGACAACAGTTGTAACTGTAAATAAATTGAGCAATTCAGAAGCTGTTGGTCAAGAGAAGAATTGTCTGAGACAGGAAGAACATGTTAGCTCAAAACATTTTTGGCTGCACAAGACGTGGACGCCTTCGGGATTACAAGAGAATTATTTTGCACACTTCCCAGGATAAGGTCAACCAGTTAGACTTTCAATGACATCCCAGGGGAAATCAAGGGTCAAGAAAATAACTTCTTCGCGGACGCAAGGGAACCTGACAAAAATCCAACGAGCAGAAATATACCTGTGTGCCTGCTTTTCTGCATGCGTAGAGGCTCACGACAACTCCAACCAAGGCCGAGGAGTATCGCAAGTGACACAAATGTCTTTTCTGCAGAAACCAGCTGCCTCACGTTGCACTCACTTTGTTGTGTCCAAACCAGAACAAAAATGTTTTTGGATGCAGCTGCAGCACAACATGAATATTTTATCATTCAGAAATCTGACATGTCCCAAGCAACACAGATGGACAAAGTTCCCGTGTTAGAACAGGCCACAACACTTCATTGCTTGCTTCAACCACACCAACTCTGCACTCCAATACGTGTTCACGTGCAAAAGCAGAGGATTGTGCCCATCAAGAAAAACTGGACTGGGAGTTGAGCACACAATAGCCTTTTTGGTGCAGACAATCTCAGAACGACACAAGTTTTTGCCTTCACTTGAGATGCATTGGATTCAAATGGACGAAATACTGAGCAAAGCAGTGTTTTTCTTCGCTTGAGAAGTGATCTGGCTGTGTAGAAGAGATTTTCTGTGCTTTAAATTCAGATCAGGCTGCCGAGAGAGACATCCATTAATTTGTGGTCTTTTCGGGCAATGAAGCAGGCAAACATGCTGGCAGTCCCCTTCACACCAGGTTTCTCGCAGGAAGCCATTCACTTCAAGTTTCAGCATCACCACCTCAGTTCAGGCGCACCAGCAGCGAAGACCCCGTTCCACGACATAGATTCTTTGACGGACGCAGATATCCGTGGGTCCGTGAGTTCTATGCGCGGTTCAGCGCAGTCGTTTCAACATGACACCTCGCTTCAGTTGACCCCATCTGCAATAATTTGGTGCTCAGCTTGAAATCTGTACAATTTCCCCCAGGGCTTAAAGCATTCAAACATTCCAGGCAGCTTCAAATTCCTTCAATTTTCCGTCAATGTGATCAAAGCCGAACGATGTCGTAAACAAAGCATTCTCTTGTGTGAACTGGCGGAGAAAAAGGTTTCAAATGCGTGGTGGAATTTGAAGCAATATTCATGAGCATTTTTAATCCGCGAACATGTCTGTCGAACGATGTTGCAAATTGACAATGGGCGTCAACTGATGCACGCACTTCCTGCAACCCGACGGTCGGCCCACAACAACAGATATAAATTTTGTGGTCTGTGGTGGTCCATCGCAGAGACTCATGCTTTGGTTTTTGTTTCTCTGAGAGCAGACAACCCAGTTGTGTCAAATACGGGTTTTCATTTCAAAACAATGAGACCGCAAGATTGTAAAAGGCTCGCAGACGAGGTCCGTGTGCGTCCCCACATCACGATAAGTAACTGTCAAAACGGTAATCACGACAGTGTGAAAACTGTCATCTTCGCCAGCAGCGAGGGATCTATCTCGGCATTACTTGGGAGATAAGTCTCCCCGCCGAGGCACATAAAGTATAATAATTGGTCCCCAGCGGAAGCTCAGCGCCGGCGATAAGTGTAATCTTTCGCTGCGCACACAAGTGGTGTCCAGAGTTGTCCACTATTCGCGAGAGAATGACTCTCTTCCCTCATCCAGCACCCTCTACCACGTGGACATGAAGTGATCCAGAAAAGAAATTTTCCCTCCATTCAATCCTGGCTGCGAATCACTCCACTGTTCCCCTCTCGAAGCCATCCAACTCGATGATGGCATCCATCGAAACCCCCCGGGGGAACAAATTGCGACTGACATCACTTCTCCCGCTTCCTTCCCCATCCCCCGTCGCACAAGAAGTCAAGTCACATCATCGAGCTGTAATTATTAGTCATCGCACCCCGTTCTTGCTCAGAGTGCCAGCAACACATGATTACACGCTTTGTTTTCACCCAGATCCTCTAATTATGACGCTGCCGCCCAAGAGCTCTCGCACCTTTGTCTCGCCTCAGACGTGATTTAGTTCCCAAATTAACATTCCACTTGAATGTCCTGGAATTTTTAATCAACTTTTCCCATCTCTTTTGATCGTCTTCAGATTGGCCAGTGAACTTCTGCAAGGCAACAGAAAGATCCAATCGCTGGAGAGTCACGCTTTTTACCAACGCAGTTTTGAAATACGAGGGAAGTCCCAATGAAAGCGGCTTGTGTCCACGTTTTACTGCCTAAATGTTGATCCTGTCAGACAAGGCTTTGTCAGGGCATGAAGTACATATCAAGGAAGGCTGACAATTATTTTGTTGTTCCTCACAAACCAAATATGTTGAGTACAGGCTTTAGAACTTTTGCTGTGACAGTCTGAGCAGCTTAAAACCCATAATATTCTCATCTTATTATTGTTTTACACCATCAATGCATTTATTTTCTGTGAAATTCATACATGTTTTTTCACTGAAAGAGAAAAAAGTTCAGTGGAAGACAAAAAGGCAAAGTTTTGAGTGAATCATAAGCCACACCCATTTTTTATTTTGTCCAGATAAGAGGTAATTTTGGTAGGAGCTGTTTCAACTTCACTTGTAGTAATCTTTGTATAATTTTCAGTTGTTTGCATTACTCAGAAGCCACTTTTTCGGGACATAAGCCGCTTTCATTGGGACTTCCCACGTACCGCAGAATTGTAATTATGACTTAAGCCGATTCCACGGATTTGCAATGACGTGCCTCTCTCCTGCCTTTTGAAATTTGACTTTCTTGAAGATGAATTGTTTGGGATGAATGCAGGAGAAGAAGAGACTCATCAGTTTTGAGCCAATGCATTGAGGGACTAGTATGTAAAACCCGGGCAACTTTACGACAATTTTCCGGTCGATAATATTCTCCTTTGCTTGTAAACTCCAAAGACATCGCAGCCTCAATTTGATGCCACGTACAGAAAAACTGCCTTCCTTTTCACTTTTCCTGGGGCAATCATGAGATAGTGATGAGCTCAATATTACATTTGTGCCTGGTCTCTTCAGCCCTGATGCAATTCTCCCCAAATTGACTGTCAACTTAATACATTTCTCGGTGTATTTACACCACGAGGGTTGCAAGTATGGATATTCATTATTTCATTAATTTTCTCTTATGCTTGTCGATCCACTTCAACACGCATTATCTTGAGATTCGAAAGTAATTTGCTCAATACGCTTCTTACCGTCCAGCATCAAGATGAAGCAGGGATTAGGGAAAGACTTGCATGCCGTCAGCACTGACAATAATCAAATGTGTTCTTCCCAAGATTCAGGCCTCATCACCAGCCGGGGATCTGACTGCAATTCGAACTGGAACCCTGCTTCGGAAAGCCTGCCGTGCGGGTAATTCCAGTGAAAATTTGCTGATTGAATTCACATCCATTCAGATTTTCGGCACGACAAAGATCGTGACACTCAACTTGTTCTGAAATGGTGATTAATAGTTTTGCTTTGTGAAACGGTCACCATCAATTTTTGCGACTGCAATTCAGGTTTCATGTTGCATGCAAACTCTACATTGTTTCTGCACATTAAAACATTGCGCAAAAGAACGTCCCGTACCACTCTCATGACCTCGGATTGATTTTCGCTCCTTCGAGTGAGTTTTGCATTTTGATCTGGAACTGGGTCATCAGAAAAATCTGGTCGAGAACACATATGGATGAATTTCTGCTGCTTTGACAGGACAGAGTGAAACGTGGAAACAGAACTTCGGTCACTGTGGACAGTCGGAAGCATTCCAGTGTCCACCAACATCCCGGGTATCGCTGAAGAAGAGATGGCCGCTTCGAAACAATCTCTGTAATTATGGCTGTCCGGATCATGAGCAGGAAACCGAGGGAATCGTTTGGGTCCCATACTGTGTGTGTTCAAAGACTGCCATGAATTTCTGTTATCCCTGTTTTGAACCGCAGCCCTTCACATTGGGAAAACAAGAAGCAGTGCACAGGGCAACTGCAAGTGCGAAGTCCCTGGGGTGTTTGCTTTGTTGGTCACTTCCTGTTTTTTTGTTGCATCTGGTTGCTAGGGAGTTTTGCATCTGGTTGCTAGGGAAGTTGCTATGGACATTCTTTTGAAACTCGA
>JAAUXT010058316.1_pt1 | contig 25956 bp, 24 predicted proteins | sample 7278171 | NCBI WGS metagenome assembly JAAUXT01 (sample SAMN14350112, study PRJNA611818) | marine sediment metagenome | isolation source: surface marine sediment (1.8m) | place: French Polynesia: Moorea | collected 2018-08
GCGCTGTGGGTGAATGTTCCTCTGTCCGCATGTGTGCTAGGGCGTGCCCCCCCCCCCCCACTTGAGGCGAGCGTCGTCAGACCTCAGAATTTTATCCCACCCCCCATCCTGCGCAAAAATTTATGTGTTTTAGCTGGAATAAGGGTCACTCGACACACCATGCAGGATGAAAGTTTTCCTTCCATGGCACATTTTGCAACATAGGTTATTCCACCCACCCACTCAGGACAAGGTCGGTCCCCTGACAAATCCAAAATTCGAGACAACAAAACCACTCAACGTCTGCTGCGGTGTGTCAGCGTTCTCCCAGAAATTGACAGACTCAACAGCGCAATTTTCTGCACAGTGGCAACATTCTTCCTTTGGCAAAACCGCACAAAAAATTGCTTTCTTATCAAAAATGTCATTGTTTGTTGTCTTGACTTTTTGCCTTGGGTTCAACAAATCACATCATAAAGATACTTCAAACTTTCAAAAGACACTTTTTGTCCACGTCCATGATACGAAAGGAGCGTGGAGAGAGTCGTGAAAAACGCGTGTGTGAGTGCACCAGGTCACTCTACTCAAACTTTATTGACTTTCTGACAGATAAGCGGTTCCTTATCGGGTTCATAGCGCTCCAAGAATGCGCAAGCAACAACGTTTTTGAAAAGACAGAAAACAAGCATCCTTTGTCGTTCCGACAAATTCACATCACAATCTGAATTTCCAAACTCAAATGAGAAACCATCATTCAGTGATCTGAGAATGCTCACAACCACAAGAACAAGACCCCGACACTGAGACAACGCCATGTGTGTGAGTTTTGATCTACGTTCTGAATTGTTCAAGGCTCATCACGATGCGCCACTGTGCGCTTTGCCTCCACAACATGAGGCTCATTTTTATGTGAGGACACGGAGGTTGTCTCTGGAGGTTGTCTCACCTTTGACAACACAGATCCAAACTTGTGTGGATCCAGGGGTTTGCCCTTTTGGCTTCATTGTCAATGTCAGAAAATGTTTTTGTCATCAAAACGTCCACGCCTGCACTGTGGGATTGGATCCAGACCAGGGGCTTTGGAACCGAGCCTCCTGACCTGCAGTGCCAAACCCAACACAATTGTGCGACATTTCTCCTACACACGTGTGGGTCGCCCTTGACCACATCTTTGATCCTCATTGTGAATGCCAGCCCCAGTATGAGTTTTTTGCCTGTTGGAATTCCGATCCGCCCCAGCAGGTCCCCACAAAAGGAAGGTCTGAACAGCAAGATTTTGTTATTTCCAAGCAGGTTGTTGTTTTGGCAAGTGTGCTGAGTGAACAGCTGTGCAAGATGCGCACACTGTGAGGGAAACAACTGCGTTCTGTATCACACAAGACAAACACAAGGTCAAAGAGAAAACAGACAATTTATGACTTCGAGCCACACCACACACACGGAGTGACCCAACTCGTTTTCGCAATTGCTTTTCCACACACGGTGCACCGAGACAACAGAAACATGGGCTTGAAGATGCAACCTCGACAATTGCAAGCGAGCCTTCACCCTGGCAAAGGGGTGAGAGACGCATTGTGATCTATGGATTCATGAAAAGATTTTCAGTGTGACTTGCAGTTCTTTCTTCTTTGTTTCTTTGCAATGGCTTTTGCAACATTCTCCCAATCAACATGGTGAGTGTGGCAGTCCCCAACCACAAACTGTGTCTGTCAAACGATAAATCTGTATGCATGGCGACAACCCTGCTTGGGTGATGGCAAGGGTTTACGTGATTAGAATTTGGGCCAAATACAAACAACCTACGCTACACATTGGAGTACTTCCTGTGAAGTTTACACAAAGGCAAGTGAAAAAGTTTCTACGTTCTGCTTTTGCCATGGAAAAATGCCAGGGGGTGGGTGGACCACCCAGGAAAATTTGACGTCCCGTCCTCCGTCAGGAAGAAAACAAAAGCGAGTGTCATGGTGGATCACCCAGGTGATTGTTGTCTTGTTTATGAACAACGCGCTTGAGTCTCCTTTTGGCTGGACACTGTGCTGTTTGTGAAGAGGCAACCAAAAAAAGCTTCACATGTCAGTGTCCACACATTGTTTTGTGCTCCAAGGCTGTTGGTGACGTTATCCACGCAACAACAATCAGAATTTGAAACGTTTCTGAGGTGTCGAACAGATGCGCCGTGTTTTGAGGCGCTGATAGTTCGACTGAATCCTTTTGGAAGATGGAAAAGACACAACCAAGCGCACAAACTAATTTAACCGCATACAGACTTGCCAAAGAGGACCTGACTGAAACTGCAAGATTTATGGGAGCCAAACATCATCGGGGATTCAAATCGGGAGACCGCTTCAACAAAGGACACATCATCATAATTGTATCTTCCATCTTCAATGGAGACTGCGTACGAAAAGCCCGAGGAACCTTGCCGAGTTGAAAACTGTCTTCGCTCTTTTTCGGCGACATTTCGTAACCAAATCTATTTGACTTTTCACCTTTGAGGATTCACGGGGGGGAAAGACTCTTTGGTTGGTTCCTGTCTCCCTTCAACCTTCACATTGCTGGTTGGAAGACTGATGTCTCTTGTACGAGTTGTCAGATATACGGACTTGATTGACTGAGAGCAGTGAGTTGCTGTCCGGTATCTTTCAACGCAGAAAAAAATCCGGATGTTTCAAGAGATAAATGCATTAGTTTCTGAAAAGTGTACAAGTAATGAGAACACCAGAAACACTTTCTTCTCCACGGGTGGAACACCTGAGATCAGGTGAGTCTGGCTTGTGCAACAGGCCTGGATTCAATCTGATGTCAAACCTTCAATTCTGAACGTTCATTGCATTTGTTCTTCCCTTCTTTTTCTGTTGTTCTTGGGTGCAGCGGCGCAGCTAACTCTTGAGTTTGATGTATGACCACCCAACTTTCATCATGAGCAAGTCACCCGAACCTGACTCTGCAACCCTTGGTTGAATTCAACACTCGAGACCACGATGGCATGGCGAATGTGATATGAATAGTAACACCTGTGTGATCACTGGAACACTGTTGTTTCCTTGATTGTTTGTGAGGGTAAGTGTCCAAGTTTGGGTCTCTGGAGAGAAATGAGCGTCCAGTTCATTCACATCTGGGAGCACTGGCTTGAAGCAAAAGGACGTGAGGAGGAAACCAAGCTGTGTGTACTTGTGTGTGCGTGTGTGTCTCTCTGTGTGTATGTGTGCGGGAATGTGTGTGCGGCACCGACGAAGAAGCAGTTTGGACCACACAAGCACCTTTCAAATATCTCACCTCGAAACGAGAAACTCAAACTTGCTGAACTGATCAAGGGGAAGACAAACTCAGAGGCATGTCGGTGTTTCTTTGTGAACGTTGGTATGCTTGCAAAGAGGAGAAACAGACCAGACAATTATACCTTTCGCTCACATGCCCCATTGTGAACCTTATTTATAGCCCCCAGCAAACTGAAAAAAGTATTCCCGCATGATACACACCTCTGACTCACTATTTGTGAAGGAAAAATTGCTGCTTGCGCAGTGCATTTTCTGATGACCACAATTGCCTTGGTTCCCAAACACCGTATATCACGGTTCTCCAAGCCTGTTTCTTCTGAAGACCACTCAGTTGGTACGTATTGTCCAACGTGCGAAGGTCGCACGAGTATCTTGGCATCTCCACGCAATCGTGACGCTTTTCCAGGGCGAACGTTTGGCCTTGTTCAAGTGAAGGTGCTGTGTTGGGCCTGATGTGCGACTTTGCAACTTTGCCCTGAAGAACCATAAATTCACGCTGTTGCGCAGGTCGTGTTCTCGCAAACTCCTCTGGAGGCATGAAACCCTAAACTCTCTTCAATCCTTCGAGTGCACAAAATCGAAATGATAATCCTCCTGTCAGTCACCAAGAGTGCATTTGGCGACAAATTAATTTATTGCCCGTGGTGCAAAAACATTTTCTCTGTTTTCTCAGGTTTCACCTCACATCCTCCGACCCTGTCGCGACGTCGTCTCGCGTCAGCAGCAGTTTTCCGTCTGTCAGGTGCGTTTCCTTTTCAGGTTCCCGCTGTTCTTCCTGAATGCTGAACCTTTACGAGTGTTGGGAGCCACGCTCGTGGATCACGGTGCTGTTGATGTGAGATGTGACGTGCTGATGACAGCTTCACAAATGGCTTCAATTTGTGGTTCTTGTCATTGATGAAAGATGAACCTTCTGGTGTTGAGAAGGTCAAGCGGAAATAGAACTGCACCTCTGGCGCACTTGAGTTTGAAGGAGATCGTTGTTTGTCTTGCATTCTTGCTGACAACAACGAAACAGATTCGTCCACTGTGCATCAAGAGGTCAAATGGTCCACAACAACGTTCAAATGTGCCTCGGAACAGGTTCCTGGGTTGCGTCAAAGCGCCAACAGAACAACGTTCAGTTTGTTCGAGTCCTGAAGAATCACGCCCCAAGTGAGAGAGAGTTCTTGAACTGCAGAACATCTCAGTTCTTGAACTGTCAAGATGAGAATGGCTTCAAAAGGTGTCCATTGTCCAACAACTGACTTTCGTGCTTTCGACAAACTCCACAGTTTAGGACTGTGTCTGCATTGGTTTCTACAGTCACTCAAGGAACAAAAGGGAAAGGATGCGAGAACAATCAAAGGTACGAGAACAGCTGGCTTCGGTGCATGAGCTTCTCAAACTTCTGTAGCAGAATGCCATTTGACATCAACCCATTCACGTCGCAAAACCAAATTGAGAAAGTCAATTGTCCGATTTCAACACGCAGTCACATTTTGACGCACAATCCACCACGGAATTTTTCGGACTCTTCAGCTGGCTCACCGGGAAGCTTGTGGAAGAGATTCTGCTCCTGATCAAGGGTCAGATTGCAACCAGTGACAAACCACTGTTTCGACAAAGGCCAACATCCACAATCACTGATCAACACCAGCTACAACAGTGACAACCCTCTTCGCCCCATTTAATCACAATGAGTACTCGTCTTTCCGTGTCAAAACTCGACGAGTATGAGAAAACAAAGGGGTGAGTTGGCAACGGTACCTCCGTTGCCCCCTGCCCTGATGGCGGGGTCAACAGGGGCAGTGGTATCCGGAGAATCCCGGGATCCAGACGCTGCTCGCACTGATTGATCGGTCCTGGGCGAAATTTTCACCTTCACAAATCTATCACTGCGGATACCGATGATGGTAAATGTTCAGAACGCACGTTGGAACGCAAAATTTATGTCCATTTGAACAGAAGTAAAACCAGGTTTCCATAATGCGTGAGGATACCAGTTGGTACGAAAGAAGGTGTGTGCCTGAAGGCTTTTCCTGCTGCCACGAAAAACTCTCAAAGTGAAATAGTTTAGGGATAAGTCACTGGTTGTGGAATGCGAAACCACAAAACTATTCGAGTCTGTCCTTCAACAATGCTGAATCTGATTTTCCAACCTGTTCTTCATTCGACTGTCTGCAGGCAAGCATCGGTTTGCGATGCTCTATGCAGTGAAAGCTGTGTCCGAACCATCCACAAGATAGTTCTGACGAAGGTGACCACACGCGCGGGGTATTTTCTCGCTTCTCCGACTTCATAAATATTTGTTATCATGCTCACCTGCGGTATCAACGCCGGTGTGCAAAGAAAAGCAAACACGGTTTCTGTATCTGTTCAAGGGCCCTATTTTGACCTTTCTGGATATCGGACCAGGACCAGGTTGTTCCTCTCGATGTGATTGGCTGTAATTGATGAAATCTTGAGGTGCAATCCATAATTCAAAAGGATAAGATCAGCACAAAAATTCTCAAGGTTCTTCACACATATTGAGGTGGAGGACACTTTGTGTTCACTCGTTTGTGTTTCCAAACACGAACGAGTTTGGTCTGGTCCGGCGGAAGCTGTTTCAAAAGCCAACGATTTTCCTGTGAAAAGGGTTGTCGAGTAGACTCAGACGCACGACAGAGCAGCAAAATTCAACCATGTAACAAGCTGAATCCATGCAGAATGAAACTCACGTCTCGAACATCGCCTTTCAGTTGGCCAAAGCTGCGAACACAACAACTGGATGCGCAGAATGTTGTGCAAGAAATGATCCAGGAAACGATCGGCAAGACGCGTGTGTATTTGGGTTATGCTGCTTGAAATCAGACCCACATGATCTCCACGAGTATCTGAACGTGTGCAACTCATACCAGCCACAGGGGTTGTTTTGCTTCCAAAAGCTTCAGGTATTTGGAATGCCTTGCCTTCACGCAAAAAACAACAAAAGCACAGGATCTCTGTGCGAAAGAAACAGGCAGAAGGTGAAACTTTTTTCATTGCCACAGCAACATATTTCAGCCACTTTTTTGAGAAAACATGTGTGGATCACACAAGAAACAGAACATTCCTTGCAAAACTGAAAAGCCTGTCACTGCATGCCTTCTCATTTCTTGTTTTGAAGACAAAAGACCGGTCACACTGTGGTGGTCCAGGACAACCTGAAACGGGTCTCGTAGAGTCTGACGACGTCCTGTGCTTCACAACTCAAACTCCCCACTTCCCAACACCAGTCTCGCATCAGAGTCCGGAACACACAAATATTAACTCTGGCTTCCTCGTGAACGAAACAACCCAACTTCCACGTGGGAGCGACTCACAGAAATTCTCAGAGGAGTGAGTCTGTCTGCACATGCACAGCATCCCAGCGCATCAGTGATGTGCTGTGGTGATTTCAACGCCAGAACCCCGGACACGTGCTGAACTGCAGATTTGGTCCGCATTCAAACTGTGGAGACTCGTGACCAGAGCTACAGATTAGGAATGAATTTCCAATGTGTTTGATTGTTCGAGCACACGCATCGAAAATATAGTGTCGCCAGGTGCGAGAACCTTCACCAAGAGTGTCGGTTGGTGCGTTTCATGGTCAGTGCTGTTTCTCCTCATTTTGCGCGCACAATTCGCGTCCGGACATTCATAGCTCTGTCCGCTTGTGGTAAATGATTCAGACATCAAAGCACTGCGTCCAACGAAAATACCTGCTTGGCCAGCGAGCTGATTTATTCGGCTGATCCAAGGCTGACCAGCAACAAGATGTTCGCGTGAGATCCACGGAAAATACGACGGGTCAACGAGTGAGGAACTCGTATGGGTTGCGCTCCATAAAGTGTGGATCCAGGAATGTTGCGCGTACTCTCCAACCCTGTGATGTATGGTTTTGGAGGTTCTTTCGCATTGAATAAGACACAAATGCATAACAAAGCCACAAGACCGTTCTCCATCTTACAAGACTGGAAGCAGAACGAAACAGGAGCGCAAATTTGACAGTGGCTGAAATCGTGAAATTGTTTGAGTACGTTTTCGAGCTTTCACTGGGCTCTTCGGAGCCTGCAGGAATCAATCACACCTTATCAAAAGTGCAGTCAGTGCAGGGAATAAGCTGAAGTATCTCGCTGCGCACGCATGCAATCTCTCCTTGAAGCCCCAACGCCCGTACACACACACTCAGAGATCCAGTAGAAAGTAGGTCACGATGAGTAGTAGCCCCGCGGGTCAATTGCATTCTGCAGGAGAAGCTTCTGCGCTCGGGTTTCAATTTGGAAACATCCTTCTGCGAAATTCCCCGCTGGGCCATCCTTCCCCTGCAGATAGCATGATTTGATAATTGGGTCACAGTTTGAGTTATGTATGCCGGAATTCTCAGCTTGCCAAGTCTGTTTCCGACACCTTCTGGCTGACTGATGTACCTGAACGTGCTGTACACAACCAGGCATACTGAGAGAACCAGTCATGGTACGTTGGTGAAGAGCCTAGTAAATCAAAACAAATTGTTGGGGAGAGTCTTTCATGTGATTCGTTCCTGTTTCTGTTCAGCAAATGGCCTCAAAGCCACTCCACCTCCACTGCGAGGGTATCAGGGCTTTTGATGTCGGACAGGTGACGTTCTAGCCGTTGTGCACAATCTATCAGTAGGTGCTCCAGGATGGTCGCAAGTGAGGCAGGTGTCCATGTGATGTGACGCCAAGAACACTCGTCACTCCGCCAAGAAGATTGCAAGACTCCAGGTGCCTGTCGGTCGCAACACTGGTCCAGAGGGGTTGCAAGAACTATGTATTTTGTAACAAATTTCTTTTGCCCTTGTGCGTCTATCATCTCGTTCAGCAAATTGTGTGAGGTGGTAGAGTTTGCCAGAAGTCCGAGACTTATTGTCAGCCCTTGCTCGCGCAGCATAAAATTCTGACCTCAGGCACAGAAAGAAAAAGTTGCTTTCCACAGCTTCATCAAATGTCAAGAGCTTTTCCACAGATTCTGATATCAAACCTCGTGATTGAAACAGGTTTCTGAATCGCAATTGCGTTTGATCACGGATTTCAGCTGGCCAGTTCAGAGTCTGTCAGAACATCCTTGTCAAAGTGACCTCACGTGCCCGGACGAAGCTCCCTTTGACCAGGAGCCAGAATAACCAGGAGTATTTGGGGCTTTAATTGATTGTGGCTCAACAACAGGGGTCGATGATTATCGCAAGAAGCATGCCCAACATGAGAGTGGGTGTGCGAGTCAGAGTTACTCAGCGAAAACTCAGAGCAACTGTGCGGACTTTGATTGGATCCATCGGGCGAGCTTCAGTGCGTGCGAAACATCTGCAGAATCTGCACCCAACGCCTGTGAATGAAAAGAGAATTTCATCCAGATTCTAAATTCTGCTTGGGGATGCAAAGCGCTGTATTCATAACGATGCTCGGTGGTAGAACCCAGACTTGCTCAGACCGGACAATCAAGGTTGGCGAGATCACGCTAAGTTTCGCCTCTTCCACAGGTTGAAGATCCGAAAGAACCGTCCATTATACAGTGAGGATTGAGTCCGAAATGCACGAGTAGATCTTCCAGGGACCCAGGTTTCGAAGGTCAAGTCGAGCGAGCCTGAAGCCCAAAGGTTCTGATTGCACATTCGGAACAACGTTGAAGATGCTGCACAATTTTCAGCAGGGACCATGACAAGGGGAACAGTCCTGTTGCCGAGATCTGATGCAAGTTTGAGAAATATTTCAAGCACATGGTTCCAATTGCTCAGATCTCTATTGTGTCAGCTGTGGAAGTCAGTGAGTACCACCTGAGAACATTTGAGAAATTCTCGGAGCACCAAGTCTGTGTGGTGAGTCAGCACCTGGAACGAGAGTCTTTGAATCATAACACTTGTTCGGGATGACAGTTCCAACAGGTTTTTGTGAAATTCCTTCTTCAACAGGAAATCCTGGATGCCACTTGATGAGTCAGTGGATTTTGTCTCAAGGTTTGGACACAACTGGCCAAGGTGCTTTGGAAGAAAATCAAACACTATTCTGCACTCTAAATCTCTCCAGACTGTTGGGTTGACTTGCTATACCTTCAGTTGTTTCATTTTTTCCTCAGTAAAGTCAACCGAGGATTGTTTCATATCAATTTTGTGTCTCAATTAATAGGGCAGATTGTTTTTTGCTCCGTTCACAATGTTTTGTGCCCATGGTGGGTTTACATTCCATGGTCCCTGAGGCTTCGTACGATGTTTTCACACAGAGAGAGAACAGTTAGTCAGGAGATGTACAGTTAACAGGTGATCCAAGTTGGACTGTGCATCTCAACCAACCTCGGTACAGAAACATCGAAGTTCGCTCGCTCCCTTCTGTTTCTCGAAATGTTCATCTGTCTGTTTTTGATCAGCGCACGATTGATCCTGCAGATTGCACGCTCGGGAACAGAGCCGGTAAACTTCTTCAGTGTTTCTGATAAATCTCTCCTGCAGGTAATCACACAGGGAATCTGACTTCACGTCTGATGTGCAGCATGTGCGTGCGCCACACACTGATATTTAGGTTTGCAGCGAACACAAGAACATCGAAAACCAGAATGCTTTGCAATTTTCTGGTGGGTGGCAAGGGCTTCTGCAGTGCATGCGTGCTGACGTAGTTTTGTGTGTGTTCTACGAGTATGCAGTCTGAACCAACATTCCACTGGCGCAGTTTGATGTGTTGATGTGAGTGGTTTTGTGTATGCCGTCTGAGCACAAAAATTTCACACAAACAAGAAGTGTTTGTCAAGTTCCAAACCAGGAGAGTCTCAAGGCCACCGAGCATGAGTTCGGCACAGTCTTCTTCATCTGGGAGAAGGACTCGAGCCTTCACCCTCTATTTACAAAACTGCTAATCTTGATCTGCCTGCGAACACTAACAGATTCGCTCAGAACTAACAATCACTGCAACCGAACACTACAAAACCTGTGCTAGAATCTAACGGCCTCAAGGTGCGTACGAAGCTGTGTGATTTACCAGTCCCCCGGAATTCTCGGACTGCTTTGATTCCACAAAAGTGTCAGGACGTGATCCTTTGAAGAAGGCAGTGGCATTGTCAAACCATTTTCCTTCGCAAGGTTGCACCTACAGAAGAAACAGAAACACCAACAAACGCTCTTGTGACTCTCCTGTGCAATTCGAATCACATCACACTCACCAAACCACGATCTTGCACCTTTCAATCAAAGTCAACCCATCGCTGCACTCTCTACAGCAATCAGCAATGAGAACAAAAACCTGAACCTGTTCACAGTTACGTGAAAAGGATAAGATATATTGTGTATAAATAGTATTTAATACGACATACACAATCACACCTGTCTCGCGTATGATTCCTCCTCGACTTGCTACCTGTGAAGCGGCTGCGATTACGCGATGGTTGCAGATACCTCCACTTGACAGAAATAATCCCAATGTCGTAGCCTGAGATTTGTGAGGTCAAACACCACATTGTATTTACTCATAGGCATACGAAACTATGTTACCTGCTTCTCCAGGTTGCCTTTTTTCTGCCTGTATCGTTGTGTTCTTTACATGATGTAATGCATTTGGTTGTCTGTAAACAAACCATCATTACTCGATCGTCATCGTGTTTTTGTCCTTGCAAAGGGACGCTGATGTCAACAACAGACATTATGCGCAGAGCATTTGCTGGAGTGTTGTCCCTGGATTCCGGACACAGTAGACAATGCTCAGTTCTTTCCTTGGAGCTTGAGGTGCTGTGTATTCGCGGACAAGACCAGTTCACGAACACGGACAAAGCCAGCGTCCTATTTGGGGGTTTGACCAGCCCTTTTCTCTAAGCTTGCACGATCCAAAACGCGACGACAAAGGAACCAGGGAGTCGACAGAGGGGGTCGTCACATGGTTTCACTGAAGGTGCCACTCGCAGCCAGTCCAGAACTAACAATGGCATTGAAATCACCAACCAAACGTAGTTGATCAGCTGCTGCACAATGGAGTAGTTTCTGCCAGCGTCCGGAGAAAGCGAACATTCAAGTCTACTTACCGGCACTGGAGGTGTGAGATGTTAGTAATCCAAGAAATACAAGTCAAACTGCGGCATACTCCTCTGCCGTCGGCAAAAAGTGCTGCCCCTGACAATCTTAGCTCAACTGACAAGTTGAAGAATGATAAATATAATGAAAATAAACCCTTACTTTGGTACGAAAGAGATTATAGTCCAACAGATGTAGCGAAAATATGCGGGGTTTCTTGCTTCCCCAGTTCGACCTGCCAGTTCGCCCACCCGACGACTTGGCAACTTCCGACACAGCGAACGAGCGGTAATCGTAGATCTACGAGGGAGCGAGGCCAGGCCAATGGAGCTGCAACAGGAGCCCGATGCGCCGCCGAGCCGAAATGCGCCTTTGTAAAGAAGTACCCAGCTGACTGACAAGGAAATGGTGCAGAAACATTCTTCTTGAGCACAGTGGAACTCATGAAAGTCAGATGCGGAGACGGGGCCTCTCTTGACTTGGTGTGTGACTCATGGGTCTGAACTGCTGCTCGAGTGAGTGAGCCTCCCACTCATTAGTCTCCTCAACTTGACCAGAGGGCATCTCCCAGGAAAGTCAGATTTTCCATTGAGTCTGAGTCGGCATGACTCTGATCGGACTGTGCAGGAATGATTTCGGATGATTCCCGGAAACTCACAGGGAACGATCTGAACAACGATGGACCTGGGTGAGAAGCCTGGATGTTTGTCACAATAAACACTTATTTATATTCTGTTTCATATTGCTGATTCTTGGCCCCCGCCTGAGTTAACACCACGGATCAAAGGGAGTGAGTTGAAAGACAACGCGGTGGACCTCTTCAGTCAAGAAACAGTGGGGGCGGATGTCAAGCTGTGGTTTTTGTTTCAAGCTTTGAGAGTCACAGGAACAACGTTGGCTCTGTGTGATCTTGGTTTCAGAACCCAGGCAGGTGCTCGTGCAAGATTTTGCTGAATGATCGAGCAAGTTCTAACACGAGCGTGTGGACACTGAACCTGGGCATATTTCAACGAAGACTCTCGAGGAAAATGACAAGCTAGCATTTTGCATTGGCTCATCGAAGCCTTCTCTCTGAACTACAGTGGCTTGGGTCCCACTCTCCACCCGCCACTGTGAAAGAGAAAATTGCCTGGTCTGGAACAAACCTTGCCTAGGACAAGACAACTTCCCCCCGTCTCAGCGTGAAAGTCCTACTTGCACAAGAAGCATGAAGATGTTAACATGTCTTCAGTACGCGAGCAATCTCCTCTCCCTGCCACATGTACCACATCTCCAACCTCAGTTCACCACCATCCTCCAGATCCGAGCGCCATGCAGCCAGGCAGGGCTATTTATAAACCCCAGGAAACCTTAACCTGTTGCCATGGGAACCAAGAAACTAGCACAATTTCGCGGGGTTTTCTCCTCCACTGACTGCAGCTGCTTCTTGAAGCTGGGATGCAGAATCTCGAGAAACGATGAAAACCATCGGGAGGCCGTTTTGAAGTCACTTCGCACAGCTCCGGAGCCAAAAACCCAACAAAATGCAACCTTTGCTTCAGCAACGCGGCTCAGGCACCATATCACTAGCTCCTCACTCATTTCGGTACATTCGTTGGTTGTAGAGACGCACGGCTCTCATGAAAGATTTGCGGAGAGCGAATAACACTGGAAGGGTGTCTGGCTGCGGCGGCTAGATTAGAGATATTTGATACAACAGCAGAAGAATGGACCAAGGTGGTTGTTGAAACTGGCACCATTCCCTGCAAACACGAAAGACTTCCGGCAAATGAGTGGAATGAATGGAAAACTTTCATTCAGAAAACTGTCTGTCGTTCCGCGGACTCATGCGCGATACTCGACATGCGCTTCGTTCTTCGTTCAACATGCATTCTGCCAAAATACGTGTTGTTTGGCTTGAGTGGGACAGGCTAAATCTGCACGCTTTCTTCCCTCGTGACGCAAACCATTTAAGAATTTATTGTGACCTTCCCCGCCGAGTCCAAAGTTCTTAGCAGATTGATTTTTGCATTGATTTTGGCATGTCAGGAAAGAACGGATGATGACAGGTCCACTACACAGGAAGACGCTGCAGCGACATTTCGTCAATAAATCTCCGATAAGTTTTGAAACATGCTGAAAGAAAGGGACAGCTTGCGCAAGAACGTTGGACGCTCAGCCAGCCGATCATAATCTGTCTCTGGCCATTGTACTCAAGATGTTCACTCACCGTGCAGTTTGTCAGGTCCGGGCGACAGGAACAGCTCCACTCGACCCGTCACCGGGAACCGCTCGTCTGGAACAGAAAATTGTGGGATCTCATTGCACTGATAGACTGCGAATCAGCAAATGTGTTTTCGCGCTTGGTCTGGTCACTGTCCAGTCACTGTTGAAGGTGTTGAGATACTTAATTTCTTGCAGGCTGGCCAATTCGTGGCACCCAAGCTGAGAGTTCATGATCAGTACCCAACTGTGGGTAGCCAGTAAATTAATGGAAATCTCGAGTCGAACTGCCACTGGGTACTCAGGTCCCAGACAAACGGGCAATTAAACGGGCGCGAAGTGCCCAGGGTTACCCTCAGATAACTCAGGAGCTTATTGAAACACGCTGAAAAACGCTTCTGACCTTCCTGAACAGGGGGGAAATCTAAAGCTTTTGGGTCAAAGCCAAATTGCTTCGGATTTATGGTCAAGTTCGCACTCTACTCTTCCTCCTGGCTTTCCGAGGTTGCACTTCGCATCAAACCATGAACAGCGTAACGTGATGGAAATGCACTACAATCTTCGTTTGGTGGAGAAGGGTCATTCTGTTTTCAACCTGCACAAATCTCGGAATCCTCGCACTCTTCGTCGAATTGATTGTGAGCTGTTCAACAACCGGAAGTGCACGAAGCCCGAGACCACCAAGAAGAACAACGTCCTGTTCAATTCTCACCCATCAGAACGAGAAGTTTGCACATACCTCCAAGTCAGAGCGTTTCAAGAGAACGACTCCATCAAGCAGAAGATACTCGCTTGGCGCTTCATAAATTGTACACGTTTTCCTTTGCGCAGGGAATCAGGCCTGAGCTCAGGCTCAGACTGCCTTTGGCTTCTCGTTCCTCATTGACAACGCGCTTCACCATCCGAAACATTGCTTTTCTCACCAGTCTGGCAATATTGCCATCATCCAGATAGAGCTGTGAAAATGAGACCGTGTTTGCTAACTGAGAACGTTTGAGGATGAGAAGCGTCAAGTCCTTGGTTCTGTCACTTGCGGTCGAAAGCTGAGTCATCGAGGGCGAGCGACAGGAAAACATTGCACGGTTTGGGAACAGTTTTTTTTTGAAAGTGGGGGGGCGTACACTCCGTAAACTTCACTTTCTTTTTGCAAAATTACCGGTATCAACTTGGAGGTGTAAACTGCGTAAACTTCACTTTCTTTTTGCAAAATGATCAACAAGGTTCTTGGATCGTACTGTGATCAAAACCGTTTCTTCCGTTTGGGGCCCGACAGTAAGTTACACTGGCCACACTCCTTTGGTCCTGAAGCTTGGTCAACGTCCTCACCTTCACATGCGGAGTCGAGCTCGCTCTTGGTGAAGTTGATGACGTAGTCGCTGAGCGCGCACGTGTGGAACTGACACCGGAAGATGACGTCACGCGCCTGCGCGTTGAGGCGGCGGTGGTAGCACTTGATGAGGATGTCGCCACGCAGCTGCAGACACGGGTTGAACGAGATGCAGATCCGCTTCATGTTGTCCGTCACCGAGCTGTGCAAAACAGACACTCACTCACAAACTCTCGATCCACAGAGCAGTACACGGACAAAACAGCATTGACCTTGTTGCACTTACTAGACGCCCGAGGTGAAGATGGGCGTCATGCCCTGGTAGATTTTGATGAAGGGGCGGCAGCCGCCGCGCCCGTCGAAGTTGGGGACGCCGTGGATGACGAGGTTGTGGAAGAAGAGCGGGTTGCTGTTGATCTTGATGCCTCCGGACAGAAGCCCCGCGAAGTAGTGCACGTACCTGCGTGAACAATTCATGATCCAGAATCAATTATGGTCCCCAGTTCAAAGCCTGAATTTGAGTTGGCTTGTCACAATTGTAAACGGGGGTGTCTCAATGTGAACTGACAGTGTGCAGCATCAGGTCGTTCTGAGACGTCCCTCGTGTGTTTGAGGCTGTTTGACCATTGGTCGAATCACGAGAGGCGTGTTCATGAGAAAACTGACCTCCTCTGCGAGGGTTCGGTGAGGCCGCCCAGCTTGTCGTCGTAGAATCGCTTCATGGCGAACCTGTCCAGCGCCTGGTCAGCGCTGCGGCAGAAAAACGCGATCGGTTGAGAAATTTGCACTAGGTCCATGGGCACAAAGGCTTTTTGATTCCTTGCCACTCGGGAGAGTTCTTCAAAACTTTCGTTTCTGTTTGAATAACATTTTCCTGGCTGATATACGCAGGCACACGAAAAGAACGTGCTGAAAGTCAAACGTTGTCCAACCACCAAAATTTGTGCAACCACCAAATTCAGTTGTTCTTGCAAGATCTGTCGTGCACAGAGGTTCTCTGCGTTCGTCAGAGAGGTTTTCATGTGTACGAGTGACAACATGAGGAGAAAAGGAAAGGACCAGTCAGTGACTCTGTCTTTTGTGTGTTTTGTTGCGTGTACGAGTATGAGTTTGCTCAGCAGACCAACAAGGCTGACGATGTGCACACTGAACAGAAGGCTTTGCAGGGGAAATTTGCATGCAGAAAACGCATCGGCACTGTCATGAATTTCAGCGAAGACAAAGGTGGTGCTCAGACTAAATCTAATAATGTATTGTATCTCTACCTCTCCAGGGTGTTTCCACCACTACATGAAACAAGAACAAATTCGTAATTTACATAACTGCGTGAAGGTGCAAAAATGCAACAAAAATCGAGTATCTGGGAGCAATTGGAGCAACGTAGACCATCAATACAAAGCAAATCTGAAACAGTTTCAAGGGCCGTTGGACTCACCTCGCACATATGTTGGTGTAGTGCATGAAGGCAGCGATAACAACTCCCGTTCTGCCCTTCCCGCCTGGAAAACAAAGGCAAGGCCTGTCTCATTCTGCCTGGGTTCCGACACTGGAGTTGAAACTTCACGTGTTGATCTGTCTTTTTAAGAAAACACGAACATGTGAGTGCAAAGAACAAGGGCCGTGAACCGTGGCCCCGCTGAATCCGCTCCCCCCTGGCTGGGGACTCCTGGACCTGCTCCTCCTGGCTGGGATCAACCTGGGAACCCTGGACCCTTGAACTGGCTTCCTCTGGCTGGGGTCAGGGGAACCCTGAATCTATGAACCAACTCTCCCTGACCAGGGTCAGGGGACCCTTGGGACCCCAAGACCCAGCCCCTGTGGCTGGGGTCAGGGGAAGGCTGGGACCCCTGGGACCCCTAAACACGCTCCCCCTGGCCCGCACCTTTGCAGTGGATGACAGCGACGTGCGCCGGGTCGGAGCTGAGCCACGAGTCGATCGACTTGCAGATGTTGCAGAGGCGCTCCAGAGGGGGCGCCAGGTGATCGGGCCAACCGAACTCCAGCACCTGCCGCGAGAACGAGGGGGAATCAATAGCGAACGTAATGATCAAGGAACGTTCTGTTGTGCATAAACTTTTCATTTTTTGTTGTGCTGGAAGGCACACATAAGCAGGAAGACCATGAAACAGTGGGACACCAGAACAAGGTGCCTGCCTTTGTGTTGACTATTTTCTGCCCGGTTCCAAACAACCAAGCTGCATACTGGTGTCAGCGCGGTCACGTACCTGCGGGTTCATCTTGGAGATGTCCGTGCGCTTCTCAGACAGGTTCACAAGCTGAAAAGCCAAGACGGGAACATCTGACAAATCTACGTGGGTTCTTTTTTTCCGTTTCCTCACCCAGCTGCGTGCGAACTGATTGAAACTGCTTGACGGTCAAAAATTTCCTTGGCGCTTCTGTTTCGGTCAGGGGCGCGCTCCTTGTACGCACCATGTAGTTGTCGGCGTGCTTTGACTTGAGCATCTTGGCGACGTCCTTCGCGCTGTTCTTGTACTCGGCCTCGTGACCCTCGTACGGGAACGACATCGCTGTCGGGCAGAGCGCAGCAAAGTGCAATTGATTTTGCAAGGACAGTGGCAGGAGTAGTTTTCTCAGCTTAACACGCTTTTTCGTCAAGAAATACCGAAAGCGACTTCACTCGATTGGCAAAGTGTGCGTGTCGCTTGTGAGTGCCTGCCTGTGGGTCCGTGCGTGCGTGTGTGTGCGTGCGTGTGTGTGCGTATGTTCACTGACCGATGATCCTCTCAGTGATGTACGTGAGGTCGATGTCCCCTGGAGAATCCAATCCAGACCTGGAAAAGTTGCGGAAACTCAACTGACTGCAGAAACCGACTCTGATTTCGACGCAGAACAACCTTGCTGAAAAGTCTGATTTCAGTTTTGCGGCATTTTTTTTTTGGGGGGGGGGGAAGATTACAGATGTTGTTTGGAGGTGACGCACTTGTTTCGCCTGAAGCTGGAGTGGGACTGCGACCCGGAGGACATCCCTCCGCGAGACACGGAGCTCGACAGCTGCTGCTGCAATCGGAAAGAAATTCGAACTTGCAAAACTCGGCTCTTCATAAGAAGAACTTGATTCGAGAATTTGTCGCACCAACACGACACAAAACTTCAAAATTGGTCAGGGCGGCTATCAAGTCTGTGGAAATTCAGTGAATCGATCGTCAGGATAAAACTGTTCACACGTTTTTCGAAAACATTTTTTGCAACGTTCTTTATGCGAGATTTTCTGGCTGACGCACTACGGAAAGAGTTTCAGAGTGAATTTTGGTTTTTGTTTCAGGTGACATTTGCTCCCGAGTTCTTGGGCGCAACGGATGATTGCAAATGAATGGTTTTGTTCTGAATGAGATGAAGTCCCCGTTTCATTGCAAACAGAAATTTGTTTTCGCACGCACACGCTCGTGTGCGCGGCGTCTGGGCGACTTGCCTGGGAGGCCGCGGCAACCGGCAGCAATGCTGCGTGGCGCGAAAGCCCAGGTGATGCGATCGCACGCTCCACATCACCCAGTGGTGTTGAGATGCGCAAATAATTTTCATCTTTGCACAAAACTAAATTTTCAACTGAGCATCGTTGGTTCAGTGGTAGAATGCTCGCCTGCCACGCGGGCGGCCCGGGTTCGATTCCCGGACGATGCAAGTTCTCTTTTTGCCCCCAGGGATTGCTTTGGTGGAGAACAACAGGTCTCCGTGCACAACCTGCACGAACCGCTGGTTCGCTTCCCGGACGCTGCAGACGTGCACTTGGCCTCAGTTTTTACTCACGGACAAAAAAAAGAGTCTGAATAGAACTTACCGATCGAGAGCCCACAACCTGCCTGTTCGTAACCACATTCTTTTGCTGAAAAGTGAAAAGAAGGAATTGAAAGATCGCATTGTGGGGACCGGTCGGCCAACTTCTCGCAAAAACGGTTTCAGCGTCAACGATGCGACCCTGGATGCGCTTCGGGTACTTCGGCAAGGCCAGGCATGCAAGGTCCCAGCAATCCTCTGCAGGTTCATGTTGGAGCGACAAAAAATACCCCTCCCTCCAGCGGGCCCAGGGGCCTGCCTTCCCAGAAAGTGTTTGCCCCTCCCTAAAATTGAAGTTCAGGTTAGCGTTTTCCCTTTCTGATGTTGCCACCCTCCAGATCTCAATCCTGGATCCACTTGAGCTCAACTGCGAACACTAACCAAAGAACATTCCAAGCGGTGGCATAAGAATGACCGTCTTTGCTCAGGAGGACACGTGGTTTTTCCCAGAGCCGCCGACATTGTGCAGACATGATTGCACAAATTCATCATGTTTGACAGTTCTCGATTCCTTCGGCGTGGCTCCCTGACACCCAACGCAATGTGAGTGAAATTGGAATTGACCACCAAATGTTTGCTCTTTATTAGAGACAGTGTGTAGATGCCATTTCCAGTGTCCATTGGTGAGTTGCAAGGAATGGGGCCCAGGGCCCGTTTCTTGGGACCTACTTTCCGCGTGGTTCTTCGAGACCCAATGAGGTCTTCTTCCAACGCGGGCTTTCTTTCACAGCGCTTTGGTGAGGAAGCATGGCAAATTTACCTCCACACAAAGCTGGAGTCTGAGCAGGGAAGGATCCAGAATCTGACAAGAGGGGGGCGGCTCCTGAGAAGCCCGACTTCACTTTGCTGAGGGTGGATCCAGGGTGCGGTTGAGCAACAATGAAAATGAAAGTTTGTCCTTCTTGGTGGAAAATGGTGGTGAATGGCGGAAAAGTCCTGTCGGGGGTTTATTGGGCAGGGGTGCTCCCCTGGACTGTTGGACATTTCCAAACAAGCATTCTGCTGGCAGTTGGTTCCTGATGCCACAGATGATCACGAACACAGAATTAAAGCTGGAAGATACCGTGAACAAAGGTAGACAACTCACCAGTTCATAGTTGATGGGGGCCTGACAAGGTGACACCACCTGCAAAGACACAAGCACGAGTCCATTTGGTTTTGGTTTCAACAGTTGAAGTGACGATATGAATCGGCCAACAGTCAGGTGACCAGGAAAAGTACTGAACGATTTTTGTCGACGATTTCTGATGCGTTCTGGATCAACCTGAATGAGGAACAAATGTTGGGCTTCGGGAACTTGGTCCAGACCACGCTTTCGTGGGTTGGCCACAAGCTCGACCGCTGCACGCTTCCGTCATCTGCGGCCTCGAGTTTGTGGTCTGTCCGCACCTTTTGAGTGCCTGGGGTGATCCCAACCCTGGAAGGCCTCCTTTGCCCCGACAAAAACAGGTTTGCATCAAAGCACACGAGTTAAATGGAAACACATGTGCAATGTTTGTGTTTTGTAGTTTTCGAAGCTGGAGCAAAAACGCGTCTGGACGCTTGCGCTTGTACATTTGGTCAAGGAAGGGCACAAAATTGTGTTGTTGTATTTCCAGGTCGTGGTGTTGATAATCGCGTGTATCTTCATCATTGCAGATCCAATACTCTCATCACAGTCAGGCCATAAACACCGCGATTCTCTGTGACCTGCTGTTATTGGCTTTGGCAATATTTAAATTGGCCGAATGCGAAAGTATCATTGTTGGATCAAAATTAATGTGCCGTGTTGTGTTCAAGTGATTGATCGGAACATTTTGCACGCAAAATTGAATCACGAACCCAAACCCCGGACTCAAAGGTCGATTCAGCTGAAGCATTGCAACGAAATTGTTTCTCAATCACTCAACCAATTGGAAGAAATTTTGGTTGTTTTGCAGTGCACACAGATCCGTGCACGGAAGGGTGCGTGAACGACAGCAGTTTTCATGGCACGCGGAGACAATTTTCCAACGTTTTGCGTGCAATGTTTCTTCTGCACGATGAACTTGCATTCGAGCACCGTACGCGTGTTTCTGTGGTCATTTCACCATTGGCTTTCCACAGCTTCACACTCGCATTGTTGATGGCCACGTCTTTCCTCAGTATGTTCTGAGGACGGACAGACGGTGGACACTTGTCCAGATTAGCTTTGAGGAAGTCCCCTGGCGCTCAGACTGGTCATTGACCCATATTCGAGCACAATGCAACAACTTGTAATTGATTTAGCAGCTCGGGGCTGAAGAATCCCTTCTCGGCAAGTGCTGGCCTGGAAATCTTTTTTGGTTGAAACAGCCTTGAGCCAAATACCTTGCGTTTTCGGGTGAGACAAAACACGCTTTGCCCATCTCTTCAAAAGTTCCAGAACACATTTGTCACGAGAAAGACAAACAAAGCAGAACTTTGGCAAAATTTTTGCAAATGGTGTGGCGCGAAACCTGGAGGTTGAATTTTCAGCTGCTGACCAGTTGCACGTCGAACATGTTGAATCCAGCACACGCGTACGTACCTGATACTTGTGTCTGGAACGATGACGGAGACACGAGCAAGGAACACACAACCTCATGACTGCAGAGTCATTCCTGTTCAGTGCTGTCCAGCTTGCGTTTCTTTTTGTCCGAGTGTATATTTCTGTGCCTTGCACGTCAGAAAAAGTCTGTCCAGTTTGTTCACGTAAATTTCCCACCGAAGACTGAAAGGAGACCTCTTCTCTGGATTTCCAGTGTGCAGTTTCTCTCTGTACCTTCATTACTGCTTTCTTCACGACCAGGGCGCAAGCGCTGAGTACTCTGAGGCAAAAGCCAATTTTACCAGATGGAACCCGACCACACAAAGCCGACAAAAATCACATCAGCCTTTTCTCGATGTCTGATCCTTGAGTTTCCATTCCAGGTTTTGCACACCCTGAGTCTATTTTGTATTTCCTGTAGCAAAACAAGACGCCAGATGCTGCTTCTCCAGCTGATGGAAAAGCTGAGTTGATGCGAGAACTGACGCGCTCGAAGCAAACTATCAATTCAAATCGTTTTCAGTCCATTTCACGTAATTACTTTTGAAGCATGGACGTTTGAAACTTGAAAGGATTGCTTTGTTGTCTGCAGTTTTTCCAGCAGTGAGCTGTGTCTGCAGAGGTTTCGGTCCGTAAAACCTGTTGGGAAGTGAACAGGAGTCCTGGCCAAGGCCGGATCAAGTTCGGTGCTTTTTGTGGATGAGGCAACATTTTCTATACGAGGCGCTCTTGCAATTCTGCATGCACAATCCTTCAATCACAACGCGTGTGATTCCTGGGACAACATGGCCAAGACACCTGTCATGTTGTCCCAAATTGCTGTTTTCTTTACAAAAATACTGCTTTTGTAACGTTGTGTACAGAATGCGGATAATTTAGGAGGCAGTGAGGAGTCTTGAGCGGTGAGTCTTTGTTGTGCGAAGGGCCCCTGAATGCAATCATGATTGCAGACTCTAGAGGGAAGCGCATCCGCATGCAATTGTAAACTTGCACAATTTACATGAATTTTCTTCTCTCCTTGCAAGTCCACATTCGAGAGCCGCTTCCCTGGCTTTGAAGACACATTCTACCGAGCTTGATCTCTTTCTCAAGTTTCCCTTTTTTGCATGTTTGGGGAGATTTTTGAACCAGGACGACGCTCTGGCAAATCTTACAGGTTCCGGTGATGATAATCCTGGGAGTCCAACCAGATCTGGATGCACTTGAGAATCAGCACTCTCTTTTTGGTGCCATTACAGCCCCCTTGAGCTGGAATGCATATTTCGAATCCAGAACTCAGTCTGTCTGTTCTGAAGTGACCCAAATCCCACAACTCTTCCAGCGGAATACCATGTCAAGCGCTCATCATGCGAGAGAAATGAGATTATCAGTGGCCAAGACTTGATAGGAAATATGAAAACTACAAAATCAATCAAAAATCCGGCACATATCTCTCTTCCTGCGTGCAGCGGCTGGATCTAGGGCTTCCTATGAAAACACGTTCTGCTGTGGATGTACGAGAAGCACTTGCTTTTCTCCACAACAACCTCGCAGAACGTCCGATGAAGACTCCTTGATTCACGCTGGAATTCGCACGTCAAGGTCAATCCTCAGAATTGGGGATCGGGGTAGTTTCTATGAGTCCACGAAGGCCGAAATTGGGTGCGGTCCGAGAGGTTTCAGAGCAAATCAATCTGCATCAACACTGACAATAATTCTGTTACAATAATGTGTAGATCTTCTCATTCAGACTCTCATTTTCTGCCGGCAAATCAGGAGCACTCCTCTTGCCCACCGAACGTTGTCCCTGTCACCGGCTCGTCCTCCCTCCGTGGCCATCAGCCCTCGCCCCGTCTTGTTGTTTCCTTGTGCAGATCTGTGGGAACCATGATTAATTGGTCGCGTCGCTTCCAATGTGCCGAAGTGCATCTTAATCTGTCTCCGGAGAGACCCGCTCAAATGATACTCCAACAAACCGCATTTGATGCCTCAATGCCTCACATGACAATCGCCCATTTCTGCGCCAGGAACAGGGTGCCGAGCTGGAAAGCCGTGGGCTGTCTCTGAATTCAAGTTTGGAGACCTGGAATTGGGGTTTTGAAAATCCATCTGTCGTGCGGACAACTGTCTCGACGTTCTCCGTGCGTCACACACACACACACACTCACACACACACACACACACACACACACACACACACACACACACACACACAGAAGTTGCCAGCAAAACATGGCAACAGCAACACCAAAACAAGTGTGCACAAACACACTACTGACTGCATGTCAGGTCAAGTTTGGCCGGATCCCAAGCCTTTTTATGACACTGTTTTGGTGTGAGAAGCTGGGATGCTCTTTCCCCAGAGCAATTTGACTCCCAAACTTAATTTCGACAGCAAAGCATCGCCCTCTCACTGAGGTGTCGACAATAATATTTCCAGTTATTACATATCTGGAGGCGTCCAACATTCGCAGCTCTGCGTAAGAGAGAACAAAAAGCTACCCCCAAAGCGGTTGTTTAATAATACAAAGCGATTGTAGCGCGGGAGATTTAATGGTCCTCGGGCCCCAGTCCGAGATTGCGGAGCCCGGAGGTCCGCGTCTTCAACGGGGAGACGAGAACCCAGCGACACGACTTCAGCATCAGCTGCTTCCGAGAAAAATCTCATCTCGTCTCACAAGGAAAAAACTTCCATTGCCTTTCCTGGTGGTTTCAGCGACTGACGTTGAGTTTCTCCTCCTCACACTTCGAGCGAAAACATGGTGGATCGAAATCCGACCACAAAAAATTCTTGTCGGATTGGGCCATCTCTTTATGTTTTCTGTTCCGACCACAAGCAATGGCAGGATGAAACTGGAGACATCGCAACGCGCCTTTTGTGTCTTTAACTGTCCATGCCTGCAACGTTTCGAACACACTGACCACTCCACAGAGTCTGCTCGCACCATCAATTTGGTCGCACAGGGCTCCAGTGCTCTGGGACCGCATTTCTAACCCGCTACCCGTGCGGATCGGCAAGAACATTCGGTGCTATTGCAATAAAGATATGAAGTACAGCTTTTCTTGGGGTCTTTCCGCAATATCCGAGGCAATGTATTCAGAATTATGTAATGCTTACTGAACTCTGCTGTGAAATTCGACAAATTGTCCAGCCTTACGGAGATTTAGTCTCGGGTAGAAGTCTTCACTCCGTATGTTCGAGAAGCTGTACAATTTCTCTGCAGAGGCGTTGACGTGCGTGTTAGGAAGAGCGAAGGTTTTTTTGTTTCCACAATGTTGCTTGGACTTGAAACACATCCAACATCTGTATTCCTTTTGCCAACTTGAGATACATGATGCACAGTGCTCGACATCAAAAACAGAAATCGCACAAATCTCGTGCTCAGTTTCTGAATCAATTTCATTTTGCGTTCGCAAAAACAGGTCGAGACGAAAACACAAACATTCTCCGTTCACTCTTATCACCCTCTCCCAGCAAATCCAACCCCCGCAGCAGCGCACGAATCCCCTGATTTCTTGGATCTATTTGGATTTTTCTTGGGGGATTATTTGTGGTAACATCAATCTGGTGTGCTCGCGCAAAGGCAACACCAACATTTTGCTTGCCTCCGTGGTCCTTTCTGGGCGTTTGTGAAAATAAATACACATGCTTGCAGACACTCATTCACACAGAACTGCCTGGAACAAGACTTTTCAGGAATGTCCAAACTCTCTCTTTCTCTTTCTTTCTTTCTTTCTTTCTTTCTTTCTCTCTCTCTCTGTCTCTCTCTCTCTTGCTCTTTCTCTCTTTTGCCCTTTCCCTACTCTCCTTCTGTCTGTCCGCTTTCTCTCCTCTCTGTCTCTGTCTCTCTCTCTGTCTTTCTCTCTGACTTCAATTTGTGCTGACGGGGATCAATAATCTCGTATTGACAACAATTTCAATCATCTGATTGGGGCGCAGGAAGATTTCATCTGACTATTCAAGCCGCATCTGGAACGTATCAGCATGATCAGGCTGTGGGCTCTATTGCTGGAGCGAAAAGGGTGTGAAATTGATAGATCTGTGATTGGTTATGAATGAAGCCAGACGAGCAGTGCACACGCCATGGCACATGTGTGGCACATTGGCACAGTAACTTATGGTTCACAGTCAAGTGTTGTCTTGCGAACACCATTTTTCAAACGATGTCCAGACATCAAAAACTGTCATACATGAGGCACTGCTGAAGCAGAACTGCACAATACTCGCGCTGAAATTCCAGAAACGTAACTGAGGGAACTTTCTCCCGGGTTTGCTCAAAACAACGTAGTTTTGTTCAGAAATCCCAGCCTATCCCTGCAATTAGAGATCTGTGCTTCAACCCTTCAGACCGCCACTAAGTCTCTCATTTTCAGGGTGAAATCCGACTTGAGGATATCAAAGATCAAGAAGCGTTCTGAGGTTGAGCAAACTGATATCACCAATCAGACGGGTTAGTGTCAAGCCTGATGCACTTGACTGACACTAACGAAAAGAAACATCGTCTGTACCTGCAGCTTATTCGACACAGAAAAATATCTGGATCAGCAAACACATCTTCGTGATGCAGTGCTTGCACAACTTTCAGTTTTCAATATTTCTGGCACAACCGCAAAGAGAACATTCGTCCATTCAGTCAGAGAGAGGCATCGCTGCAAGATTTCCATAAAAGCCAACATCAGATGCGAACAATCAACTCACTCACTCATTCACTTCAAACGGGTCTTGCGGCGGAGTGGATTTAACCTCGCCTCAATCCGGGCGGACCTTTGTCTGAGAGAAGAGCCCCCCACTATGGGGCAGAGATAATGAGGGCGGGAAGGCCTCTGATTGGTCTAGAATTCAAAATCCAGCCCTCTGATTGGTCCAGAGGCCAAGTGCCCC
>JAAUXT010134288.1_pt1 | contig 25954 bp, 19 predicted proteins | sample 7278171 | NCBI WGS metagenome assembly JAAUXT01 (sample SAMN14350112, study PRJNA611818) | marine sediment metagenome | isolation source: surface marine sediment (1.8m) | place: French Polynesia: Moorea | collected 2018-08
CCAGCTTGTGTCAAAAAATGGTTGAAATCGGCCCAGTAGTTTTTGAGATATAAGACCAAATGTGGTGTGGGAGGTTCGAATCACCGCAACCTCCATGGAGGTATTTTTTGTTACCCCACTGACTGGCTTTTGGAAATGAATGCTACACGTTTGAACCATTTTGATATTTGTCAGAGAAAATGCTCCAGAGTGAAGCCTTGGACGGCGTTCCGCTGTTGTTGCTGGCCAACAAACAGGACTTGACTGTGAGTGTGATCCACAACTGTCGACCGGTGGTTCTTGACTCAAACTGTCCATTGACATCGAAAAGCAGGTTTCATCAAGCAAATGACGTCGAACTGACGTAGCCCTTTCAGCCAATGCCGGCGTCAGGATTCAGTCTGGATCCGAATACGCTTCTCAACATGCTTTGTTTCTTGGTCACAGGAATGTATGACCGTCGCTGACATAAAAACAGAGTTCAAAGAGAAGGCTCATCACCTGGGGCACCGAGACTGCACCGTCATGGCCGTATCAGCGCTGACCGGGTGGGTGTGGTGTCAGTGGCTCTTCCTTCGGAGATCGAGCTTGGTTTGCAAACTGTCTTGTTTTGGTCTCAAAAAGGTCACATGACATGGATTGGTTCGCGTTGCGCTGATATGCTGTTATCTTCGTGCACAAGCAGAAAGTTATCGCTGAGATATTCAAACTTGTGAACACAGCTGGTCTTCGGTTCATTGGCTGCGTCAAAGCTCGGTGCACAGCTGTTAGACTTTACCCAACATGGCGGCGCACAGAAATTGTGGCACAGCTTGGAATCACAGTTTATCAGGAAACAAGTAATAACTTTGGGACAAAGACACACTAAACCGTTCCAGAAACAAGAACTCTTTCCAGTATTGACTGGTGTTGCAGGGACGGAGTGAACGCCGGAATCGACTGGGTCCACGGCTGCGTGCAGCGCAACAGCGCCAGCCGCCCGGCGACGCAGAAGGAAATCACGTGATCTTCCGTCGCGCGCACGAACCGGGAACCAGAGATTACCCAGAGTCCTCTGAATTGGGCCTTCAGGACCAAAACGCTTTTTCAAATGGACTTCCGACTTGTTTCAAAGAAATGACAGAACGGGCGGACTTCGGCTGGGCGTTCAGTCATTTCCCAGCTGAACCAGATGAAAGGGGTGCGCCATGTTGTTGTGTTTATTATCTTGTTGTATTTTTACATTCCTTTTGTAAATGGTTGAACTGTTGGCTGCAGAATGCTCTGCGATGCTGTATCACCCACAATCCTCTGCTCGTCTCGGATTTGAATTTTCCACTGTTTTGGGGTGTGAATCATGGCATCGCGTTGGAACTGAGGGAGACTTAATAGCGCAGGTTCCTTGTGGAATGAGGTGGTGTGGTTGGAGAGAGGTTTATCGTCTGTGGGATGTTTGTAATGTTGGTACAAGGTATTTATTGGGTATCAGGGAGTTTCAATGACGTGTTGCAGAAGTGACAGAGACAGGGGTCTGTCACACGTGTCACGTTGTGGGGAGATTGAGTTGGACGTTTTTCAGCGCCGCCAGTTTACGTCCGATTCTTCTGAACGACCAGAGTCACAGATGCTGGTGGCGGTTGGCTTTGTTCGAACAGCAGCTGTTTTGACAACTTAATAACGGTGTTTTCCAGATCTGGCAATATATGGCTACCACAAACAGTGAGAGAAAAATACTAAATACGACCAGAGTATTTTTTATCACATGTATTAACTCAATGTACACAATACAGCCATCGTGACCGAGTTGCAGTCAAAATACATTCAGTTTGTTGTATGTAAAACAAAAATAAACAGCCAAATAATTAGCCATGAATACTCCGTTGTTTTCACAGACCAGTACGCACGTTTCATTCGGGTTCGTTCGCTGCAGAAATACACCAGAAATTACCGATATTCGCTGTCGGCCAGCAGCTCCATTCCAGCCGCCTCCATTGATGGGACTCCACTTGGCACCTCGGGGGTGGGGTGGGTGGACAGACGCGCGACGTTGCTGACGACACAACACGCTGCAAACTGACGCACGACGCTGCGTCCACAGGACGCTGCTCGGAAACCGACAAGCGTCGCCAAGTGAAGTCCGTATCCACCGGGCAAAGCTAACCATCCTCCGGACAAGTGCCGCGCGAAAATCGCACACATTCTGCGCAACAAATGTCACAACGTTTTTACAGAGTTTTCGTTGAAGACAATTTGCGCGATTCGCTTCCATAAAAATTCATTTCGAACGATTCGTCGGACAAATACGCATTGCCCACAGCTGTTAATCACATTTTGACGTGCTCTGAAAAATGTGGTCTTTGGTGCTAAAGTTCCGATATGCAACATAAAAATAACAGGAGCAGAATCTGCAGTATGGGTGAAGCAAAAATATTTCTTCTGTCAAATCGTTGTTTTGTCAAACTGAGAGCACAAACCGGATGCCGAAATCGACTGAAAAGCGATGTGTGAATCGGCGACAGAACTCAGCTCGGTAAACTTTCGTCATAAATGGATTCGCGTTCAAAGAGCGGTTCAGCAAATAGGAACTGATTAGATCTACAACCACGTTCAATGTTTGGCACGAAACACGAACAGCGCACAGAAGCAACAGCCTGATGCGAGAAAGAAAACAACTGAGCGAAAGAACGTTGTGATCACATCACCATGCTCCAAGCAACTCATTATTCCCGTCCCTTTCCCGCCCAACCCCAAATCTTGAAAAAGTAAAAATTGTTCATCTCTTCATTCGACGAGAACATTTTCTCTCTTTTTTTCCAAAAAATCATATGAACAGGACAAAAAACCTTCTCTCAAGAGTGAAAAGTACATTCGACAAGATGTTCAAGACTCTACAGTTCGCATGGAATTCGTCAAGTTTACATTTCACACCGTCTGTCCGTCGTCGCGCGGGCACTTTCTGGCGGTGACGACACTTCTCTCTTGCAAGATAGTGATGAATCGAAACTGGGGCCAAAAGGGTGTCGAGCGCTTCATTTGTTCTCCCAGAATCTCATATCTTTTTGGTATATTTTGACTTTCTCTGATCAAATTTCTACGTGAGGTTGTGTTGAATCAAATTTTGGGTTTGCTCATTATCGATTTCCACAGTCAATTTCTGAACGAGAATTTCTGACGCGTTGTGTTTAACATAGATACCGAATTTGGTGGATCGTTTTTCCTGCAAAAGTGTCCAACGCCAGCAAATGTCCGCACCACAGATGACACAAGATGCACAGATGTTGCGTACAAAAATATCTGCACTTGGGTTTGTGCGCGTGCACAGTTGACCTCAGCCTCTGAAGAGAGCAGGTTTGTGTGCCACGCCACGTCTGTCATCGTCAAGAGATCATACGGAAAACTAAAATCAGTTGTTGTCCAAGGCGCAACGATTGAAGTCCAACCTGATCCGACAGCCAAATTCTGAGTACAACGGAAACAGATTTATTCTCGACTCCACAGTTTCGCTGCATCATAAAACACGCGGTCGGATCAAGTGGACTCGAACTGCACGTGAAAATCAGTGATGTCTGTAAGTGCATTATTTTCCCTCATCGAACCACAAGGCATTTTTTCCAGCACAAAACATCCCGCAAATCTCGTTTGCAATATTTCGTGTAGTTTTTGGAATGGAGAGTCGCCCAGCATCCAAATTTTGCACTGTTTCGTGCGATCGCATTGACCATTCCACGTTGTCCGCGAATCAGAAAACGGAGCGCACGAACTAAGAGCGTGCGATCACGCTGGGAGTCTGTGTGAAGAACATTTTCCAAATCAACTGCGCCAATTTGTTGAGATGAACATTTTGCGTTGACGGTGCGACTGAGCCTGATGCACTGAGCAGCAAAAGTTTGCTGCCACAGCCTGACCTTTGAGAGGGGCGAATTTTCTGAAGGCTGTTTGACTGGTGCGTAAGACGTGAGCGAAGAACGTCAGCTGGCACACCGTGCAGACACTGGTTTCTCTGTCAAAATGGCCTTCAGCTCCCTCTGGATGGGCTCAGCAGAAACATCGCACTAATACTTTGATGAAATTGGTGACTAGACCCTTCGACTGGTGTTCATCTGAAGACAGATTGACCGTTACATCTCGCAGAACATTTTGAAACTGGTGACATCTCTTTTTCACGCGCAGAATTCTTTTTTTTTTTATAAATGCTGAAGTTGAACTCCACGTGTCTTTATTCCAACCTTGTGGCGTATCCCGTGCGCGCTTCCTACACTACAAATACTTTCCTATTTACAATTGGTAATTCCTATGCGAAACATATGCAGGACTCTTCTTATCAATTAACATTCTATTCACAGAGTACAAATACGAGGTTCTATTCAAAATTCCGTGGATCGACATGTCGAGTCTTGTGCTCCGGTCGATCAGGCTATTGATTTTGTTGAGTCTGCTCTTGCGTGGCATTAGTCAAGTGGTCACACACGACCAAGGTGATGTCTCTGTGTGCTCTGAGAACTCAGACTAGATCTCACCAGCAACCATGGCTGTTCCTGCATTGGAAAAAGATGACATTCCATGGATTGTATGGCAAAGAATTTGTGTGTGGTTCGAGTTCAAGTTGGGCAAAACATGTCCTCAAATTTTGCAAGACTTGAACAGTGCTTTTGGAGGTTTTGCCATCAAAAAGTCTTGTGTAGCGAAGTTGCTGTTGGAGTTTCAACAGGGCAGGCTACGCATGACTGACAAGCACCGCTCTGGCCGACCTAGATCAGGTCACACGCAGGAAAACATCAACAAAGTCAGTGCATGTGTGCGTGCCGACCATAGGACTGGTCTGTACAACCTGTGTGATGACACTGGATTGTCTTATGGTACAGTACAGCGGATAGTGTGCAGAGACCTCCACCTCAAGAAGAGAGCTGCAAAGATGATACCTCACCAGTTGACCCCCACCCAGATGAGAACTCGTGTTGGCCTTTGCCAACTGTTCCTGAGAAATGCCAAAGAACCAGGATGGCTGAACAGAATCATAACTGCGGACGAATCTTGGTTTTATGTGGACAATCCCCACCCCAAAAGTGCCTGCAAGGAGTGGCTGGAACCTGGACAGGATCGCCCACAAGTAGCACCCAGACCAAGGTCCTGCAGGAAGGCGATGTTGGTTGCTTTTTTTGACCAAAAGGGACTGGTTTACCGCCATTGGGTCTTGCATGGAACCATCAACTCAGATCTGTACATTTATCTCCTCAGACAGCTCAGACTTGCCATCCAAAACAGGAGGAGATCCATCTGGTTGCGCAGAGCAAATCAGCCTTACCTTCTTCATGACGATAATGCCAGCCCACACAAGTCAGTTCCTACCCTGGATTTCGAGCAGAGAACAGGAATTGAACGTGTCCCCCATCCACCATATTCGCCCGACCTCGCCCCTTGTGACTTTTTTTTGTTCCCTTTCTTGAAGAAGTTGAGAGGACAGCACTTCAGAGACCTGTTGACACTGACTGAAAGAGTGGATGAGATAATCGGAAACATTCCAAGCAGCCAATGGTCCAAAGTGTTCACTGACTGGGTCAAAGAGCACACAAATGTGTTCAATTCAATGGGAGATATTTTGAAGGCATAAAAGTGCCATGAGCCAGACATTGCCTGTACCTTTCACAAGTCAACAAACATGTGTGACCTTGCATGACTTTGTTTTGTTTTGATCGTGCTCAACTGTGTCACTGGCGCGTGCCAAAGTCTGTCCAAACAGGTCAGATCGTCCGCAAGACTCGACATGTCGATCCACGGAATTTTGAATAGAACCTCGTAGAGGGATCAAGTTGTGGCACAGATCAATATAAAAACGTGTTTCAAATAAATAGTTTTGTCCTAGAGCGGCTGGTCAGTTGGTCAGGTGACGGACTGGCCGACGGTGAGGAGTTCTAAGTACTGCACTTGCACGGGTTTGTAAAGGCTGAGCTGCTCTCGCGCTTCCGACAACGCGAACCACTTCCGCCGCCGTCCTGCAACACACGAAAAAAAATTCAGATGAGATTCCACGAGATTGATTGCCAAGTAGAGTCTATTGTTGTCACCCGCATGTGGAGCGTGCGTGCGCATGGGTGTGTGTGTGTGTGTGTGTGTGTGTGTGTGTGTGTGCACTTTGACGAGAGATGTGCTTCGTGTGTCTGACCTCGAAGGCTGTTTTATTTCCAATCTGCAAATCCATCCTCAATTTCAAATCTTTTGAAAAACCAGAGCGAACAAAGCCACTGCAGAAATGCCCAAGAGGCTTCCCTTGAATTTTCACTCAAGACTGTTTGTTTCAACCCAACGACACATCCAGAAACAGAAGATGGTTTCTTTTTTCAACACTTCCACGAACGTCTGCACATCCAGTGCTTTACATGCGTGTATGCATGCATGCGTTTCCTTGCGACTTGTATTGAGAAATAAGAGGAACGAGACCCACGGGATACCCATTTGCACGGCAGGAAATACGACCTCAGCAGCAGCATTGAGCTTGCAGCCAGCCTGCCTGCCTGCCTGACGAAAGAAATCGCCCTCAAACATTTCCATTTGATAAATGCCTTATTTGACTCTCATCAAGTCCCCTTCGTGTCTCGAAGGCGACGCCCCCCGCCTGCGCTTTGCACACCCGATCCAATTCAGCTCCAAGCAGCTTCTTTGTCGGAATTTAAGACAAGTGCAAAAATGCACTCTGCTGTTGGTTGAGAAAACAGGCTGTGAAAACACGACGCTGCAGGTGGAGGCGGAGGAGATGGAGATGGATTCGGCGCGATGGCGGCGCCGCTCGCCTGGAAACATCCACCTTCAACAAGCCGCCACCTTTTCCCCCAAAATCTTTGATATAGCCGCAATCAAAAATTGCGCTCAAACGATGAACAGCTCAAAGAAAAACTTGTGGAATCTGTAAATTGTCGGGTTGAGAGAAGTTGCTCCAAGGCAAAAACCAATCAGTCGCTGGTAATGAAATGAATCATGAAAAATTTAACGACGTGATGAAACAACGTGCTTCTTCCTCGTCCTTCGTTTCATTGCGCTGAAGCTGTTTGTTTTGACTCCATCCCACGTGCGCGGTCTTCAACATTCAACCCACGCCGCACCCAGACAGAGACCCATGTGTGGAAATGTCGACTGCCACCAAAAGTCATGTCGGTTGGCGAAGCTTCACATTTGTACAGAAGCGAGTCTCTCCCATCACGCTCCCCGGGGCCCTGAACTTTGCAACGAGCATAGAACTTGTTTGCGACAGACAGATATGATTGCGATGGATCTCTGCACAAGCTTTTCAGTGTCGTTCGTCTGCTCTCCCAAATCCAGATGAAACCGGTTGCGCTGCATGGCAAGCTGTAATCCTGGAAAGGCAATATCCATTTCCAAACACATAAAAGTCGTCATCCGACAAGCGAGAATGATTGCGCTGTGTATATTTCTGGCAAGGGTGATCAAAACAAACACGGTCACGAATCTCAGAATCCCGAGAAATCTCGGTGCGGTTCCGAGAACAACGCAGAGGGAGCGCACAAGAAGCGGCCCCGAGGCAGAAGTCCAGGTCCTCGAGCACCAAGACCAGGGCCCACGTACCTCTAGCTCCCATTTGAGGCAGGGGTGTCGGCGTTTGCATCGGCGTTTGTACTTCACACCACTCGTCGCGTCGAGTGGTGTGGGGTGATTGACCAGTGTGCAAAACATCATCAATTTGTGTGTGTGTGTGTGTGTGTGTGTGTGTGTGTTGTTTTTCTTTGACGTTGGCGCGACGTCTCAAACGCCATGTACAAAGTCCTGTTGTTGTGCCACCCTCACAGAGACCAACTCACCCCTTGGCAGCACCCAACACGTCAGGGACTGATCGCGGCTGAACTCATTCAGCAGAAACCTTCGCTGGTGGCTCTTCGTGCGTCTGATCATTACGAGAATAATTTATGGGTCGAACTAAGATCAAGACGATCCATCCTCTGTCTTTTGAGCTCTGGACTTCAAAGGAATTCGCTTCCTCCACGCGACCAGTTCGACGCCAGATGACGTCACAAATCAGCCAGCTTTTTCCTGCGTTGTTTTCTGCACGAAACATTCGTGCAAATCTTGAACGATCTGCGTGCGTGCTCACGATACAGCTGCACGACAGTCGCCGAAAAAGATTCACAGATTGGCCTCTGACACAGCTCCGACGCATATTCATCAATACTGGCAGCGTCGCACACTCCACCGACCGACGCCACTACATGGACGAGAATTTCCACGACTCGTCATTGTTCAGTGAGAAGTTTGCATTAAAAATGCAGAACCTGCTTTGCCTCCAAGTTGACAACGAACAACGATCAGACAATCGGCATGCACGTGCAGCTCCCCCACTTGGAGCAACACAGCACTGAGCGCTGTACTGTTTCTGAGACGCAATGGAGAAACAAGGACGAGCCACCATCGAAACAGGTGGCGCATGGGGGGGGGGGGGGGAGGCACGGTTTGCTCCGGAAATGAGCACGACTTCACAGAGTCGTGTCAGTCTCGTCAGAGACGACGCTGAGAAAAGATCCAATTTCCGGTCAGTCGGACGAGACGTCAAAACACGTCTTTTGTGAAACTAAAGTTCGTGTGACTGACATGTCTTGGGCTTCGGTGTTCGAATCGACCGCCAACTGACGGCGTTGGAACTCCACCAACAACAGCTGTTCAGCTGCCTTGACCAACCAGCTGCACGGGTCCAACTCAGGAAACCTTCACCCTTGCTGGTTAGGCTGGAAAAATATTAATGAAAACTGGCAGTCACTCATGCTACAGACACCGCCATTTGGCGGTCCTGGCGCTCGAATTTAATTGCTCCACGACATTTTCTGCAAAACTGGCCTGTTGGCAATGTGAGCTGTTTGGCAGACGCGTTCTTTTCGAGCCACTGCTTTTCTCTCACAAAGCAATTTGAAAAAAATAGCACTTTGCACATAATATTTGGTTTCATTTCCACATCGGACACAAAAAAATGAGTTGACGGCTGTCACGAGCTGTTGGCGGTTTGCTCCAGTTTCACAATCAGGTTAATTTCAATTTCCTAGGCAATTACTCTGAATGCTGAGCGATCACCAAAACACTGCGTCATACGAAAAAAACAACGACGCAATAAACGACTGAGCGGACAGGACTGAACAGAAAAACGGCAGATTCACACCGCTTCCAGACCAAACACAGGAAAAATGTGTCGGCGTTGATTTTGAATGAGAAAGCCTTTTCCTCACAACGTTTCTATGTCAGTGGGTTTTCCTCCGTCTCAAAAGGGAACTGACTTGGGCTTCTCACAAAGAAGCTCGCGACATGACACGAGTCGAGTCTTCCTCAGAGCAGCCACCACAAGACACTCCGGAACACAGAGACTCGACAGCTCCACCGGGAAACACGAATCCTCTGTCTTTGAACAACGAGAAACACGCGAGAGTCCACTTCCCTGCAAACGCCCGAAAATTGATGAACTAATCGGCTGATTGAAGTAGGCGCACGACAAAGAACTGTGCAAATGAACTCCACAACAACAACAAATTGTTCGCAGCAGGGGATTCAACCGACTCGCATCAAAAATTGGCTGCCAACGTTTCACTTTATAACGATCGACAACAAAAAGATTTCAATTTTTATTGATTTGTTCCGTGTTGTATCGATCCTCAAACAACAGAAGCAGCGGGTGGCAGAAGACCTGGCCGCCAGCGACGCCACTACCGCTACCGCCGTCGCGCCTGGAGATCTCCGCGGGTTGGTAGGCCCTGCGCAGACGTGCCAGAACAACAAGTGAGTGCACAGCGGTCGGGTCGCTGTGTTATTTCAAACTCACTGTCTCATGCAAGACACAAATCTCCTCGGACTGACTGACTGACTGACTGACAAAGCTGGTTCAATGAATTCCGATTCTGCGTGGCTTACGTCGTCAATTTCGCAGCCGCCCCTCCAGGCTCTGACGATCGGGATTGGAGCGGATTTGTTGAGCAGGACTCATGTTCCAGGCACCGCAGTCTCGCTTCCACCGGAAATAACCGGGAACCCGGCTGCAACAATCGACATCCGCCACACAACCCGTCCACCCATTTGTCTTGCGATGTCCTGTTGGAACGGCCTGACGACCAGATATCATTGTCTGTTTCCTGGACAACGTTTGAAAAACTGGTGCGCTGGTGCACTGTGAAGAGGTGTGCGTGCAGCAAAGTCAAGTCTCCCGTGTAGATTCGAGTGTTTCGAAGTCTGAATGATGACCGGACCTCAGTCCATATCTCAGTAAATCTCTGCCGTGTTTTCGCAACGAAGCGACAACCGAGTAGCAGGAGAGGAAGGCTGAAACTTCCACCGGTCCACCAAGTGACGACAACTCGGCGGAAGGCTTCTGCGAGTGGTGTGAAATTCCGCAAGGCAATTTGCCTCAGAAAATACATCTGTAATCGAATTACTCTTGTCGTAATGACAAATCTGTGGGTGGCTGTGTGATTATATTGTTGCATCAAGAAGACATTGGATGAAGTAGCGTCAGAATCAAAAAGCAAGCTAAACGCGAGTGCAATCTCCACAGGGTGATCACTGCGCGGTCTTGCTGGTAGCCACTCTGGGTATGCACAGGGGGGGGACATACGAGGCAGTTTTCCAAAGAAACGGTTTCAAAGACGAAACAGGCGGTTGTTTTTAGAGATGCAGAACTTTATGGACAAAGTCAACAAGACAATGAATAAAGGAACATGTAGGCATAAAAAGAACAGTAAAACAAAGACATGCAGAACAGTGTACTCATGCTCAAAAAATGCACTTCCAAAAGGAACGACAATCACAGAAAGTCTAACACAGAACAGTTTGCTTCAAAGTCCGGGTCAGTCCTCCTCACTGGAGCTGTCTTCCTGAGAACTTGCCAACTCAAACACAAGATCATGGTCTCCTTGAGGGTCAATCTGGATGTTCCTTCCCTCAAAATATTCCCCCCCCCCCTGCAGCGACACACTTCATCCAGCGGACAGGCAATTGATCCAAAGCAGCACTGAAGTGTTCAGTTGGAATCTTCTTCAGCTCCCTGCGCACCGCGGCTTGAAGTTCCTACACATGTGCATGCCTAATGCCTCTCAGTGCGTTTTTGAGTCTGGGGAAGGCAAAGAAGTCGCATGGGGCAAGGTCAGGTATACTGGGTGGGTGCTCAAAGACTTCAAGATGACTGTCCCGGAGGAGATCCATGGTTGGGGTGGCCGTGTGCGAGGACGCATTGTTGTGGTGAATGAGACAAGGTCTGGTGTCCCCCCCTGGGGATTTTCCAAAGGTGTGGCCTTTTCCTTCTCAGTCTCTCCTTGAGAGTTTTGATGGTTTCACAGTAGGCTTCTGCATTGATCCTTTCACCTCTTGGAGCAAATTCACAAAGGACCACGCCCTGCTTGTCAAAAAAGAGCATGAGCATCATCTTCCTCTCACTGCGCTGGGGGAGAGCCTTTTGTGGGCAGGTGCTGTGTGTTTCTTTTGGCAACCATTGGCTTGACTGCTTCTTGGTTGGAATTTCGAAGACACTCACCCAACTTTCATCTCCTGTCACCATTCGGTCAAGGATTGTTGGATCATCTTTGAGGCGTTGCAAATTGCGCTCACAAGCTGCTTTGCGCACATCTTTTTGTGGTTGTGTCAAATCCTTGGGCACAAACTTGGGACTCAACTTGCTTAACTTCAGGAGCCGGTGGGCTGATGTCACTGACACTTCCAGATGGTCGGCCACGTCCTGCAGATTCACAGCTCTGTTGTTTTGCAGGAAATGTTCCGCTGCATGCCTCTTGTCATCAGTTCTCACAGTGTGTGGCCTCCCTGATCTGGCTTTGTCCTTGATTCTCTCTTCTCCCTGCAGAAATTGCTTGTGCCAGACACAAACCCTGTTCTTTGACATTGTGTTGGCTCCAAAAACATCACTCAGTTTGCGCCAGCAGTTGATGGGCATCTCCCCACTTTTAGCCAAAAACTTAAGAACAGCTCTCTGTTCTTGTCGCCCTTCCATTGTGTGCAAAAAAAGCAAGACAAACACAAAAAACAAGGAACAAAATAGGATGAAACAGATCCTAAAACTTGCCATTCAGTCTGTCGGTGGCAGCGTCGCGACACTCAAGTGCCACACTTTGTGAACTCAAAATTGAGGTCATGGGATCGAGAGCAAAGGCATTTTTGATGGTCAAAGTGATCCTCGATCAGGTGGCGAACATGTGTCCAAGTTCCATCAAAATCGACGCATGTACTCGCAAGATATGAAAAAGAAACCGTCTCTTTGGAAAACTGCCTCGTACTTCGGGAGTGATCAGGGATGACTGCTTTCTGATCAGTGATCAGGGTGATCGCTGCCACCTCAACCTACTGTCAGTGAGTAACACAGGTCGCTCCGAAGGACGCGCCTGTGCAAAAAGACAACTTTTGAAAGTGTGCAGCTGCTGCTGCTGTACGGCGCATCGCTGTCCTTGTGTGTAATTAACAATATATCACAGGTTCCGTCGGCGCTTCTTGCCTGATTGAGTATTTATAACTCACAGTTACGTCAGAATCAATGCGCCAAGTACAGCCGAACAACCGATGATGCAGCGTCAGCTGTCAGGGTCTTTTGATTTCTACCTGTCATTCCTTCTTCCGCGTACGGAACGTGTCTAAAAATAATCCATGACACAATAAATCAATGGGGAGTACCCTCAACATGTTGACAATTCGAATCTTGACGTCCTAGCCTCAGGCACCACCCATGGATCAACTGACTTCTGCTTATCCAGAGCCTTTTGCTCGATGTCTACGAACAGTCACACAGATGAAGCCTGCTTCCCTGATCACCTCTGACGCAGAACGACAGAACGTCAGCGCAACACCGCACCTGTCAGCGCAAGTACGAGGGACGGCAGGACTTGGGTGAACTTTCCTCGGGACCCGACCCGACAGTCGCTGATGTGACGCAAATTGGTTCAACGCGTGGACGCGGACTCAAATGATTTTCTGATATCCTGCATTTGATGAGGTGTCCAACCATTTGAGATAAGACAGATAAGCAGGTGTGTCCCCACGATGTTTCCCAGCTTCCGCATTCCGAGGGACACCAAAGAGAATTTTTCAATTGAGAGTTTCAGCAAAGTGCTTCGTAGGCGTGACACGTACATGTAGAAGACACAACTCCCCTCATCTGGAAAAGTCTACAATCAATTTTGGGTTCAATTCTAGAGTCAGAAACCTGCATTCTTTGTCTGAAAAATTTCACAAGCAAATTTTGAAATAGCTCAAAATACAGTGAGGTCTTTTTCAAAGTATTGTCAGTTTTGTTGGTTTTCATACCAGTGGACTGCTCCAAAATAGGGGAGTTGCATCAACAAGCCACGTGCTACGTGCTACGTGTACGTGTTGTGTCTACGGAGCACTTTGCTGAAACTCTCAATTGTCCCAGACACACTCAACGCAACAAAAGCAGCAGAGTGGAGTGGGCGCAACTGCGGAACTTTGTTCGAGGATAACATCGTGAATCAGGGCTGGAGGGCGGACTCGCTTGTCCTGGCGCGGCGGCGGCGGCGGCGGTGTCGCGTCAGGCTCAGCGTCCAATCACACGGTCCGAGCTCCACTCCCAATGCATTACGAGCATTATCGCTGCCAAGTCATCATAAAATGGTCCGACGGACGGACGCAGCTGTAGATCACGATGACGTCACGACGCCCTCCGCCAAAGTTAATGGCGGCCACAAAATATGGAGACCTGGTCATCTTGACGTCAACTGCAAACGCCTGCAGCAAGATCCGTAACGACTGCGCGTATCACACCATGTGAAACCAGTGCAAACAAAAGCAGTCAAACGTTCATCGTGCCAGATCGCCATACAAGGAAGAAAGGCAGTGTTGGTTTTCGCGGAAAAATCCATTCGCTTCGCGCGAAACGTGCGCCATGCCACTGCAGGCCAAAGAGCGCTTTCAGAAGTGCAAGCAGACACACACACTTCAGAGATTTCAATCGAATAATGAATGCATTACACAAGAGCCTTCTGGAGTATCTCACTGCTGAAAATAGAATTGCCCTTTTTCCTCGTAAACTATGTTCGCCTTTCACTTTCCGCTTGTACCCCGGAGGACCAAACTAATATGTGATGAGTGCTCTTCTTGAGAGGATTCCCTGCTGTCTTCGCAATCCGTTTTCGTCTCAAACACACAAACACACATCGTCAACCAAATCATGTCGGTCGACTGCGCCCTTCCCATTCAGACGAACAGGGGAAACACGCGGTGGCGGTGGCGGCGACGGTGGCAGAGTCCCAGGCTTGACCTGCAGCAGGATTTCATCGCAAAATGGATGGAGGTGCTTTGCCCCGAGAGTTGCCCGCACCGAGGCACCTCTCAGAATCGATGCGAGACCCGACTGCTCGCTGTACCTCATATTGGCACATCAGACCCCGCGCCTTCCATACACAGCAGCTCCTCAAAGGGACTCACAGCGCCAACAAGTGAGGGACTCGAAGCTTTGAAAGTTTCCACATCTCACGCAGCATCTCACGCAGCAGTGACTTGCCTGTAGGATATGCCGTCAATGGAAATCACTGTCTATTTCTGTCTTTGCTGTCAGGTCTGAGAGACACTTGAAACCGGATCCCTGAGGAGCGCAAAGAAATCAGGCTTCCAGCGGAACCGAGAGCGTCACTATCAGCGACATGTTTCTTACAGCTATTAAACCGAGGCTCTGAACCCTTCATCCGTGACGGGGAAAGGTCCCTTCCTGTTTGGACCACGAGCAGCTGGTTCGAATGACCGCTGCGCAAACTGAGCACCCAAAACTGATGTGGGCCTGAAGTGCCAGGCTTCCCATGTGAACCAAAACACCGATCTGACAGAATTCAGCTTGGACCAACAGAACAAATCGGCCACTGAACTGAACTCGCCGTTCCTACCACAGCAACAGGCCTCCGAACCAGACGCCCGAGACTCGGGCGTCTCCGACTGATTCCGCTGAAGACTCACTCACCCATGCACTTGGCGTCGTCCCAGTCGTCTAATACTTCGTTCACCACCATCACGTACACAGATGTCCGCGTCTTCTTGTCCTGATTCTGCAAGAACAACACAATATGGCAAACTCAGACCGTGGAAGAACTGCTGCAGAACGATGACAAGGCTTCATCAGTGGTGATTTGTGTGGGAGGATGGATTGCGCGAGCTAATGAGGGGACTGCGCAGAATGCCCGTCCCGCAGACCGTCTGCCGAGCCGTGCAGATGACGGGCAATGATTTTGCAGACACACACAGCACAGCAAAGGAAACTCTTCGGGAGACTAAACCCACCCGCCCAACCTTCCTTTGAAGAAGCCAGACTCTGCTCCAAGCGCAGGCCCGAGTCTGATCGCAGCCCACGAACAAACTCGGCAGACTTCATTCGAACGAGTCACACACAGACAGAAACAGAAACGCACACAGGTACACTCACAGGTACACACACACTGCGTTCAATTTCACACACACACACACACACACACACACACACACACACATAGGCGTCCACTTTCTCTCGAGTGACACTCATGCAAAAAGCAAGATGTTAGATGTTTTGATCTTCAAGAGTTTGGCAGATGGGGCTCAAGTTCACTCCGTCACGAGCTTCGTAAATTTCCAAGTGTTTGGATGTTCCTCAACTCTTCTGCTGAAGAGACCCTCTGAAGTCATCAACACAGAGCACTGCCATCCCTCAGTCCACCGAGCCCAGCCAGTCGTTCCCGTATCACCAGCCCAACACAGTCGGTTGATCGCCCAAGGGAGTCGACGTCAGTCTGAGTACTGCACCCCATCCTCAAAACTAATTTGATCGTTCCGTTGTAACCCGCTGGGTTTTGGCGCAACCACAGCCGCCCCACCGGGGCTCCGGGGCGCGAAAGCGGATCAGTATCCATCACCGCGAAATGGAATTATGCGCCGCTTCCTTGACAAGACTATTGTAGCGAACAACAATGCATTAGCTTTGATAGATTCGACACTGTCAGACTGATCAATGTTCATGAAGCTGACGCAGGGACAATACGCTTGTGCGTAAAATGATGGAGAAGACTCTCACACAAATGCAGCGAGACTTTGAGTTAATTAAAGGAAGCAGCGTCACAATGAAGCTTTGTCTGCGCCCAAAAAAATACCTCAGTCACTGGGTTCATATTCACGTTACCAGGCTAAATCTACCGAGACGAAGCATGGGAACTGAACCAGCTTCGCAGCGCTTCCGGCTCGAACCCAAACACAGAACTGTAACAAGGGCGTCGGTCCGAGAGGGTGTGCGACACAAGGACAGCGTCGCGTGAGGGCGAACGCTACGAGGGTGTTTTCAAACGTTCGTAGGCGCCACTTGGTCAAGATAACGTGACTTGTGATCTGTTTTCAAGGTTGCACCGTCTGACACTGGTTGCTCACACACACACACACACACACACACACACACACACACACACACGTGCCATTCAGCGGCCCAGACAGTGAACTTTTCCATTGCTTCAAGTCAACTGTTTCAGGGATGCATGCATCGGAGAAATTGACCCAACCTTCGAACAAACCCCCCTGGTAGCACGGTGGTTCTGTGCGCCCGGCGCAGAGCGAGAAGCCGTCGATTCCCCCGTCTCTCCAGGAATGAACATCTCTTCATTTTACATTGTGCAGATTCTGCTGCCTTGTGCAGCAAGAATTTCTGCCGTCTATTTTCGCACTACATTGACTCCTGCGCCTGTCTTGCCAACCCACATCGCACACAGAGAGAAGAGAGACTCCCGGCATTTTCCATTTCCGAATCTCCTCGTTTTCCACTCCCCACCAGACGTGGGAGGATCAGATAGTCCGATTCAAATCTACAACCCACATGACAATTGCATGCAAATTTTGCAATGGAAATTTGTTCCATTGTAAGCTCCATACGGACAGATGACTTTGTGACTCGTAACATCCATTGATATTTCAAAAACGTGCACCGAGCTCTTGCCTTCAGATTCAAGGCGAGGCAAAGATGTTTCGATTCCAGCGGGCTTGAAAAAACATCGCCGCACAAAGCTTCTTCTGATAAACGGAGAAGCAAAGCAAAAACACCTGAGAAAATTCCACGCAGATTTCGTATCAGCGCAAAAAGGAACGACCTGCCTTGTCTGAACTGCAAGACAAGCAAAACTCGCGCAGATGTTGGCTGTTCCGCCGGAGATTTCCGTTGACGTAGAACAAGTGCTTTGAGTGCTCTACTGACGCTATCATCAGCAATGACAGCTACTTGTCTGGGAAAACCAAACGAGCTTTTGTGAAGCACATAACTGCTGAAAGCCTGCAAGTCTTGAGGGAAATTCTGCAGTTGGGCAAAAGATTCTCGTCTGGTTTGAGCGCGCATTTTGAGTGGGTCATTAACGATCGTTTCCTCCCTATTTGGAGTCCAGTTCCCCCTCCCCCACCCCACCCCCCCATTTTCTTCATCTGTGGACTCAGTGTCCCTCCGTGGGCTGAACCCGCAAACATTGCGCGCCTTGCTGCTCACAGAGTACAAAGTCAGATCTTTCAGCCTTGCAGAAACTTGGCCGAGACCAGAGTCTACGCGACTGCTGGAATGAACGGCATTGTACTCGTTGTACTCGCCTCTCCGCACAACTCTTACGCAAATCCATCTTCATACACACAACAGTCTCTCCTCGCAGGTTATTCTGGAGGTTGGAGGTCGCGGGCGGCGCGGGCTCGGAGCCGGAACTCGGGGAGCAGTAACTCACCGCGGGGAATGCGAGCAGCGCCCCGCGCGCTCAAACTGCGCGGGAACCAGGCTCCCCGGGCACCCGGCGGAAACCACGTGGTGCTCATACATCAGCCTCGATGTGGGTCAACATTGCCGCGCGCTGATCAGCCCCGATTCGCGCACGTCAGCGAGCTTGGCTTCTGCGAACGGAACGCTAGGACGGCCGCTCGTCCATCATGCCGGCAGCGCATCTGTTGCGTCGAGAGGCCGGATCAATCGGGCTTCGGGGGAACCGGGACCCTGGAGAACAACGCTGCGAAAGGCCAACACTGGACCAGACCGACAGGAAAACATTCGCGTCACAGTTATCGCCCTGTTGTGCGTTCTCTCCAACAGTCCAAACGAGCGTCTTCACACGTCACTGTTGCCTGCACACAAAGCCAAGTGACGCAACAAAACCATCATCAGCATCAGAATATGCGAGGGACCTGAGATTCGCATCAGGAAAGCTAATCACAGAGGCATGTAGCGCTCCAGGAGGAAGATGACAATCCTGGCAACCCTCCAGCTCTCACCTCCACCCCGGCTACCTGCTGCTTTGTTATACATCACACAACATTGAAACACCTTCCTGGAAAAATGGAAAAGATGCCAGACAAAAACGTTCCTTTGTAAATGAGCAAACGAAGCTGGAGATTAATTTGCTGCAACTGCAAAGTTCAGGCCTCTGCATCGCTCTGCCTCAGACAGCGCTCGTCCAGGCGTCCGGGATCAGAAGAGCCTCCCTGCCTGCGAAACTTCGCCGAGGGCTGCTGAAGCCCCCACCTCCACCGATATCGAGACGACAGAGATACACAATGTTCGATGAAAAGATTACACCCTGTGACAACAGAATTCATCAAGTTCCATGATACAGTGACAACTTTCTACTGATTTTGTTGTTGTCTTTCTGGAACGGTTTGTTTCGTCTCAAGGTGCGTCTGGGCACGGAGAATGACCACTTCCCATCAGGCTCTGTCAGATGCGTCCCTGGAGTCTCTCAAGATGTCCACTAAGATGACGGGCAGCTTTCATCCACAACAAGAACACATGTTCCCCGCTCCATTCCTCCTCCGACGCCACAGCAGCGCGGTGGACATTTGCCTCGAACATCCAGCCTCCAGCCAGGGTAATGACCTGCGAGCCAGTTGATGGTCCCCAGGGCCCAGTTTGACGTTGGGTGGCCATCCAGTCCCGCAGCAAGCGGTCGATAACCCAGAAAAGGCACTTGTTTGTCTTCAGTTCCAAGGGGAAAACAACGACAGGGCTTATGACTCTGTGTGCATCTATTTTCCCAGGCACTAAGCCAGAAAGCCTTGAACAATCAAAACCAACGCAAACCAGTGAACTGAAGACCTCTGTTGTGACGTCGGAACCTTTCAATCCGACAGCTCCGGAGTCGATAACTCACGGACGCACACGAAGGAGGAGTTTTTTTTTCTGTCGAATCAGAACAAAGAGCTGGACGCAAAAAAACCAGCAAACCGCTCGAGGACAACAACAACGCGGAGAGTTTCGTCTCGCACCACCTCGGCCTTGTTGATTCGCTGATTTGAGGAGCCTCAGCCGTGACTCGGTCCGCAAAGGTCAAACTTGAAACAATGAAGCAACAGCAGTGATCCATGTGTTAACTTTGGCTTTGATTTTGTTTTCTGTTGTCGCATTGAACACCCTTGTACCTTTGCAATCCAGTGGTAATGCGTGTCGTCACCACCACCTTTAGGCAGCCGAGAGATTTGCGCCACTATGGTTCCAGTTTCGGCACTGCAGAACAGCGCGTCAACAGCTGAAACATCGTCGCTTTTGTTCTGTAACTTCGTAAAGTTATGAGGATCGTTTTTGCTCAGAAGTCACAAACTTGGCAAACTGCGTGTTTCAGCTTTGAGCCGACTTTTCAACACTTTGAACAAAGCGAGCACACAACTAACGAACACCGCTAATTTCTCGTAGTTTTCTTCAGACGCACAAGAAAATCAATCTGTTCCCGCAAATGTCGTCGCCTGTGTGTCACACTTGCCACACCCACAACGCAGGTAGAAAGAAAGGAGTCTATGTGCAAGAAGGTCTGCGCCTCAACGATTGACAGACATGCAGAGCCTTGGAAACAACAATCCCTTGCAGGATGTGAGAACGGATTTATGAGTTCGTCAACGCTGAGCCCTTTGGATTCGAAGGAATATTTGCAAAGGACCTTGGAAAAGGGCATCAAGTCAGATCAACTGGCAAAATGACATTTTGAAAAAGTTTTGAAAAATACACGCTTAAAAATGATTTGGTGGACTCCTGAAATTCGAGACTCTTCTGGGACATTGCGACCTCTGGCATCGGAACGTGCAACATGCAGACAGACCAGAACTGAAACATTCTCTGCAATTTAACCGACCGCTTCTTTTGCAGCAGAATACGCCAACAGCTGACGCAGGCACTTGTTCCATCCTTTCAACGGAAAAGCGAACCACACGGGCGGAAGCATGGAAAGACCATGTCATCCACACTTCTCAACACCGAAGAGAATGGAGCACGCGGTTCACCACTCAAGAGCCCCGTGCTTCACAATTGGCTCAGGCTCCTGCCATTGTCTTCCTCTCGCTTTGGCACCATTCCTGACATGCCAAGAAACTCGGCAACACTGAAACCATCTCCCCCAACGTGTGAGGGTGAACCTGTCCATGCACTGCGTACGATCAGGTAATGGTTTGGAACACGATGAAAATCCAGTGCGGAAACTGCTGGTCTTTCCAGTGCGCCAGGCCGCACCCCAACATCGCCCAACTGGACAAAAGTCCGTCCAACTGGACAAAACTCACCCATTTCAAAAGCTTGCCCTCCCTCAATAGGAGCAATGATGGCTTTGCACCGTGGATGGTCAAAGCCTTTGATCTGCCTCTGTCTGACACACAAAGGGAACAAACGGGACCGTGCACAGAAGCCGTAACCGTGTCTGTCGGTCTCAATTGCCTGCAATTCACACGCAACGCTGCCATTTTACCACAAAGGAAACCCACAACACAGTCCATTCCAGTCTCAGGGAGAACTCCACGGATTGGTAACGTGATTAATACACTCGTGTCTCAGTGACGTTCGTTTGTGAAGTTTATGATCAAATGAAAGCATGCGGTCGGGCGTAACAATACATCAGCATCCCCAGGTCCGGGCGACTCCGACGGAACAGAAATCAATTGAACACAGTGTTTCGACTTTGTATGATGCGTGGCGCAGCGTTTGGCCCCGTGGCCTTGGTTGCGTCTTGCACACCGACAGTGAAAACATCCAGCACGCAGGATGGATGAACTCTGCCCGCAGGATGGATGAACCCCGCCCGCAACAGCAGACATTCCGCGGCGAGGAAGCGCGGAGCTCGGGCTGAACATGATAGATCTCTCTCTATGGTCTGTTTCTTGTGCTGTTTTTTCCTGTCGCGTGTTTATCTTTCTTCCACGAAATTGCTTCAGGAGCAATAAACTCGGAGTAATTGCGTGTCTCTTATCACTGACTGATGCGACAATCAGTTTTTGTGTGAAATGCCATCTTTGACAGGAGGATCCCAATCAAGAAGATGACGCGCGGTTCGGCTGATGATCCGACCTCTGCACGACGTCCGTCCGTGCAGCGATTTGCGAAATTTATCCAAACACGAGAACGAAATACGAGGCGTCTCTCAGAACTCCTTCCGCGTGCATGTGCGGTGTGTTTTGACCCAATTTCACGGTGTTGATGTTTGTGGTCGAATTCCACACGTCATGCGCCATAACAACAACTGTCGACACTGTCAAAATTTATTGGTTTGCAACAGGCAAACCTTCAAAATAACCCCCTTCTTGTCCCAAACATCTCCTCATTCTGTGAGGCCACTTGCGCAAAATTGCTTCACGAAATTCATGTTGTGGGATCAAGCCAAGCATTCTGTCAGTCTCAAACTCCAGGACGTTCTGATCTGGATACCTGATGCCTCTCATGACCTTCTTTAGGCGACCAAACAACCAAAAGTCCGCTGGGGCCAGGTCGGGACTATAAGGGGGGTGGGGCAATGACCAGATGGCATGTCTCCTCTTCCAATTTTCAACAATGTCTGCACGGTGGGGGGAGGCATTGTCATCATGTAGTATGATGTTGCCACGCCTCCAAAGCTGTGTTCTTCTATTCTGGATGGCCTCAAACAAGTCCTGAAGGGCGATCAGGTACAGTTCTTTGGTCATGGTCTGGTTCCTGTAGAATTTCCTGAAAACAACTCCATGGCAGTCAAAAAAGATGAGTAACATCACTTTGGTCCGGGGTCCACCACGCCCACGCAGAGCTTTCTGTGGCCGGGGGGCTCCTGCTTCCAACCATTGTCTGGAGCCTTCCTTGGTCTCAGGCATGTACAGATGAAAGTAACTCTCGTCTCCGGTCACCACTTTCTCCAACAAATGTCTCTCATCCCTCCTCCACTGCAGGATGTCTCTGCAACTCTCAATCCGGGTGGCCTTGTGCGCAGCAGTCAAAAGTTTAGGCACATATTTTGCTGTTTTCTTGCGCAATTTCAAGTCTTTTTTTAAGATGCGATGCACACTGGCATGGGAGATTTGCAGGTGAAAAGAAAGCTGACTGACTGTTTGCCTGCGATCTGATGCCACACCTTCCATCACAGCTTCCACATTCTCTTCACACCTTGCTGTTTTCGGCCTCCCACTGTGGTCAAGATCCTCAATTTTGTCACGACCATTCTCATACTCCTTCACCCAAAACCGCACAGCATCCAAAGAGTAAGTTTGTTCCAAAAAAACAGCTGTCAAATCAAGCCAAATGTCCCTGGCAGTCTTGTCATGTTTCCAAAGCCACCAAATGATACATCGCTGCATCAATTTAGGCGTCACCTTACCTTGCTTCGGCATTTTTGCACAGGTCAAAAAGAACACTGGAAACCCAACTGCCCATTGCTCTGACCTTTGACAGTGCTGACTAAAAACACGCACATTCCAGGCACACACGACCGCGCAACTCCAAAAATCAATGATCGCACGAGCGACCTTCGACCAAGTGCCAAACATGCACATCGAGCCGCGGAAGGAGTTCTGAGAGACGCCTCGTACCCGCAGAGATGCCAGGGCTTTGAGTGAGATCACTTTGTGACAAATTCCTTGGTCTGCAGTTGCTGGCAAAAAAGACTGGCTTTCTCGACCGGTTTGTCCCGGTGTGTCGCAGGTGTGGGATCGTTAACAGTCGACCTGAGAGGCAAAAGCTGGAGAGAAAAGTGGCTCAACATTCAATCACCATGAACGGTGATGTTGTGATGGACGTCTGAGCACCTCACTCGCCCTTTCCGAAGCCTCACAGGATTTTCTCGTCAATTTCAAGTGATTGTAAGATGGGTGCTTTCCCGTCAACTGGTGAAGCAAACGTTCTCATTTCCGCAGGAAAATCTTGGAGACAAAACAGGGAGACAGTCCTGATGCTGGTGCCTGCACCTGGGTGGACAGATCCACTTGTTGGGCAACGACTTTTCTTTTGCAGATGGACGTTTCTGAATTTGTTTTGCTCTCACTGCGCGTTCTTGGAATTTTCAAAATGCCGGCAGTGCCTACTTCCAACCAGAGTGCGTGTATGTGTGTGTGTGTGTGTGAGAGAGAGAGAGAGAGAGAGAGAGACAGAGACAGAGAGAGGGGGGTGAGTGAGTGAGTGAGTGAGTGAGTGAGTGAGTGAGTGAGTGAGTGTGCGTGCGTGCGTGCGTGCGTGCGTGAGCACATCTTTGGACTGGGCAGTAACATCACACAACTGTCCAGCAGCAGGGCACACCAGATTGACCGTCTGTTGAAACCCAGACCATTTTTCTGCACGAATTTCACTTGGAACACAACGTGTGCCTGGTCTGAAACCAGGCACAACTGGAGAGATTGTCCTTCTTGTCTGCGAAAGAAAGCAAATGAGGGCAAAGAAAATTCTGGTGAAAACTTGGGTCGACTGTTCAACACAACCTTCACAATTCCTGCAGGAACATTGTTCTCCGAACAATGTCGGGTTTTCATTGGTCCCTGCGCGGAACCGGGGTGTGGTTCGTCCGAGGTATGGTCGCGCAGAGAGCCGTGAATCAGACCTGCAGAACGAGGGGGCGAAGCCAGAACGTGCAGAGAATTCCTCCCTTCATTACCAGGGCAATAAAAAATGTACTGGATGGGCCAATTGGAACAAGTCCGCGTCGCGTGCACGAAGCAGCCTCAACTCGATGCTCGCACGACACGCACGACGCATGCAGCACTTCGCAACACGCATCATTTCTCGCAAATGGAGCAACTGCAGTCGAGGTTGCGCAAACACGTGTGTGAACCCTTACATACCCAACTCTTTTCAAGGCCTTGCAGACGACACGCGGCTTCTGATCAATTTCACCGGAGTCTTTCGAGTTGTTTTTACGCTCGTCACTGTGAATGCGAGCGTATTTCCAGAAAAAATACCCCGTTCTACGTATGGCGACGGAACTGAACGCGTACAGTACAACCAAAGTGTGCACGGAACAACGAGACCGACTCCACATCCAGCAGCAGCCTATTTTTGGGAAAAACAATCTTGTTTACGCTGATACGAGTAATTGATCTGATGCACCGCGACTATCACCAGCGAACCACAGTCTGGCTGGCTGAGCTGCAACAACAATTCGCTCTTGCCAAACTTTTTTTGAAAATCAAACACAAGAATCTGCCCTGGACAGCCTCAACCGACAGTCAGCATGGTCAGTGCGTGCGAATGGTTGATAACAGGAAGAGGGGGTGGACATTTTGACGGTTTCCGAGCCACGAAAGTGCAGGTTGGCTGTGGTGCATAAAAATCGAGAACGAGAGCGGACTGAAACTCTGCTGTTTTCGCCAGAAACAAAGAACTCCCACACATCAGTGCGCGAGTCTGCCACAGCTTCGGACGGGCAGCGGTTCCACCAGGGGGCGTGTCGCTTCCGTCACTCCGCGCGTCGCTTCCGCCACTCCGCGCACCTGCGCCTGCGTATTCGTCACTCACGACGAACCCAAGTGCGATATAAACACGTCCAAACTGACTCCAGCACTTTGGACAGGTTGATACGATCAGGCTGACTTGCCCTGAGGGAGACTCCACCGATTGAGCCAAGTCAGCTTTGCCGTGTCACACCAGTTGACACGTGACTGTCACAGTATGACACCAGAACTATTCGCAGTTGCAGCGATCACCCGACTGACACACACACACACGCACACACATGCACACACATACACACACACACATGAAGACAGACACACACACACACTCACTCTCTCTCTCTCTCTCTCTCTCTCTCTCTCACACACACACACACACACTGACACACACACACACACACACACACACACACACAAACGCACCTCGAACACGCCGAGCAGACGGCCGATGGTGCCCTTGACGCCGGCCTCCTCCTGCACCTCCCTCACGGCGGCGACAGAGCTGTCCTCGGCCGGCTCGATGCCGCCTCCCGGCACCACCCAGCGGTCAGGCTTTCCGCTCCCAGACACCAGCAGAACCTGCAATACACAGCGGCGTCTTTTTTTTTGAGACAAACACAACTGACGCACAGTCAAAACAGAGACCTACTCTTGAGGACAAAGGGCTGGTTCTTCAGATAGGAATGGATGGCCGGGCCACAAGACGCAAGCGAACCACCAGCCCTGCCCTGACGAGCGGCACTGACGCCCCAGAAGCTGCTCAAACGTATCAACAAAGGAACCCCCGGGAACAGCGTCTTGGTTCTGACGTCACGTCATGTCACGTCATGTCGCACGTCTTCACAGGGACGAGTTCACAACAACGCAGCTGCATGCTCTTCACTTGACTCAACGTGTCTATCATGGATGCTATTCGATTTACACTCTCGGGACCCGAGAATCACGTTTTTCTCGGATCCCGAGAATTTTTGTCTGTTCTTTTTTACTCTCGGGACTCTCGGGTCCCGAGAATTTTGAGTCTCTTGACTTGGGAATCCAAGAGTGTCTTTTGTTCTCGGATTCCTGGGTTGAGAAAGTAAACAAAAACTTTTCTCTTCAATTTTTTCTGAAATAATCGTTTTTTTGAGCTTGAAATGTGATTTATTGAGTTAAAACCAATGACGTGCAAACATAGCAACGGCCTTGAACCCAGCAGAATGCGCCTTCTTGTACTGAAGAGTTCCATGCGCGGTTTTGAGCAGAAATGTCGTCTGCGGAGGTAGGATCTGCAATTTTTAAATTTTTAAGGCCCAAACGAAAGCAGAAATGTTACATTTTTGATATAATTGTATTGTTTAATGTTCACTGTATGCGCACCAAAGAAATTGTGCTTTGATTC
>JAAUXT010111573.1_pt1 | contig 25953 bp, 28 predicted proteins | sample 7278171 | NCBI WGS metagenome assembly JAAUXT01 (sample SAMN14350112, study PRJNA611818) | marine sediment metagenome | isolation source: surface marine sediment (1.8m) | place: French Polynesia: Moorea | collected 2018-08
CTGAGGCCAGCCCCCCCTGGTGGGGGAGGAGTGTGGTGTGACACACCAGCTGTGAATTTGAACCACCGCATGACAGGTGGCAGCACTGTTCATTCAATAAACACAGAGATTCGCGCCACCGGGCCAGTCTCACCCGAGATACCAACCAGTGTGTTTGTGATATCACTACACTGTTCAGAATCTCAATCAATACGATGGGGTATTCCTTTTCTGGCAGGAAATCGTAATCGCGAACACGACGCTAATCAACCACACTCGCAGTTTCACCAAAAGTCACCCACAGACGCACTTTTAAAGGGCCTCCTACCCCAAATCAATTCAGATTTTTGACGACGCAGGTCCGCGAACTCATCTGTTCGCAACAACGAGACTTTAGAGTCAGATGCACAACCAAACACAAACAGCCTGCACGCACTCTAAATCACATCACACATCCAAGTTTTGTCGAAAGATTCAGAAGTGCGTGATCTGAAGAGTTGGTGACGCAACTGTGCACAGATCGATCGTGGCCACAAAAAAGAGAAACGCTTTGAGATTTGCGGTTCACTGACCCACATTCTGAACCACAATCAGAATGTAAACAAACGTGGACCCTGGAATTTCGTAGTGTTCAGCATTTCCACAACACACCACTCAACCTTCAAGTTCCCCTGCATTACTGATTACCTTTCTGTTGCAGGATTGCAATCGCCAAAACAAGAGGAAAGCAAACTGGACAACCTCAAAGGTGAAAACCTCAAAGTGAGTGAAGAACCAGCCCTTTTTCGGACACAGATTTCGGTTACAAAGATGCACATAACATTTAAATCAAGGCCAAGGAACAACCTGAATAAGCAGCATTCAATATACCCAGAAATCTGTGCAATTTAAAGGCGACAAGTACAAGAAAATTCCTTGGGAAATCTCTCTCCACAAAACCAGAATGTTTAAAGATCGACTCAAAAACTTTCTGACAGGTGGTGTCAAATCAAGACATTTGCACCCCTTTACCCACCAACACTGAGCAAATCTTACCGGTCTCGTGGGAAACAGGACACTCAAATTTATAATCCCCGTTGCATTGGGTCCATTTCTCAATATCCGAGCAATAAATCCATTGTAAAAATGTTCAATTTTCCAATGATCGTCTATGTGATCCTGCAAATGGCTGCTGCACAACTTCCGCCAAGCGGCGTCGCTCATTGGTCAAAACTGAAGCCGCAGAAACAAGTGAAATTCGCGGCTATTGGTTCATTTTCGCTTCACTGCGGAACAGTGTTTTGTCTGCAGAGAAAAAGCGAGTGATTTTAGAAATTTTATGAATTTGCAGACAACACCCATTGACAACATTTGTTTGTGAAGTTAGTGTTTTCCACACAAACATGGCCCTTGCTGGAGCTTTGGCGTGTCAGAAGGACAGCTATTTAAAGGAGGTGAAGTGAATTTTGTGCACGAAATTGTCATTGCATCACAGCTAGATCTACGAGGGGATGGTCTTTTCTGTCACGTTCAGCACTCCGCTGTAATCAGGCTTTGTGCTCGTTCGCTTGTTGCCAATTGAGGCATTGTTCACTGTAGTCAACAGCGAGTCACAACGATCATGGCGGAAAGGCTTTCAGTACGAGAATAACCCTCGTGTGTCCATCACAGACATTGGACACGTAGCAGACACCAGACAATTGCAGATCTTTCTCAAAACAATGTCAAGTTTGACAAAATAAATGGCTGAGGTTTTGCTTTCTATTTGAACACCCACAACTACATAAGATCATTTCACTTTGAAAAGGCTGGAGACGAAAAACAAAAAATAACCAAACTGGCAGTGCGGATGAACTCAGCCGTTTTCTGCACATTGCAGCTGACCACCAATGTTCTCAGCTGCGAGCCGGCGACACTAAGCACGGTGGTTGATGGGAAGAAGCAGAAACTGACCGGCTACAACGTGACACTGCAGGACACAGTGCTGTTTCCCGAGGGAGGGGGACAGGTAAGTTGTCCTGCTGCAGAGAAATTTACGCCGCAACAGATTCGTGTGCGGCAACATTTGCTTGCACTGACACGTGTAGTTTTGCACGCGGAAAAGGCCACCAATTCAGCCATCACGAACACACCTGTGGTTCTGCATGAAAAGGACATCTTTGTCACTCTTTGGTAATTTCGCTCTGTTTTTGCGTTTCCAGCCAGACGATCGAGGCCAGGTCAGTCTTTGTCAGTTTCTGTTTCAAGCAAAGAGTTTCAAATTGAACAGGATGCAGGCAAGGCTCGACATTTCTTCTTGCTCTGTGTCCTGTCCACATAGATGAACTTGTAAATTTCAGTTAAATGATGTGGAAGTGTTGAGGATCACACGCAAAGGCGGCGAAGCGCTTCACTTTGTACCCGTTTCCCTGGATGTGGGATCAGAGGTGAAGGTCACCGTAGACTGGACGAGGAGATGGGATCACATGCAGCAACACTCAGGTCAGTCATTGTGCCGAAATATGTCAAGGGTAAACTGGAAGCGTCGCGTGTGTCGCCCCTGCACAAACCAATTGGATGCTTTGACGGCTTTATGGAATCTCGTACGAAACAAGGGGAGTGCACCATGGTAGTTCGTTGGGGATTGTCTGACATCCACTGTGGCTCGTTCTTCTCGCAGGTCAACACTTGATCACAGCCATCGCCGACCGAGAATTCGGATTCCCCACCACATCCTGGTGAGTGAAACAAACGTTCGCAGAAATCCTTCTCTTTTGTCAATTCTTGAAAAATCGTTTTTCGCCTAGAATCTACTCCCACCTTGAAGGAATCTGCATGTCAGGCCGCATTCACACACTTGCTGAATGTCAGGCGGCGTTGCATCTCTGAATATTGGATTTGTGCAGCAAGCGCTGATATTCCCAGGGGTGAGATGACTGTAAGCATTCAATGGGCGTTACATTCAAACACACCCCGTGCTGCAGGTACCTGGGTGAGAAAATTTCGCACATCGAGCTGGACACGCCGAGTATGAGCGACGCGCAGATGCAGCAGCTGGAGGACGACGTCAACGCTTGCGTCATGCAGGGTCTGCGCATGTTCCCGACACTGTACGACGGCGTCGATGATCCGAATCTGCGGAAGGTGCGTTCCTTTACACGTTTGTACTTTATGCTTTGCGTTCCTGCAGTGCAGTGTCTGGTTCGATCACCGTGATGATTTAGCGACACAGAACTCGTCAGCTTGCACAGGGGTGCAGTCCTTGATTCCGTCAGTCCAAAATTCAGGCAACCTGCGAAGATGTCTGGTGCATTGGGGAGTGAAGAGGGTCCGCGTTTTCGTTTTGTGAGCTGGTGTTTCACGCTGAATGTTTGCTTCCCCAGGTGCGCACTCGCGGTTTGCCTGAGGACCACGTGGGGCCTGTACGCGTCGTCACCATAGAAACAGTGGAGAACAACATGTGCTGCGGAACGCATGTCTCCAGCCTCAGCCACCTGCAGGTCATTTGGCGGAACTGTTGGTTTGAATCTCTCAGCGTAATGTGACAAATTCGGTGTGTCGCGCATGAAGCACAGATGCAAATGCAACCACAAGAAACGAACAGCGGAATTGCAGCTCCATTCTGTGGTGTTCAACGGGCTGCCTGTTGCAGTCTCTCTTATTTTCGCTGACCGGACGAGTTCTAACCCAGGCATTTCGTGATCTGAGTTCCATTCTTGGTCGCATGTTGTCAGATTCACCATTCTTCATTGGGTCACATCAAAACAAAGCGGTGGGTTCTGAGGGCACTGGCATGCCAAATCCACCGTCGATGAAGGGACACCTCGGGTCGGAGTCTGCACAAGTCAGAATTGACCCATAAATCCCATTTGCGTCAGCATTGTCGTCTACCTGCAGAGCATCAAGTTGTTGTGTGTGGAGAAGGGCAAAAAGGGGAAGGTGAACCTGGTGTTCGTGGCGGGAGGCCGCGTCCTCAACTATCTCGGGCAGTGCTACAGCCGAGAGAAACAACTCACCACGTATCTCAAGTGAGTAGCACTCCCAGCCCGCTCGACTGTCCGACCAAACTGACCATGACTGCGCCATGACACCCACACCGACTGTGTGAGTCACACACCAACTCTATTCCATCTTAGCAGAAAGAAACTCGCCACATAACTGCCGAAACATTTTCCCAAGGAGAGTTAGAAAGTGTGAGGGACAACAGAAGCTGGATCGTGGCTTTGTGACTATTGACAGGCGACGGACTGAACAGGTGTTGAGAGTTTGACAAAAGACAATCCCTGTTTGCAGAGGTGGTCCAGAGCAACATCCAGAGCTGCTCGACAAACTTCAGAAATCCTTCAAAGTTGCTCACAAGGTGAGAAAAGTTGGGAGTGAACAGAATGAAAATCGTCGCACGGTTCTAATTCAGTGCACAAACGCTGATGCGACTGATCACACATTTGGCAGCGGTGTGACCGATTTCCAAGACGGGGCGAAATGAGCAGAAAGTCCAACTTTATTTGGAGGGGCCAGCGAATTCATTCGCAGGTTTGTGGGGACAGGTCCCGGTCCCAAGTCTCCTGATGTCACCAACGCGATGTCACTGTCTATTCTCGGACAGAACTCGACGACGTTGCTGCGCGACGTCGCTGTGTTGGAAGCGGAACGGTACAAATCGCAGCAAGACAGGCCGCCATACCTCTTTCTGCACAGGTGAAAACTTCAATTCGAATTGGTGCAGCCGAACAATATGTTCCTCTTTGAGAAAGTCCCAAACTGGACGCGTTGTGTCCTTGGATTTGTTGGTGGACGTGGTCTCATCCGGTGCAGCTGTTTTTGCAACGTGCGACTTCTCAAGCTTGCAACTCTCAAACTTTTCGTTCTCTTTGCAGAAGAGAAGGCGATGGCGAATACATGAACTTGGTCGTCAGTGAAATCGGCGACGAGGTCAGTTACATTGGTCACAGTTGTTTTGTTGCAAACTTGGCATCAGTTGGAAAATCAAGTGGCCAAGAAAGCAAAAGGCCTCAAAAAGGCAAGGTCTGTTGGCATGACTCACTCATCTCGCGTCAAGCCTGTACTGTCTGTCCCTCTCAGACGGTGACGGTGTTCCTGACGACGGGCGACGAGAAGGGCTGCGGGCTCTTCCTTCTCGCCGGGCCTGAGCAGATCGTCGCGGACGTCGCATCAAGGTCAGTGTGGGGGCCCCTGCTCAACCATTACCGAAGGTCTGGCTGTGATTTTTCACTGACGAACAGACGGAATTCTGCACGGTTTTGTCCGTGACGACGCAAACTGCAGGAATAGAAAGTGTAAAGTGTGGGAATGGAAAGTTGGAGGGACAGGGAGGCATTGGGAAGGCTTTTCCCTCCACCCTTGGCGAAGCGTGGCCTTTGTCCAGACGCAGCGAGCGTGGTCTCGATGCTGTGCGGCTTTCTTTGAGTTTTGGAACAGCCCTCCAACCATCTCAGTGTTCAGCTTTCCGGAGAAACTGAACACGATGAGTGGTTCGACATCACTGCATTTGTATTTGTTTCTTGGCGAATGGCACGAGTTGTGACAGTGTGATTTGGTGCCATTCCGCTTGTGTTCTTTTGTTCTCGTTGTTGTTAATTGTTGTTCCCGTTTGCAGTGCGGGGGAGCTACTGCAGGGAAAAGGCGCGGTGAAGCGAGGCCGGTTCCAGGGGAAGGCGACCCGCCTGTCGAAACGCCCGCATGTGGAGAAACTCATCCTTGAAAAGCTCGGGCTCTGACGTCACGCGCATGTCAACTGAACCGGGGACCAGTGCCTTGGAGATTTGTGATGTGAACCCCAAAATATTGGCCATTTCAGTGAACAGACTCAAAGGTCGACCGTACTTTCATGTCAAAACGGGGTAGTGTTCAAAGAATCAAGCTATTTGAACAGTTACGCCTTGGCCGATGCACTGCGTGGTGGTGTGACTCGTCGCTCATTGAATTACCTTGCTGCTTGTTTTTGACCTCTTCTGTGTGAAAAAGAAACAACAAATTGGATAACTGGTCCAGGTGTGTGATTTTTGGCCGAGAAAACGAAGTTTCGCAAATTGAGTTTTATTGCGCACAGATCGAGCTGAAAATGCACAGGTGCATGAGAGTGACGGATTCTCTGTCGTTGGATCACCTGACTTTTCTCGGCGTGTCCAGCACGCAAACATCCAGGCGCGACCGTTTTAACTCAGGGACGAGTGCAACCAGAAACACATGAAGTGGGCTGGCACAGACCAACAGTGTTGCTCACTTCGCCTCAGAATCCGTACTACGCTCTTGCAGCTTGCTTGTTCGTGAAGACAGACGCATGCACGTGTGGGGTGCAAAAGCGGGCGTCACTCTCTCGGGTCCATTTCTGTCGGTTGCCGTTGCATGGAGACATCTTGCGGTCCGCTGTGTTGCGTCTCCCCGGCTTCCTGCTTCTTTGCCTTCCGGCAGCAGCCACCGCAGAGCCCGGCGAGCAGGAAACAAGGCGCGCAGAGACACAGGGGCCCGCACAGTAAACACCCTCCCACGCAGCACGCCACCGGATTCATGCACTGCGGTTGAAAATCGAGAACGGTGTCGATCTGGGCTCTAAAATTTTGCTCAGGTTGCAACTCCAATTCTTACCAGTTCGATTTCATTGGTTGTGTTGAAGGTGGTGTGTATTCACCCACCGCCTCACCAGACATTCGCTTGGGTCTGATCCCAGGTGTTCATACTTACACCGTCATCATCGTCGTCCACTCTTTGAATTTTCACATCTTCCGGTTCAACATGCTTCGTTCCCATTCCAACTTTCTCACGACCGGGCACTTCAATCAAACTTGTTCATCACGTGCACGCGAACACCAAAAAATTCTCGAATCAGTGAATAAATCTTCAGGTTCCTTTTTGAGGACACCGGTAACCCCACAGCTCACGGTAAGTTTAAGAAATGCATTTTACGTTTCGAGTGTGTGCAAAATCAGGGCCGAGGGAACTCAAGCGTGTATGACAACCGAGATGCGGTCTGTTTCACCTGAAAGATGCGCGTCGATTTCGGAATTCCTCTTCGGGGTTGATCATGTGATGTGTCCGTGCTATTGTGCACGTGGTTGTCAAACGCCGCAGGCCACGCCTGACGCAACAGGCGTGTCGCGCCTGAAACGCTCCCGGGGGTGACCTGGGAAACCGCTGGACTCAAGTCGCGGAAGTCCTGCGCCTGCAACACGCGTGTCGGAAAACACACAGCCGACACTCGGTGGAAAACTGACAAAAAGACAATTTTCCCACTGTTTGTTGGGACGCACCATCTTTCTGTCCCTAGCGTCTGGACAGATTGAAAATTGAACAGAATGCACTCGCAACAAAGCTTCACAGACAAGCTGCCACTCGACTTCATGCTGTGCATTTTCCCACCTCGTGCGGCGACCCAGAGGCCGCGTGTGTTCCTGGATCATCACGACTCCAGAAACACCAATCAGAGCTCAAGAACCTGGGTCAGAAATCCGCGATGGTAGTGTTCCCGTTTCCAGACAAATGACAACGAGGCAGCTTCAGTTGTTTGTCGTTTATTTTCTCTACCAGGTCCAAGCAAGTGTCGCTCACCCCGCTTTTCCTGCAGATGTCAAAACGAACTGAACAGTACAAACGGGTCGCTCTCGCTTTGCGTCTGAGAACAGCAATCCGCAACTGTGACACTTTTCCCCCACATGCGGAGAAGAAATCACCTTCAGTCTGACCAGCTTTGCTTCGTTTCCCCCTCACTGCTAAAGAAATACACGTTCACGAGCTTCTATCTTTATTTCATCGCAAGCATCCTCTAAAACATTTACAGCTTTTGTCATGATTTTTCATGTTCTCACAGGCTTCCACTTTTGGGAGTTTTTACAAACATAAAATTACAGAGCCAAACAAAAAGGATAAAAAGGTTTCTGGAGCTTGAAACCATCACTGATGCAAGATCGTGATTGCAAAAGGGGAAGTTGCCGACGGAATGAACGGCTTGTTTAGTTTCCAACGCACCACTGGCGTCGCTTCACAAAGACGATCTCCGGTCCCCACCCATTCCCTTCTTGGTACTTCAGAAAACCCCGCGAGAATAAAGTGCGTCCGTTCCACACGAAGACCCTGGTTCCAAAAAGGTTACATCTGCCATGTAACAGAAACATTTGTGAAGTCAACTGTCATGAACACAGAATTATGAGATGCGTACTCCTGGTTCTTTCGGTCAGAGAAGGAGGCGAACGGGTTGCACGGAAGTAGTGCACGGTTGTTCACTTTTCCACACAAAGAGGCAAGCAAAACTGACCTATCACCAAACAGCATTTGGAAAACGAGTTCTTTGGCACCATAACAGTGTTTTTCCGACTCAGCCGTGGGCGTCAGTGTGACGCCGCAAGAACGTGCGGTGGCGACATCTTGACCCACCACAAACATTTGAAAGGCAACCACCCAGCGAAAGCATTCTGCAGCTGCAAAACAATCGGCAGAAGTTGCACAATTGTGGCGTTCTTCATCTTTCAGGCAACTCGTCAACAAAATGGTACACCTGCAATGATATCTTGGAATGACAAAACGACCCAAGGGTGTGAATCTTGCGGAAAGAGATTTGAACGGTGATTGAACATTGTGCGACGAAGCTGTCCAATGCAAACAATCCGCAGCGGTCTCGAGGGCCCTTCAATGTAGCCACCGAGCGTGCGATATTGTCACTTGTTCGCACTACTGGCCTCGTCGTAGCTCGAGACAGGATGAGAAAGCGAGACAAACAAACGGCTGTCAAAAGAGCTGGATAGAACTCAAACCCCCTTGTTGCATGTGTGCAATATTGAAAGCCTATCAAAAATAAATATTTGTTTCGTACCAGAAGGCCATTCCATACGTCTATCTGTAACAGTCTCGACTTGCAATCGTGTTTGATTCGTCAGTGTACGAATAATACCCTAAAACTTTACACAATCAATAGAATTATGCGAAATTCTATCATACAACAGACTGTTATGCACTATACACATATGGTTGTTGATGAGACCAGCATGTGTTTAAATTTGGCTATGCGCGTTTCAAAGGTGGTATTGTTTGTGTGGGGATTCTTCCCAGTTTGGCAAAAAATATAACACAAACAAAATGACTGCTCAACACTGCACAAAGTACGAAACCAGAAGTGGATGAAAACTGCCACACAACCAAATTGTAAACATACGCCAGGTGAACTGGCTTTTGACCCCCATGTAACTGCGGTGACGTCACCCAGGCGGCGCTGCTCCGTCAGAACACGTGCTTTCTTTGCACGAGGTCACGTCCACAAACACTTCAGCCCTGATGACATCGACGATCACAAAATCTTGCTGACCTTGCAACAAAGGAGCTTTCTGTTTTTACAACTTTACATCGAACTGTACGAAATGTTTGTTCTGTGTGGGTTGCGCACATTGCCGTGGCAGCAACGCCACCGTTGACAGCGACTATGACTGGAGAGCGGCGACAGGCGGCGGCGGGACGCTCGCCGACGACGCGGCGGCGTCCTCCGCCACCCAGTGGTGGTTGAGGCACTGGAGCGCTGTGGCGCGCTTGTCGGGGTCGAACTCGAGCATCGGTACCAAGAAGTCGGCGAAATCGAGCGCGTCCTCGTGCGCCCACTCGTACTTCTCCGTCAGCACCTCGTACAGACCCCAGGGCCGCAGCTTCGTGATGTGCCGCAGTTCTCCTGCAACAACAGCCCGCCAAGGTCACAACACGCCACCAAAGCACCAGCAAACAATTCTCCCCACACCACACACAAGCCACGCTCTTTCGTGCTTGTCTCCACAAAACGGTGGTTTCCACGACAAAAACTTCGGCGCAGGATTGATCGTACTCACCCCTCTTCGTAAAGAACTCGCGAGAGTATTTTCCGTTGAGGGAGATGTGTTTCGGGATGGCGCCGAGCAGCTCGATGATATGTGCGAGGTGGTCCTCGTCGCGCGAGTAGTCCTCCCCGGAGTGCGGCTCGAACAGGTAGTCTCCCGTCGCCAACTCGAACGCCTACAGCACACGCAATCCACATTCAAAATAAAAACTTCAGACATAAAGGCAGATTGGCCTTGACCTTGGTTGAACACGCGGGGCGGGCTCACCATGCATGCCGTGCTCCAGATGTCGGCCGGAGGCCCGTAGCTCGCGCCGACCAGAACCTCCAGACACCTGTACTGACGAGTCTGAATATCCTCGGTAAAGTGATGATACTGAAATGCAAAGGTGACGACGTTCAAGTTTGGAAACAACAACAAAGTCAGAGCGGCACAAGATCAACGATCAGCGAAAATAGATTTCAACAGACAGATAATCGTTGTCCGCACTGTAGTGTATACACAATTTTCTTGACAGAGCAAGTGAAAATGGTACTCACTGTCCAACACGCATTCCCCAAATCAGCTATCTTTACATTCATATCACAGACCTCTTTGCACGGATCAGGCTTATTGGAAGCCGACCCTGTTGACTGCATGCCTGAAACACGCAAACATGGAATTGACTGGCTGCGCAGCGTATTCGTCCTGCGTAGTTTATTTTGCATTCACTCGAAAGTCTTGCGCTTTGCTTTAAAGCAATTGGAAGTTCATTTGCACGTCAGCAGCCCTCACCTTCGCTGGCCTCGGATTTGGTGTCACCGATGAGCGTACGGCCGCGGCCGCTGTCGCCCGTACCGCTGCTCGGAGACGGAGAGTTCATGTTCGAGTCCTGAGATTCGTGCCCGTTGCACATGGCCTCCTCGCCGCCACCGCCGCTCGGGCCGCTCACGGCCGCAGCCGGCTTCGCCGTCGCAGTGGCGTCTTCAGGCTTTGGTGCTTCTGGATTACTCGAATCCGTGTTTTCAGGGGCGACCGCTTCCGGGGTGGGAACGGCTTCATTGTCTTTGTTAGAGTCACTAGGGGTTTGGTTTTGTGGCGGCTCTTCTGGTGCGGGAGCTGTGGCGGTTGTAGCCGTTTCGCCGGCTTCAACTTCTGCCGCGTTTTGCGCTGGGTCGCTTTGTTCCAGATCTGAAACAGGAAACAACTTGGATCACACAATCGCCGGTGTCTCAACAACTTCTCACTGAACACACCAATTATCGTGACAGCCATCTTCCTATACAGCTGCTGTTTCTTTTCTGCTCATTTCCAAGACTTTCCACGTGTTTTGCAGTTTCATTTCTCCCCATCACTGTGGATTCATTTCCGCAACCAACTTCCGTGACTTTTCATGACTCGGCGCCTACTTACCATGGTTGTTATTTTGAGTGTTATTGACTACAAGTTGGGTTGGGTCGGCTGACTCCGCTGCGCTGACTGTGGACTCCGACTCCACATTGCTCGGTTCAATACTCACGAAACCATCTGAAACAAAACCACTACGCTCACCAAGACAGACAGACAAAGTGAGAGACATCCAGTCGAAAACCAAAGCACATCACGACATTTCTTCGCACCAAGAGAACCACACAAAGAACGCAGAAAGCCTCTGTTTCCAACAAAGCTCGTACACGGCTGTCAAACATTGACGCATTTCCCGCAGAAATCTTTGCACAGTTTCTGCGATGAAGTGACAGCTTCAATGTGACTCAAATCAAACCGAACATAAAACACGTCATACTCTCAAAGTCGCTGTCGACCGCCACCACGCGCACTCTCGTACGGCCGCGACCCCCTGCACCACGAGATTCTCAACCGTTACAAAGATTCTTGACAGAGATCACAGCTAACGCCACTCTCCAGGTTCAGCCACGAACAAGATGTGTCCAGTTCACTTCCAAGATGAGCCACAGGGGGGAAGGGTTGACCCCGAAGAGGGATTGTTGCTTCAACAACAAAGCACAGACGGGAGCAATATCGAGAACAGGAGATGCGCAGGTTCAGCCACCTTTCGTTAAGCTCTCCTTCACCAGTCTAACACAACAATTGTGGCACATTTGCGCAAACACCCAGAGCGCACGTACCGTCGGGAGAGGCAGTGTCGTTGTTGTGACTTGTCGAGTCGGCGCCCGTCAACTGCGAGGACGAGGCGGCGACTGACGTGTTGTCTGCGTCAGCGTCGCCGATGCCTGACTCGGCGCCCGGCGGAGGCGGTGGCGCCGCCTCGGTCACGGGCGACGTCAGCTCCGAGCCGCCGCCGCTCACGAGCTGCGCGCCGTCGGACTCGCTCGCCGACTCCAGCATGTCGCTCGTCCCTGACGCAATACTCTGCTGGCTCTCTGACTGGGCGAGGTGCATCTGAAACACAACGCTGCGTTGTATGTGGTGTGCAGGAAGGCAAGGCGCACCGACAAAACACTTTTGACACGGTTGGCTGGGTGCAAGTGGCTGTCCGTTCAAGAAGGAAGCAGATGGAAGACAGTGACATCGAAAAGGGACAACATAATCTGCCGCGTTGAACACGAGGTTGCCTGAGTTAGTTATGCCATCCTGCACAGGAATTTCCAGACGAAAACCAAATTTGAAATCTGCATGCAAAAATGTACATGTGCGCCAGAGTTTGTGCGAACCAAACGAGGTGAAGCGGAAAAGAAAACGCAGTGAAACAACGGTAAGAGATAGCGACCTGTTGCTGTGGCTCTTCTACTTGGGAATCATGCTCTTCATCTACCTCGGCGTCATCCACCTGCATAGACGCAACCGTTAGTTCCTGCACACGCCAAACAAAATGAAAGACGTGGCTGTGCGTTGCTGTTGAGGGTTTTACTGGAACACTCGCAGAAGCAATTTCGATTTTGAAACTTTGTCAGCAAAATATTGTTTTCAGCAAAATATTGTTTTCAGAAGCAAAATAGCATCAGCCGGGTGTCTGGATGTCAGCTTTGATATTTTTTTCGTTTCATGCGTCAATAAAACCACTCAACTGAACAATATCCTGTGGATAAACTGGCAAGCACGGTGCGGTTCACAACGACAAACAAAGCTGAACTGAACAACAACAAAAGAAACGTCGCAAAGGAAAGTGCAAACAGCAAGGTGCCTGTTTGTCCGGAACGAAACAAATTTTTAACAAATGAAGAACCGAAGCCCTCAAACTTGCTTCTGATAAAATGTGCAAATCCTGTCGCCAGATCTTGATGTAATGTACCCAAAACCAAATACTTACTCTCTGTTCTGCATTTTCGATTTCTTTCAACTGTTCTAACTGCTGTTCCAGAAGTTCCTGCAACGACCACAAGTAACAGTGATGCGGTTTTCTCTCGCCCTCAACAATGAGACAACATAAACAGGGCAGCGCAGGTCCTTTGCTCGCGTGTGTTTCATTGCTTCCAGCCCAAGTGATTCTACTTCGTCATATTCGTCGCTCCAACCACATGGCGTGCCTCACCTGTTGCCGCTTCATCTTCTTTTTCATCTTCTTTTTCTTGTTTTTGGACATCTTGACTTCGTTTGGTGGCGGTTTTGGCGCTGTGCTCACTGCAACGAAACGACACCGAATCAAAATCCCTGTCGCACCGAATCAAAATCCCTATCGAACTTCAAAAGCAACATCAAGATTCTCCACAATTGCGAGAGAACAACAAAACAGAATGGCTGAAGGCAAACTGGAGGTAGAAAGCAGCACAGAAAGCTTGTGTCAGGCACACAGACCGCGGAATGATGAGCAAACACCGGACCTGAAAACATGCCACTGCAAGCAAACCCGAGATGTCCAGCTTCGTGTTTTCGAACCGAGGCGCCGTCCAAACAGAGACGAAACAGACCACCGTGTTCACTCCCCGGGCTGTCGCGCAAACAACAGCTTTCTTGTGTTCAAAACGTGAACCAAAAAGCGAACCCGAGGAAATGTTTACCATTCAGCTTTTCAACGTCTTGGCTCAGAGCAGCCACGTCGCTGCCACCTCGCTCATCATCAGCGGGAGTTGGTATCTCGACGGGTACAATGCTCAGGGGGAACCATGTCGGCGTGAATCTTTGCAGCTCTTCGTAATCGATTGGCACAAACGTGAGTTCCGCTTTGCTGCCAAGAACTTCTACGGGAACAATGCTCTTTGGAAACGCTTGCAAAAAGCCAAATAAAGACGACAATGTGTCAAGTCTGGTTAAGAAAGCAAGTTCCCCGAACATCTTCACCCACCACCACAAAGCGAAAGACTAAATGAAAACACAAAACGAAAGCACGAAAATGAAAAGGGAAAGACAACAGAAGAGAGGGTGCCTTACTCTTGTCACTTTTAGAACTGTCAGCGCTGCTGACCGAGCTTTTCCTGCTACTCTCCCCGCTGTGCGACTTGCGCGCCTCGAGCTGACGCGCCAGGAACGCCTTCCACTTTTTCTTCATTTTCTTTTTCCGGTTCCTCGACATCTTGGTCGGAGCCGGCGGTTCTTTGGGCAAATTGCTCACTACATCGAGGAGAATCCAATCCGGAAATTACGCGACGTCCCGTCCCGTCAGGTTGCGGAGGACCATGCAGTGGATGTGGTTCATTGATTCAGCTCATTCACTCAAACTGACACTTGCTTCACTACAACACTACAACGCATGCACAGTCAGCGCCTGAGCGGGAGCACCACACCCGCGACAACGCCACTGACCTGCGGAACCTGGAAGCTTGGCGCCCGACTTCTGCATCTCGACGGCGTCGCCCGCCAATTTGCGGATGTAGTTCTCGTCGACACACAGCAGGATGTTCTCAGGCTTGATGTCAGTGTGGATGATGCGACACTTCTCGTGTAGGTAGTGCAGCCCTTGCAGCGTCTGCAGAGAAAACATCCTCAAATATAGCAGAGGAAGGTAATCAAGCCACACGTTTGTGGAAATCTGTGCGAAGAATTCCCTTTTTCTTCAACACCAGGATGATCTCCGGAAGGCGAATAGACTTCGGGTAGTAGTTGCCCGAGGCAGCTTGGTGTTCTGCTGCAAAATGGCTGCCTCGTGGCGAAACATGGCGAGCAGAGTTGCCGGTATTGTGCTCATTTTGACAAAATGCCAACAGATTTTGGCCCCATTTTGACAAGATTTTTGAAGAAATCAACAGCCAGGGGAAAACCAAAACATGAATCACACCACTGAGATGGACGTGGTCCCAGCACCACAAAACAGTGGAAACTATGACACTCAATTTCTGTCTTCCTTTCAAGGACGAACAGGTGGAAACAAACTGCGACCACGTACCTGTCGGACGATGTTCTTCACGTTCTGAATGGGGATGCCCTGGTAGTTGGACCTGATTATCAGCTTCAACAAGTTATGACCCAGAACTTCAAACACCATGCACACATCTGAGACGAGTCAAGGAATGTTCGACAACGGATCCAGGTCTCGCAACGTGACTGCAACAGACGTCCAACGAGTGGCACACCGGCTGAGCTTGACGTGAGACAAGCGTGTGGTTCGCGGGCGTACCCAGGATGTCTTGAAGACGCGCTGTGACAACTGAACATTCAAATCACTTCTGCAGATGACAAACATCGTTCACGACAAAAGCGGACCTTCTCGTGTCAAGGATACGAGTGCCATTCACACCAGATATTTTGAAGTCGTCGAGCAACTGCACGGTTCGTTCTCTGAACGGGTCGTCCTCGTCTGTATCACGAACCTGCAAGAAAAATACCGTTTTCAGAGTTTCGAATTGAGAGAGAACAAAATCTGTTTATTGATCAAGCTCTGGACCTCTCTGGAGTCGCGTAGCCATGAAGATGTTCCGCCAGAGAGAGATAGTCTTATCAGGGCAGCTTCGTCCGTCGCACATGCTACGGAAATCTTAATCGAATGAGTTTCCGCCCAGAGACAACGCTTCGTAAATCATTAATGTTTCAGTCCCATGGAAAGGCAGCAAATTTCTGCGCCCATGAGACACCACGAAGTTGCCTCCTGCTGGGGAATATTCCACTCAAGCGCCGGCTCATTGATTTCGCAGCCACATCGATACAGCTCTGTCCAAATGAAATCAGTTCAGATTTGCCCCTTTACAAATCCAAGGTTTGTGACGAAACACGGCAGTCTGTGCCAAAATTCAATTTAGTTTGACCAGCACCAGTAGAATCTACTCAGCTCGAACGCCTGTGGCGAAAACCAAAGTTACATTCCGCAGGCTTCAGAACGAAAAGCCTTCCCTGACAAAACCCGACTTCTTTCCGGTCGCTCTCGTGAGGAAGCGAGCTGAAGTTTCAGTCTCACTTTCGAACACGTTCGTCAGGACATAAAAGCCCGTGAATATGACGCAGTCTGAATTACGAAACCACAATTGCAGGCAGGACGAAAGGCAAGATAATCGCCGAACCACTTGGACCTGCAACAGCGGCACTGGCAGTCAAACAGCCCGATCAGACAGCCAAAAGCCTGCTGAGACACGCGACGTGACAACAGACACGTTCATGCCACCCTTTTGTCCTGCAGTCCATGGATACGAACCCAAAAGAATAACAGGTGCACTGCGTTTCGTGGAGTGTTGTTTGCCACAAAGTGCCCTAATATCCGCCTCACTGCTGCACACAATAAATTGGATATTGTCTGGTCACTTTTAGTGAATAGCAACCGGCCCTCGAGGACTTGGATTTGTCACAGCTTGTTACAAGGTCCGGAGCGCCTTGAAAGGCTTATCTGGCTTTGCTTTGACACTTCTGTCTCTTTTCCTTTCCGACAGTGGAAAGTGCTTGGAACGCTTCGTGCACAGACGGGGGATGTTTATTTTCAAACACAGACGACTGTTCGTGGGTGACTGTCCAACTGAAAGATTACGAAAGTTCCATTTGAGGCACAGAATCCAACAAAAGAAGCGAGTTGTTTTGGAAAAGAACCTTTCAAGGAACTTCGCAGCTTCATGCGGTGCAGATTCTGCAGGCTGCGAGGCAGCGAGCGCAGCCAGATGTGGTGGGCGATGAGACGGGTTCCTGACTTCTCATTCATCTCGCTTCTATTTCTGTTCGGTTCCTTTTCGACAGAGCCCTTTCCCTGCTTCCCTATCTCCGATGGATTCAGTTTCCCCTGCTATGCAGATTACAAATGACTGTTTAGGAACACAACCCAACCGCTTATTTATCATCGTACCAATTGCTTCCAAATGGGAACATCATGTTCCCTTTGCTTTGTTCCTGTCTGCAAAATACGGAGGAAGCAGTCTGCATGAAAGTCGTCTTTCTGTGTCAACTCCGTCTGCTGACCGGATGCGTCAGAAGAACCATATTGTGAAACCTTTGCATGCAAAACCAGCAGAATCTTCAGATAAATTTCTCGATGAATTTACTCCCTTAATTGCTCACAAATTCTCGCCAAACTTCGCTTCTTCAACTGAGCTCTGATCCTAATGAACGATAAATTGAGATTCACTTGTCAGCGCACCCGCAGGATGAGGCGCTGGCGACAATTACTCCTCAACGCCGTCGCATACAAAGACTTGTCTCCCTTGAGCAATGCGACATGTCACTGAAAATCCAACAGCAAGTGCACCGTCCAATGAGCCAACCGCACAGGTAGGCTGCAAAGGACCTGTGTATGTGAGCACCACAGCAAGGGAACCTGGGGATATCACTCGGAACAAAGAGCCTTTGTTGAGGCACAGAGAAAACGAAAATCAATTCGACAATGGCTTTCAACTAAAATTGGTAAGAAAACACCACACCAAACTTTTTTGCCGCACGATTTGACTTGCGGTGATATCAAGAACACCAGCAAGTGCTGGAGACCTGCGATCGCCACAAGCGTGCAGGAGAGGAAACAAGAGGAGGCAAACCGCCTTTCTTCTCCCACCGCAGGGGAGCTATCGTGTGATGGCCCTTCTGGGCACAGCACCTTGGTGGTTGTGTGGTACGGGCAAGGTCTACCAGAAGTCCCAATACCATTCCCCAGGATGACCCCCCCCGCCCACAAGGTTGGTACATGGCCGGGGGGAGGAGGTTGAACTTTTGCTTTGAGCACTGCTTCTCCTTCTTGGAAATGAATGTGGTTGAGATTTCTTTCGGCGAAAGTGAGCTTTTGATTCCAGTGTGAGAGAGATGACCAACATTCCGACGTTGGTAGTTGTCTGTCCCCTGAAGACAAGCTGACAGAGGGGCAGTGTCCACTGCATCCAGACACCGCTGCCTGTGTTGGTCATTCAAGACTCTCGAATCCGACAGGTGTTGCAGATTCGGCTGCAAATTTTGAGACCAAGCCACGTGAAATCTTTTCTCAACAAGAGTCCTGTCCCTCTTGACAAAGTTCCCCGACGAACCATGATGCCACAACAGTCAGAAAGAACGCACAAAACATCTTGTACTCACGCATTTGAGCAGTTTGATTTCGTCGAGAGCTGTTTCCGTGTAGTGCTCTGCACTCTTCACCACCTTCAGCGCCACGTGTCGCTTGGACCTGAAAACAAAGAACGTTCCGTTGATAAACGACCTGAAACTTCTTTCGCAGAGTTGTTTCCACGAGGCCCGTAATGAAGCACGTGCGGCCGACCCGACTTCATTGTGCAGTTCAGACACACGCGATCACCCCACAAGGAGTTTGCCAGACCCTAACAAATCGTTTGCGGAAGAAAGTGGACGCGACTTGCATGTTGTGAAGTTGTGCCGAAAGAAAGCGAACGAGACGGACGACAATGAGCTAATTTCAGATTGTTCCAACCTCACAAAAGCTGCAAAGGCAAATCAGCTCCTTTTGAGCTGGGTACACGCAGAAGAGGATGCGAGTCACTGTGGCTTTTCTGTATGAGTTCTGTACGAGTTCTTGTCCCTCCAGAAAGTTTAATCCATGAGTATCGAAGTCAAGAAAAGCCCTTCGAACGCTTCCGACACCTGGCGACCACAGCTGCACTCAAGCCTGCAGCTGATCAACTGTTGACAACAGCAACAATTCAATATCCGCGACTGGACGCAAAACCCACAACCATGTCAGTGTTTGGCTGCAGACACGGGGTCTCCACGCGAGAGGCGAAAAGCGCCAGTTTGAAGGAAGGTCTGTCACCCGAATCGAGTGAATGTTTGGGAAAGAAAGGACTGGACGGACGCATTTCTCGAGCTTCCCTGCACATCCGGTTCAATTCTCTGCGGCTCCATCAGCGCCGTTGAAAGCCCTTCAAGTGGACTTGATCGCAAAGGAAGCGCGTGTTGTGCTCGTTTTGTCAATGAGACGTGGAGCGCCGGGGTCTCTTGGAAATCTCTGACTGTAGCACTCTCGAAACGATGGGGTTTTCCTGCAGTGACTTTCCCTCCACAAACATCACTGTTCATGAGAACGTAACACAACAGGCAAGGAAGGAAAGGCGAAGTGTTTCGGTTCTGCAGATGATGTAGTGTGAGTTTAACGCAATTACCACGTCCTTGTGACGCGCAGCTGTGCGCTGGCATTGGTTGCTGCGAATCATTCACGTTCCATGCGGGACCAATTTGTTCTGAGCCTCAAAATCGCACCACGGTGACAGGAGGTGTCCTTCACCAAAACACCAAAAGACGACAGGAAAGTGTCACCTGGAAGCCAATTCTGAAGACACGCGAACGTAAGAAGCGAAGCTTACTGTCACACACCAGGAAGAAACACAGAAGCTGCTTCCAGCGGAAATTGCTTCAGGGTTCATTCAACGCATCCTGTGACTTTTTCATCACCACACTGCAAATTAAAGAGAAGGTGAGCGGACAAAAGGGCAATGATCGGAGCTTTTTGTGGTGTCCGACCAACGGCCAACCAGAGTGCCAAATACTCGTACTCGTCTGTCCAGTCAATCATGACGCCATAGCTGCAAGAATTCTGATCGTGTCGATCGCTGGTTCAACCCTTCTGATTGGATTGGAGACAGAATGGCCTTTCAAATCCCCAGCAACGAAGGAATCGACATGAACTGGAGACCTCAAACCGGTGCCCGGCGACCTGTCTGTCCAGGACGGGAAATTGCATTCCCGGTTCCACGTCTCCGACGCGAGGCTAATGGGCTCCAGGAGCTTCCGCCCAACGTCCCCACACACAAGTCTGAAGCAGGGTGAACTCACACCGTGAGGAGCTCGGAGAGAGCTTCACAACATGTAGCTGCTTCGAAATGAACTCGATAGGAACAAGGCAATTCTAAACTACCGACCAACTTCAACCTGAAATCAAACCCCTTCTGGACACTTCAAACACACATTGTCCAGAGCCGACAGAGATGTGTCACTGCTTCAAAGACGTTCTCATCCGTTGCATCACAGCCCCTTTGTGTCCAATCAATGACAACTTATTCTCAGGCCTTTCTCAATTCGCGTCTCCGTTGAGACGACGGGAGATTCACTGGGGACAACGAAGAGCTGCGAAATCCACTGCAAAACCACTTTTCTCACTGCCTGCGTGGCAGATAAATTCGGTTCCGCACTGCAAATGACAGTCCAGGTATTAAATTTGGGTATTGTCCACCAAGCCGTAACTAATCCTGACGAATAGGGCCTGCTGAATGATACGGCTCAGATCGATATCCAATTCTGGTCCCGTTTTATTCTCGCCTGCTTCTAAACCACTGGACTCTCCAGCACTTAAGTTGAGTCTTGAAACCTGTATCTCGTGGATTTCTCTGAGCCATGTGTCCTCCAGCTTCCAATCACTGCGAACATAACTGGCCATATCTTTGTTGGCTCACCACTTCATTCACAAAAGGCTGCTCTCTGGTCCTGGGGCCAATGGGCAGACGAACAACCCACAAACGTGACATCGGGTCAGCCTTGAACAAAGCACCTGCAGCGACGGAGATGGTTCAGTCTAATCTGGACGGGACACATGTCGTGATCCCTCCACTGATGTATCGATTCAACGAGTGTTTTCCGCCAACAGTTCCCACAAAAACACGAGAGAAAGGAGAGGCACTTGTTCGAAGAAAACATTCAGCCCCTTTTCCACATCTAATGGAAGGTTTGTTTGTCTCGTCTGTTCGCAAATGCAAAGCGATTCGAGTTCAGAATAGAAAGTGTTGCTTAGTTTCGTCAGTCTGCTGAAAGCTTGGCAGACTACGCTTCCTATGAAGTGCTGCGCGCAGCAAACACGAAAAGAATACAAATACATACTTGAGGTCCCAACAGAGCCACACCGTGGAGAAGTGTCCCCAGCCCAGCTTGCGTATCACATGGTATCTGTTGACGAACAAGTCGCCGATCTTCACCGGATGGTAGCCACCTGCAAAGAGACATCAAGCGAGCCCGTCAGTGAAAATTCAGCACACGAAACCTTCTCGCTTGGATTCAACTCATGGCTTTGTTGTGTCTTCAAGTCGAAACGGAGCAGACCTTCAGACCAACACAAGTCGAACCCACCACCTCGCACCAAAAACAACCAACAGGGACACGCAGAGACAGGTCGTGCTGTGCAGGAGGAATGTGTGATCACCACCAGGATCCTCGTGCGGTCCATGGGTTCCACTGGTCTTTTTCATTTCTGAACTGTTGTTGTACACAACCAAGAATGGTCCTTTCCTGCTGGACACTAATTAGAAAATCACTTCTGATGGCTCCCCAGGCATTTCCTTTTCCCTGACCGAACAGCTTTCGTAATCCACCTTCGCCTGAAATAGCCAAACAGTGCGCAAGAGGCCTATTTTCCTCTCAGCGCGACGTCATTTCCTTTTACTAGAACAAGCAAGTTCGGCAAGAAGTCTGTCAGCTCTGGAACTTTGCCACACGAAACTGTGACGTTTCCTTTCGTTCTGTGTTTCCCCAAATTGGATTTGGTCATGAATTTGAACGATGGAGGCTTCAGCGGCCGTCGGTCCAGATCAATTCAGTTTCCGGTGTTGGAGAACAGATTGGTTGTGAGACATCTCTGGTTCTCTGCATCTCCCTCGCGACAAATGGACTGCAACCTCGAGGTTCTTCTCGAAAGTCGTGGGCAAGAAAAAGCCATGACGAGTCAAGTGAGACACTTCACGCCAGAAATGGTCACAATGAACAAGCAGCAGCAATGGAGTATCTACACAGAGTCAAACCGCTGGAGTCCGCACCAAAACGTGCTTCCTTCTCTTTTCAGAGACTCCCGCTTCAGCTGGGTTGATGTCGTCCCCCTCCCGCACCTTACCTTTGCAGTAGTCCTTGGGGTCCTCCTGCTCGTCGTCGTCGGAGCCGAGGATTTCCTCCTCTTCCTCCTCCTCATAGTGCGACTCCTGCACAGGCTCGCTTCTGCAATGGACAGACAAAACGAATCAGCAAGCTGGGTCTCACGTCAAGCTGAAAACAAGAAAGAAAGGAGTTGAAGTCCCGTTAGTACGACAGAACCATTTCCACAAACATACGTTGTGTGGCCCTCTTTCCAGATTCTCGGACTTTTACAAACTTCTCAAGTGTCGGAAACACAGAAACGCCCGGCCCAAGAAACCGAAGAAAACGAATTGACAAGGTCGCCAGGTCCCTGTAATTTCACAATGCCAAATCGTCTGTCAAATCGACAGCTTTCCAATTAATCTCGTGAAATTGCCACGGCTTCTCCAGCAAGCGTTGAAAGCCAGCACCGCGGTTTCTTTGCACGTAATCTGTTGGAGTAGTCGAGCCTTATTCTGGTGTTCAGGAAGGATGCAATCACAGCAGTCGCACTCGAAGTGTTTCTTCCCACAAGGTCCCGAGAACGCAGAGGTTGGAAGAATAATATCTCACACTCAATGCAGTTTGAGAAGCGAATTTCCCACCCATTCAGACTCTAAAATGTCACTCCACCGAGACCCAGTCTCGATGGAGTCAAAATCATCTTGACCGCCACGATATTTTGTCATCTGTTGTGGTGCGGAGACCAGGATGTCGCACTCAGCACATTTTGAGAAGTACTGTCGTGTTGTGAAACAGCATCAGTGAAATGCGAGAACAGTGAACAACCGCCACCCTTCACGCTGACAAATGGCTCTTGGTCTTTGTCACAACGAGAAAACACAAAAGACACGAAACTGGGGTTTCCAGGACTTCCGGTGAGAAGAAGCGAATGCTGAGCCGCAAATTTGGTCAGCCCTGCTGTTTCCTCTGAGTTGATCCATTCATTGTGCTTCCGTTTGGCTCGGCACAAATTTGGAGCCCAGAGTTGACACGAACATGGCAACACAGCCAGCACACGAACACATTTGGACGTACCCACATTGGGCTCAAGACATGCACGGCACACAAACATTGCGAGACGTCTTTGGCTTCTTGCATGAGGAACTTCCAGATTACATCCACTGAAGCCTCTGCAGGGAAGGTTTTTCAACAGCACCGCAAGGCTTCTGGAGCCATTCCAGTGGCAGTGGACAACCAACCAACTCGGTTCACGACACAACGAGGGACAGACATGCAGCGACTGCGCACATCAGCGACACATTCGGTACCGACGTCATGTCGAATCCCACCTCCTGCCTGCCGTCCCACCCGGGACCCAGGTTTCCTCTCGGACCTGAACAGCTTTCGAGCATACACGAGGGAAACGGTTCCGAAATAGCTTCATCAGACGCTATTGATCAGCCACACAGAGCGTGAATCAATCAATGCTCACGACTCAACCTCACCCCGCCTCCAGCCTAATGTCGCCATTTCTCAGGCCTTTTGGGGAAGACCTCATGCATCACTTGTGGGTCGAAAAGTACTTCCAAACCCGTTGGGTAAGTTTTCTATTTGCTGTTTGCCTGAAAAGTATTCCCGAGGTGTGTCGCGACCGACACTGGTTGGGAGCGGTTCATCGCGTTCACAGATAAGGAGCGGATCAGCGAGAACTCTGACGCACGAGTCCCTGCAGGTGGCATCCGCTACGACAGACTGATTCCAGCTTTGACACGAAGTGGGTCATAAACACATTATTTACTCCTCTTCTTTCAAGCGCAACTGGAAGCCTCGACTACTGAAGAAGCGTCATAAATCAGACGAGTGAAAAGCGAGCTCACCAGAGCTTCCTGGCCATTGATGGATTTGATGGAGCGAAGCTGCCTCAACAAGCCGACATTTATCGTTTGACAATGACACGTGCTCGAATTCCATTTGCGTCCCTGTCGGAGGAATCAACACCAGTAGCCCAGACGACACGTCCTGTTTCATTGCACTGCTGCTCTGGAGCTGCGTGGTGCACCGCGAGTTCACGCGCCCCGCAACACCGCAGAGTCCGGTCAACTGTGAAGTGGTCGGCATCCACCCACAAATCGGTGCGACGCGCAGCGCCCCGGTGCGAGTTACCAAACGAAGTTCTGTGATGCTTCGCAGCGCGTTCTTGTCAACGAGTATCGCTCTACTCCAGCCCTTATTCGGCACAATCACATGCTACAGCTGTCAATTTGCGACATCAAAGGAGGGAAACACAGCGGGTGACGATGTGTAACTGATTCTCACAGAGGATCGGTGAGACCCTGATTCAAGGACCTGCAGGAGAGAATTCTTTCGCACCACACATCAGGCTGTCGCAAGGCGCGTGCACGCATGACATTCAAACTGTTTCTGCACAGCGGAAATTTCGCTTTGACACGAAAAGGTTATCTGGACACTTCGGTGCTTACGTACAAGTTCCCTGCGCGGCTTCGCTTCCAGCTGCCGGCGAACCATTCCGTTCCCATCAGGGTCCTTTGAAATGTCACACCCTTTGATACAAGCAACCGCGACGAAGGTGATGCGCTCATTACAGCGAGAAGATAAGGGGCATGTACACGAACGACTCAGCATCTGAAAGCCTGGAGACCTTTGACGGCAAATGTCGGGGGAGTCTGCGTGAGGCTCCCAAAGCACGGAACACTCCGCTCGGCACTTATCGATTCCCTGGTTTGGGGCCAGTGCACCAAGTGCTCACAAGGACCAGGGTCACCATTCCCTAAACCCGTTTGACGTCGTCCAGATGATTCTGTGTGAAACTTGGGCACTTGTCCACAGCACCCGACCGGCAGGACAAGGCTCTGTCGTTCTTGAAGTTGCCCATTTCAGTGTTCACTTGCAATCACAGTTCAAAAGACTCGGCTCTCCATGCTTCGCCAGAATGTTCCAAGGTGAAAAAAGAGCCACACAAGGACAAGGTTTGCTTGAGCATGTCGCCGTTTCCGCTACTTGTGGAATCTCCCACAATAACATCGTTAGCCGAGATCGATTACAAGAGGGATGCGGGAGGAAAAATCGATCACTCACAAACATTTTGCTGAATTTACTTGCAAAATATTCTATCAATGCCAGGCGATTGCGTCATCTTTGCCATTCATGAGGTACAGTCTGCTCACAGCTGGTTGATTAAAGCCTCAGACCTTGAGCCCAATTAATTCAGCCGAAGCCACAGAAAAACAATGGGGAAGCCAAGGGATTTTACAATCCACGCGAGTTCCAGAGCCTTGCCGAGGACAATTTCTGTTGTAAATGGTGGCGGAAATTCTATCTGAAGAAGAGACATCAGTATGCGTGTGACAATATTAACTGTACCTTTCTACGGAAGGCATATTTCCACGTGTCCATGTGATGACAATGTGCATCCAGTTGAAGCTTCCAAGGTCGGCATAACGTGATACGCTCGAGCCTCCTCCATGATCTCTCATTGAAAACACTGCCTAAGTCATCCAGCCTCGTAATCCCAAGTCAAATTCCTGAAACACGACTCTCCACAAATCCAATGCGACTTCTATGCAACGCAATTACGTAATGGTTTCCATTGACGGTTTTGGAAGCGACCGACAGGAGGAAGTTGCATGTCCCCTGTCAACGGAGCAACTTCAGGCACCTGCAGCTGCAGTTCTATTTTTACTGGCAATCATCTTCCCTTCTGCAAGAAGCAATCGTACGCAACCACATCGCAGCAATCCAATACAACATCAGAACTGCTTCACCAGGAGTTCGCGTTGTTTTCTCACTGAAAGATCCACATTAAGAACGAAGTGTTTTCAATAAATGAACACATCTATTGATCCCAGCACATCCCAACACACAGTGATCATCCTTCAGGACAACATTGAAGTCCTTTATTCAGCAGCAGCACAAGACCAGACATCGGCTACTCAACAGATTCGAGGCAGCTTGGCGCGACCTAGTCACTGTCCCGACATGTCTCTCGCTCGATAACAATTGACAATTTTGCAACATAGTTTGTGCATGTAATTCCGGGGTGGAGATACGAGGATCTATCATTTAATTCTGAGAATGGTCATGGTCGGAACATTTGCACATGTTGAAGCTCTTTGACACAGTTTCCACTGTTTTACAGTCTGCAATTATTGCGCAA
>JAAUXT010125487.1_pt1 | contig 25946 bp, 34 predicted proteins | sample 7278171 | NCBI WGS metagenome assembly JAAUXT01 (sample SAMN14350112, study PRJNA611818) | marine sediment metagenome | isolation source: surface marine sediment (1.8m) | place: French Polynesia: Moorea | collected 2018-08
ACCACCGCGGTACAGGTGGCAGCACTGTTCATTCAATAAATATAGAGATTCGCGCCACCGTGGCCAGTCTCACCTGAGATACCCAACTGATCGTTTGTGATATCACTACACGACAATAGGTCTAGTTCAGAACTCAGTCTTTCTCATGACAAGACTCGGTCTCCCGGAACCCCTTTAGGGTGCAAATATACTTGGCGGCTGGCTTATTTTCTGGGCCCAGGCCTAGATCGACGTGTGTCGCGCAGGTCGAATCTTGGTCTTGTTGTGAGGCGGGTGTCACTGCAACTATTTTTGTCAACGAGACAATTTCTGTTCACTCGAATTTCAACTTGAAAATGTTCTCCAAACTTGTGTTCAGGCCAGTACAATGCAATGGTTTTGCAGATCTTTTCTGACCGAACAGAGGACATGAATGAAAAAATCTTGTGCAGAACTGTTCCACGAAAAGACCCGAACATGTTGTTTTGCCAAACCGGATTGTTTCACATGTGAAGCCCTGATGATTTCGTGCATCGTTGCTTTGTTTCAGGTGATCTTGAAACTACAGGCTGAGGGAACAAGCCGATCAATGTTTTGAGGTGAGAAATTGTCCGATGCCTGATGAAGTACACTTTCTTTTCCCCTCGTTTCCCCGTTGTACTGAAGAAACGCAAGCTTGTTTCAGACTTGTTTGGACTTTGGTTTGAAATCCAGTTGATTTCTTAGGATTCCTTGTGTCGAATGTAACATCAAGACCAAAATGAAAATAGCACCCTGTTTTGGTTTTGTTTGACCCGATCTATTCCCAGTAACTTTCATGCTGTTCATTGGAAAACCTGTTTGGACAAGCTGGCTGAAATTCATGTCAGCATCTCAAACGTGAAAATCAGAACGAGACCACATCTGACAGGCTTGCTGACGAAAGTCATTTCTTCGTAAAGATTTGTCTCAGTGCTGAAGTTTTGCCCGATAAAAACTGTGTGTAGAACTATTGATTTGGCCCTGATATGAACACAACGCTCAAACTCCTGCCCTGCGGCAACAAGAGAACTCTGTAGTCTCAGACGTTTGTTTAGGTTCAGGGTTGGATCCATTCGTTTGTTTGGAGCAAAATCTTACCTGTCTACACAAGTAAATGCTTTCAGTACGAATGTACGTATTTTAGTTTGATTTGGAATCGTTGATTTTGTTCTCCCATGCACTGTTTACTCGGCTGCTCCTCGCAAGAAAGGAAACTTATATGAAATAGACGTCATGGGAAGACAAATTAACTTGGTTTTCTATTTTGGATAAAATTGCATGTAGTGATTTTTCTTACCTGAAAGGCAGAACGATAATATGCGGTATATTTGTGCTACATGTTTTCATTTTTTTCTATTAATGCTTGTAATATACATAACACATGACTTTCTACACTGTTTACTTTGCTTGTTGTTTCTTTCCAACACAGCAGTTTAAATTGGGAACTACCGAATCATGACAAAGGGTTAGTTCATGGTGATTCGTTGATTTGCATACATTTTGTTTTCTTCTTACCATCGTTGAAGGCCATCCAAAGCTATTTTGTTGTCAGCTTTACATTCCACCATTCATTCGCTTTTTACCCAAAATTTTCTGAAATTTTATCGGACGCTTGTTCTTGTGTCCGGCCAGTTGTCTTTGAATGGGTCTTCTTCGTTTTCATTAGTCATAATTGTGACTATTTTATGGACACTATTTGCATGCCAGAAAGTTTCTGTTGTGTTAGTCTTTCGTGCTAAAAAAAACGTATTTTTGGGAAAACATGTTTGACTTTATCAAGACTGAGTCTGTCTCTGGGCGTGAGTCTGACAAATCCTGAAGAAAGGTGGATTTCCAAAAACAGAGCATGTTTTCTCGTAATTTTTTTTCCATTTGTCAACTGTTTCCATGTTATTCAGTTTCAGTCCCAGCACTTCACCTTTCGCGTGTATGGAAACGGTTCTTCAGTTTCGTGTGTTTGTTTCTGATCGACGCTGTCGTGCTGATGGAGGATTTCAGGAGGAGCCAGCATCATTGTTGCCTGCCACAAGTTTTGTGGCAAATATTTCGTGTTCTGTTTCACGACCTATCGCCCCTGTGTCCTTGTTACCAGTGGACACTTGGTTCCGTTGCGACAGAAATATTTTGACATGAGGACTCGGGAAAGGTCGTCGAGTGGCATTGGTTCCGGCGTGTTGTGTCAGAGCTTGGTTGCACTATCAATAATTCACGCAAGCTGTAGTTGGGGAAAACGATCATAGAATATTTATAAGGTGCACAGCACAGTGAATTGTTATTGATTTGATCCGACTTGGGAGACGACGCATTTTTGGCGAATCTTGAAACTGCGAGCATTTTCCGTGTCATTAATTTCGACGGCAAAATGGAAGAGAAACTGCAGATGTTCAGAGAAAACCTTTTTTTCTCGAGAATGATTGCACCACACGCGCTGTTGCGAAGAGAGGATGTTCTGTGTACTTAAAATGCCACAAGGGGATATCGTCATATGGCTGGCTTCTGGATAATTTGATAAAGAGCTTTATTTGGCTGCAAAGCTGTTCCGACCTCGCTTGTGTTCATTGCCGTGTTGGAAAAAAAAAGTGCAGCATTTCTTTCGTGGGCTGCAGTGTTTGGTGCTGCTCTGGTTCCACCGAAGGAAAAGAAATTGGTTGGACACTGCAGTGCCTGAGTTCACACAGATACTGGTGAACAAACAGTTGTGGTGAGCATCTTTTGCCCAACGCACGGAAAATGCTTGAGGGAACAGAACGTTTCGCGAATGACCATTGCACACGAGCAAAAAGTTCCTGTGAACAAGGGGCGCTCAGAGAATCTCGCCACGTGAACAGGAAAACACAGTCAAGCTGCAGAATATTAGATTCTGAAACAAAATTTTGATCATCAGCAGAAATTTGTGGGAAGCGAGATCTTCCTTAAACCTGGTCGTCATTGCTCCGCTGTGGCCTCGGGAATTCTCCACCATCCCAATAATCCACTTGCAACCGCAACACTCATGTGTGTGTGTGTGTGTGTGTGTGTGTGTGTGTGTGTGTGTGTGTGTGCATGTGTACGTGTGTGTATGTATGTGTACGTGTGTGTACGTGCATGTCTGTGTGAACACGGAACAGTGTTCTTGTTCTTGTTTCGCAGTACGTTTATAATTGACGGGTTACTACGTTGAATGCACCTGGTTTCCCGTTGCCAGTCACCGGTGAGCATTTCGACGACAAAAGGAATAGAACAGAACATAGCACGCAATTCGATTGCGAATGGGTTGATCACAGATCGAAAAGCTGACACACAGAGAATTCCTCTCAGGGAGTCGGTGGTGAGAAGGTTGTGCTTCAGGCTTTACCACATGGAAATATTTTCTTCCAAGAGATGTCCTGCAGTCCATTCGTGCACTTTTTGGCTGTTGCACGAAGTGGACACCCCCTGCCTCAGTTGTACGGAGAGGACTCTTGTTCACCCAGCAAACCAGGGAGGAAACTTGGGTCTGCCTTTGAAAGTAGATTTGGGCAGGGCTAAAAACCCCACAAAACAGACACCTAAAGAGTTGTTCGTTGTTGAGCCCATCTGGAAATTGAAGCCACATCGAACGCAGATCAGTTTTCCTCTCCATCGGCATTTTCTTCCGCACCACCATGGCCACGCGCAATGAAACTGCTGCGGTTTTGTTTGTCGTGCAGAATAGATCGGATGTAGTCGGCAGGTTGGCTGTTTGCGTCCCTGTCTTCACAGGAAAGTGTTTCTGCAGATCCCAGGTGCTTGTGTTTTCCTTTCTTTTCACAGCTCGTAAGACTCGTCTCTTTGTGTGAAGTCATCACATCAGACCGTCGTCTTGAACAGCTGAGCAGGGAAGAAGGGGTGAGCGGGGGGGGGGGGGCGAGCCGATTGAAATGAGACGTCAGCGAAAGGAGCCATCAGGATTTTGAAGATATCCCCTTTGAGTCGCCAGCTAAAGGTTTGGGGATCTATCAAGCCTCAGAGATGATTCTCAGTAGATTAAAGGGCTTTGTAAATGACTGCATATCTTTGATGGGAGAGATTACCCTAAATTATCTCGATAGAGGACCTCTTCCAGACACTTCAAAGCTGATAAATCCATCAGTTTTCATTCAGGGAAATTTGAAGTCTTCACACCGTTCTTGAAGAATGGCTGGTTGGCTTGTTTGGAATGAGAAAATGTCACCCTGAGAGCCATCGTGTGCGCACCTCGATTGTCAAACGCGGGATCTTTTGTTGGAAATAACCTATCACACACACACACACACACACACACACACACACACACACACACACACACACACAGAGAGGTGGGGTGGCGCGGAAATACCTGACACAGCTTTGAACTTTTCGGTTGTACGAGTATACAGGTACTCGTATACACTTGAACGGTGTTCCGGAGACATTATTTTGAGCTGCTGGACATCCAAGCGCAAGATCTTGTTGAAAAAGGACCAAAACCCGGTTAGATCGAGATGCAGGGAGTCGCACGGACTCCATTCTGACTTTTATACTGATGGATGTGTGTCGCATTTGTTTGATTCAATAACGAAAATGGGAATTAAGGGGAGCATGGAACGATTCATTTTTGTCATTGAAAGCTTCATAATGTGGTTTTCTGTGGTGGAAATTGCATTACAAGAGAATGTTTGCCCCGTCCGTGCTCGATTTGTGCTTATGACGTTGGTCGAGCGAACCGGAAGTTGGAGACGTGTGCAGATCCGTGTTCGATCGCAGTTGGACGGACGCTAATCTCGGGAAATACATTTACGACGTTGTAGACTGGGCCTATTTGTCTGAAATGCCAGCCAGCTACGTTTCCACGTTCAACGAAGCCAAGAATGCTTGTGTAAGTTGGGTGAATGTGGCGCCAAAGGGAATACTGCAGATACGGCATTTGAAAACGAAGATCATCCCACCACTCGTTCTTTCCAGTCAACACCCATCTTCGTCAGTCTGATTAGGTTTTGTTGGTGAGCGACCATCAATAATTTTTTGAGTTTCCGAGAAAGTATAAGCAGATTTAATGTGTGTGTGTGTGTGTGCGTGTGCGTGTGCGTGTGTGTGTGTTGGAGGAGGGGTTGCTCCCAGCTGGTCCCCTTTTCTGACAGGAAAAGCTGGATGAACAGAGAAGACGGAGGATTCCAAGCACACGACCTCGTCGAGGTTGAATGCGGCGTTTGTTCGTTCTTGTGTGGCCGAAATGTTTTGCTGTTTGACAGTTTAGGACCTGTTTTGAGTTGAGTCTGCATTAATTGCAGCAGGCACCCTCCGTCAGCACGACTGGGACGCATCGCCGTGGAATTCGCCTCCTATTAGTGTGACGGATTATGCATCGGGGATCCTGAGTACAAATTGAGGTTCTCTGGCGGAGCTTCTTGCTGCCTTTGAGCTTTGATATGAATTGCGAGATATGCAGTCCTGACGGCGCGGCGTGCCTGCAAAAGTCTTATCTTTGCGGTCACTTTTGTCGCCCGTGCTTTTCACAGACGTTCACCAATATTTGCAACTGCGAAAAAAATGTTCATGATAACTGCGACGCTCAAAGTCAGGCGGCCGAACTTGGTTCAAAGTTTTCTGTTGCAGTAGCCAGCCACTGAGAATCACCAAAGTTGCTGTGATCTCTGAAACTCACTTTGGAGACTTTTTTGCCTCGCGTGATCAGTCGAGATGAACAAAACACCGATCGTCTCATTTGCCTTGGAAGCAAGGTGCAACGTTGCTCACACACGTTTCCCGAAAATGTTTGAAGAAAGGAACCGTCAAATAGTTCCAAGGTTTTTGTCGTGTTTCGGTTTGTGTCGGGATACTTGATCTTTTTGGAAGGCTTATGTGACGGATGCGTTGCGTAAATATCTCGAGCTAGTTTGGAGCTTATCCGGAGATTGAGTTTGGATGTTCGGGCAGTTGGAGACTCTCATCGTTCTGGAATCTCGTTGCGCTCAAAAGAGAATCCGTGAGCAATACGTCTTTGTCATGCCTTCAGACAGTGACGTGGGTAAGACTCTGAAGAGGAAACGCCGTGCATGCGAAATAAGCCAACGCCAGTTTTGTGCAAATGTTTCATCTTGATGGCTGCAGTCTCCGTATGAACCACAGCAGAAATCTTTTGAACATGTTTTTGCCACGTTGTCTGTACACGAAATGAACGAAAAGTGGAGAGGCCCAATGAATGAACCTACAAACCAAGACTTGCTGGATGTCTGACGGGATTTGCGCTGAACGATTAGCCACAAATTGGAGTGGGCAGAAGTCTCGAGAAGTGAGTTCTGTCATTCCCGATGGGGAGGTCACGTGAAGCCAGGATCAGCAACTGCTGTTCCCCGTTGAGCGCCATCGCGTCTCATTTGCTTCTTGAGGTTTTCAGGAAGCTCGGAACCATTTCCAGTTGAGATTGCGGTTCGACCTTTGCGAGAAATTCCACTGTCGGCACACGTGACGTCTCCCTTCGTGACAGTAAGAGTCAAAGCTGTGTGTGCAAGACAATGTGATTGGTGCGACGGTTCGGGTCCGAATGTTGAAAATCCTCTGCCTGATTCAAGGATGTCAACGCAAAGAATGAGTTCTTGCCAAAGAAAGCAGATTTGTGCATCGTGTCGGCGTGAGGCCTTTTCTCCTGTCAAAAGTGTGGCGACCTTTGCGCAGTGGACATCTTGTGAACACGCAAGGCCACGGAAGGTTTTGTGAGACCTCACGCAGCCTGACACAGCGAATGTTATATTTACAGCTCTGTGGGGACGCAGGGAGCACGAACAAAGGAAACGAGTGACAGTTTTGGCCGTCCGAATTTGCCAGAGTTTGACTTTAACCACAGCCTGAACCATTTACTTACCGAGGCACAATATGGGGTCGTTCGTTTTTGCCTTTCATGACTGCTTGAACTAATTATTAGGAACCCGGCCTGGGAAATTGGCTTCCATTGTGGAAATGGGTCCCTGTCAGATCAATAAGGCTCATAGATTGAATCTAGTGTGTACTTAACCGTCGTTCAAGCTGAGTAATGGGCGAGTTCCTGTGGCAGCTGCAGTAGAATGCAAGTGTCAATATTAAACACACGTACAGTCTGACCGTCCCTCGATACTTCTTACAGCAGTGCAAAGAAAAGTAGACAATCGTTGGCTTGCTAACGCAATTCTCGCATTCTGCGTCTCGTGGTCCATTTTCCATTGAGCGTCCTCCTCGTGATTCACATGATTGTTCAAAACTCTGGCAGCTGCCAGCACCAAAACTGAGCGATGTCACCTCGCTGTCTTTTTGGGCAACAATTCAGTCATTTTCATTTCCGTTTCCCTCCTCTGTTTGCTTTGAAGACTGCTTCTGCAGGTGAGAAGGGCCGTATTCGTGGTGCTGGCCTTGGTTTGCCTGCGTGTCGGTTATCCTGTTTCAGACAAAGTGGTGGTGGACAGTTTCGTGTGCGTTGTTGCGAGTCGCAGTTCAGTTTCTTCGGTGATGCTGCACGAAAATAAGAGTGATCAGCATCGGTCGAAGATAGATAGATGGTAATTTGGTCGGTAATAAGTTTTTCAGATCGTTGACACGTCATTAACTATGTATGGCTCATCTGTGAAACACGTCGGAGAATGTGTTCGGCGTCTCCAGATTGCACAGCCCGTGGCTTGGACGATGAATAATGCCCGCAGGCGCTTCCGAAATTGATGTTCCTTTTCTTCTGTCTGCCGATTGAGCAGTTCTGGCAGTGGTCAGGTTGACTTTTGTTCATTCCAACCAAACAGAAAGAACCCTTGTGGTGATGAAGAGTTTGACATTGACGACATTGTTACGTTCCCGCAGAACGGATAGGCCAGAGGCAAGGAAGCTGGAACAGCACTGACCTTTTATCTGTCTTGTCTTTGAGGCACGAGTGCAATGTGCAGCGTCATCTTTTTCGGATTATGGTCAATTTCGTGCGCTGTCGCAAAGTAGTCTCCATTTCCTTTCACCCAGGATAATGACAGAAAGATCCTGACCGTCATAAAACGCATTCAGAGATGCGGCGGGAAAGCATAGGAGTCTAATCAGCATATATATTACTGGCAAATGGGGCGTAGGTCGCCTCGAGTAGAATTCCAAATTAAAGTAAAGACCCCTACACTTAAACTGTCTCGTAGAACAGTTTGTTGGCTTGGGATGCCGTTACTGTGCAGTGTAATATAACGCAGCTGTCGACCAGAATGGTGATTTGCTGAGGAATAATCGAAGAAGCAATTTTCCCAAGTTGTTCTTAGCAAGTTTGACACGTGCCCCGGTGGGGGATGGGGAGAAGTCTCCCAGAACGCGAGACTGAGGGCTGCGGGACTCCGTGTGACATTCTCTCAGAGTACCAGTGTGTTCGTCTGTTGTGGAATCCGGGAAGGCGAAAGGTAATTTTGCGCATTCGAGGTCACTTCGTCCTTGCAGTCATCACGTTTCGGTGATGCCAAACAGTCGGATTGCAAGTTTCACTTGATGCAATTTGCTGTGGTTTTGACGTCGACAATGATGAAGAAATTAGGTGACAAAGGGGGTGACGGGATTAATCGAGGCGGACAGATTGGCTAATTCATCGTGAGACGTGGGGTACCTGCTCCTGTGTCAGCTTCTCCTCAATCGCCGCCGCACCGGAACGCTTTCTTTGGCAACCAAGACACAGGATGCATATTGCGTGTTCCAAACAAACCTGGTCACACACGTCAAAGCAAACACGGGCTCGGTGACAATCATACCCACATGCTGCGGCTTTTGTCACGTTGGCGAGCATGCGTAATCAGATTGGCCTGCAATGGGAATCCTCATCCGGGAACCAGCAAAAGCCTGTGGCTCGTGCTATCGGCACGGAAAGGCCACGGTGTTCCGGAGTGAGAAAATTGTTCTTTACATTTATCCCCAACGACGAGATCAAAACGTGATGGATGGTGAAAAAAGTTCCTGGACTTGCACGAGGGAATGGTGGCTAACTCCACTCGATCGAGGCTGTTGCACTCGGGATCTCGTACTGGGATAAAGCCAGACGCTCAGCGCAGAACTACTGACCATGTTCACCCAAATAAAACAATTTATTGAATTCTCAGGTGCCGTTCCCACTTCGGCGTACAGCATTTTGGTGGATTTTTATGGAAAGGGTTCATTGACGAAAGTGCCAGTAAAATGTCACAGAACTGCACTGGAGTTCTAAAGCAGAATGCTTAAGTGACGCGAAGGTTATTCCCAAAGTAGGCAGCCTTTGTGGAAGTTATTGAACAAAACAACAAATCAATGCACAAGTGCGCTGACAGTTGTAGTTGGTGTAGTTTTTCCCACTCAACGTATTTTTGACAGAGGATGGACCTGAATCAGTTTCACGCTGTTCAAGAAACCTTGTTACTGTGACACAAAAGAAAAGGTTACTCAAAGGAAGGCTTCAGCACCAATGTGACGATCCCTTCAGTTGTCCACGCAAAACACGCTTGTTGCTGTTTTCTTGTAGAGATTTGTGTTTGTGCCTGCTGGGAATCGTGTGGCAGGTCTTTGTTCCTCTGCGCCTTTTCTGGCGACCACTGACGGGCATCGTTAAGTCTGTTCTCTGCTCCCTCCGGGGCTTGATAAGCTTTCACATAATGGCATTACGCTCTACACTGTGTCGTTTTGACCTCTGAGGCGGGCTAGTTAATTTCATTATTTTTCTGCGACTGGGATCAAGCACGGGGACTCGTGCGGTAATCCTATTATGAGTTCGGAGAAGACGGTCCGTCAAGACGCCGACGACGAAGCAAGTGCGCAAATGGAGCAAATTAGATTGTCCCAACCTTGGTTCTCGCACTGAGTTTCTTGCGGAAATGGCGTTCTCAAGTCTCCTGCACAACTTGGTTGGTGCTCGATGTCCTGTGGAGCAAGGGACACAAGTCAACTGTCCCTGAACAAGAACGTGGTCAGATGTTCGTTGTGCTCCTTGGAGTTGAACTCAACTGCTTGCGTTGAAAGAACAATTTATTGGTTTTCCTCGTTCTGCAGATTTGTCCAGCATTAAGCGATGTAGGTTGGGTACTTTGTGATGCCACCGTTTGACTGAGCGGGCAATTTCAGCTCGAGATGGCGAGCAGAGGCAGCCTCTCACACATCTGATGGGGACCCTCATTTTGCTTTCATCCAGGAAAATGACAAAATGATCCCGCCGTCACGAATCTGTGCAGAAATATGGTTGGGCACAAAGACCCTAATCTAGATGTCAGTGTTCGATATGAATTGTGCAGAAAATGTTGTCAGACTCGTTTCCTTTCCTGCAGTGCCGAGTGTTGTGGACATGAGTTGTTGGGTTCGAGGCACAGTGGTTTTTTGCGAAGCTGTTGTGAAAGAAAGAAAGGCCGAAGTGTTCAGAGCGGCATTTGGAGTCACTGGAATCTTTTTCGATGGAGCTTATTTGTCAAAGTTGATTGATTGAATTGCGGTCGCGTGTTGTCTCAGCTCTTTTACCACGCAAAGTGTGAAAGCATCAACATTGTAGGAAAGAGATGCACTTTTGGTGTTCGTCATCGACTCGGAATGGATCGAACTGCGCATCGATCGCAATTACATTTGCGGACAGTATTTGTGTGTTCAGGTCAAAACCTGATTTCATACGCGACAGACTCTTCGCACGACAGGTCCCACTTTCAGAGCGCCCCAAGTCTTGGCCCACCAAAAGTCGCGAAGACGCCCTTTCGGATTTTGGTGCTCGCGCGTCTGCCGATATTTGCAGATTCCGACGCTTGTCGCTCTGGACAAAATCCGTAGATTATTTCAGGGGCGGTTGTGTTTGTTTTTAGCAGCAGGATCCAACATTCTTGAGAACTGAACCATTTCCTGACAGACAATCTTCACCCGTTTCTCTGCGGGATTCGTCAAAAGTCCACCGGTGTCTCTGGAACCGCTCGAGCGAATTCTTGACATTGTTCTTTGTCGGCAGGGTGTCTTTTGAATGACAGTGTCTGCAGAGTGACCAGGTTCGGTCCTCTGTCATGTGGTTCTTGAACGCCAGCCGAGTCGCACGTCTTCAGCACGTTGGTGTTCTTGTTTCTGTCCAAGCTGTCAGAAGTTTTTCTTCCACTCTGGTGAAGAGAATTTGCAACGCACATTAAAGAAACCGTATTTGGAACAAAGTGCACAACGAGTGTGTGGCCATTCTCCTTGGTTAAGACTTGAGCACCCCGTGTAGCTCTCCCAGCTTGCGAGGCTTTGAGGCGAAATGCATATCACGCCAAACTTGTCCAGAAATGTCTTGTTCAATGCTTTACGGGAGCCTTGTTTCCCTTCGCGTGTACGAGCGTGTACACTCGTGCATCATTGTGTGGTGTTCCTTGGGTGCTCAGTGAGCAGACCCAACAGATGGACAGAATGGTTTCGTTTTGTGTGATATCCGTCGGCTCAGAATCAACGATTTTTTGAAGCAGTCTGAAGGTATTAGGAGGGCAGAAAGCCACAGCGCCCGTTGAGCTCTGGTCAGCACAATTTCTAATGCCTCGGAGCTGCCTTGACCTGCGATCCTGGGAGACTTCACGGTCTGGTCCCCCGTGTTTTGGTTGCGGTGAAGCAAATTGCATTGAGGATGAGCGTGCGTTCCGAGATGAGAATCGCCTGCGGCTGCAGAAGACGTACAAAATCCCGCAAGAAATTGATGAAAATTTTGCAAGTGCTGAAATATGACGGAAAGGCTCAATAACAAAATCTTGGTCAGTTTTCTTTCGTCGGCGAAAGTTATGCTTTTCGGAACCGTTTTGGTGTGGAACTGTGCGCAGCACGCGTGTGTTTCAAGGCCTCAAACAGGAATGAGCAGGTGGTTTGTTTCCCATCAATTAATCTGTCTTGTGATATTAAAGAGAATCATGCTCAATCTAAATATTTTAGGCGCGTAACATCAGAGCTGTGTTTAACTGATGAGTCCATGCCTGAAGCTGCTCGACCGTGTTTGTTCTGCCAGTTTCACAAGTGAGCGCTCGTTGCCGTGTTTTGACCGCGTTCATGTCTGCACGCCCCTCACTCACTGAAACACATGAAGGACTGTGGAAATTGTTGTCGTTTGGGTCCCTTCAGAGGGCAGAGGGAATTTTTGCACACGCATGGTTTCCTCAGTGAGTCATGAAAACCGAAAAAAAAGAAGTTTTCGCACACCTCCAAGAGTCCTCCATTGAAGACTTTGCTCAGTCAGTTGACAAACCAAGCAAGTTCACTCAGGCCTCCACCAGTTTCCCTTGCGGTATTTCAGAAAAGGAGAAAACGACTAACTGGCAAACTGTAATCACACATCGAGAGGCAGAGTTTCTGTTGTCCAAACACCTCAGCTCATGACTGTGCTCATCCTGTTGATCTCAAAGGGAAGAATGCTGTTGCTTGAGAATTCTTTCTCAACTGCCACCTTTGTTGTTGAGGTTCTTTCTGTTGATGTTCGTGACTCCTGATGGAGATTGAGCTTTGATTTTTTTGTTTTTGGAATCGTAATCTGTGGCGAATCTCATCCCGTCGACCTCATTGCTGCAGGAGAATGATTTTGCTTGGAAAGCATTGAACGATAGCCCACAGGGACATTGTTCCAGCGGTTGCCTCCGAGTCCTGGTTCTTCTGGTTCTGCTGGATTGCGTTGATTTTCTCCCGTGCCTTTTGGACCACACACGAAAGGGAGGAAGACGCAGGTGAAGGCTTCAGCATTGCACTTCTTCACGTTTGGTGAAGGCATCCCAGAAAAGGAAGCGCGCCACATCAATATTTTATGTGCAACCTGCTGACCCCTCATTCCCGTCCAGGCCACTGAGTGGCAATGAGGAATAGCCCGTTGTCACTGAGTTGTCAGCCAGGATCAGGGGGTCACCTTTTGCCCAAGTCTTGTACGCCCCTCATTGGCCTGTTCGTTGACCTCGGTAACTACCCATGCATTACTAAATTACCCTCATCCGTTCTTTCGAATCCCAGAGAGATCCTGTGATAGTCAAACGCTAACAACAACATGGAGTAATCAATGAGAGGCTCGGCATTCAGATACAAATCAGTCTGGCCTCGAGTCCGTGAATCCGGTGTCTGCATCCAAAATCCCTCGGACAACTGTTTCAAGCTGAGTTGTTTTCGTGAACCAGAAATCCCAGGTCGAGTTACGCAGCGAGGAGACCCTTGGACAGTAAAGTTTTATGCATGCAGGATGAATCTTGGCAACGACGCACAGAAGTGCAATGCTTGGTTGGATGGTCACTTCGAAGTTGGCTGTGGAATTGACACGGGGAGGCAGCTGAACATCGACTCATATCAGACTGATGGTCCATCCGGGACGCCTCCTCTGCATATGGTTAACGAAAACTCGTCTACTGTTGCCTATTTTGGACTTCAGCCTTATTTATGGGTCAATTTTCATCCTCAGCATGAGCTGTTACATGGGCAATTTGAGCCAGTGTGGGATTCTTGTTGCGCGCTGGCGAAATTGAGCAGCTGCGATTTTCTGGTCTGTTGTGGCCATTGGCGTTGTGTTGTCAATACAGCTGTTCACACACACATATCACACATGCCTCCAGTGACGACGTTTTCGTGCAGACCCATTAACAAAGCCATTTTGAAGTTTCCAAATGAGCTTCGTTTTACTGCGGGCGCAGTGAGGCAAATTGTGTGAGACGAAGTATTTGAGAGTTTTGGCATTCGCCACGCACGTATTTTTGTGCGCAAAACAGGTGCGTTTCTGCTCGTGACAACGAAGCCTCTTGTTCTGCACAGATTTTGACAAGCCCCAGTTGCCTGAGAACTTGCCTCAAGAAGGCAGGTCTGTGTGTCTGAAGACGCGTGGTTCAGTGGACCTTCAGTGGGATCAATAACATTTATGGATCGGATATACTTGAGCGCTAATGAAGCTTAACTCTAACCAGCTTCTGTCGCGGCAGTGGCAGCTTCAGGGGGAAGAGAGACGATCTGTGTAAAAGTGCACACACGAGTTCGTTCTCGCAACTGAAGGCCGAACTGCACAGCTGGTGCCAAGCAACGTCTTCACACAAGTGCTCTCGAGAGTCGGAATAAAGAAAAAGTCGCAGAATCTTCATACATTTCGCAGACACTCAGTTTGTTTGAACCTCAGGAAGGTAGAGACAAGGAAGCAGCGTTACAGGCTGAGGAACGCATTACTCAGGGCTAACGCTCGGCGGCTGTCTGTGTGTACATTCTGGCTTTCTTTCCGAGGATCACATCTCAATCACTGACTCAGAAGCTTCGCAAACTCGGACTTTTCGTGCCAAGCAGTGAAATGGATGCGAAACACAGCACGTTCACACCCAGTGTGAAGACACGAGTGTGTCACCCAGTGTGAAATCTCCTTGGTGTGAAACGTTCAGTCAGTTGTTTTGTTTTTCAAGAAAAGATACACATATGTGGAAAGTAGAGAAAGAGAATAAGGTACGGATTTGCAATATACCCGGTAAATTACCATGAAAGATTTGCCGGATCATTTTCTCTTCAATGGAAGTTTGTTTTGTGCTGAAGGTAAATACGAATTCATTTTCATCTGTTACGTAGAGTTAAATATTTGCTCCCATCTGTGTGTCGCACTTCAAATCAGTGTTTGCATGGATGTGGAAAACGTGTAAGCAAAAGCGTTTTTAGCTCTGAGTATGTCAGACAACAGCGCCTTGTCGTCTGTCGACGCATGAAACCCCATAGCCTTTCCCACGTGTGCGTAAAAATTCGTTTTTTTCCACAAGACAAAGTGAGGTGCACGAGTCTGTTTCTTACACTGTTGTCCCTGCTCGTGGTTTCTTTTTGATGTGACTCCGAGAGTCTACCTGTGTCTCTTATTTCCTTGTCGATAACAAAGCAATGGTCTTTCCTTCCCGACACTTCGTTCGGAGGTGGTTTCAATTTGCTCGAGTTTCGTTCTGAAGGTTTTGCGTTCTCGTAGTTCTCCTGCATGCATGTGCAGGACTTCCTTTTCTTGAGTGAATGTTGGTTGGTTCTGGCTCTTGTGGATTCGATCATTAGTTGGAGGTTTGTGCGCGGATTGCGATCTTTCATCCTGAACGACCTGTTTGAATGAGTGAGATGTTGCTGGCGGTAGCCTCGTGTCTGACAAAACCAGGAAGCGTTATCAGGATGTCTTTGTGTTGCACACAGCGCGTAGTTTCTGTTTGTGTGATGCGTACAGGTGGAAAAAGCGAAATTTCACAGTTGATCATAAAATATGAATGAACATTGCCAAGGCTCCTTTCGCTGTGCATTGTGTTCGGACTCGACGTTGTTCTCCATTCACCGAGTTGAGAGCAGAACGGAGGCTTTTGCTGCCAATCGGGAAGTGACTGTGAAACTCGTTGCTCAGGAAGAATGGAACATTGTTGCAGCGTTTGAGTTCATGTTGTTCTCATCTGACCAGTGGTTATGAAGATGTTGGCAGTTTTGTGCAAAGTGCCAAACTTTCCAAGGTTCACCTGCGATGTCTTCAGCCAAATTCTATGAAGACTTGAAGACCTGTGGGAATTTTGAAGCACTTGTTGGTCCAAAAATGCTCTGCAGCGTACGTATCAAATGGTATTGTCTTCACATTGGTCATTGATCAGTAATTGCCGAAGATCCTTTTTGTTGGGACATGCCTCGTCACGCGTTTGTGAGCTGGTTTTGTTTTTGTTCACGGCAAAACAACAGATCTATTGGATCTCAGGCATCGGCAATTGTCTTCAGCTGGATATTGACGTTTGTCACAATGACAGCGCCGTAGTAATAACACCTGAGGATGACAAATGAAGTTTCTCAATTGATTTATCGACGCTTCAAACTTTCATCATTGGCTCACATCCTATTTATCATTCGTAGCCTTCTGCACGGGTATGAAGTTGTTCAGATTCTCTGTGGGATGTTCTCGGTTCCAGCCGAGTCTCATTTCCTCTCTTGTGTGATTCAGGCCCAGTCCGACAGGACTCCCTTCAAAGTTTAACCGCCTGTCTGAATTTTAACAATTGATGAGAATCGCTTCGGTGCTTTGATCAGATACTTGGTTCCTGCCGCGTGGGTTGCGAGATGAGCACTTTTGCTGCGCGACTCTGCGAAGAAATGTGGATAGAGAACAAACTTTTTGGTCGTCGTCAAACGAGGGTACTGATCATGGATGGATGGACAATCTCATCGGAACGGGACACGTTTTTGGCCTGCAATGCCAGGTCCAGAGTGGAGGGGACGCTCCACATTTCGCATCTCAGCGCTGCCGGTTGGTTTCAGCTGGAGAGGTGGCGACGTGGGGCTTGAGCCGGATTTCGTTCTGAATGCAGCTCATCGATTGAGGTCTTGATTCACGATGCGTTCCCCTGAGCACTCTCCTACATCTTGCGCTCGGTAAATATGCCTGACAGTTTTGTCGGTCATAATTTGATATCTGTACACACCACACTTTCGGCGTGACAATCTTTTCTTTGGAGATAAGACGACTTGTCATGGGGAACAAGACTAATGCACAGCTTCTATTCAGGTGGCGAATGTTTCACAAGATCAAACGCTCCTCTGTGTCAGGGTAGCTGCGAAGGATGACGGCGCCAGTCAGGCGTAGTGTTTCAACCCCTTCGAGCGTTGCTTTTGTTTCGTTCGCTATCTATTTCATTACTCGAGATAAAGCTGCAAGCTTCAGTGCAAGAGTTATACCCTTTGTCGAACACGTCTTTGTGAAGTTGTTGCTTTGTGGCAGAAATCTTTCTTTGTCAAACGTTTCCTTGAATGCAAACTTCTGACGACGGCTCAAAATTGCTATCGACAGAATTACCTCAGTTTTGTTGAGGTGGAAAAAGTGTGCGACATGTGTGCGTGCCGCTCTCTTCCTGTGCAGTGGATTTCGGCGGAGAGATGTCTAATCAAGTGAACGGTTCTGTTCGAGAACAGAGCGTTGAAATTTGCTGCATCAGAGAAACACCTTTGCAGTGAAGAACAATGTGAGCAGGAGCAGCACAAAAAAAGCGTTTTCCTCATTGTTTCATCAGGAAGAAGTGGATCAGGCAACACCTCTCGCATTAGGATTTCCCTCATTAAAACTGCATGAACATACAGAAAGGAAAGCGCGACAGTTTCTGACGAGTATTGTTTTTCTTTCGTCAGAGCAGACGTGTTGTTCTTTGTTCTGAACCAAATTTACTTCAATACAAATGCAAACTGCTTCAAAACTGTCAGAATTTTCAACGTGCGCTTTCAAACGGAATGTTTCTCGTCCAGCGTCAAACCATTGAGAGGAGTGAAACTGTCAAAGGATTCGCCGTCCCCGCTGCCCATGCATTGTTCACCGTCCGTTGGACAATTGAGCGAAGAAAGAAAGAGTGCTAACACTGGAGTCGGAAAGCTGGCGGCGCCTTGAGGTGGAACGACTCCTGCTTCTTGTCCGTCGTTTCATATGAAACAAGTCCAATATTTGCAACAAGTTGTAAGTTTGCCTGACGGTTCATGACAGGGTCAGTGTCTTGCTGTCATGGCTTTGACAGGAGTTCCCGTGTTGCTGAATCTGGGAATGTGCGCCGTTTGCCTTTGATTCGCGCAAAATGGATATTTGTAAGCCTTTTCCCCCCAAAGCGTGTTCGCTCTCTCTGAGTACAAGGAACTCCAGTGTTATCTGCGTCCTTCCTTTGAAATATTGCAACCTTGATGAGATTCTCTCTTTGAAATTATTACTAATCTAATGTAATTCCATTAGTCTGCGTTTCTGTGTGTCATAAGCGGCCTTGGATCTACCGAGTACACATTTGACTGCTTCTGGCAGCGCTGGCAGTCTGAAGTGTGTGGCCTTTTTGGCTTGCTTCGTGTGTCGTTCTGTCAATGGCAGACGATCGCTTGTCTCTGGGAAGTTGTCCTTTCCTGGTGACCCCAAGCGGATGGACTGCTCAATCGTTGTTGGCTTCATTTAGGGGGAAGGTTGTTTCGCAATGCCTCTGTTTTGTTTCATGCCCCACGAAGCTGTGAATTGCTGCGAAAAGCAAAGAAGGGAGAATATAGAGTGAGTCACAGGAGTGCTTTTCCCTCGCCTTGTAATGCGCCGTGACAGAATGAACACTCGTGTCCGATGGGCCACCGTTGTCTCAGCATGAACTCAAGAAAGCGTACACTGCAAAAGCAGGGAATGTGTTCCTTTGGCCTTTACGTAAAAGGCCGGCCTGGAGTTTTCTCAGATGTAAAGGTGCGATTTTGCTTCTCTCTGCTGCTGTGAGACTATCACATTTGCTTTGACTCTACCTTGTTTGGGCCACAATTGCAACTTGATTCACCCAACCCCGATGCAGTCTCACACGGAAGAAGGCGCCACAACTCGACATGAAGATGCAGAATGCAAATTGGGTGCAGCTGCAGAAGTGAATTGGGTGTCGTCATAAATGGGGAGCTCGTACGGCATTGCATGGCTACTGGTAATGATCCGTCAGGGTGAAACAAAAAGTTGTGCTCGGGATATACATTACGAGTCCCATCAAAGGAATAATGATCATGCATCTTCTATTCTCCGAGGCAATGGCAGGTGGCTTGCCTCCCAGACGCTGAGTCCCGAGGGCCTAATCAACTGAAACTCATTTGTCTCCAGTTTGACCCGTCCTCCATTAAATCTTTGATGCTTGGGAACAAAACAGTTTCGATTGGAACCAAAAGCAAAGTGATTCCGGTCCATACATTTTGCATTGCTTCGCACGTAATCGAGTTAACTTCTTTGGCATTCGCTTCCGGATCGATCTTTTTCGCGTTTTCCTTTGATTTGTGACTTCGGGACATTTTTGTGGATGTTACGAAGATGAGTTCAGACGGAGTGAGTCGGAAGATTTTGCCCGTTCAATTGAGCGATTACTCGCATGCAGGCGAAGGATAAAGGGCCGTGTGTGGAGCACCCCGAGTCTGTCTGTGGCAGCTTCTGTTTATGCCGCCATTTGGAGAAGATTTAAACCCTTTACTTGCCGCTCTGCCTGATGCGCAGCTGATGATCAGATAGTCGCCGGACAAGTGGTCTCCCGAGTGGGAATTCAAAAAGCCAACAGCTAATCAGTATCCCGGACGAGTGGTTTCGGGGATTCACCCGAAAATGGATTCTTTGAGCTTGAAAGGCTGAGCCGCACTGAAGGAAGGCTTCCCGTTTCAAAGCTGCGCCGCGATAACCATCGGAACCTCGAACCGCACATCTGTCTTTGGTTGTGGAGAGCACAGTGCGTGTCTTGTCTTCGGCTTCTTTGAGTTTCACCGCATTTTGGGTAGCAAACATGTTTCAACACCCACGACTCGGCGGTGGAACCATTTTGTTGCGTCCGCTCGAGGCAACGAAGGGACGTCCCTCAGTTCCGTTGTGAATAATTAACGTCAACTTCAAGAGAAGTTTCTCTTCCCTTTGTGTCCTGTGTTTTCATTCGCTGACGTTTGATACGTGGGATCAATTGTTTTCATGCTCACGATATGGATTTTGTCGTGTGTTTAAGTTCACTGTCAATATTCGGCACTTGAGCAGCACAAACGTTATAATTACGCTGGCACATGCCCGTCAATAACTGTCTCTGGCAAACCCAAACTCAGACCCACAAACAAAAGAAAACACGATCGCCTGACAAGCGACGTGAACTGGGTGGTGTAGAAGACGTGGCGGTGTCAGAGACCAGCACCTGAGGCCTCACGTCTCGCACAGCGCGACCCCCGGGATTTCAGCGCGCTCCGTCGTGGCCAAATTGGATGGAACTTTGTGTTGTTGTTGCTGCGGCTCAGTTCCAGACTGAGCTGCAATGTGCTTCTTTCCTGGCTGGTAAAGGAGAAAAAAGAACTGCGAGCGATGTTGGCTTCGTCGAGAGCAATACATCCCGAGTCAGCGGCATAAACATTGATTGTTGTCTCGGTGGAAGTAAACGTTGATGACAGTTCGTCGAACGTTATTTAATTTTGCCTTCTGCGCCCATGATTCTTGAAGAAAGGAGCCCGTGGAGTTTTCTACATCGAATTATTGGTCGATTAAAAATTATTCTCAGTGCTGTTGACAGAATGTTGCTGCGGGGTATTCTTGCCTGACATTTGGTTGGGAGAATTTGTTCGACTTTGCAGCAGCATTTTGACATTGATTCCTGGAAGTTTTGCTCTGAAAAGTTTCTTTCGGGCTGAAGGATTTTGTCTTTGCTGTAAATGTGGGCGCTGAGTCTCGAATGCACAGAAGGCCCGAAGTGTCCAGAAATTCTGCGATGAAACTGAAACAGATGACTGTCCACACACAGTCGGTGGAAAACTCTTTCTTTCTTTCAACTCTGCCACGCGAGAGACAAGAACTTCAGGTGTCCATGTTGGTCGAACGTTTCAGACTTTCACTGTTCACGCCGCCGGACATCAGCTTCATCACTGGCTCCCAAAATTTAGTCTGGAGGAGACGCTTCAATTTCTGCGGAACTGTTCGCATGAAAAAGTGTTTGAGTACGTTGGGAGCAATTTGTTCCTTTCGTGATGACGACAATTTGGGACACTTCTGAAACTGGAGCAAACCAGCAGGGAGATGCATTGAAAAAGCCGCAACGATTTTTGATCACACTTTGTTTTATCCGTTCAATATCGATTTCATTTGGCTTCGTCGAGCATTTAGGTATTTTGCGGAGGATCTGCATGAGAATAGGCCTCACTGACAGCGCGGTGTGACGAGCTCTGCATCAGGGAGTCTGTTTGAAGGAGTGGAAAGCAGAGTGGCGTGTGTGACTTCCATATTTTATGCCCCAACCTCTCAGCCAAGAGCTTCTTTGAAAACCTGACTGATCCAAACGGGTAATATTCTTACTCCATTGATTTGCCAAATGTGGGGCTGAGGGTCATCCTTCCTTGTCGCGGGCTGTGGATCCACTTTGTGCATGCAAAACGACATCAATAAACACTTGCAGACGCTTCAAACACATCCTACGCTTGCCGGCAAGGTGTTTCTCAGGCAATATTGAGCTGTGTACTTGAAATGTGAAGCTTCTTTGCGGCTTTGGACGATGAACTGTGGAAGGTTCCTGCAGAAAAAAGAAAAGGGCTCTTGAGGTTGCAGACAGAAGATGAGTTCGAGACAAACCCAGGAGACATGCAATCTCCGCTTCTGACTTCGGTTCTTCGGATACTGTTCGTTCCCAAGGCTCAGATTCTTATTTGGAAACATTCATCAAATCACTGTTGCGTTTTATGATGCACTTGGGCTTCATTATTCAGCCGGTGCTAATTGTAATTCTGGTATTGTCAATAGGTGGGGTTGGGATAGTGTTACACAGGAGACAGTGATTGACTCGCATTGGTCCAATCGACCAACATGGCGGTCGTCCAGAACGACTGCAGCAGGAGGAAGCCGTCAAGAGAGTCCACCACACTCGAACCATTTCAAGGCGTTCTCTGACCCAGATGTTTTCACCTTGCAGTGCCTTTTGTTTGGCTACGAGAAGACTCGCCAGAAACTCTGCTTTTTGGCTTTGATTCCAGCACGATCTGGTTCTGTTTTGGGAGACAAAGAAATTGCGCTTCGGAATCTGAAAAGGCGCAGAGCGTCGACAAAGCCTTTCGAAAGTCTGCCTCCGGAAGCATGTGACGTTACAGTGCTTCACAGACAATGGAGCGGCGAATAAGTACACTGCAAGGACTAGAAGTGAGTGAGTGTACATGTCTTGAGGCAAGCCTACATCGCTTGCGAAGCGCACAAGAGCTGTACTCGAGTCGTTCATTTAAACAGGCTGGAGGAGAAAGCTGTGGATTATGTTTGGTGTGCTGCTTAACGTGATAGCGGAACCATTATGGATCGCTTGATGACAACATTTTATGCAAAAGACACAAATAGCGCCGGCTCTGGTTAACTAATGTTGTCGTGTGCACTTCATCAACACACTCCGTCAATCTTGTCCAGATTTAGAAGCGCTGATGAGACACACTCAACACTGGAGATTTACAAACATAATCATGGGAGATAAATCTTTCTTTTCTGTCAATAATTACGCGCACAAGTTTGGGATAGTTGCGATCGATGCCGAGGGATTCCTTACCATCGGGCACATCAGGGAAAATTGCCGTAATCAGGGTAGATTCGGGTAATAAAGTGCCGTCACACGGCTGTCCGCGATGGCATACGGGCACCCGTCCAACTGTCATTGAGCGTCATTTGGAAAGCAATTTCTGCGCTCACTCTGTCGTGCCAGCCTGAATCAGGCTGTGTTCCGATGATTACAGGCCCTGTGCTTACAGGTAAATCCAGGTGTAATTTTCTCATTTCCACATAAAATATTTATGTAAATTGGCAAGCGTGCGTCAACTTGTTGAGTTTCGCTGGGTTTATTTCCGTCGGCAATTTATAATCCTTTTGACTTCATTTGCCAGGCATTCGTATTTTAAGTAGTTTCTTTTTTAGTCGTGTCACAGGTTCTTTCAAGTTCACTCGCCTTGATATGATTGATGGTGATCAGAACGATTGGGGTTGTGGTTGACTTATGGCGACTGGCGGCGTTCATGTGCAGAGCTCCGATTGTGAGTGGCGTTGTGAGACCGCAGGTCGTCATCGCTCTTGTGTGTGGATGGGATGTGTGGCAGACCCGCTTCCTGTCATTACGTAAATGAACCCAGCTCGAGCAGACTTGGTACAGTCAGCCAGAAAAGGTTTCTTCTTTCAAAGTTGTCGTCTGAATCATCATGTTCAATCAGGTTGCGGTTGTTCTGGCCCAATTTCCGGCCATTGCAGATGCTCTGAAATGGAAACATGAGATGGAGCGTTGCCGTGATTGGGACCCAGCAGCGTATGTTGACTCGAGGAGAGCAAATTTGTTGAGGTGTCGTGGCTAATGTGGTACATTTGCGATTGTCAGCAGCTTCGGAATTGTGCGGATGACATTATGTCCCCGACTCGTCGCTATCAGAATCTATGGATCCATTTGCATTGGCTCTGGAGATTTTTACACATTTTTCAAGTGATGTATTTGCATCAGTGTTGCCCATGACACTTGTTATACCATTATCCATTATTACAGTTTTACCACAAAGCCTCTATTATGCTGAAACCTTTACTTTGCATGATTTGGCATCGTAAAAAAAAGCGATTTATTGCACGCATTGTGCGTTTTCGCCCTCAAACTGTCAAGGTTTCTTGCCTATTAAAAGCGTGGGTTTGTTTGGTGATGCAAGCTGTAGGACCTTGTGAAGAAAGTGGCTTCCTCGGGGGAATTTTTGTGGAATGAGCACTGAAAAAAATGGGCGCACTTAGATTCATTTTGTCTGCGTAAACAAGACCTTTAGCCTTTCAGTACTCACCATAAAACTTACAGGTGCTGGTGTGTTTGCTGGGGGGGATTTATCTCCATTCTCGTTGGGTTGTCTTCCTGCGTTGAGAGGTTCTCGCCCTAAATCTCTTACTGTGGACACTTTGCCCGGTAGCTTCACTCCGTTCTGATGTACGGTCTGACGTGCCTTGCCTTTGTGTATAAAATATTCACTTTCACAGCAAAATCGGCCCCAGTTTGTGTCATAGAGATGTGTACAAATTAGGTTATGAACAATTCATAAGGTGTGGGCTGCCGTGTGTGTGTGAGCCAGGTTGTGCTCGTATCAGGTAACAGCGGAGACATTGTTACAATTTGCGGGAAGGATGGAAGCTTGTGTCCGGCCCGAATCACGCACCGCTTGTAATGAAGCACCGCGCAGGGAATTGAGTTGGTAGTAACTGGCTGTTGTGGTTAGAGTTCGTTCGTTCATTCGTTCCCAACGTCCATCCAGTCTGTGGAGCCTCGAAACGTTCGTTTCCCCTCTTCCTGGAAGTCTCGCCTTCACGTCAGCACATTTCATTGTCCGGTGGAAGTGTCGAGTGACTTTTCTTTCTCGTCGCACCAGCAGACTCTCCGCTTTTCTCGGTCACTTTTCAAGGTGTTGTTTGTCGAGCAGTGTCAGTTTCCTTCCTGCCTTAGACGTCTTGAACGTACGTGTTTGTGTCTAGAACTTGTTGAACATATTTGATATTGTTCCATACATATTTTCAATTATATGCTTCGTGCTGGTACATCTTCGTGTATGGTAAAACATTGCCGAGGATTTGCCGTATTGAAAGATGTAACTCCACTGCGATATTGTGATAAATTGGAAGCGGTATATATTTTCACCAACGTTCAATAGGTTTTCTATGCTGATGTTTTCTCATTTTACACACGTTACATGTAATCATTGCAAGCGAAGTATAATCTTACGGTATTCTCAGCACAGCAATTAAATCTTTGTTTCAAGCTTTCTCTCTTCTGTTCACCGAGGATTTCATACAAATGTTCTTTTGTCACACTCCACAAACATACCATTGATGTGGTGACTTTAATTCATTCAGTGTTTTCTATTTTTATTTCGAAATATTCTTTGCAGTGTTTCTGTTTTAGAATCGCCACAGAAAACAAGTTTTTACCCACAACGTACTCCATAATTTCCGTCCTGATTTACTGTTTCGTTCATATTTTATGTTCCATAATTTGTTTCCTGCTCCAGAAAGGTAAGGATTTACCTGAGGCACTTTTCAGCTGTGCGGTAAAAAAGACAAGAGATGAATCTTTGCCCGATTCATTCAGCTCAGCTCGTCGGGAGACTGCAATTGTTCTTCGAGCTTCTGCGGAACATAGCGAGAGTGGCAATCGCTGTTTTGTCCTGTGTGTCAAATGTTTCTGTCAGAGAAAACTGCGGGCGTCTTTGCGTTTGCTGCGTCACAGCTTTGAAAGTCAACCCAACATCTGTTGAAATGTACAATATTGCGTGTTTATTTTGTGTGACAGTCAGAACAGGCGAATTACGGTCTCTGTTGTACAGAACGCCAGGTGTTGCAGTAGCTGGAGTATTGCAGTGTTCGCTGCTGTTGCAGATTACCTGGAGGAGGCCAAGCTCGACACAGAGGAGGCAGAGGAAGTGCTCAACATCGTCGAGGAAACTTTCCTCGATGAAGACTTCGACACCAAGTGGAAACCGTACCGCGTCGAGCTCGTCAAAAACAAACACGTCGAGTCAGAATTCGATGGTAAGTACAGACATCACAGTCCCTGTGTTTCTAGTGATCCAGTGCACGTGAGATAGAACAAGTGGCTGTATAAATTAGTTCTGGAAACGCGAGATGAGAACAGAGAAGGCGGCCGTCTCGGTGAAACCTGCTCCGGAGGATGATTAGTGTTGGTAAAGGAGCCAATTACGCCGTGTCTCTGGCACCTATGCAAACAGACGAGCTTCCGAACGATTTTACATGCCTCGGATCCCTTCAAGCTGCTGTTTGTATTGCCAGATGCCAAATGGAAATGAATGTTCCAATTCCCAAACAACTGCGCGCAACAGCATCAATATGGGGACAGCATAGCAAGGAGATCCTCGCGTGGGAGAGCCTGCTTTTGGTTTTCCCAGTGAATACGTTACAAAACATGTGTGACCCTTTCAGAAAAGAAACAAGACTTGTTGATTCGCGGCCGGAAGGGGAGCGAGCTCGATGAGTTGTGGACGTTTGTGGTGGAGAACAATGTGGCTTCGCTGGAGACGATGTGCGCACTCGGGCTGCAGACGCACGACTCGGAGTACAATGCGTTGGGATACAGCCGACTAGGCGTCTACGTGTGCAGGAACGCCGACATCGCCGTGCAACACGCGCTCATCAAACACGCCTCGACCCAAGTCATCAGGCTTCTCGTGTGTAAGGTAGGTGATTGCCGGAACCTGAGAGGTTGTTCCCCCTTCCGTTGAAAGTGATGTCGTAACACTGGTGAAAAGTATGTGTGTAGCTGAAGAGAGACGTGGTCCATTCTCCTCCCCAGGTGAAAGATTAATGCGCGCGTTTTGTAGCAACAGCCAAGCCAAGCTGTTCCTCAAGTGATGTAAATGATGCAGTTTACTCGTTGCGAAATCTAATTTTATCGTGTCTCTCCACAAGAAAACGAGAAGCAGTGCTCAAGGCAACTGCAGTGCGAAGTCCCTTGCAGCGTTGCAGTGGCGTTAATGTCATCAATTCTTCCTTGTTTATCAATTCTTTCTGGTCCTCCTTGTCCTCCACCAGCCATGCTGTCTTCTGCAGGGGGGGGGGGCGGGCCGGGGGGGGGGGG
>JAAUXT010032481.1_pt1 | contig 25939 bp, 31 predicted proteins | sample 7278171 | NCBI WGS metagenome assembly JAAUXT01 (sample SAMN14350112, study PRJNA611818) | marine sediment metagenome | isolation source: surface marine sediment (1.8m) | place: French Polynesia: Moorea | collected 2018-08
AGGAACTGCAGGCTCAGAAGGAACTGCAGGCTCAGAAGGGACTGCAGGCTCAGAAGGAACTGCAGGCTCAGAAGGAACTGCAGGCTCAGAAGGGACTGCAGGCTCAGAAGGGACTGCAGGAGAAGAAGGAACCAGCGTGCAGGGACGTGTGTGTTGTGGATAAACAACCGCTTCCGGTCCCCACACGTGAGCAGCCAGAGGCCCTGAGACCCAGGGTGCACTTCTGCACCTCCACAGGAGACGGATCCAGGGTGTTGTCATGCGCACACAGTAACCTGGCAACGTGGATATAACCAGGAGACACGACCACGTGTGACTTACGCGCACGTACGTAAGCGCATAGCACAGTACCCCAGTGCCCAGTGATACATTGGTTAACACAGATAAAACACGTCAAAGCCGCTGGACTGTCCTGTCGTTCTTCTGTCTGTGGACTGAGACAGGAGACTGACCTCGTTTTGGACCAGTGGTACAGAGTCCAATTCCTGCAGAACAACATCCCTCGGGCTCCAGGACCAAGCGAAGAAACGTACATGTGTTGTGTGTACCCGAGAGGGGAGTGACCCAGTGTGTACGTGTGTACTGGAGGACGGGTATGATACATGTACACCGCTGTAAACAAGTATTACTACTCACCGGGGCGAGCTGAGCTGCTGTCTCAGCCATTGTGAACATGATTTGTGTGCTCGTGTGAACAGGTGAGAGGGATAGAGAGACGGAGGCAGAGAGAAGGAGGGAGGAGAGAAGTAGAAAAGGACGAAGAAAGAGAGGGACGCACATAAAAGGAAGAAAGAAAGAGGAGAGCAAAGGAGGAATACAGAAAGACCCGCGTGAACAAGTCAGAAAGAACGAAGGAGAGACAGAAGGAAGCAGAGAGAAAGGAGGAAGAGAGGGACGTCACAACTACGTCCACGTCTACACTGACGTCAACGCTGACGACGTACGCAGTACACTGTACACCTGTACACTCTTGCTCCCACGCCACGTGCACGCTCACGTCTACGCTCACGTGTACGCTCACGTCTACGCTCACGTCTACGCTCACGTCTACGCTCACGTCTACGCTCACGTTCACACAGAGAAGTGCGGACTCACCGCTGTATCTGTCAGCGCTCGACGAAGCAACACGCTGATAATCGTCTGATTTGTGTACTCACACCCACAGGTGAGCCGCAGATAGAGAGATAGCGGAGAGAGGAGAGGACGGGCAGGGAACGACAGACGAACGACCTGACAAAGATCCCACTCACAGTGAACAGGCCGGGTTCAGTCTTCGTGTTTTTGTGCGGCGAGTGGGGAAACTCACACTGAGGGTTTGGTGCATGAGATCTTGGAAAGGAAGTACATGTACTGTGAGTGAGGGAAATACTGCATTCTACACGCCAACGCATCAACGCTTCGTCTTTCAGCAGAGGGTTGATCTGTCACACGCTGAAAGGAAACAGTGAGAATTTTTCTCACCCTTCAGGATACAGGACAGGATTTTTCCCCAGCAAGTGGATCACGTGCTCCCTGAGGACACAGCACTGTCACGAAAAGGCCCCCTCAGTCAAAGGAGGCCTGAGCCCACCCTCCGTTCAAAGATTCTTTCACCAGGAGGGAAGCCCCCTCCCCTTGAGGATAACCACCACACCCACCACACCCACACCACCCCCCACCCTCACTGACCAACAGCGAAGGGCTGTGAGACCCTTCCTCACAGGATACCAGGAGGGCACACCCCCTCCCCCTGAGGATACCCCCCGGGAGCGCCCCCGCGCCCCCCACACCACCCTCCACCATGTTGTCCATGGTGCGAGACCTGGTCAAGAAGGCCAAGAACGACGAGGGCGAGATCAAGCCGCTGACCGTCTGCTTCTGGTCAGACTTCATGGCGAACCCGTCCGTCATGTACAACCTGTTCGCCAACACGCCTCGGAAGCTCAACTACGACCCCGACAAGGTCAAGGTCATGGGCACCAAGGACGGCATGATCAAGTAAGTGACCTTTTTGTACTTAAGGGGGGTGGGTCCAGGATCAGCTTTGGGGGACCGCATCCCCTGGAGACCAATTTTGAAATTTGACGTGCAAACAGCACAGACATAGAGAGTGAGAATAACTTGGAGCAGACTAAACATGCTGAATTTTGTGCCTATAGGGACTGAACAAAGACCCCGTCTTGGGGGGTGGACCCTAACGATTGGGGTTGGACCCCAACGGACCCTCTGGACCCGCCCCTCTTGTCGCTGTGCTGTGCGGTGACTAGAATTTGTTTCAGGCGGGATTGATTGACCGGAAGTCAATCTTTGAACCGGAAGTGGTGTATTTTGCGCCGGAAGTGATGAGCACCAGAACCGGAAGTAGCTGGAACGTGGTTCAGACCAGTAGAGTTTCAGGTTGGATAAATTTGTGTGGAGAATGACACAACGAATCAATGCTGCTTCACTCTGAATGCGTTTTCCGTTGGCCTCACACACTCTGTGCCTCTTGCCCCACATCTCATGTGGGTCACAGGCGGAACACACGATTGGGTGACGCAGGATCCCCTCTTCCTCTGACTCTCACCTGTGACAGCTCTGTGGTCCTGGTCCCTTGGCCCATTTGCCCTCTTGCTCCCACAGGGACCCCTGCCCCTGAGGCTGAGGACTCACTGACTGCGCTGTGCATGGTGTCGCGTCTGACATGCTTCAGCTGAGGCACACTCGAGTTGCACTTCAATTGAGAAAGACACAGTGAGTGCACAAACTGACGCATCAACATAACCAAGGTATAAAAGCTGTGCTAAAGCATCAAAAAACACCAAATACACCTGATACGTCCGACGCATCCAGTGTGACGCGTCCAGTCTGTTTTCGGGGTCAGGACCCTAACCCACTGCGGTGTCCCCCTGGCTCCGCCCTGACCCCCTGCCCCCTGCCCCCTGGTCCCTGACCCCCCTGGCCCCGCCCCTTAGGGAACGCCGCGCGGGGTGGCACAGAGCCCCGGAGAAGCGCTCCAGTCTCCTGACCCCGGGACCCAACCTGTGAGGATGGGAAGGTCACTGCTCCGCCGCTACTGCAGCTGCAGCTGTTCCTCTCTCCTCCTCCTGCTGAGAGGGAGAGGCCGGGTTCACAGCGCATGCGTCAAGCGTTGCGCCTTCCAGGCGGACCATGAGGGAGGGTTGTGCATTGTGCGTTGTGCCCCATAGTCGTTGTTTTGCCTGGGGTAAAGCCCGACTGAGATCAGCTGATGGAAGAACTTCCGGTTCTCAAGAGTCAGTCCACCAATGCGGTGTGATCGCTGTGAACACAGGGCACTTTGGCGTGTCGGGCAACTCGTGCGTGCATCTGGTTGAGCAACAGCAGTTTGTTTGTTTGTGCGTGTGTGTGTGTGTGTGTGTGCGTGTGTGTGTGGGTGCGCGTGTGTGTGTGTCTGCGTCTGTGTGTGTGTCTGTGTGTCTGTGTCTGTATCTGTAGTTGTGTCTGTGTCTGTGTGTGTGTGTGCGCGCGTGTGTGTGTCTGTGTCTGTGTGTGTGTCTGTGTCTGTGTCTGTGTCTGTATCTGTATCTGTATTTTTGTCTGTGTGTGTGTGTGTGTGTGTGTGCGTGTGTGGGTTGAGCAACAATTGTGTTTGTGTGCGTAGAGCAACAAGTGTGTGTGCGTGTGAATGCGAGTGTGTGTGCGTGTGATGTGTGTGTGCACGTTGACAACGACAGTGACCAACACATGACGACTCCACTGTAGCTGATGATGGTGCAGCGTTTATTGACATGCATCACTTCTGCACACACTCACACGCACACACACTCACACGCACACACACACACTCACTCAAATTCACACACACACACTCACACGCACGCAGAATGGAGCACCACGCCTGCAGTGTGCCCCGCCCTGCTGCAGCAGCAGAAGGTTCCCTGCAGAACACTGCAACATGCGAACCCCATCAACAGGCGAGGCGTCGAAACCACCGTCCCTCTGCACCGGTACCGCCAGCTCACTCTGAGAACACCACACCGGGAGCACGCTCTTTTTGACGTCGTTTCCGTCCCTCTGCACCGGTACCCTCCCGTCATTGTGAGAACACTACACCAGGAACACGCTCTTTTTGACGTCGTTTTCTCCATCTTGGGTTTCGCTGAAAACATCTGATTTGTCACGGTGTCACCCTGGGTGTGTTCGTTTTACCACGTTCAGCGCTGAGTTCTGCATTTCATTGTATCGCTCTGCGTTTCTCTGCTTCAACACAACAGTTTGATGAAGAGGAGGCCCAGCAGATGGGAGCTGAGTTTTCTGTGATACAGGGAAGGCAGAGCTCTCTGCGATGAGGTACAAAAACGAACGCTTTATGAAGACACCCCCTCCCGGACGCGGGTAGGACCCAGGGTCTGCTCCAGTGGGTCCAGGATCTGGGGCCGAGGACCACAACCTCAGACGCCGCCAGGGTTCGACACCCAAAGGCGCACCCTGGCGGAGCAGGGGGCGGGGGATGAAATGACCGCACCCCAAACCTACAGGTCACGTGTGCCTGGAACATCGAATGTCCCACCTGGAATGACCTGGACTGACCCATCACTCAACAAGCAGCACTTTTAGGGAGTGTTTGGCTATTTCAGGTTTGCCCTCAAACCCAGAGACCATGCTGTGCCAACCCACAATGGCCAGACACCTGCTACTGGAAAACCCATCTGTTCGTTTCATTGCATCTGTTCCAGCCGTGGGCTGCAAAAGTAATATGGCCGCTGCTGGGAGTGTCTCCTTGGGGGGGGGGGGCTGGGACCTAGTCACGCCCCTGCAGATGCATTGTTATGCGTGTCTTGGGTGAAACAGAAGGGCGGGGACCATTCCAAATGTGGGGGAACTTTGAATTCTTGTTGTGCGAAGCACCATGTGGTGGTGCAGTACATGGCAAGGTGGATGAAATGTCCCCTGGCCCCTCCCCCTCAACCCCCCTCCCCCTCCCCCAACCCCCTGCACCCAAACCCCCTGTGCCTGAACCCCCCACAGCCAGACCCCCCTGCAGATAGCATGACTGGTGGAAGACAAGGAGGACAGGGAAGACTTAATGACATGACCGGCGCAAGGGACTTCGCACTGCAGTTGCCTTGAGCACTGCTTCTTGTTATCTTCAACAAAGAGGAGGTGAACACTTTTTCTCAAGGGGCAGGGGGCAAGGTCCTATTCAATTTGCCTGCAGGTGAAGGAGGTTCTGTAAGCAATGCCCAAAGACCCTTTTGCTCCAGGTGTTATTGTGTTGTTTGCTGGGGACCCTGGAACCACCCCAGGACAAGCCGTGGCACTGAGTCAAAATGACGTCACAATGGACAGAGCATGAGGTACCACAGTGTACCCCAAATCCGCTCCAAAATGACGTCAGAATGGCCGCTGCAGGTGCAGCAGGTTGCACAGTGTGCCCTGTTCCGTCGCTGTTGCGTGGTCGGCACATTGTTCGGAGGTCACGGCGGGTGCGAAACTGCAGCCGCAACTACTGCTGCAGGAGCAGGCAAGTAGGGAGAGCGGGCGCTGCTCTGCGTGGCTCGTGGTGAAAGCGAGTAGGGAGAGTTAGCTGCGCTGTGCGTGCCGTGGCTCGTGGACGAGCGCTGTTTAAACGTCGCTGTGGATGCGTTGTAGAACTGCAGCAGCAGCAGCACGCAACAAGAGCAGCAACAGCAGCAACAGGGCGTGCCGGTCCCTCATGACGCGGGTAGAGTAGAATTTATTCCTGTGTTTGGGCGCCCTGGCGTTGTCCAGTAAAAACTCTACATTCGTGTGGTCGTGTGGTCGTGTCTGTAGTCAAGTCGAACACACCCACAGACAGTCAAACACACCCAGGAAGCGCAGCCCACAGACATGGAAACCACAACAACCTGCGTCTGTGTCGGAGCCTTGTACTCGAACATGGAGCCCGAACAGTTCACACTGAATACATCACGCTTTGCGTCTTCAGTGACAACCACACTGAATGTGTCATGCATTGTGTCTCAGAGACACCCTTTTCATCACTATTTCCTATGCAGCTGGCTGACCTTGGTGACCTTGGTGATCGCACGTGACTCCATGTGACCACATGTGACCGCATATGACAGCATGTGACAGCACATCACAGCTCTGGCATGACTTCAACAGCCCATTAACTTCCTGCATCAGGGCTATGGCATACCACAGACCCACCACTGAGCTACACACGTAGAATGGTAGCGCCTGCCTCCTCTCATGCAAACCCATGAGCGATCAACAAACAGTCCGTGACATACCCAGTGTGAAGCGGGAGAGAGATACAATGCAAGGTGCAGCAAGTGTACACCAGGGTCACAGACTCAACGCGCGACACAATGCCTCTGGTGTGAACCAGGCCTGAGACGCAATGCATGACGCAGCCAGTGTGAACCCAGAGCTTGTGTTGTATGATCTTGTGTACTGCATGGACCAGAGATGGGAGAAGATGAGAAGAGAGGAGGAAGAGAAGCAGTGCATAGACACATGCTGAACAGATGGGGCGCACACCCTCCCTCCGAACATGAACTCTTCTGTTTGTTTTTGGTTGCGCGTGTTTCTCTGCAGTGGTGCAGTGAGTATTGCAATCAATGCCGTGCACTTGTTTTGGCAAAGTGTGCTTTTCGTCATCTGTTGTGCAGGTACTGCAATCGCATGTTTGCACAGAGGGACCCTTCTTCAATGTCATCTTGTTTGTGTTTGTATGCATGGATAATCCAACAAAAACATACCAGCGTGCCCATTGCAATCACTTTCGAGCGCTCATGGACAACAATATTTTCCTCCTGACAGCTGCTTCTCTGGAACTGCTGAGCGATCCTTTAAGACGCGTGTCAGCACAGACAGATCTTGTTTGACATGCTGTGGTCCTTGCAACCTTGAATGTTTTCCCGAATGCAACAGGAATGGGAACTTTCCATCTAGGGCGGGGGGCGGGGTACACCCCAACAGACATGCCATGTCTCTGGATGGAAACAGTAATTATGGTGACAGTGACATTAACAATGAGGCCCTACCATGGTGACCATGGTGACCGAGATCATCCATGACACATTGATTCAGCAAAACTGGCTCCACTGGGAGGGGGGCTCCTGTCACCCCAATAAAACAGATCACCCCCCAAGTGTGTGACAAATTTATCCTTTTTTGTGAGCAGAATGAAATAACATTGGAACTAGCAACTGTCACAATGCCTGGCTGCAGCCTGTTGGCCCAACACAGTGAAGTGGTGCTGAGATGTGTGAGAAGGTAGGTACAGCAGGCCTGCGAGAAGGCTGTGCTCTGTGTGCGTAGAATGTCACACTTCAGGACACAAACACAGGGACAACACAATGTTTTTGGAGATTCAGTATTTGGGTTTAGGGGGAGGGTTTCCCAGTCTGCCCTGAAGATAGGTACTTGGTCCTGACTGAGGCTACACCTGTGGGTCACCAGCTATCCCTCCTGGCTCCTCAATAAGGCAAACTGTTGGGCTGATCATATGTACATGATTGAGTGTTGGGGGTTGAAGGGGAGGAGTGTGGACTGAGCCCTTCACTGAGAAGAGGGTTGGGACCCTCACCCCCCTCAATCTGATGCGACAAGAACAGGGCTTGGTCAGGCCAACCCTGTGGGTGGGGTGTCAGGGAGCCAATCAACTGCCACCAACCCCCAGAGCTGTATCCTGGTTCAGGCAAACATCATTATCTATCTTCTGTGACAGCAGAGGCAACCCCATTGGGGTGTACTGGTCACCCTGTACCTCTGATCCCTGGTTTGGTATCCTGACTTCTCATGGCTGATCAACATTTTGTAAAGCAGAAAGGAAATTTTATTTACTGATCTCGTGAACAATCCTGTAAAAGTAAAGGAGGACTTTTGCAACAGTGGATCTCACTCATGTTTCTTTCTCCAGTGCTTCTTCAGATTATCATGGACACTTGAAATTACAATATATGAGAGTAGAATGAAGACGAAAATGTTATCAATTCTATTCAGGAAAATCAAGAGTTGTTCTGTTGGTGTGTTTGGCTCAACAATTTCTCCCAAATGAGCAAAAACAGATTTGATGCTATTTGTGACACAAGCCACACATAGCAAGGAAAGAGACAATGCTTCAGCTCTGTTGCTGTTAACATGTGCAAAAGGATATGAAAATATGTGATGAACAAGTATCAAAACACTGGTAATTGTACAAAAGACCAGTCTAAACATGTTATTTTGTATCAGATAGAAACTGCAAAATATCAGTTTTCGAATTTCAATAACACCTTCCCAGTAAGAATATTTTTCTTTGTATGCACCTTGGTAGGCACCCAACAAAACTTGTGCTTCTTCAGAAATAAGATTTGATCCATTGCTTTCTGATACCATCTGCTCTGGTTGTTCTGCTGCTGACCCAACTTTGTTTTTGCAGTTGACTGGGAGGAACAGATGATGAATAACCCAATATGCAATGAGAGGAAAAGGAAACACACAAGCAAGCATGACCTCAACATAGCTGACAGCACCTGCTCTCAGCAGTTTACCTGCAATGGGAGAAATAAAAATGAATGGTACTGCATAAAAGATTGCAAAAAGCATGACAAATTTAGAACTGTAGAATTGAATAACATTCCACTTCAGCATCATTTTTCCAGAACAATTTGTCACTGATCTCAACACATGTCAGGAGAATAAAAGTGGCTCCAGCAAAACCACTGTAACTGTATTTGCATGTTTCTATGAAACCCTCTAGCAGTTTCAACTTGAACTGTTTCAAAATGTTTGCAAGAGAAGGTATTTTTCTGAAACATCTGCATGTCAGTGCACATGTTACCATTGTAGTTATGAAAAGCAAGAGACACCATACCAGAAAGACGAAAAAAGTGAAAACAGGTCTGGCCAATGTTTTCACTGTTGCATTAATGCCAACAAATGGGCAAAGTTCTAAATGTAGTATTTGTTGCACATTAATATCCAAATATTTCATGAAATATTTTTCAATATCATTCAGAAGCCCTGCTTGTCTGTCTGAATTTTCAAACTTGACTTGAACTTTGAGAAGGCTGATAATATTGCTGAAGTAAACAAGAATGTCAAAAAAAGCATTTTCAGCACTGTCAGAAGATTCTTCACATGTACTTTCATCACTGCTACTCAAATGCTTGCACCTTTTGATCATAGTTGGAAATATTTTCAAGATGCTGCCTCTGTACATATACGACATGAGATAACTGAAGGCCAACACAAAACTTAGAGGCCAAACCCACCAGTCATCACAGAATTTGTCTTCCACACAAACTGTTGACATGAGAGATTCAGTGAACCCATCATCACATTGACCACACAGCTGACCTGTTCGATGTGGTGCACAAGTGTCAAATGCATCACATGGTACATCAATGCCATTACAACAATACTGGGGTGGACAAGACAGAAAAAACATTAACATTCCTTTCTCATACCCCCAATAGTTTGGCAGTGCAGTTATTTCTTTGTTTATGCAATTACCACCAAAAGGACAGGGTTGACAGGGACTTTCTAAGGAAAAATAATGCTCAAACAGCTTGTGTGTAGTTTTGGTGGAAACATCACTTTGGGTGATGTGCAGGCTCCCATTTCCAGCTGGAAATGGTTTTGAAACACATTTGGTGCAATATGCAGAAACTGATGACAGTGTGTTGTTGCTGTCAAATTCTGCCTCAATGGTATTGTCCTCACTTGAGATACTCATTGAGTTTACAGACAGAATGATGTCCATTTTGTAACAGGACAAAAATACATTGTCTAAGAGATATGGTCCTTCTGCTTTCAAAAATATACCAGGAATGGTCAAATCATCTTTGTAAAAAACATAGTCAAACTGGGTATTCCTGAGTTTTGAGGATGTCACAACTGAAATAAAATCTGCAGATTCATCATTGCAACACAAAAATTTAGTGTCTTCAATTCCTAATTCAGTTGCAAGATTTTGCTGAGAAGTTTGAAATACTGATCCACCAGCTACTGCAGTGTTGTGCTCAAAAATACATTTATATATCCATATATTTCCTTTCTTACTGTACTGATTGTCATTTCCAATTTGAAAATAACATGCTCCACCATCACTTATTGCCCCAGTAGCTCTGTTGCTGATGAACTGAGACTGTGTTATATGAACTATTGATGATTCATACATATTCAGAGCCAATGCACCTCCATGAGTACTTGAAGTGTTGTTTTCAAACTTGCATTGTGTGATACTGATATGAGTCATGCTTGGAGGTTTCACTGTTGAGACACACAAGGCTCCTCCACATTGTTTTATACCTCCCTCAGAAACAACATTGTGAAAGAAGTCTGTGTTGTTCAAAACAATAATTGCGCTTGTTTTGTTCACAGCACAATCAACAACAACATGAACTGCTGATCCTCCCATTGTAGCAGTGTTATCCACAAATTTAGAAAAGGAAATCTGCAGATGAACAGGCATCATCATTGAATAGCACTGGTCATGAATACCAAGGGCTCCCCCGATTTCTCCTGTATTTCTGGCAAAATTGTTCTCTGTCATCGTGAAAGAAAGAGTGTAGTGGAACCCCCCAACAATTCTAATTGCCCCTGATTTTCCTCCCATATTGCAAAGAACTCACAGCTGTTCACATGGATATTCAGAGAAGAGTCAGACCGAACATCTAGATACATAGACCCAGCATCTCCCCCAGTGTTGTTGTGAAACTCACACCTGCTCACACTGATATCCAGAGAAGAGTCAGACCCATACAGATACATAGCCCCAGCATATTCCCCTGTGTTATTGTAAAACTCACAGCTGTTCACATGTATATCCAGAGAAGAGTCAGACCCACGTCTCAGATACATAGCCCCGGGAACTCCCCCAGTGTTATTGTAAAACTCACAGCTGCTCACACTGATATCCACTGAAGAGTCAGACCAAACATCCAGAATCAGAGCCCCAGCATTTCCCCCAATGTTATTGTAAAACTCACAGCTGCTGATATCTACTGAAGAGTTAGACCCAACACGCAGATACATAGACCCAGCATATTCTCCTCTGTTATTGTAAAACTCACAGCTGCTCACACTGATATTCATTGAAGAGTCAGACCAAGCATGCAGATACAAAGACCCAGCATATTCTCCTGTGTTGTTGTGAAACTCACTGTTGTTCAGACTCAAGAAAATGGAGGACTGATCTACATCTATGCAAACAGCCCCAGCAGATTTGAGATGATGTGCTCTGCTACCAAAGAACTGACTGCTGCTGATACTGATGACAACTGATGACTCATACCCTCCAACATACAGCCCACCAACCTTTTCTCCAACATTTTCATAGAACTTGCAGTTTGTCACTGTGATTGATGCCTCCACATGTTCCACACTCATGGCACCAGCTGTCTCTCCCATGTTATCAAGAAAAGTACAGTTTGACACCAACATTTCTCTAATTTGCAATAAATTATTCTTATTTTCAAACCCTTGAACTCTGATTGGTGACACAGATGCTCTGTTTCCTTCAAACAAGTCATTTTCAAGAGTGAGTTGCACAACTGTGGTGACTTTGTTTGAACATGATGATTCAAGCATTAAGAATGCATTGAAATTATGTTATTTTTCACTGAGCAATTTATGATAGAGATCTGTGAGAATGAAAGACTGTGAGGCTGGCCTGGATCCAACACATTTAGAAAATTGGTACCAATATGGGTGACTGATGAGTGTTTGAGAATTGCAGAGAGGCAAAGGCATTGTGACAGCTGAATTTGTCCAACCAGATGATAACCATCAGATGTTGTGTCTTGATTGATTGAAAATGAGCAAAATAAACAAGAGAAATGGCAAGCCAGTCTTGATGACGCATCACCAGTGAGATGAAAATCCACAAAGTCAACATTTTCTGCAGAGAAATCTAATTGTCCATGAAAATACAGTACAAGAGAAAATATCTTTAAATTTGTGAATATCAATTTGTTAGACTTCTTTACATTTGTTTGGTTGCCTGGGCAGCCTGAAGCAGAGTCTGTTGCAATGGATGATTTGTTCAAAATTTTTTGCAAAATATGGCACTGTTGAGACAAATCATAACTTTGGTTGTAGGAACCAAATTGTACCTGTGGTTTGTGTGTTTCATTTTCCCCCAAAATCATCACAAAACAATCAAGGCTTATGTTGGTGACCTCCTCACTGCATGGTTCCACATGTGTGATATTTTCATGATACCTTATGTGAATAGCCAATTGAATATAAGAGTGACATGCATTTTTAATGATATAGCTAATGGTTTTGCAGCTAATTTCTTGATTTAGGCACTGTGGTTTGTCACTCCCATCCATTCCTACTGTGTAGCTTTTGATGTCTTGTGACAACCCTGTGTAAAACAAACAGTGAAAAATATTTTTGCAAGAAAAGCATCGGATTGTGTATTGTTACTGTCCCACAGAAGATACTCACGAAACATTACATAACACAGCAGAAAAAAACTGCTGTACTTAAAAGAGTCCATTGCTCAAGTTCAGTGAACCCTAACAAAGTGTGGGGTTCACATTCATCACTGAAGCCTGTAAAATATCTGCTCAAGTTTGTTGTGCTTCACATCAATTGTATCAAACAATCTGATTTGGTTTGGAAGAGTTGAACGTCTCAGAACTGTCCCTTGTCACCTGAAAATGAAACTGGTGTATATCCTGTACAAACTGAGATCAGGCGACGCTGGTGGATTGTGTTCCTGGGGTGGAGCCACAAGTTGGGTCTTATAAAGGGGGTGGGGCATCAAGAGATGTCAGCTGACAAAACCACCAGCAAAAGGTGGGAGTGAGAAATGTGTTGAAATCCTATGATTTTCTCTCAGACACAGAGAGTCAGGTTGTGGGGCCAGTTCCTTGTGCCTGTGGATGTGGCCCTGATGTACAGATGTCTGTTCACAGCAGAAACAAACACATTATTCATCATCACATGTCCTCTGCTGAAGTGAGGGATTTGCAATGCTGTGTGAGATATTCAACACTGTGTGGTAGGGATCTATTCTGTGTACATTTTCACATTTTACAGAAGGTCCACTACCCTTGATTAAGGAGGGAAGTAAAAGGAACAGAATCAGCATTCACCACAGAAACACTGGGGTCAGAGAGTATCACCATTTGACACCAAATGTTTGTGTTATTTTCCTCATCAGCTCAATGGAACTGATGTGCAGCACCTCAGACAGAGGTCAATGTTGTTTCATTTCCTGATCATGACATTGTCTTTTTTTACTATTTGTTTTGCTTGTGGAACTTCACATGATGGAAATCTGGAAAAAATCAGGAATGACCAGTGAGATTCATTGAACACAACAGGCAAAATATTTTTCACAGGGAAAGGGAAAAATAATTGGAGACGAAACAAAAACACACCAATGCAAAACTTTCCAGAGAGAGAGAAATAATGAGCAAATGGTTTGATGTAGTTTCCAAGCAACAAGGTGAAATGTGCTGGTATGTTTGTCAAAAAGAAACATGCAATTAGCTGATGAGGGGGACTGCTTATGTTGAAGCACAGAACACAGAGTTGTGCAAAAAAGCAGAATTGAACACAACAGGCAAGATATTTTCCACAGAGAACATAAAAAGGACCAGAGGTGAAAGAACAACATCGCAAAACTTCTCAGTGTTTGGATGTAATTGCCAAATGGTTTGATGTAGTTTCCAAGCTACAAAGTGAAATGTGTTTGTCATAAACAAACATGCAGGCAGCTGATGGGGGGACTGCTTATGTTGAGGCATAATGGTGGTGTGTGTGGAATATAATGTTGATTTGTTGTCAACATGTTTCTCTCATGAAGAGTTATGTGAATTCTTTATTGTTGCATTGGCCTGAAACATAGATTACAGTGAGCCGTGCTTTATTCTACAGGAAACACGTGTCAAACTTGTCAGCCTCTGTGCGCAGCGGTTCTGCCTCCCCTGATTGAATCCCACATCTGCCCCAGTGTGCATCTATCTGCAGAAAACTGTGGTCCCAGGACTTGTGTGAGAAAGGACAGACAGGGTCACAGAAGTCAGGGTCCAGGCACAGTGCCACACCTACGCGTAATAGGGTTACTGCAGGATAACCACGCCTACAGTGTGAGCCTGGCCGGGGTGCTACAGTGCAGACTGGGTGGAGACTTCCTCCTTCCTGCTTCCTGCAGCTGCCGCTACTGCAGCCTCACACACACAGGGCCTGCAGTTCCTGCTGATAGCGCAGCAGGAAAACCACAACAATGACGATAACAGAGATCCAGGGGAGGATCCAGGGAATGATCTCGGGGAAGTCCGGGCAGGGTCCAGGGAGGGTCCAGGGAGGGTCCAGGGAGGGTCCAGGGGAGGGTCCAGGGAGGGTCTGTGTAGGGTCCGGGAGGATCCAGGAGGGTCCAGGGAGGTCTGTGTGTGTGTGCCACATGGTGTGTGTGCGTGCGTGCCACGGAGGGTGTGTGTGCTCTAGTGTGTGTACATGTGTGTGCCATGTATGTGCCTGCAAAGGTGTGTGCGTATGTGCGCGCCATGGTATGTGTGTGCGCGCCATGTGCGTGCGTGTGTGTGTGTGACATGGTGTGTGTCTGCCATGTGTGTGTGTGCCACAGTGTGTGTGTGTGTGTGCACGCCATATGGTGTATGTGTGTGCACGCCATGTGGTGTGTGTGTGTGTGTGTGTGCATGTCATGTGCTGTGTGCGTGGTTTACCCAAAGTGAAGGATCGGTGGTCATGTGACAATGTTCCAATGGTGATCTCTGCTCGCTTGCTGAATTCTTTGCTGGATCCACCCCTGGATCTTCGGACCGCATCCACCCCTGGATCCAGGAGCACTTTATCTGCTTCCCAGCTGGAGCTGGAAGGAACGAAGTGCAGACGCGTGTGGCTCTGAGTGGAGCTGGGCATCTGGACTTTTGATGTTGTGGAGGGGCGCGTTGTGTAATTCCAGTAAGGTGCCGCCAGCACCGTTCAGCCTCTGGTGTTGTGCGCGTGTGCGTGCGTTCCTGTGTGAGAGTGTATGTGTTGGTGTGTGTGTTCTGTTCAAGATTGTGTGTGCGAGTGTGTGTGTTTGTGTGTGTGTTCTGTTCAAGATTGTGTGTGTGTGTGTGTGTGTGTGCGTGTGCATGCGTTCCTGTGTGAGAGTGTAGGTGTTTGTGTATGTTCTCTTCAAGATTGTGTGAGAGTGTGTGTGTGTGTGTGCGTTCCTGTGTGAGAGTGTTTGTGTTTGTGTGTGTGTTCTGTTCAAGATTGTGTGAGAAAGTGTGTGTGTATGCGTTCCTGTGTGAGAGTGTATGTGTTTGTATGTGTGTGTACGTGTTCTGTTCAAGATTGTGTGCGAGTGTATGTGTTTGTGGGTGCGTGCGTGCATGTGCATGCGTTCCTGTGTGAGAACCAGAGTCTGTGTGCGTGTGTATTTTGAATTTGTGTGTGTGTGTGTGCGTCTGTGTGTGTGTGTGTGCTGGGACGGGTTCTCGTGTCCTCTTGTTCTGCTGTTTGCTTTCTCGCTGTGCATGTGTGTGAATGTGTATGCGTGCTTGCTTGATGTTTTGGCGAGCAGAATGCAGTGCTGATAGACTTGAATCTGAGCCACTGGGGACAACACACCCAGTGGTTGGGATCCCCACTCTAGACAACATGAGTCGTTCTCGGCAGATCAAATCTCCATCAACGACCAGTTTCTCACCAATAAAATGACGTCGCGACGCTGCGCATGCGGCTTGCCTCGAGCGTCACTGCGTCACTGCCTCATTGCATCACTGCCTGGCTGTGTAATTGCGTCATTACGTCACTGCATCACTGCGTCACTACGTCACTGCCTGGCTGTGTAATTGCGTCATTACGTCACTGCATCACTGCGTCACTACGCCACTGCCTGGCTGTGTAATTGCGTCATTACATCACTACGTCACTGCGTCCCTGTGTCATTGGGTCATTGCATCATTGCATCACTGGTGCCTGCGTTGGTGATAGCCACTTCAAACAGACAGCCACGGTGCACGTTCCTGTTGCACACACAGCACGTGGTCTTGGCATCTTGCAATCCTCCATCTTCTTCCTCAGGTGCAGGCAAACAGCACAGCAAAAAGGAACAAGAAGCAGTGCTCAAGGCAACTGCAGTGCCAAGTCCCTTGCCGGTAATGTTGTCGATTCTTCCTTGTCCTCCTTGTCTTCTCCATGGGCTTCCAGCAGGGGGGGAGTGGGGGGCAGGGGACATTTCATCCACCTTGCCATATACTGCACTACCACATGGTGCTTCACCCTGAAGGGACTTTGCACAATGATTTGATTTGATTTTAAATATTTATTTTATGACAAAAAGGAAAAAAAGGAAAAAAGCACAAAAAGGAAATTGACAAACCATTTCTGTGGCCACCTTTACTTCACAGCAGACTACAAATGAGTAAAATGTGTCACCAGAATGGCCTTTTGTGCATTATTTTGCCATTGATTCGAGAAATGTTCCTTCAGGGGACAAGTGCTTGCTGATTGACAGCTTATTTTGGGAGCAAGGTCAAAAGGCCCCCCCTTCCTGGGGATGGGGTTCTGCCAGGATGGTCCCCAATCATGTGACCCACCAAACTCAAAACAGATGCAAATCACATGAACTAAAATCAAAGCTTTATCTCCATCAGTAGGCTGGGAACATAAATGTGTATGCACAGGATCAAGAATAAAACCAGAATAACATGTCATGGAATGTTATTTTTACTTTGTGCCTGTTTCTCACATAGTTTCTTCACCAGAGGGTACAGGGAGAAGAGGAAGGGGTTCCCAACTGAGTTGAGTGGGTTCACAAGAACAGCGTTCCAGACCAGCAGTTGCGTGGGGAAGGTGTCTGCAGCAACAGATGTGATGTGAATAGACCCAGATGGCAGCCAGCACAGGGCATTGACAACCACAATCAGCACCCCTTGTGCCACAATCCCCTGTTGTTTCTGTGATTTTGTGGTACTCTGATCCAAGGGACCAGATTTCTTTGTTTTTGTGATGATTATTGCATATTCCACAATAACATTAGCAAAACTTGCCACTTGGAGAACAGTGACTGTGATGGTTACACATTTGATTGTGATTGTTGGTAAAATTTCACCCAGAAGATAGCAGGTTGAGGAAGGCATTTTTAAGGAAGACTCAGCATGCAACAAGGTCAGCAGAATCACCAACACAAACAAGATATTCACAACAAGCCCAATACCACAATATTTTGCCACTTTCTTTGTCCTTTTCAATGCTGTGACAAAAGGCCAAACCACAGCCACCAATCTGGTCACAGTGAGGAAGTTCAGGAGGAAAAGGGAGTTAAGAAAAACATAGGTAGAGACAAACCCAATGATTTTGCACAACAGGCTTCCCTTCCACTGTTCCACAAACACAACCAGTGAATCCCCAAAGTACTTGTCAGCCCCAACTGACATCACCAGATACACTCCAAACAGAAAATCATTCACAGCCACAAACAGAACTGTCATCATGAAGGCTTTGCCTTGCTTTTTTTTCTTCACAATTTTTACATTATTTTTCATGGTGAACTTTTTTGTGTTGATGCTTTTGATATCAACTATGGTTTTGACAAAGGCTGCTAAATTCAGAGACATGACCAAACAGGTCTGAACAATGCTGAACACTCTCACAGAATTGGTTTCCAGCAAACCCTGACAACTTTGTGGCCATTGTGGAGGAGTTGTGCACAACACACTGACTTTTTTCAGCACACAGCAGATCCTGTAGTCATCAGTTTTTACTTCTGTTGCATCAATTTCCAGATCCTGATCAATTTTCTCAAAGCTGTTGTTGCTTATGTCAAGAATAGCAGTGGAGAACATTGAGAATGTTTGGCTCAATAATTCAGTGATACCATTGCAAGATAAGTCCACTTTGAACAGCCTGACCAATCCAGCAAAAGCTTCGTGCTGAATGGTTGTGATTTGATTGTTTTGCAGGTGAATCAGTTTCAGGTGAGTAGAGTTTGCGAAACAAAAGCTCCTCAAGGATGAAACGTTGTTGTGACTGAAATCAAGTTTCTGAAGTGTCTTCAGGCATGAACTGTGCACAAAACAGCCCTCTGTCAGGGATGACTTGATCCAGATGTAAACAACAAGTGATGAACAGTTTTGGAGGCTCTTGGGTGATACTGAAGCTGCCAATTTGAGTTTAACAAACATAAAATAATTTGCTGAATTTGTTATTTCTTGCACAAGAGATACATTTCTGCACACAATAGCATACATCAGGCACTTGCAGGTTGAGGGGCATTTTCTGGGTAAATCACAAAAGTGTTCATCATCTCCTGATGCACAATCTCTGAACCCATCACAAGTGGACTGTGGATGTATGCAGGTTTTGGGAGTTGGTCCATGACAGGAAAACAGGGCAGTGCAACTGTAGGTTTGACAGGCAATCTCTTCTTCTCCATCAGGACAATGCCACTTGCCATCACAGATGTACCTGTAGAAAATTATGATTGATCTTTACCATATCAACCACCAAATTGAGAAAATGTTACAAATTGGAAGCTTTTGTGAATGAATCACAGACAGAATCTCTCACCTGTAAGGCAGGCAGTAATGTCTATAGCACTTGAACATGTTGTTGCATTCAATGTCCACACAGTTCTTCAAATGAGAACCACTTGGGCAGTGCATCAAATTTGCATTTTGGTCAACTTCATAAACACACAACTTGTGAACTGGAAAACATTTGTGGCATCCAAAAGTGCACCACAAATGGTCATGTTGGCTGCACTTCTTGTCAAGAGTCAGAAACTCAGTGTTGCTGTTCAAACCACAGTCAGTGTTCATTGTTCCATTGAACTGTGTTTCATTGTCATCAGTGACATGATCTGGTGATGTCTCAAGTGTCAACCCATTGATGCTGTCAACAAATGTTTCATTGGAGTTTGTGTCATTGGTGATTCTAATATTCAGACATTTCCCTGTCCTCCCTGCACACTGATGCTGGTAGGGAGAGCAGCCACCTGGTGATTTATGGTGATACATTTCATAGCAGTGGCAAGTTGGCCACTTGCACAAATCTAAACAATACCTCAAGTCAACCGGTCTCTGTTTTGAGAAGCAAGGTGGCATAATTTGTTTGTCATCATGTAAACAAGATGCTTGAAGAACATGCACAAGCATTCTGGAGACAAATTCACCACTGTCACATTCAATGATTTGGAGACTCAACCTCCGAGCATGAAACTTGCCTCTGTTCAGCTCAAACTGCCTCACATGCAGCACATCACACACTGACTGAGATTCCCCAGAAATGGGATAAAATTCCTGTGTCAACTTGTCATACTTGAGGTAAACATTTTCCTCAGACTCTGAATGAAAACAGAGTGGAGCTTCAGAGACTCTGCTGATGGAGGTCAATACAGGATAAAACCCACTGTTTTTTACACTGGCAATTGCATGTTTTGCTGACATGTCTCTGGAAATGTGAAAACACTGTCTTTGAAAGAGGACAAGTGTTGAGTCACAATTCAAATGGGTTGAAATGTTCAAATTGTTCCTGTGGGCCTGAATACTTGTGTTGTGCTCCTGATCCCAGTTTCCTGTTGTGCACAATACATCAACACAGAGCTTCATGTTGCAGGGAGCAAGATGCCACTGTGGATACTTCAGGTTTGATACAGACATGATTCCACACATGCTGGATTTGTTTTGATTTCCCTTGATCTTCTTCTCTTCTGGTTTGAAGAAACTGTGTCTGGTTTCCACAGCTACAAAGATCAACACAACACAAGTCAATGCCTTCTCTATAGCAAAGCACCCTCAAAAGTTACAAAGTTTTCAAAAATGGCCCGACTTACAAGACCAGGACTCCTTGATTGACAAGTAAGAGTAGCCTGCTGGTTTTTCAACAGAATAGGGAGGACCCCACAGCTGAAATCCTACAGGTTTTCCATCAGTCCACCTCAGGTGACCACTTTCCTTCAAAACATAACAAGTTTGTTTCTGACACACAGCTACACACATTATTCAATCATTTAAAAAAAATCTCTTCTCCAAATAAAGTCCCACTCTTGCAGAAAAATGGTGAAAATACACTCTGTTGTCATGGAAACAGACCTGTTGGTGAATGCCAATGTAGAGTGAGGTCACCAGTGCTGTGAATGAGGCTGCCTTTATGAAGTCAGCCATGTTCAGTGTATCTTCCTCTGAAGCAAAACTAGGGAGCTGTTTCCCCAGGTTACTACATGTCTCTCTTGCTTTGTACCAAGTGACAGCTTCAGGTTCTTGATAATCTCTGTGCAAATTCCTTGAAACAATTTCAAAGAAATGAAGGGGCATTTCATAAAACACGATTTCGTGCCATGACATCAGTCCGCCTGGACGGAAGAAAAATTCAACATTTTTCGAAAGCTTGTACCCAGTTGTAGATGGCGGTTGGTAAATATCATGTACCTTCCCTCCTCTGTAGGCTGTGTTGTTCTTGGGAATTTTCCTCCATGTAAAATGCAATGTGCACTTTCTGCAGTGATCTGTTTGGTCAGGGGTAAATGAAGCATGAAATATTTTCCCAGATAGATCTACAATCAGAGAGTTGCCAAGTGTGTTGGAAAAACCAACAGATACATTTTGTGTCCACACAAGTTTGTCCTCTCCCATGTTGTGCTGGTTCCTTGGACATTGCACAGCAAAAACAACTTCATGACCCCTATTCTCTTGTCCTGACTCCTTGAACCATTTATTGGAAATACATAGAAGTGAATACAACATCAGGTGGCCCAAATTATCCTTTGGTTTTGAAGTTTCACCTTCAAGAGAAACCTGCAACAATGTGTTGATAGGGACTCCTGCTCTGGCAGGTTCCCTCAAACAAACAGACCTCATATTGGCAGAAAGGCTGGAGACTCCTGAGAGAAGTTGAACAGAGGCCTGCTGTTTACACTTGTGGTAAGTCAGAGTGAGGATATTGGAGGACTGAGAGAACGGCTTTTGTGTGGAGATCAAAGTGTCATTCAATTCAGAAGCAGAGTGCACAAATTGTATGGTCAGGTTCATCTGGAAATACCCTGCTTTGGGAGCAGCATACTTTCTCTCATTTTGAAAAGCCCTGAATCTTTCATCCTTTAAACGGCCTGAGAAGTACCTGGATTTTTTGCCAAAGTAATACCTCTCATCAGAGATGTGTTCTGTACAAGAAGTGTTCTGGATGGAACTGAATGGCTCAGAACTCAGAGTGATCTTGCCTCTCACAAGAAACAGGTCTGTAACATATTGGTCAAAGAATGGAAGAGTGAAGTATTGGGATGTGTGAAATGTTCTTGTGTATTCTATTTCAGCTGAACACCAAGAATTGTTCACAGGGAAGACAAATATCTGATGACATCTCTTTCTGGGGTTTCTTCTCCCAGGGTACCTCTGTCTGTGGTGCAACTTCAGAGGAAGATACTTTGTGCCAAACTGAAGTGACACACATCCATTGTTGAGAATTTCAAAAAAGTTAACATGGGGAAAGGATGCAAAGGGGAAAGCTTTCTCTGAGCATGTGTTGATAAAGATACCTCTGCATGTAGCAGTTGACAAGGCAAATGTGGTATTTACAAAGTGACCCAAAGTGGCATGGAGAACCAGTAGTGCCTCATTGGATGAGGATGTGTAGACAAAATGAGGATTTGCATTGTGAATTTGTGATTCCTTGGCTTCATTGACCGTGTGGTTTTGGCACAATGAAATCATTTCAGTGTAACCATCACCATTGGAATTCTCATTCTTTTCAAAAATGCTTATTCCTCCATAAAAACATGAAAACATTCTGAACAGCCCTTTGAAGAGCAATGTTTGTATTGTGATTTGCAGAAATTCATCACCACTCACACTGAGGTTGAACACAAGATGGCCCAAGGATAGGGCCTCACTTGGTGCCAACATCTTCACATTTTCTTGTGTATGCTGATTGGTGATGTTTTCTTTGATGACCATCAGCCCTTGATAATGAACTCCATAAAAATCCACATGTTTCTCTCTGGCAATAACTTCTAACATGCCAGAAAAATACTGCAAATGGTGTATTTTTGTGTCCCAGATTTGAAACATGTACTTGTTCTTCTGCATGGCATCTGTTGAGAAAATCAGAACTTGACCTCCAAGTTGCTTCCATACTTTCAAACACTGGAATTTTTGCACCAGTAGGAAATATTTCAAGACACATGTCTTGTTTTTCAGCTTTGAAGAAACAAAAGATTGTTCCAGCAGGTAAGGCTGATCTTGTTTCAAACGATCACCCAAGATAAAGTACCAATTGTCTTCAATAGTGTTCAGAAAATTTCCATCCATAACTTGGTACTCAAACACAATGGAAGAAACTTGGTTCATGCAGACAAAACACACATTGTAGTCCAGACCAGTTTTGTGTGCTGTGAAGAGGGACCACTGTGGTCTTTTCATACACAAGTACACCCTGGCTTTGTTGTTTGTGGAAACCAAGACATATTCTGTTCCATTCCACAAGCGGTAATAGAACAACTTGCTCTTGTCCAAGAGTCTTTGCTTTGGGAAATACCAAACACACATGTCAGAGAGGGAGAAGGTGGTGAAGGTGATGTTCATCCCAAACATGGTGGATCTGAACTGTATTTTCAGCCTTTCATACTGAACTGTATTTTTATGATCAAAATTGTTGGGGATATCTTTCAGGTGTGGGACTTGTTCATTTATGGTCTGGTTGATGTTGTTGTGCCCAAAATAATAAGTTGTGACACAGGTTTGTGCCATGGGTTCTGTGTTTGTTTTTATCAGTATTAAAATATTGTAAGAAATTGGCACTGGGCTTGTTCCACGTCGTTTGTATTCAGTTATAATTCTTCTTTCAAATGATTCATTTTTCATACCATTGCACACTTTTTTCTTTAGAAAAATCTGGTGGACACACACAACAGAGTTTTCTTTGAAATCCTGAATACTCATCCTGGAAGATTTGAAAACACAGAACTCCAGCCCAAAATCCACATATTTTAACCACAGTTTATCCATGTTTTCTCCCCAGGTTTGATAAACATATTCCTGCAGATTGCTGTTCTTGCTGTGGGACACTACAACAAAGAAAAGAATGAGAAAAGAAACTGCAAACATTCGGGGACTTGTGAAAGTCAAAGGTGAGTGTTTACAGACTGTGAAGCAAAGTGGAATTGCTGGACTGGAGGAAAACAGCATCTGTACTGCCATTTGATTTCTGATATTCTTCAACTGGTGTGAGCAGCAACAAAAAAAAAACATGGACTTTCTGATTGTAGCCACCAAAGCAGAGAATCATTTTCTGCAAAATTCTGAACACAAAAGACTGCTTCTTCTCAATCAATTTCTTTAGAGAATGTTTTCTATTGTGGAGGATAAGTTTTCTGGTTGTGACAAGAACATTTTGAACAGATGTGTTGGAACTCAAAAGCATTGTGTGGATCTTGAAGAAAATTTATTGCTTTCCTTCCATACTGAACAGCAGGATCTGTGTCTTCATTGTTCTTTATTCTTCATACTCTCTGGGCTGAAGAACTAACCAAGAGACACATGATAAAAACACACTGTGACACATATCCCTGGAATATCTCAACGTGATTGAAGATGGACCAATTGAGTATATATATATTGCCCCAGGAAGGTAAATGGCGGACATTTCCTCTGACCTTCCCGCCTGCGAACACACACTCACGCGCAGTTGTTGTCACATGATTTGGCTGGAATGGGGCGAGCAGGGCGATAAGCACACACACACACACACACACACACACACACTCACACACACACTCACACACACACTCACACACACTCACACACACTCACACACACACTCACACACACGCACACACACACTCACACACACGCACACAGATGCCCACACACACACACTCACACACACTCACACATGTACACCCACACAGACACACACATAAAACTACACACCAACACACACACAGAGAGACACACACACAGACACACAGACACACACAGAGACACACACACAGACACACAGACACACACAGAGAGAGACACACACACAGACACACAGACACACACAGACACACACACACACACACACACACAACAACAACAACACACCAACACACACACACACACACACAACAACAACTCACCGACACACACACACACACACACACACACACGTCCCACTTAACGCCCTCCTGGATCCCTCTTCACGATATCATTTCCTGGTGGCTTCGTGAATCTGGAGCCAAGAGAGGCAAAGGTGACCCGAGTAGCCGGGTTTGGCTACTGCTGCTGCCGCCTCGTGCCGTGGCGAGTCACCTTTCATTACGCCATCTGGATCCAAGATTGAGACCTGTGTGGCCAACCTTGGAGGTGGGGGTAGCAAGGCTTCAAAAGCACGCGGGGGCAGGGCAGGCACGCACGTGGTTCGATTTGCTCACTCATCGAACCGCGGGGTGGTTGGGTGTGCAAATCGAATACACCCATTGGATCAGGACTGCTCTGTGTGTGTGTGTGTGTGTGTGTGTGTGATCCCACCCTGGATCCCCCAGAGTTTGTAGCACCCAACACATTCTCCTCTGTTGGCTGGGAGGCCGTGGGGGGATGTGTGTGTGTGTTAGTGTGTGTGTGTGTGTGTGACCCCCTCCCTCTCTCCCTCAGACGGACAGCTGGCCAGACCCACACCTCTACATCCTCTGTGTGTGTGTGTGTGTGTGTGTTTTGACGTCTCATTGCTACATCGCAGTTTGGCAGGAGCAGCGCATGTCTTTCTGCTGGAGGCGCAGATGTCAAACTTCACAGCAAACGCTCTTCTCTTGAGCAACTCGCATTCTGCTACACTGAGAGAATCAACCCTTCTGAGAGATCAGGAAAACCAACTGTAGCAAACTGTCCTGACAGGACCACCACACCCTCCCACTGAGCATTGTGGCAACGGGAGGGCGTGGTCGGGCTGGAGCTGACGGGGGAAAGCGGGCAGGGTTGGGGAAGAATATCCAGGGGCCACAGGGGCCAGTCTTGGCCTGGCCAGGGGGGAGGAACCCTGTTGGGAGCCCAGGCTTCAACTCCCGATCACTCTTCACTCTTGCGTCACAAATTTGGAAGGCTTTTTGGGGTTGAGTGGACCGGCCCCTGGACCCACCCTTGGTCCGCCCCCTGGACCTGCCCTGGGCCCATCCTTGGTCCGCCCCCCGCACCTGCCCATGGACCCACCCCCTGGCTCCACCCCCTGGCTCCGCTCATGTGTGTAGGTGTGAGTAGAGAGTGATATGCTGAACCCTTCACATTCATAATTGAGGCGCAAAGATAGAAACCCTCAGGGGCGGACCCACCAGGGCGCCTGCGTGCAGAGCAAAATAAAAACCCTTCAGGTGCAACATTTCTTATCGTGTCGCCCTGTTACCGCTCCCCCGAAGAGGACGCCTCGTGTCCTGCTGAGTTTGAAGACGCCTGGACGCCATGTGTCCAAAAAAACCCTCAGCCCGCTGGATCTGCTGGAGGAAGCCTCAACTCTTGTGACCCCCAGATCAGCTGGCTCCTCATCTCATCCCCTGGCTCCGCCCCCTAGTGGCACAGGTCTGCCTGTGATTGATGACCGCAGAACCTGCAGAACCTTTCACATCAGCTGCGCAGAGGAAACGACGGCGACCTTTGAGGGGCTGCTGATAGATGGGGGTGCGGGTCGGCAGAAGCCAGGCTGGGGTTGAACGGGGGAGGCCCATCTACAGGCTCAACACACCTGCACACACCACACCACACGCGCACATCTGCACTTCCACATATACACACTCAACACACACACTCACACACGCACACTCAACACACCTACACACACAGAACGCACACACTCAACACACACACACACGCACCTTCACCTTCACCACCACACACACACACACACACTCAGCACACACGCACACAGCTCCACCTACACACACCTTCACCTCCACCTACCCCCCCCCCCCCACACACACACACACACACTCGCACACATTTTCTAACTTCCTTCTGTTTTCCTGATTGGAGTTCGACCTCCCAAGCTCCCCCCCCCCCGCCGCGCTAAACATCAATCTCGAATTTTCCAG
>JAAUXT010015788.1_pt1 | contig 25936 bp, 13 predicted proteins | sample 7278171 | NCBI WGS metagenome assembly JAAUXT01 (sample SAMN14350112, study PRJNA611818) | marine sediment metagenome | isolation source: surface marine sediment (1.8m) | place: French Polynesia: Moorea | collected 2018-08
CGAAGCCTGGCACAGCGTGTTGTTTACCATTCGCAAAAGTGTCTTCTGGTTTTGTGGTTTTGTTGAGTGCAGTGTGTGTGTGTGTGTGTGTGTGTGTGTGTGTGTGTGTGTGTGTGTGTTTCGGGTTGTAGATGAGGTGCAGTGATTGTGTGACTGTTCTCGCGCCGCTGACAGATCATTGCAATTCGTGAAGTGTTGTTTGCTGAAACTGTGCACTTGTGTAGTTGTAATTTGTACATGCCTGATAGCATTTTGATAACAATAAAAGTGTCCTCGTGTTTGTCCTTTGATGACACTCGAACAACTTGCATGACAAGCAATGTTTCCTTTGACTGACCTTCGGCAATCATCACTTGATGAGATACAGACGTGGACGTTGAATGAGGAAGCATTGTATCCTTTGAATGGGATCATATCAGTGGTATCAGTGTGATATCACCTGGATTCCTTTGTGGCTTAGAACACGAACGCAAGCCCTTTCGTTTCGTCACTGTTTTTTTTTTTTGTTTTTTTTGCACAAGAGATTTTTCAGTACACTGTGGTGGAAGTCCGACGCGCTTCCAACTGACTCTGCACGCATTTTGAGCGATTTTGTCCAGACACTTGTCTCCTGTGGACACGTGTCGCCGTTGCAGTCCATGTCGTCACAGATACAAATCGGAATAAAATTCTTGTCACCAAGCGTCACACTCGATAGATGGATCCTTGCAACACAAAAGGGTTGATCGGTGACACGCTCTTCCTTCTTCCATCGAAGTACAAAAACAGATCGCAGATACCTGGAGGGAGGAGGAAATAATTGCACAGCATCCATGCTTTGAATGTTTTACATTGTCATGGGGCTTTGAGCAAAGAAGTAGGAGTATGACTTTCAGCATCAGATAGAACACGAGTTGGGGTTGACGTGGGATTAGCATACATATTATTTCAGTCAAAATGTCACATGTTACCAGTAGCTGTCGTTAGAGTCGTCCTTTTGGGACACTTTTTCTTCACCTGTTCGCATTTGGATTTCCAAAAATTGCACACGGAACGACAGGGCAGATTAAAACTTTCAGGTTGAATGGGCAGTTGTCTGGGGCTTTACATTTGCATCCGTCAACACTGTGAAGTGCCTCGCTGTCCACATATTCACCTGAAGCTCCAGGCCAAGCCGGAAACCACTCGTTTACCGGACTCAGGTTTCCATGCACGAGTTTGAAGTTTTGGTCGCAAGGTCAAAAGGGGAAGGGAAGGTCGCCAAATTGGAAATAGAGATTCAGATTGTCTGCATCCACGCGAGACAAATGTTGAGCTCAAGGTGATGCTTGCTGTCAGTTCCGTCCAAAGGCACCAACAACTGCTTGCAAGAAACTGGCCGAACATGCCAATTTCTGGACAGGGTTGAAAGGTTCAATTGGGGGGCTGGGCCCCATGTGGGGGTTGAAATGAGATACCTTTGTGCTTACTTACTCACCTTTTGTGATGAGAAAATGGGAAACTGGATTTGATATCACAACAGCATCATGGGAGATCAGGAAAAGAGTTTTTGATGTGAAAGAGGGGAAATTGAGGTTGGAACATGTGCAGCGATCACGCGGACAGTGACAGGTGATAAACCTCTCGGTCCCAGCAGGGACGAGACCCCTACCATGGGCAGAACCGATCTTTTAACGCAGAGATTCATCTGTGTAGCACTCTACATTATCAGGTTTACCTTCCTGCTGAGGGGGTGGATACGTTCACCTGGTCTTTGTGATACATGGACTCTGGTCCCGTTGCGCTACGTACGCACGTTGGTGTCTTTCTCGTAAATTTTTTCACTCCAAGATGGATCTCAAAATCTCTTGTGTCGCCAAATCCCATTGAAATTATTTTTCAATTCCCCACAAAATAAGTGCATTCAAAAGTTTCTGTTTGACTCATCTCTGAGGTGTTCCGCAGGCGAAGCAATCTCGGCTGAAACCACTTTGCCGAGGAACAGATGGATGAGTTTGAGGAAGCAGGTTGATTTATGAAATCTGATAAAGGAACCTGAACGGGACACAGCGCACGGAGCATGAAGAGAAACACACAAACCGCGAGTCAGGGTCCTCGACAGGTGAACCACTCACTGGGAGAATGTGGCCAGCTGCCGCACTTGGCAATTCAGGCAGGTTCGTTGTGTCGTTGTAAACGTGAGTGTGCGTGTGTTCTGTGCGTGCGTAGAGCTTATCTATGAGCAGTGCGTGTGTACGTGGTGACCGTGTTTGCGGGTGTGTAACCTGAATCGTCCAAGTGATCGCGTGTTCAGTGCTTTTGCACACGGTTGCTGGCCCTGTCACTCTGTTTTCTTTCCCAAGTGATCTGAATGAAAATTTTACTTCGATTGCTTCGAACTGGAAAACTTAAACCCATCTCATCGAGCATCAAGATGGAGCTTACGTCCAAATGAAGTCTTTTACCCCATGAAACAACAACAAAGCTTCAGTCCGTTCCGCGTTTGACAGAAATGCCCTATCACTGCTCGATAAGACTTTTGTTTTGTGCTCCATCTGAATCATGTGTCACTTTGGAAGGGAAATGGAGAAGAATCGAGCACTCACGGGAATCTTGCACGCACTCGCACCAACTTTTGATAACATGCGCACTGATGGAGCAGAGCTTCGTGCAGTTTACACAGCCTGATAACTGCTCACCTAGAAAGAGGCTTGCTCCTCTGACCTGTGTGTAGAATATAAGGCAGAGGCTTACGGCTGTGCGTTTGCACAGTGACTTAAACTTCCGAGCTTTCTTAAAGTTTAAACCTGGATGTACACGCGTGCACGCACGGATCATGCACATGTGGCAAGAAAGCGTTGCGTTTGCAGTATTTGGTTTGGTCTTAACTGAGGAACTACTCGTTGTTTTGATTTGGTAAGTACAACACGCTGCTCAGGAGAGCAAACATTTGAGGTCATTCACGTGAACTAATGGATTTTGTGATACCTGACAGAATTTTCTCCTTTGCAAGAGTGCAGTGTGTCAGAGAATCCACAGGTACGAGTGAGACATTTCACGTCAGTTCGAGCTGATGGGGACAGTGGTGCTGCCAAAATCTGTGCTCGTCTGTGTGTTGGGAACAGTGCACATTCCATATTCAGATATTGCTGTACTTGTTCGCACTCCATTGCCAAGTTTTCACCAAGCAATCGCACAGTTCCTTTGAAGAGTTGAAGTCTTGGATCTCTGGTTGTGTGCAGACGTGCTGGCAGACCAAATTTGGCGAATTGGACTGGCCACAGGTCGCCACGGAATTGTTCTTGGGGACGTGCTTTTGTCAGGTATTTTGCTCCTCGTCTACACTCAGTCCTGTCTGTTTCAAATTTGCCTTTTGAAATCACACCCTGGTCAAACCCAAATGTGAAATGAACTGAAAATTCTGGACAGTTTCAACGATTGATGAGAAAAGGAAACATTTTGCCGTCACGTCGACTTGATACAGGTGGGAGCAGCGCACGTGTGCATTCATTGTTTTCGCTTGTCTCATCAGCGTGGTCGTTTGCCTTCACCAACCCTGTTGCAAGGTGTCCAAAAGTTGGCTGAAAATGTTCTGTCAATCAGGCTTTCGTGCCGCGTTCTACTGGGTGGAAACACAGTCGCTCCATGTGGTGATGTTTCAAGACGACAAAACGTCCAATCCCGTTGTGAAGAAAAAAAAATCCAGTTCCGAAGGTCACCACTTTCAACACGAGAAACGATGGAGAACGCCGGACGTGGACTACAAGATGCAGTACTGCGCTGAAGAGCGCGGGATCAGAATTCTAAGAGCGTCCGCGTTTGGCGCCACGGAATCTCGACTCAGCGATACCGAGACGTGATCACTCAGCGCCGGCCAGACGCGCGCACATGCGCGCTGCGCTGACTCACCTGGACGAGTACTCGCTCGGCGTGCAGAGTTGTGAGCTCCGTTCATTCACAACTGCAGGAGCACTGAGCGGCTTGCATTTGCGCTCCCAAACAGAAGATCCATGCTTTGAAAGGACGCTCGTACGTGGAGATCAGTGACTGGAGTCAAATCGAGCCAAACGCGATTTTGAACTTTTGTTGCCCAGCAATGTTTGCAATCAAATGGTGTTCAGCTGGCATTTCTTCAGATTTGGTCTTCATCAGTTTTTGTCATTTTGCGACGTGGTGTGTCGCCCAGCACAAAAGCTTTCGTACATGTGCAATGCACAGTTGCTTTTCCTGCACACGTTGGGACAATTTCTACTTTCCACAGTGCAATCTCAGACATTCTATGTGGTTTGACAACCAATTGGGGGAGAAGTTGGTGTTCTCAGTGAGGGTTCAATCAGCGCGGGGTATGTTTGCTGCCGTCCAATCAACTTTAGCTGTCAGTACTCATCATCAGTACTCGGTTTTTTATTGCGATTGATCAGGAAGGAGTGTGTATTCAGTTTTTGGTTTCCTTCCACTTCTCCGATAACCTCCTCATGGTTGGTGACCTTCCTCTGTGATATTTTTGCTTCGCTGTCTGTGTTGCGGTGATTCGGGCTCGTAACTTTCTTTTGGTGCAACTGCTATGTTTGTGTTTTCTTCATTTTCGATTTACGAGTATTTTGTGACTGGATTGTTTTCTCCAACACAATTGTAGTGGAAGTGTCGCCAGTGAAGGCACCATGTTTAGGCGAAAATGTAATGTACAAAGGCAAACCTCGAGTGCGTGAAATACTGCAACTTTGTCTCTCGAGGAGGTCCCACAGCAAGATGTCTCTTATTGTATGATTTGGCATTCAAACCCGTGTGCACAGAGGTCCGCATTATTGCCTGTGTGCGGCAGCGTCTCATGGAAGTTCAAGTTGATGAAATATTGGCCACTTTTGTCAAGTGCCGCTTGAAGTTCACGCAGCTGAAGAACTTTTTCCAGAAAGTGAGGCCCAAGTACGTGGTGCATTGTGTTCAAAGAGTTTTCAGAATAATCTGGGGCTCAGTGCTGAGCAAGGAAGGCAAATGGTGGAACCAGCAGAACAAATACATAACCCGACGTGCCATTTTGTACCTACGTTTGTCTAAATATACAAATTTAGAATGTTCAAACATTGGGAAAGGCATTGTGAATGTCTCTTTGAAGGGAGGGGAATATTTAGACTTGGCGCGGAGAGTCAAGTGAGGTGCTCGAGGTGAGAAGTGAGTGGACCTCCGACTGGTGACATGTGCTCAAGATACCGCACGTCTGTTTGCTGTCACCACAGATGGGTCAGAAGTGGGCGAAGGCTCCAGAACGCGAAGTATTGGCACGATGTTCTCAGGAAAATCTGGTAAAATAAGGTCCAATCGAAGTTGGTTGGGTTGCAGGAACATTTGTCACACATGCAGTGGATGTTTTGTTCCTCCAAAAACACATTGTTCTGCATTTGGAGTGTCGTCTGAATCAGAGTCTGTCTGCAGGTTAGTCGGATCGCAGTTCGAGTTGAGACTTTCAGATTTCAAACATCAGGGGCGAGGCAAGAAAGTCCAGGTTTCTTGGAGCCAGTGTCGCAAACTGAGCAGCATATTCTGTTGTTGCATGTGATGCACCTGTCCAACGTGAGTTGTCAACTATCCTGGACACGCGTGTTGGTGATTCTGAAGGTCAGTTCCCTGTTCTGTTGGAAAGACAGATAAATTGGGTGACCCAGCAGAGACCAAGAAAATTGGTTCATATTTGCGACGTTTGCAGATGTTCACACTGAGAATTGTGCCGTGCTGACGACGTCCCCGAGACTGTTGACGGCGGCGACGCGTGATCCCGCAGTGCGGCGAAGAGCGCAATTGGACACAGCTGCCAATTTCTCTTCCATTCACTTTTTACTTTTCAATTTGATTTCAGTCAATATCAATTTGACCGACATTTTTTTCATGCACAAAATCAAACACGAAGCAGAATTGAAATGTCAGTCGATATCCGAAGCAGTTGGTTCGTTGTGCAAAATTTATGTCGACTCCGTGTGATGTTCAAAAACAGTTCGCATGTCAGGTTCATTCACGGAGAGAAATGAGTTCTTAGTAATTTGACTCAAGGTTGTCACTGGTGAAGGGAAACAGTTGTTTTTCAAAATAATGGACGATATGATCATCCGCAGGACATTTATCTCTGGGCCGAAAATTGAATGAAAATGTCAACCTGCAGTTTGTTGGGTCGATTTCATCAGCAGCTTCTCGCGACTGCAGTGAGTGCGCCGCTGTTTGTGTGAATAGTTGATGAGTATTTACAACACTCCAGAGTATTGCTTTCTATTATCTCATCAGCAGCATTTTTATTCTCCATCAGTGCAGGCAATCGACCTTTTGAGTACTTTACCTTGCACAGCAGTAGCACTTGTATTGTGGCCTTTTCCCAGGTGCAGAAGCAACAATTCTTTGCAGAAGCTATCTTTGAGACCAAGTTATGCAATGGGCGAAGGACCACGAGAACCCAAGGAAGCTGTGTCATAAAGGGGAAATGCGCCTTGAAGCTGAACATGCGACTATTTGTCGGTGTTCCCGTCGCTTTTGGCGTCGCCCCAACACATTGGCCCAGTTAATAACACTTTACATCGCCGCTTTCGCGGAATCCCCAGTTTTTATGTGCAACTAATAACGACGCATGCCACCACTTCGATTTTGTACGGGCTGCAATTGCTCTTTTAATGCATTGGTCGATTTCACTCATTATGGTTATTTCTATGCGTGTATCACCTCCATTTTTGTGCACATGTTTCGTATATGGATTTGACAACAAAGAGGCCAGATGAATTCGTCGAGGCTCGTTGTCAGTTGTTGACTTCTGAGTGGATATTGGTTCATATTCGGTGCCCCTTGAATGATTGGTCGACAGGTAAAGCGAACGACTCCGCTTGAACTACGTGTGCGAAGTAACCTGTGTGTGTGGTCCTTTGTCACCACGGTTCCTCTGCACGCGTGACACTTTCTTTTCTCAGTCTTTGTTTTATTTTTCAAGCCTCGGGCGACCGTTTCATCGTGGAAGGCAAATTATGTTTCGAGCTCGTGCTTTGCACCTGACACCCAGGGCTTCTGATTTATTGAAATGTCCTACAACTAAATTAACACACTGCCTTTTTACCAATTCACTGACGAGAATAATAACACGGAACATTAATAATTCAGCATTTTTGGTTTTGTTGGGTGTTAAGACAATGATAAATAGCAGTTTGACATGAGAGAGACCAATTTTCTGCAAAGCAGCGTTGAGATAACAAAATGAATACTCAGTCCAAATTCATTTTGGAATTTCACTTTGCAGGTGCCAAGATATCTGTGATGAGATCTTCCTTTCGTTTGCAGACATTTTTGTGCAGAATGCAAGGAAAGGTAAAGCAACCTGGCTACAGTTCCGCACTTCCCGTTTCAGTTGCATGGGGAAGGCGTTTGAAGAGTGATCTGGATCTATGATCGGAGCGGCGCCATGGCGGACGGGAGGGCGCGCTCGCGTCTGCCGCTGCTCGGGCGCTGGCGCGGCGGCGGCGCCGGTGACAAGGTCGCGGACACGACCGTCAACAAACTCGTCGAAGAAGGTGTGTGGGGCCCAGAAAACCATCCGAGAGGTGTTCCATTCTTTTGTGTGCAGAATTTGTTTTGTGCGATCAGTCCAGCTGCATTGACGCAAACGTGTGAGTCTGTCCTTTGAGAAAGAACGTCTTTTCCCCAGTAAACTTTGTTGATAAGGACACGAAAGTAATCTTTTTGCCCTTGTAGAAAAGAAGCTGAAAGGGAGGCGGTCACCCTTTCTATCTCCAAGATTCGGTCGCAAAAAGTCGACAGGCGCCGTCAAATCGCCGCCACCATCGCTGGCGGAGCTGAACGCTTGTCTGCGTCTTCCCGGCTCCACGGTCGCAGGGGATGCGGAGACAGTCAGTGCACGGTCACACTCGAACTCGGAAGACTTGGTTCTGAAATCCACACCGACGTCCCCAGTACCCAACGGGTCTCAACGAAGACCAGTTGCACCCAGGCCTTCGTCAGCCCACAGCCTGCCTGTCCCGCATCAAACAATCCCAGGAGTTTCTCTTCCTCCGCCGCCGAGCACACCGGGTCCTGCGCCGCGCGTTCGCAGAATCCTGCCACCGACGCCTGTGCCGCGACCCGCCACTTCCCCGCCAGAAGCGGCGGCGGAGGAGACGCCGTGGGAGAGACGCGTCCCGGCGCCGAGGCGGGAACCCGGGGTCGCACGCAGACTCCCAGTGACGCCGACGCCCAGCAAGAAACTCGGCAAAGAAAGGTAAGATTGTGTTGTCATACTCGAGTTTGATGGTCAATGCGACGTCGGTGTGAGTATTGGTGCAGATAGAAACATCTTTCTGCAGTGACGTAAGCCTCCAAACGAAACGAGTGTTCAACAAAGTCACGGCGTCGGCAGGGGGAATGTGTTGCCCAATCCACTAGTGGACGGGAAAAAAAGTCTCATCTTGACCTGCACTTGCGCTTTCTTCCAAACAACTGAAATACTTCTTTTCTTTCAGTGATGCAAAGAAAAATGTCACTGGCGCAAAATGGACCCCAAGGTCACAAAGGTCTTCTCCACAAGTGGTCGAAGCTCCCCGAGTCAAGCTGAGCAACGCGAGTTCAAGTGGCAGGAACGGCAGCGGATCAGCCGGACTTCCTCCCAACGGAGCGCTACCTCAGCGGGACACGCGCGATGGAATCCCAGACGTGCACAAACGAGCTGCTGATCAGCAGGGTCCCAGATCGGCTCCAGGTGCGGCTCTTGTGGCGAGGAAGGAAAACACGGTCAAGTCACCTGTGGGGAACATTTCCAGGAAGCGGGATCCAGGCACCAGAGGCGCCATTTCGCTGGATGACAATGTGGCTTCGAACAGTGCAAGAGAAACAGGTTATTTTCGAGGCGCCTGTCCGGGTGACGGTACTGCAGGAGCAGATGGTAACAATCACGCAAATCATGGATGTGGGTCAGAAAAGCACGGTGGTACTGAGTGCAGAGCAGATGATAAAATGCGGGAGTTTCCTTCTGGATCAAATGTTGCAGGTGCAGAGATAGGAAGTCACCCTCCTGGAGCCTTCACACGTGATGGTTCTATTAGTCGTGATGGTTTTATCTGCAGAACACGTGGGGCATGTGGATGTTGTACAGAAAATGGTGATAATAAGGCAACATGTGATGGAGCGATGGGTGAAAATGAGAGAACATTGATAGAACGCGCTGTCAGATTATCGCATGGATCTGATGCGTCACGCACCCAGGCTTATCGCACCGGTGCTGATAGCGCGCGCGGCAATGCAAATTACGAGAGAACTCGGTCACGGACAGAAAGTCCTGCAGTGGGGCGGAAGTTCTCCAGCAGGCCCTCGTCCGCAGAAGTGGCTCGCCTGGCCAGGTCGAGGTCACTGAGTGCAGAAGGCAGCAGCTGCCCGTCCCCGTCTCAGTCGCTGTCGTCGCTGCGCGGCGCGTCCTCCCCGACGGCACCTGCTCCGACCCCGTCTCCCTCTCCATCCCTCACCTTCGTGGGAAGCGCGTCCTTCTCGCACAGCAGCGCGTCAACGAGCGTTCCTCCATCTCCTGCCCTCAAACGGAGATTTCAGTCTGTGAAGGAAAGGGCCCAGGCGTTCCTGCAACGCGCGGGCAGACAAAGGACGTCGTCCCCAGCAACCTCGCTGGACGCGGCGGGGGTGGGGCCGGGCGGGCGGCTCGCTGCTCCTCCCCGGGGAGCAGAACGCGCATTGTCCGCCTCCCCCGCTGCACGTGCAGATGACGAGGCTCAGCGCATCTGCAACAAAGTTGTAGCGCAGCCGAACCAATCAATAGGCGGGCCAGTGTCACGTGAATCAATAGCGAGCAGCACAGCTCCTCCTGCTGGAGCAGCGGCTTCTGCGGCGGGGAATGTGGAGCAGTGCAACTGTGCAGCGCACCTCAGTGGCAGCCAGCATTTCACGACTACAACATTGGCATACAATCACACCGCAAGCAATCACGATCATCATCTTCATCATAATCATAATGCTGGCCGCGTGACGCTTGATCCATGCAATAGCAATTCGCAGCCTTTGATCAACCCGGATACTTCCACTGGTGCTATTTTGGTGAAAAGCAATAGCGGATTGTACAGCGTGGTGGATATCACTGACAAGTGCAGGTCCGTGTCAGAGCAGGAGTTGTACAGGAGAAAAAGCAGGGAGAATTCACTCAGCAATATTGACAAGTTGTCCGATTCAGTTTGTTACAGCAACAAGCTGCATGTGCATTCCAAGGAGAAACTACAAGCCAATGCGCATGCAGTTGCGACAAGGATTTGTGACGAATGTCAAAGCGACCACGGATTGAGTCATGTGGAACGCTACGAGAATGCCGAGGTACTCAGACGTGACGGACCAGGGTGTTCCGAGAGTCACCCATGCGTGACAGGAGCTCCGAAACCCAAGGGCGACGCGGCAAAGCGAGCAAACAGCATGGCGTCTCCGATGGAGGTCATCTACGATGAGCCGTGCGACGGGGACGACGCCGTCGACGGCGTGGCGGCGTCGTGCGAGTGCTGCCAGGAAAGCTGCGCGTTGGAGGAGCACACCTGTGAATATGCGAACTGTGGGGGTGGAGCCCGCCTCAACAAACCACAAGGTGGCAAAGTCCCTCATCCGACTGGTGCAAGTCTCGGGAACCCGGGCTGGGGGAGACGGATGGGCGGAGCGGGCTCGACCGGCAGAAGGCGCCTCGGGTCTGGAGACAGCGAAAACAGCAGCGACCGCGGGCTGCGCTCGAGTAGCGGCTCAGAGCGCCACAGCGCCGGGGACGCGCCGCTGTCCGACGTAGATTTGACGTCTGCTGGACGCCAAAGCAGAAAAGCGGTGCACCCGCATCCCTACCACGGGCGGGACTTTACTCGGCAGGCCTCGGCTCCGGCCGGACGCCCGTCCTTCAGCAGCCCATCGTGCGGAATCCGAATGGCCGAGATGCGCGCAGCCAGCAAACGCCTCGTGCCGCATCACTACTACTACACTCTGGATCCGGACTACATCCTGAACCTGAGCGACGGAGGAAGCGACGGGTCCAGCAATAAAACGAGTCCGGTGTACTGCGAGATCACAGGGTACGAACGCACCTTATCACTACCCGCTGGTGCCGCGTCACACGAGTCGCTGGGCGGGGCATCGGGGCAGAGTTCAGTTCCCAGTGACAGGCCACCGCTGCCACCTCGGGACTACAGACTCTCGGACGAGTACAAACACGGTCAGCCTGGTTCGTTCAAGAGCAGCTCCCCAGGGGTCACCCAGCAGCGGAGCAGCTCTACGGGCAGCACTCCGTCTCAAGGAACGAGCAGACCTCAACAGGGACCCAGCTCTCCAGGCGTCTCCAAAATTCCAGGCCCAAGTTCTCACAAGAGACACAGTTCACCGGGGAGCTCACAGAAGCAGCAGAGTCCCGGTCAGAAGCAGAGACATCACTCCACAGGGAGCACGGAGCAGAAGTCTCCGGTCAGGAATCCGTCTCCGAACAGACACAGTTCTCCGAGTCCAGTTCGGCCTCACCCGAACCTGGGGCTGGTTGGCGTTCGCCTCACGCCGCACGACTCGGGGTCGGTGCAGCACCAGGTGGCGCGCTACACGGCGCTCGTGGAGGGCGCCGCCGCCGACGCCAGGAAGCCGCTGTCGTGTGAAGTTCCTGGAATCCACGGCGCTGCCGCGGCAGCCGTGTCCAACATCCTCAATCACAGCCCGCACCCACACTCCCCAGGCAGTTCACACCGGTCCATGGAGACGTCCCCCAGTCGCTCCAGACACAGCTCAGGGCCTTCCAGCATTTCGTCGAGCACGGCTGACTCAGGGATGAGGGCTGAGGGTGGAAGCGTGTGTTCGCGCAGCCAGACCGACCCGACATCACCTCGGCGTCACGTCATTTCCACGATGCCCCAATCCGAATCCAACCCGGAGAGAATCCACTACACGTCTCCTCCCTCCACCCTCAAATGCGACGCGGCGTCACAGACGGACAAGAGCACTCTGCAGCGGCAGGCGCGGCGCCAGCGAAGCTCGAGCGGACGCAGCGTCGGCGGCGCCGCCTCGCTTCGCTCTCCGTCTTCGTCCATGTCCAGCAGCTCAGTGCGACGCACGCTGGAGAACGCCCAGCGTTTGCTGTCACCTTCGCCCAACCGAGGACGGGAACGCGACATCGAGCGCACGCCGCTGGTGTGCCGCCTCCCGAAACGTCACAACCACGTGAACGGACAGAGCTGCTGCGGCGGCGGGTCGCCCATGCGCGGAGTCGTTCCGCCGGGCTCCCCGATCCGCGCCGCGCAGGTCACTTCCACCGGAAGTCCGCTCGGGTCGCCCACCCGCCGCTCGAACTACCCGAGCGTGCAGATACCGTCGTCCCCTGTTCGCGCCGCCATGAACCACTCCACTGGAAAGTCAGGAATTCCGACGGCCACGGGTGCGCTGTCCCCTCACCGGATGCCATCCACCGGGATCCCGGGTCCGATGCAGGGAGCAGGATCTCGCTCCCTCGGAGAACCCAGCAAGGATTCCCAAGGGAGGCGCAGTCCTCCAGGCAGAGGCCCCAGCAGACACGGCATGAAGGCCTCTGAGCGTCATCTGTACAGGTGAGCCTCGTCTTTTCCGACTTTGCGTAAAGGAGGTTCAATTTTAGGTTCAGCCATTTCTCTCCATTGTCCGTTCTTCCGTACCATTCACTGATATGGGTGCGTGTTTTGCAGGAAAACGAGTCTGCCCAAGAAGCTGCTCAAACCCACGGTGGGCGGCGGGGCGGGCGCGGCGGGCGTCGCCGTCGCCGTCAACAGCGACGAATTTTCAGGTGAGCGAAACATCAAACCTCGTTTCGAGTTGTGCAAAAGCCGTTCAACAGAATGAAGGAAAGACTTCGCGAAAAACTTTGATGGATGCAATGTGTCGGTGCAAAACATTCAGCAATTGATACTTTTGAAGACAAGCAGGTGGTGAGAGTTAGAAAAGTGATGTTATTGGCCAGATGATGTAATTTATCAGACAGTGTGCAAGGCTGTACAAGCTGTCGAAGGTAAATTGATGTTTTTGTGTGCTTTGGAGTCCCGCGAAGGCAGTAATGTCTTCTTTCACTGCTGCATGCACAGCCAGCGACGTCTTTGTGGTGCAATGAGCAGTTTAATTTCAGCGCTGCGTGTACTGCAGCAGTAATTCAGGGAAATGTACAGACTTCAATTGCTATCTTGAAAATCTACGCCTTTGTCGAACTCGAAGCTGAAATTAGTTTGAGCCTTTTGCGTTTCGCCTTCCTTCAGCCATTGCCAGCCAGCCCATTCTATTTATTCCCGGCTGTAGTAGCGATGATTACTTGTAGGACTGATATGAAGCTAGGGCCATAACCTTGTGTAGCGCTTGGCGCCCGGGGACCGCTCATTCTATCTGTATCTATTGGCCACTAATGGCTATTTACCCAATTTGCGCTGACAGTAAGTGCTGCACTAAAGGTACATGCTGCCGCGGCCCAGGCACTTCAGTTCTTCGATGCAGGCTCCATTCCTGGAAGCGGGTGTCCCTTTTTAGGACCAAAGTGAAATTGAGCACCACACATTTCACTAGATCTTTGCGCTTGCAGCAAGTGGCGCAACCAGCTTAGATTGTGAGGCATTTGTAGGATTCCTGCAGAACAGCTGCAAGATAAGGCGACTGAAACATTACAGAGAGTGTTTTATCAATCGAAGATCAAACAGAATTTTTTGCGACCTATCCAGCATCCCAATGGATTTGCAGATTGGTCCGAAATGCGGTCAAACATGCATTGGTCTTCCCATTCTCACCGAAGTCTCTGTGTTCGCGCCTCAAGGCCCCACCACATCAAATACAATTTGTATGCGTTTTTGAAGAAGCATCCCAAATTGCGCGTGCTTCAGACAGCGCGACGAAACTGATGCATGAAAGACCCTGCTCCAGAACGGGTCAAATTTTGAAGAGCGAAAAGTGACGATGAATGATGAATAATTGAAAAGTGTGTCTGTGTACACTGAGTGCACTCGAGCTGGACTCTTATTGACTCGCACAGGCTCCTGACACATGGCGCGTTATTGCTGCTTCAGTGCACGCTCTCCGGAACAAGTCATAAAAGGTTTCCCGTTTTTGCTTTCTTTGTTTTCATTGCCAGAACTGGTCTGTTGCGTTTCGCGCTTGGTTGAGCTCACTAAGTGTTGCTCAGGTGCCGTTCAGCGTAAGGTCACTATTTCTGATCACCGTTCTGAATTTTGTCATTTGCAGGTGATGAACAAGCGTCCGCCAAAAAGAAGCAGCGCAGACCTGTGGGTCTCAAAGGCGGCAGCGGAGGGCCGGGGTCCGGGGCCGGCGACAGCAGCCCCGCGGCGGGGCTCACTCCTCCGTCCCGCAGCCCCCGCTCCCTCAGCGGCCGCGACACCCCCGACTTCACCATCAACGAAGAAGACATCGAGGTGAGTACATTGCAGCTGCATATGCCCCGTGTCACTCCTGAAGCATGCATTAGAGAGATGACAACAATCTTGGTGACTCTTTTTGTATTGATTCGGCCTCCGGTGATGACATCAACCTCAGAGACCTGCGTGCAGATCAAAAACATTCACATCTTGCATCTTGGTGTCGCCCCTAAATTTGCTTTGTTTCTTGTCGTTCCCTTGAGAGACCAAGGACCTAAATCAATCCAAACAGTGGAGAGAGACAGAATCAAGTTTAATCATGGCACGCAGCGTGTCATTTGTGTGATGGCGTTTTGGGGAGTGAGTGACATTTAAATGTTAGAGAAGTGGCATGTGGGGCGGCATCTGGCAGGACGAGGTACACAGTGAGAACTGCGGCGTCCTCGCGTCGCGTTGGACGCCGTTTTAACGCCGATGCCTTTTGCCGTCCTTCTCTTTATGAAGAACCACGAACTTGATGTTTTCATGGAGGAAGCTGCTTGTCACTCAGACGCTTCAAACAGGAATTTTTATGGGAAATCTTATCTTTCTAATAACCTCAGTTTTCCAACTCCCGTTTCCGATGGGAGGCTTAATTTTGCGCGCACAGGTCGCATTGTTCCGCGAAGTTCGGCTGGGGCATTGTGTGTAACTGGAGATTAGGGAAACGTCCAATTGAAGCATCATTCATCTTTATTTGCGTGTCATGCAGCAGCGGGCGGAGAAGGGATGAAGCAGAAAAAGTTTAATTTATCACTGCTGTAACAGGGAAACAGCGGTGAGATCTAATTTCCTTCCAAATTTGGCGATGCTTGAGGAAATTTAAATTGATTCCAAGCCGAGAACATACGTGATTTTCTTCTGCGAAGATTCCTGAATCCCGAGGGAAGCGGAACTGTTTTTCTGTAATGGATTCTTGCGCCCTTTCGTCAGCTACATCTCGTTTTCGGCGCCCACTCAATCTCTGCAGATTCGAAGTGATATCACGAAGATCATTTGGTGCATCGTAATGGTCTGATGAAGGGATTGAACTCTCATGCTCTTCATCAGCAATCATTGGATGTGCAAATCACAGACCCAGGTCTTTCACAGATTGGCTCTTTCTGTGTGAGGCATCAATGTGTGCAGGAAATTTTCATGTGCAAAAACATACACACCCAGCGCAGAACACCCATGTCGTGCAGATGCAGATGTTTTCCCCGCACGTCGACTCCCCATTGTTCATCACGCCGCACGCATGCACGCAGCACTCTTTTTTCTGAGAGAGGCCCTGCCATGTGTGCGCGAGGGAAAGCTTGTCCCAATCATAATAATGCCATAAATCCCAAACCTACGCAAATAATGGGAACAAAATTACAGGCTGTGCAAGTCGGCCATGCATTAATACATGGCATGTGTTTGATGGTGCAACAAACAGGCTTTAAAGGAGTAATCATAACGTTCCAGAAGCCCATAAACTCGGATCTATGCATTATGGCCTTGAAATAGAAGCTTGTCTGTGTCGCGTAAAAGGCTTTGCATGCACGCCGCAATTTACTGTTTTCCTGGAGATAAGCCTCGCCAGAAGTTGGAGGAGGTTTATGCGCCTACCTGCAGCAACGTGCAATTTGGAGATGATGGAGAATGCCGATAACCCGACTCAAATGTTTCTCTTTCAACAGCCACTTGAACTGATTCATGCACGTGGTGTAACGGAGATCCTTCCGAGCTTCAGGCGTTTGCAGCCTTGCCCAACAAATCTTTGCTTTTCACTGTTCACGTTTTCCTGCACACCCGTCCGTATGAAATCTTGTGTGATCCGAAGCATTCGGAGTTTCAAGTGAGATGTCTTTCTGGTGTTTTGCAGGTTCTGTCTTTGAGTCTGAGCTCCAGCTCGAGTTCTCTGGCCTCAAGCTGCTCGGGCCCTGGATCCTCGGACATGTTGACGGACACGGAGCGCGAGGCGGCGGCGGCGGGAGCAGGGCGGCCCGCGGGCGAGCAGTGCGACTCCCCGGCGGAGTGGGCGGCGGGCTCGACGGGCGTCAGCGGCACGTCCATGTCCGTGTCCACGCTGCTCGACTCCAGCGCCATGGACGCTTCCCTGGACCTCGTGGACCTGTCGCCGATGTCAGGTAAGACTCGAGACGCCTGAATCTGCTTCAAATCTTGACAAGACAGGAGTGCTCAAACTTTGCAAACGTTAGGTGACGAAGAAGCTGCCCAAACCCCGTCGCTCAAGGACATTCGAATCCGTGAGGCCCGTCCTGGCCTTATCAATTCCATGCAAAACTGGAATCTGTCTTGGGGGTCGCAGTTTCCTGACCGCGTGAGCCAAACTGCAGATTTTACGACACCATGATTGCTGAAATCTTTCTAAAGCTGGTATTTGTGACATAAAATATGGCTTCCTGTTTGTTTGGAAATGTTGCAATTTCATTGAAACGTCGATACGTTACGAGAGGCCTCTTGCATTCAGAGAAGCTGGATAAATCATCGACTGAATGGCCGTGTGTTTGAAATGATAATAATCGCTTGGCACATAAAGATCGGTGCTGGTTTCATCCTGCGGATCCAAGAAAAATCGGTCACACGTGTTCCATATTTGGGCGGGGCTCTTCACAAAAACGTCCTTCATTCTACAATCGTTCCTGGATGAAAAAGTCTCACTTCCGCGACATTCTTTTTCAATTGGAGAGAGTTGGCTTCCCGCCGGACATTGGTCTTCTTTGGTATGGAAAAACAAGTGACAGGGTTTCAATCTTTTCTGCCGATGTGGCGAACTCACCTGAACGCAGGTGAACTTGGACAGCTCGATCCCAATTCGGCTTTGGAGCGGACCGAGGTAGTTTGATGTGATATCAATGGTGAGAGATTGATTCCTCGTGTGGCTACTGTTGCCTCGCGTGCCAAGTGTCTTTGCATCGATCTAAGGTTTGAACGTGCGGAACGTTCACATTCAGGTGTGAGAGGTCGGTGGAGCCCTGCCAAAAGACGACAGCGAAAATCTGTGCTCCGAATCACAACACATTCACCCTGAGATTTTCCAGGCTGGGTTTCTGTTTCAAAGTGAGAGACCTTCGGCAGAACTTTTCTGGCTCCAGGGTTTTTGGTTGCACTCAGAATATGTATAGTAGAGTGCTGGAGGAAGTGAAGCAACAAAATTGGTCTTTGTTTCAGATGGCAAGGACATCTGCTCGGTTGAGATGGAGGACGTGGAGCTGGGTTCAGCAGATCCAGGCACCGCCGAGACCGGCATTCCAATCACATGCAAAGTCGAGGTGGTCAACAACCTGGATTCCGAGGTGTCGAAATCTGCGGAGCAACACAAAGACATATCTGTATTCACAGAGTCAGCAAAACCGAAGAAAGAAAAGACGCTTGAATCAGTTCTGGATGAAGACGTGGTTGATGGAGTGGTGCCTGGGAAGGTCGGGTCCGGTGCTGGGGAGGCGCGCGACGCCTTGAGTGAGACGCGCGCTGGATACGCAGACGCGCTGAGCGAACTGGACATCGCGCTGCGCATGTCACACTGCGCAGTCCCCAACTCAGACTCAGGCTTCGTGGACCAGAGTTCAGTCACAAGCGCCAGCAACCCTGACATCAAGGCCTGCAGCCTGACGTCGCCTCCCGAGGGCCCGGTTCACCCTGCACCGGGCTACAGCGTCACTGGGATGGGAATCAAAAGCATGATGTCTGCGGTCGTGGGGCACATTGCGGAGGCAAGCAGCAAGATGCTGGAGCTGACCGAACTGAAGACACAACGAAGCACGACCGACAACAAGGCATCTCCAGACAACGCGTATCCCAGCAACACAGTTTCACCCAACGACAGCAGTCCCGGCAGTTCAGGGCAACAGAGGTCTCCTTCTCAGCAGGGCTGGTTTGCACCTCCGTCACCTTCAATTGCCCCCGCTCATCCCAGGGAGTCGTCTTCTATTGGCGTCACGGCCGGTGTCCGCGACAAGGGCTTGTGTCAGGTGACCACAGCAACCAAAACACAACCCTGTGTCAGTGTCAAGGGGGCAAAGAGCAAACACGCCAGAGATGACGATACAGAAAAACCTATTCCTCCTCCCAGAACTTCAAGTAAGCAGCAGTCTCACTCACCATGTGCTCCCAAAGACCCTGCTACAAGACCAGAAGCTTTGAGCTGCAGGCACAAGCAATCCAAGGATCTTCAACAACCCGTCTCTACCTCAGAACCTCAGAATCAAAATCCACCAGGAAGTGACAATGACACAAAAAAGTGTGAAACTCCATCCCATCAAAATCATAACAATTCTTCCAACACTCGCCAAGAAGATTCTGATCAAAGTTCCATCAAGTCCAAGCAATACTCAAACAGCAATGCCATTCAACCTCCCACAAACAGAGCTCAACCTTTTGTCAGCGTATCAGGACCAACAACTCAGGAATTCACTTTGGTCTGTGAAGAACAGAACCAAACGAAAGAACTTGAAGTGAAAAGCCCGCCACAGAATCAGACACCTCAGCAAACGAGCCCAACAGACAACACACGGGGAAGCACAGTCTCTCCCAAACCCCTCAGTGCGATTCCGGGTCGGGTCTCCAGACTCCATCATCAAATGGAGCAGAGGAAGTATGGGTCCTTCTCGTCTGGGTCCTCCAGCTCTGGATCGAGTTCCTCGTCGCACGAAGACGGACCTTCTCCGGTTCCTCATGGTCACGGGACGCCGGCGACGGAGCCGTCATCCAACCACGCTGTGGTCCACAGAGAGCCATCGCCTCCAGAAATCCCCAAACGTACTTTTCTCAAGGATTCAGGGTTGCCCACCAACGGTGCCAAAGCTTCACGAAGTGAAATGACGCAGTCACATCCTCCGGCTGTGTCTCGGGTGGCCAGACCCTCCAGCGCTTCGAACTCCAATGCGCATGCGTCCAGCGCAAAGAGAAACCTCCACGTGACCAAGTCCGCCCCAGGCTCCCCCACCCGAGCGGTCGTCGCCTCCTCTACTCGAGGCATCCCAACCGCCAAGGCCGCGTCCCACGTCCGGTGTGCCCTCTCATCCAGTGGCTCCAAACCTTCAGCGGAACCCTCGCTCCAACAACAGCAGCAGCAGACTTCGGCGAGGACGTCGTCCCTCAGGTCCAATTCCAGCGCTTCCGGGTCCAACCTCAACCTCAACAGTGGCTCCGGAAAACTGAAGAAGCCGAAACCCTCCACTGCAACGGGCGACTGCACTTCGGGTGAGATCAAAATTGTCAACTTGTAACATTGAGGATCAGTCACCACTTGCCTTGGCTGACTTTGAGGTTGTGCGAATTTGAAAGCAGTGATTCGAAGAAGCCTCAAGGGTTTGGTGTTTTTCTCCAGCCTGTGTGACCGTGCGTCATGTACTTCGTTTACTTCTCTGCTTATTTATTGAGTTGAAAACGTCGGTGCTGACAGCGAAGCCGTACAAAACCACGTTTATCCTCAAAATTGACATGTGCGCATTTTTGCAGAGCGAGCGAGTACAGATGTGGTAGATGAATGGATATGAACGCATCTTGCGCATTCCTGCACAAGTTGCACAAACAAACCACTGATGCGGCTGGGAAAACCATTATTGCCACGCTGCGTTCTGTTATTGTACAACACGAACACCTTTGTGTATCCACAGGTACCTGCAAGATGGGTTCTCCTGCAGGCAGCAGGGGGAGCGGCACTGCTGCTGGGGGCAGAAGGCCTTCCCTGCAGGAGCGCCATGGCAACCAGCCGGCCCCGCAGGAGGTCCTTGGAAACAAGGCTGATAACAAAAGGTCAGTATGCGGGGACCGTGTAATAGCGTGGAACAAACTCGTCGATTTCCCCGTTCAGTGACATTAGATCCGCACACAGTTCTACGTTCACGAGTTTCACGAAGAGGCGAATTCCTCCATCTTGACACTTCGTGTTTGCGCCCGGTAACGATTTGACCGGAACACTGCGTAGTTTCTCTGAAGACACCATGTTTTCTTTGACTTACTTGTTGCCATTGTTTGTAATGAGTGAAACCTTTGCCTTTCAGAACTGAGGGAAAGGACCGTCCAGCAAGTTGTCCTAGTCAGCGCAGTGGTGCTGAAGTGTCGCTCCGCCCCGCCCAGCTGCCGCGCTCCACCGGGCTGCGTCCTCCGAGCAAGATCACGTCCAACAAGTACGATCACCGCAACCACGCCAAGCACTGTCAAACGTCGGCGTCGGGGGAAGCGGCGTCCCCGGCGGCGGGCGGAGGGGGCCCAGCCGCCCGCAGGGGGAGGATCACCCGCGCAGCAGCAGCAGCGAGCCACGGAGTGGACAGCGGCTCCAGCGAGGACGAACTGCCCGCTGACAGAATCAGGCACAAGCCCAGGCGCAGAAAACCGCCCAAACCGCGAGCCAAGCAGGCGTCCCTACCTGTCAGTACCAACGTCACGCAGAGGCTCGTGGAGAGGTCACCTGGTCCCAAACCAGGTCAGAAAGATCAGACTGGTGAAACCAAGGAATCTGCCAATCCACCACGGCGCTTGACCTTTGGCCGGAAAGGAAACAAAGCCCCCCACCAGGATCAACCCCTGGTGGAAGTTATCACCATGGAAACGAAAAACAACTTGGCGTCCAGCGCAGAGGTCAAGTGCACGAAGGTCAACAAGGATATGCAGGTGCTCCCGGGCGCAACTGTCCAAACTGAAGATGATGGCGCAAAGAAAACAAAGAATGACAATTCCGAGTCAAAAGCGAGTCCAGGGACCCACCTTGGGCGTCCAGTCAAACCGGGAAGTTTCATTCCTCTCGTTGGGAGAAGGCCGCCAAAGGGACTTCCGAAGTCGTGCAGCAGTTCTGCACGCGTGAAGCCGACTTCATCAACCGAACAGGACCAGCAATTGGAGAGAAACATTGCAACTAAAACTGGGTCAGGAGCCCTGGAAAGTGCACAGAGCTCTGTGATGACAGTGTCCCCAGGGCTGAAGAGTGTGGAGAGTACAGCTTCAATGGGGACGGGGCCTCGTGTGGGAGTCGGTACACAGAACAGCAGTGATATGGACAAGGAAATACAAAGCACTCGGGCTCTGGTTGCAAAGAGCAATGAACCGCTTTGTGCGGAGCTGCAATCCGACGGTGAAATTAGACCCAATGCAAGCAGCCGCGTGGGGCGAGGAGGCAGCGGAGAGACTGGAAATAAAGAGCGCAGCGCGGCTCCCGACACCAGTCATCAGTCACAATCAGTTGCAGTAATTCGCGGCCCAGTGACAAGGGAAGGCGATTTGGCGTTAGCACCCCGCGCGCGCGGCCACAGCAGCACAAGTGATTGCAATCAGCGCGATGGCGGCACCTCGGGCGCGCAATTAGACGGCTTCACCGCAGTGAGGCTCGAAAAACAACAAAAGGAATCGAATTCAACTCGTGATGTCCCAATAGGCGGGGAGCAGTTGACAAGTGGCACGGCTGCCACCTGTTCTCACACAGCCGCGCCGCGCACAATGGAGGAGGGCCCCGCCGCTGACCCCTGCGCTGACCTCGTGCGTGGAACTAATCACTCTCCACCCCGCTGCGACAAAACCCCAGAGAAGGGCGGAAATGCAAATGACAATGTCAAAAAATGTGTCAAATCCCAGATGACTGTCCCCGCTGCCAGGAGAGACAATGCTGCACGTGCGCACGACTGCGCTGCTACGGCAGATAAAGGGAGCAACAATCGAGGGCCGGGTGATCCCGCGCGACCCGACAGCGACGTGACTGATGCAGCGGCGGTGACGGAGGGCGCCGTGCTCGACTCCGATACGAGACGCGGGGTGCAGGGTGCAAGCCTCCAGGGCTCTTCAGACTCGGAACTCAGACTGCGCGCTCTCTCGACTGAAACCACCCCTGTTCCTCGTCCTGCAAGCGACGCCCCTGATTCATCGGAGACTGTAAATTCCGCCAAAAAGTCGCAGCTTCAAAGATTTACATCAGCCTGCATTACTGGACCTGATTCTGCTGGAAATTCCGTCGCCTTGGGCGAGCGCAGTGGTAATAGCTGTGCAGAAAGTGGAGAGAGGGGAACTGGGACAGACATTGATCACGCTGCAAATAACAGCGTCTCTGAAGGTTCTCAGCGCGGGGAGGGCGGTGTTGGCCGGGGCACTTCACCCGGTGGGAGCCGGGGTCAGACCGCACCTGCGTCGGAACACGACGAGCTTCCCTCGGGCCCGAGGGGGAGTGAAGCACTCTCGAGCTGTGGACAGAGAAGCGAGGGAAACGCCTTCCTGAAGGATGCTAAAGCACTCCATCTCACTGCAGTCTCTCCCACTGGCTGCTGCCCTGCTTCTTTGCAATCAGCAGGTGCACATGCCGCCTGCAGTGACAACGTGCTGTTGCCTGGCAACACTGCAGGTCACATGATACGCTCCAATGAACAGCTTCCAAATGAGTCCTGCCAATTTACAGCGCAACAAAAACATGTCAAGCAGACAAAGACCCAATCCATGACCACCTCCCCCTCGGCTGCCTCCCCCGAGTGCAGGACTAACGACTCTCAGGCTTCTCATCACGACCCACTTCGGCTATTTGAACCAAATGTGGAAACCACTCAATCTTGCGCTTCCTCTAAAAACAATAGGACTCTTACAACCTTAGTTACCAGTGGGAACCAAATTACACAGCCATTTCCCACAAACGCGGATGTTAATGGGCAATCAGGGTTTCCCCAAGATGCCTTCAAAGATCCTGCAGCGAGTTGTCATGACTATCTTCCGACTCGGAATGGAAAGCACACAGCAACCATCATTGAGAGCGGCGGAGACGCCACAGCTCGGGAAAGCCGCGCCATTCGGCAATCTCCGCCGGAAATCTCCAAAGTGATTCCTGATCCTTCCTTCAAGGCCGCAGGTTCCACCGAAACAAGAGCGGAAAATCTCACACGTGAATCTCTGGAAGACCCAACTGATACTCGATGCGAACAAGTGCCTATCGACTGTCTCATCCAGCAAAGCTCGAAAGACACAGACAGATCGCGCAGAGGTCGCGATTCCGCGGGACGGGAAGGTTCTCGTGGCGGAGTGGTGTCTGAGACTGTGATTGAATCTGAGATGGGATCGCATAATACAGCCCCTCCCCCTGCTTCCTCCCGCCCCGGACCCGCGGACCTCGGCCCCCGGAGACACGACGCCGGGGCCGTGACCGCTCAGCCACCGAGGGATGAAAGCGCCCGACTAATTGGTTGCGGGGGATCTTCATCGAAGCGTTCCTCACCCGTCGTTACGTCGCGGACTTCGGTCTCCGATCCCTCCCCAGGCAGAACTGGAGTCTCCAACACAGCCACAGGAATCCAGCCCCATCCCAATGTCTGCGATAACAGCGTCTCTGGACCCAAACTGGCGTCAGGTTCGGCTGATACAGCGGATTCCTTGGGCCGCGTTGAATCCGGTGGGGATGAAGATAAGAAGGCAAGGTCACTAGCGCTGCGCGGGGCTGGATGCCCGCAACTAATGGAGGAGAAAAACATCGATGCTTCGCTGTGCGATGATGCTCCCGTGGGGGTCACATTGTTATCGGGTCGGGAGAACATCTGTGGTAGGCACCAGCGTGCCTGCCAATCCGCAGAAACGACGCAAGATCAGAACATCAAATCTCTGTGCGACTCCGCTGCGTCGCCGTTGCTGGACTTGACCAAATGTGTGAGTTCTTCGGGGGTCAATGTGAATCTGATCAAGGGTGCAGACGCCACGACGCCCAGTTCACCGAGCTGCATCTCGTGCACGGACAGTGGATTTGGTCAGTCGTTGACAGAATCTGACACCACCATCGGCTGGGAAAACTCGATGCATACTTCAGAAGCCTCCACGACAGCAGGGACGATGATTGGAGCCAAATTTGAAGTGGAGGGGCCCTCGGCAGCGACGGCGTTGGAAGCGAAGAAGAGCGCCCTGCCGGAGTCGTGCACAGACAGCGGGATCGCACCGGAAATAGAGGCCCTGGAGGAATGTGGGGAATCCGTGACCACGTGTCACAACAAAGCAGAGCGCAGCATCCAAGCTGTACCCAACACCTGTCATAATACAGCCAGGGCTGTGCATACCATCACAGAGAGAATCCAGGGTTGTCGAGCTAAGAATACTCCAGGTACGAACATCGATACAGGTGTCTGCAGAGATACGGAATTGGATGCGATGAATGATGTATCCCAAGCCCAGACTGCAGACGTGCCAACCTTGCATAACGAAGAATCCAGGGTTGATAATGGTACGACTGGTACTGGCGTGGTGCCCAAGTACAGAGAGGTCAGCGAGTGTGCACAGGTGACTGACGTGAATGCGACTGATGATTTGCCAACGTCGTCCAGAGCCTTGAGAATTGACCCAGAAACTGAATCAGGGTCGAAGCTCGAGGAGGTTGCAAAGGCAGGCGACAGCAACAGGAGCTGCTTCTTCCTTTCGGATGCGGATGAGTACTCGCATGCTGACAAGTATCTTTCGCAAGATACTGGTCACTATGAACGTACTTGTGAGGACTCCTTGGAGGGGATGGAACCCGGCCTGGGTGAAATTGCCTCCAACTTGTCTGATTTCGAGGATTTCGTGGTTGAAGAAGGCAGCAAAACCTGTTCGTTGTCGTCAGGTTCGCGAGGTTTCAAGAAGAATGTTGAAGAGAGCGACTCGGACGGCGACTCGCTGAAGAGGAAGTCGAGCTGCGGGAGGCTCCGGGACGCGACTGAGGCGCCGCCGGCGCGAGACGCGGAGAAGGTTCCGGCGCGCTCCGCCAGCTCGCCGAGCTTCACGCGACGCGACCCGGAGAAGCGTAAAGCCAAGTACGGCATCGCGTCGTTCCTGATGGAGGGCGCGCCGCTGCACCGCGCCGCCGCCACCGAGGCGCTCAACGTGGCGGCGGAGGAGGCGGCCAGGAGCCCGGGAGCGGCGTCACCCGACACCGAGAACCTGGTCCTTCAGTTCCCCAAAATGGCAGACACGTCTGTCTCTCAAACTTCCCTGCACACCAGTTACTACGAGGATTCCAACGAGTATCTGAACATGCTGAACTGTCTCCAGGGAACGGGTTTACGAAGGGACAAGTCAGATCCAGGGCACATTCTCGATGTAGGTCACGCTGACCTCACTGTGAACAACGTCGAGATGCAGCGCCAGCAGCGCGCCGAAATGGACGAACTCCTGTCCAACATAGAGCAGTTCACCAACGTCAACAACAATCACGTGGCTTCCAGTCCAGACATCACGTCTGCGGATCCAGACGCAGAAACCGGAAGTGCGATGACGGAGAGTCTCGACAGCCCAATGGTGGGAGAAGAGCCGGAGAGCAGGAGCCTCACTTCGGACTTGACCGGAAGTGTCAGTGACACCATGATGGTGTCTTCCACGTGCAGCTCCGCGTCGTCCTCCCAGATGGAAGTAGAAAACATCGAGAGCGACACCAGTTGCAACGAAAGTGTGAAATCCTTGGCCACGACCCCAACCAATGAAACAAGACCATTTCCACTTCCAGAACCCTGTGCTGGAACGCAGACTGGTCGGAAGATCCAAAAAATGAAAGACTCTCCCAAAGGTTCTGAACAGCGTAAAATTCCGAGGCTGAGTAAGATCCCGAAGCCCGGCGCAACCAATGAGAGTCACAAGATGAAGACCAACTCAAAACTCACATCCGGTTCCGGCGTCGTGTCGGCGTCGCC
>JAAUXT010048422.1_pt1 | contig 25934 bp, 28 predicted proteins | sample 7278171 | NCBI WGS metagenome assembly JAAUXT01 (sample SAMN14350112, study PRJNA611818) | marine sediment metagenome | isolation source: surface marine sediment (1.8m) | place: French Polynesia: Moorea | collected 2018-08
AATAGTTGACTTATACAACAAGTCAAAACTGCAAGAGATGATTCGTGGCCAGAGAATGAACGGTTGTGCTCTTAGATTTCATGTTTGAAGATATCGCACGAGTTGTATAAATGAACATATGCACGTCTGCATGTCTCTTTCGCTGCCTTTCACTCGAGAAAACATGAAGCCACAAAAACACTCGAACCACTTGTCTGATCTGAATGAGGATCCTTGCTTTCTGCAGGTACCTCCCACAACCATCCAGATCAGACTTGTTCTTCTGGAGTTTTTATGATTCGCGTCATCACTCCGTCCTCCACAATTCCACTTTTGAGTCAAGTTGTGGCTTGCTTCCGAAGGTCTGAGAACCTGGTTGCCACGGTCCTCACAATGACTTCACACTGAAGTCTTCACAACCTTTTGCTGGTGGTTGTTCGTTCATCTGTTTGATCGTGAGCCGACAGTTCATAATTTTCTGAACCCACGTGGCATTTGCCTTCAGAAAATTTTCAATTCCAGAGACTTCAGGTCACATTTGGATTTGGAAACCATTGTTTTGGGAAGTATGAGCACATGTCTTCTTTCAGGCGTGTGTCACTGCATGGAAATGAGAGGGAACAAAGAAGCGGTCCAACTCTGAGTCTTCCGTTTGTTTCATTTCACACTTTTTGCATAAAAGAACCAAGGTTCTTGTCACCTCTGATCTCACGGTAAATACACAGGGAAGCTGAGCCACAGTTTTGTTTCTCCCACAAAAATGTACCTCCCACCAAAAAAAACTCAAGGACCGAGGAGCAGGACAATCAGACTGTACTAAACAGCACTGTCGAAGGCACTGGACAGCCTGTCAAAAGTTCTTTGGAATGTTTCTGAAAGAAGCTTCTGCAGAAGAGAGAAGGCATGGCATGAAGTGGCTTGTTATCCTTATTTTTGCTTCGCTCCGCTCCACAGGTAGCCGCGCCCAAGGCAAAGAATACGTCTCAAGAAAACAATAATGTCAGGGTGCTCTATCCACCTGTCTAAATAACCTGGGAAGCAAAAATTGGTTAATTAGATGGATCACAGAGAGAGAAAGAGAGAACATGCATTCATTCCTCTGGTTGGAGATAGGCTGCCTCTCTCGAGAACCAATGCACATTTTTGTGCAGTGCGCGTGGTCAGTTATGTTCCTTCTCATTTTGGTTCTCAGAAACGAGCTGAAGGGTTCTCCACTGCGATCTTCTTGCTCCAGTGTCGATTGTTCTTTTGAAACGGACGTCAGAAATGAACGTGGAACAAAGAACAGGGAAGAACAATTTGAAAACGAATTCGGCCAAAAAGCAGAAAACGCCATGAGAGAAGTTTTCACCAGAAATTCAGGACAAGTTTCAGGCAAGGAATCGAAAACCAAGACGCCCTGCTCATTGAAGATAACGTAGAAGTTCAACAAACTGAACTAAACGTTCAAGCTTTCCTGCATTTCCTGAATAAATGTCACCCCTGTTGAGATCAATTTACCAGATAAATGACATTGTGCAATTATTGACTTGGTTATGGCTTTGCGAGGCCTCGGGGCAAAGAACACAGAGAAGAAGCAACTTCTGTATTGTGAATGAAGTGTTGTAGCACGGACCAGATTTCTGATGTTCACGGACCGTCTTACACGATCTGTATTGACTCAATGGATTCACACACAAGCTTTTCACATTTGGTGGAACACACTGAAAACTTCGCCAACAAAGCGAAGAGCAATATTTCGTCCATTGCTCAAAAAATGGTGTCAGCTTTGGTGTGTGCATGCAAAAGCGAACGAGTCATTTCACTGTCTTTAAAATGTGTGCCAGAACACAGAAAGAGGCTGAACCACCGATGCATCTATTCAGTCTCAAGTCATGGGCCATGCAGGACTCTGACAGAATCTTGTTGCATCCCATAATGCTGAATTCCTTTGCATGGTGTCCAGTCGTGATAACGACTGGAGTCCTTTCCATGGCACCAAATATCATAACACGTGTCATTGCCGTTTTTGAAAGAAGTTAAGAGCTGAACGTGGGTAAGTTTTGTTTTGAATGGTCTTAGAATTATTCCCCAAAAGAAAAACACTTTTGGTCTTGAAGAAGGGTAAAATAACTGGTGAAAAGTAATTGTGTGGGTGTAAAGTTCCAGTTCTTATCTTCTGAAAACCAAATGAAGATTTATGTGTGCATAACGTCCATATCCATCTCGTAGAATATCTCTTGCCTTTTGCAAAAAGAGCGCGGCATTCAAAGACATTTTCCTAATTGCCACGAAAGCAAGTTTTGCCCGAGGATGGAAAATATCTTTGTTGACAAGGTCCTTGACAATAAATTTATCTTTGGAAAGAGAAAAGGAAACGTCTGGCATTTCAGCTTTTGTCCTGAAAGTGCCGCACGTTGTTTACGATTTATGACACCTTCATGCCTTCAGGTATTGTGCTGCAAACCTTGAACTGTACGGATAGCAAGTTTCAAGTCAAATGGGGAGATCAACAGAAACACGAACCAGTGTCTGAGCGTGATACTCGGCAGATCGATGACACGCGGTGAGAGTCGAATTGATCACCAAAATGGACAGTGGACAGAAATGGCAAGACACGCAAGCGAACTCGGGTCTTCGGGAGAGACGAATGAGTCCCCCGTCTTCAGATCATAAGCCGCGAACCTTGACAAGCCTCGGCCACGAAGGAATTGCACGTGCTGTGTATCCAAAGAGAATCTTCATCCAACGAAAGCCTTTTGATGCCAGACTGTGATTTTCTTCGGTTTTGGTGTTTTTCGGTTGAAGTTGCAAAATGTCAGCCTTTGTCACGAAAATAGGCAAATTTTGTCCGAAATAAGTGCATCTGTCAGTCATTGTTTGACAACAACCAAAGAGGAAGTCTCTTTCTCGCCTTGCCTTCAGGAAATCGACATGAACTTTATTTGACTTTGACGCTGAGACCTGGACATCTCTCTCGTTGCATCAATTGACAGCAAATCGCTTGCAAAGTACGAATTTTCAAGGATCAGTGCGGCTCGAATGTTTAATTCATGAAGGGTCTCCAATGCTGCCAAGTCGAAAGCATCAAATGGACATTGAAAATGTCCGGGGAACAATCACCACTGCCTGGTAGTTCCCGGACAGCGAACAAAAAGCGGCGCCATTTGACAAAAAGAAACCACAAAGTGGCGCCAAGATTTCGTGAGTTTTCCTCTCTTCCAACTAGACAGTCTCCAAAACGGACTTGGATTCACCGGAGGCGTCTGGATGATGCGGAGGTCTGAGGACGAAATTCACTCGACAAGTCTGAGCGAATCAAATGCAGATATTAAATTGTTCCATAACTTGGAGAAGAAGCAGCAAGGAACGCCGTCACCCGACTCGAGAAGGAACTCGACGCAGAAAACCGAAGCTGGATATTCCTGATCAGCAGCCAGGGCTCTTCAAACTTGAGGAGGACGACGAAGAAGGCTGATGTCGTGCGCAAGTTCAATACATCAAATACGAATCTGACATTTCACTTACCAATTGGAAATGGTCATCATGGAAGTTTGCTGTGTCCTGAACTGTTTTTTTGGGGAAAGTTACCGAGTCTATTTGTGCTGCACACAAGTTCATCCATCCCTCCACAGCTCATGCAGTTTTGAACTTTTGCCTGTCATTGAGGTACCTTTGGGCTACCTTTGGGGTCACACAATCGTTTAGTGATCTCCATTGCATTTTCTGGATCAATTTACCTCCAATCCAAAACATTACTCGGGGCCAGAAATCATGCCAACTGTCAATACACGATTGACCCGCACAGTCAACAAGGAACAATTCAACTTCAGTGATTTTTGGACAAAATTCATTGTTTGTTGGACACAACCTTCCTCCCGTGCCTGCAGTGGACCAACTACTGCAGCTGAGTGTTTCGGATACCATTTGAAAGGTTTTAATTGTCCTTGAAGTCTGCAATGGCAAATACATAAATGGCTGACATCTCCATTTCATATGATGTGTACGCAATAAAAACGAGACTCCTATGGGAATATGGCATGCCCTCCAGAAATGATTGCCTTTGTTGTAGAGTTAGTGCATGGGCTAATCTGGCATTAAATGTACTTAGCCTGTGTAAGGCGATCTTTGCTGACATGTGAGATGAGGATTTCAAGTACTCAGGAGCCTGATCCCAGAGGCGAGTTTTTGACCTTGCATATCGCCTGATGAACAGAACGCGTGTCCACCTCTGACTCCACCAACCTGCATCCCCATTGTCACTCGGATTGTTGAATCAAATCCGATGTCGTTTTCCAGCCTTTAATTTTTGCTGCTAATCTCGCAATCTGATTTGCACTTTTCCTTCGGGAAGACCCGCCCGCTCATCTGCCAACACAATAACTCACTGGTACAACCCTCCACTGAAACTTTCAATTGAACTTTGAGTCCTCATTCTGCTTTGAGAAAGATGAGTACACGTCACTTGGAATTAGAAGTCGGTTTGTTCTGGAAGCCTCTCAACCAACATACAGACGACTGTGTTGATTGTTCAAATTTAATGCAATATTGTCAGACTTAATTGGAGTGAAATAAAGCGTCCAATTAAAAGCAGTAATTGGGTCCTTTATCCCCCAAAAAATTTCTCTGTCAGCAGCTTGGAATTATTGCAAAACTTCTCAATTATTTTTCTGCCAGTCTTCATGACAAGGGCGTCTGCGGCAACTGGGCTCCTTGAGAATCGGCGCCGTCTCTTCATTGACGGCGACCGTGCAGGTTCGGAACCAGTTGAACTGAATTGCAAACCAAACAAAACGAATTGTTCCATGATCAGCCTGGATGAAGCCATTCTCTGTTGTGCGTTGAGGTTTTGTTCGTTGGCAAACAACTTTTCACCACCCAAAAGATGTGTGTGCAAACTTTGAACCTCACCTAAAGGTGCAAGTGTTGCATGTTAGAACAGTATTTAAACTGAACTTTTTCCGTGTACACAAGTGCAGTTCCTTTTATCTGCTGTGGCAATCGGTCCGATTGCATAGCAGTGACTTCTGCTCACGCCATAGCTTGTCCTTTCTGCCTTCTCGTGTCTTTTCCCTCCTTACAAAGCACAACAAACTGATAAACGACGAGCGATTGTGTGGTTGTTTTTGTCTTGGCTGCAGAAAACATTCCTGTGAGCTTTCTGAACTTCTAGACACGTTTACTCGTGCTTGCATAACAACCTCCAGGTACTTGGCCCAGCAAGTGTTGAGGCCAAAGGCTTGACACAGCTTGACAAATTCTTCAACAAGTGTCAGCCTTGCTCTGTTCGACGAAAGGGGAGCAATGTACTCACCAGAGACGGAGAGAAATGTACCTGAATCCCGCGTGATTTTTTCACTGAATCGCCTTGAAAAAATAAGAACCAACAAAACAACAGGTCCTCCCACTGGGACTGCGGGTGTGTCCCTGATACTTGCAGCTGACTTACATAACGAACGGGTTCGCTTCAACCGACTTGCTTGGAGAGACAGGACTGGGCCTGGGCCAGAACCCGTTTGGTCTCCAAGGAATGCACGTGAATTGTGCAGTGACTGCAACGGCTGCCTTCAAGTGTGCGTGTGTCTGGACAGAGTCGCTCTGACAATCGGGCTTCGGTCATGTATGCGTACACTCTCTCATCGAAGCAATCGGGTAGGACCAAGCTCATTAAGAAGGCTTGTCAGTTTCTGTCCTTCGTCATGGTCATCTTCATCAGCTTTGTACACCATTGTCTATCTTACTCATGGGATGCCTGCACAGTCAATAATCATTTGCCCAACTACAGCGGAGAATTTGGGGCCGAGGACCTGCCGATGCTCGCAGCGATCAGGAAAATGAAAAAGTCCCCGTGGTGTGACATTTGCACAGGTATGTGGACAACATTTGTGAACAAGGTTCAGCACTGAAAATCTGAACTTTGTCAAGTGGCACGGATCTATCTGACAGTCCCCTTGCCTTGTCATCTTGAAAGACATAAATATATAATTGCTGTCGAAGACCACGACGGTTCAAATGAGCCACCACTCCCGCAGAATATTCCAAGTTGCTGACGTGAAAGACATGTTGCAGGCAAAGCAACTACAGGTTTGCGGGGTTGATCTTCTGTCAACCACCAAATGTGACTTCGCCAAGCGATCTCCAGGTCACGGTGGATGAAATTCGGACTGGACTTCCTCTTTCCACCAAAGAAAATGTGAATTGTGAAAGTTTGTCCGCGCACACAAAACATACTCGCCAAACAGTACAACTAAGCGTGTGTTGAAGAAGTTTACTCAATGGAATAAGTTTCCACTTCAAACAGTCTGCGATGTTCTCCCACAACCTACACAAGCCCTGTCAAAATATTTATACTCATATCATGTAAAATATGATCCACATCAATATGACAGATGAGTAGACACTGAGTACTGCGTATATTACATCACAAAGCCAGCCCAGAAACGCACACCAAGTGGGCACGATGAACGTGCGGATAAGAACAAATATTTTGCAGGCTGGGACACTTATCAGTCAGATTTGTGGGTCAAGACAAAAATCACACCGAAAGAATTCATTTGTTCGAACCACATCCAAAAGTCAGTGCAACACGTCGTCTCCAGATCTGAAGATGGCGGTAAACAAGCTGAGAATCTGGTCATTTGGGACTCTCCGGTACACTCGATGTTCTTGTGTCGCGCACCCTTTGCATGATAGGTCGCGCACGTAACTGCAGGCAAGCGCGGAAACAGCGAGCTCGTATCTTCTCTTGTTTAAACGTCAGCAGAGCAGTGCGAATGCTGCGGTGAAGGCGAGGATATTTCCTCTTTACATCCATCATCTTTCACCGATAAAGTACTTCACCACTTATCACTTAATGGTCCTCAAACAGTTTTCAACTGTTTCACCAACCCGTCCGATCTCCACACACACAGGAGCATTCACAAAACTCAAGTCGTTCGTTTCTTTGCAATGAAGTCGCTCACAGACGTCGTTCATGAGAAACGACATGCAAGAAGCATTCTTGGAGGCCAAAATTTAAGTATGGTGTGCATGCACAGAAGTCTGAATTGTTACCCGAGTTTCTTTTATCATTGTTTAAGACACTGTTATCTTGTAAAACACAACTTAGAAAGCAAACCAGTTTCTTTACTCGGGCCAACTTTGCACAGGGGTATCCATTTCTAGGATGTGCTTTCCCGGCGCCAAGCATAACAAGGCCGAGCTTCGTTAGTGTTTACAAAAATTTCAGCTCACAACAAAATTATGACTGTTGCCTGCAATTCACCGCAATGCTCTTCCTGCCCTCGTCCTTTTCAAACCTTTGAGAAGTTCAACCATGTTCAACATTGGGCGAGCATGAGCTACATTTGCTGGAGCTTAGATCAATATTAGAAGAGATCAGATGACTTGAGGGGTTAGTTTGGTAGCCTGATAATGAAGACCCTAAACAAATAGTTAAACATAAAAGGAAAGCTGAGTGAAATATTTAATTTCGCACACACTGTCCCCTACAGGGAATAATGAATAAGGAGAACACGTGAATGTGAAAAAGACGGAGTTCGCCCAGACACAAGAATTTTTCTGTGATCCTGGTCTGTTTCTGATCCAGGCCAGTTCTAGCAGATCTTTGATATTTTTGCCAGTCCCCCATAAAATTTGTTTGAAAAGTTTTGAAGCAGATGTAGCCGAGGCATGCATATTTCATTGGCGTTTTCCTTCATGCCAAAATCTCGTCAATAGTTTAAGCTGGTCAATTATGGGGCTTCTGTCCCAGCTGAACAAAGCCTGATATTTGCTGCTATCTCGCCTTCAATCTCGTCTTACACGCCACGCTTTCCGATGCGGTTTCCTTTGGGAACACAGGGACATACAATGGAGAAAACGAAATGGGCCAATCCTACAAGGCTTCGTCATGCAACCCAGAAAATATAAAACACAATTCTCAAAATCAATAAAAGCCTTACTCCACGCCTGCCAAAACATTTGAACACGCATTTAAGCACAATGACGTCTCCATTTTTCGTCTCTTCCAGATCACCCAGTTCACCTTTTCTGGCCTTCAGCCTTCAGACGGCCAAGAGCACCATACTGGTCAGCTAGTCACAAGAAGCTAAATGTGAATATTCTAAATTTCTGGTTGGGGATAAACAACTTCAAGGTGAATTCGGAATGGCATTGTGTTTGCGCACACATTCACGAGAAAATTTCAACCTTAGGCGCAACAGAAATTTCCACTACACTCCACGCAAGTCCATTTTAAGCCTGAGTAATTTCTTTTGAGTGTTTTCTCTTTGCGCTGAAATTGCCAAAAGGCCTTTCATTCTCCAAAGTTAGACCTGTTTGCTCTAATGGCCAGCATGCCACTTGCAGTTTTTACAAGAAAGAAACACGCCGTGAAGAAAAAGATGTCCACAGTGAAATGGAGACACCATTCAAGAATGCAATGCTCCAGTCCAAGCAACTTTGGTTTTCGTATCCAAACTCGATCTGTCGCAACGTCTGTGGCAAAACATTGACATCATAACGATTCGTCTGAAAGCTTTATGCAGTCAGAAAATTGCAAAGCTTTCCCTTCTGGGAAAACTTGTTCGAAACAACTGTTACAGAACAGTCTGGAGAACAGTACTCAGAGTTGGTTGCGAAGCTGAGACAAATTGTTTTGAACTTTCGTTTGCGAATGTCTAATGTTTGATGGAGTTTGAAGAACCAACAGCAGTTGCAACATCTGCTTCAATGTGATAAATGCAGCCTGAATGTGTGAATGAGCCACAGGCGATGGTTGGGTGGGTGACGGACTCCTGATGTCAGGTCCCAGTGGGGAGCGACACCATTCATGTCGAATCAGAGAACCCGAACAACAATGCCGTAATACCATAAATTGCCATTGGTTTTCTCAACCAAAAAAGTTCAGGGTTCATGAAACAGAAACCTTCAGTGCAGAATGCACATGCTGTCAGTGTGAACAAGACGAATGAGTGTATTTTTAATTCAAAAATTCTTTTCATCCTTGCGGTCATTGGTTCTTTGCATGTCGTTCGCGGTAGATTCTTTCTCAGTTGTGAACCGGATTTGACAAAAATATCGACTTCACACAAAAACCTTAAATTGTTGTTGTTGGTCAGCACAACTGAGCATGAGAAAAAAAAACAACACAGATGTCATCTTTCAACCCCTGCTGAATCTCAGAAGGCCACGGCAGGGCTCAGCCCGGCCGCCACCTGCATGCTCTGAATGAGCAGCCCGTGGCACATGTAGCAATGAAGTGACACGCAGTGCTCATTTTGCTTTCTCCCTCAATGACAGCTAATTCACCGAGCACAAACTCAGCTGCTTGTAATTTAGTGATTGCCAGATTAACGTTATTAATTCAGATTTGAAAGACGCTGTCCTCTGCCAGGTACATTAGTGGAGGGACATGAGACCTGCTCCTTCAATCATGAAAGCGCATGCAACCTGTGACATGGCGTTGAGGAGCAGATTCGAGCATGGGGCTCCTGGACCCAATGAGCAGACACTTCTTTGTGTCTGAAGCATGACAAGAGATTACTCAAACTGTAACAAAGGATTATTATGAATGAAGAGCTGACTTGTTATGACAAAAGGACACACGTTCACAACTCGCGAACAATACAACTCCGAAGAAGCATGAAACAGAATGGCAGGCTACGTTGGTCACAGTGACTGACATGACACGAGCTTCAGAACAAATCCCCTTTATTCAAAACCCGCATGTCTGCCACCGAACGAAAATCTTGGCGTTCTGTTCTTCTGCACAAAGACTAGTTTCCTTCATAAGTTTTTGCAAACAAGAATGAAAAGGCGCATTTGTGAGAAAAATGACTGCCATATTTGCAGGTATATGTGAAAAGCTTTCAAGGGATGATTGTGGAGTCCCACTTGTTACATTGTCAGATCACCCCAAAAAGGGTGCTTCAGACACGAGGGCTTCGCTACGCCAAATCCTGAAGTACTGTCGTGGAGTTGCGTCTGAAGTTGTCAAATAAACCTCAGGTGCCTTCATTGGCTCCGTTTGGAGCAATGATGTGTGCGGCTCTTGTGAATACCCTGGTCAAGAGAGAGTTTTCTTCTATCTGAGGCTCTGAATTTCGACAACACTGTTTCTTCAAGGTAGTTTTTGGCAATGCTTTGAACGAAAACTGTGAAGAAACACGCTTGGCTCCTGTTCTAATGAAAGAAGAATATTTTTTTGGCTTCAAAATCAAAGTGGCCGTGGAAAAGACAAATTTTGCAACACCTGAAGCGACACAATGATGAATGCGACTGAAAAAGTGCTCAACTGGGTTGTCTGAGAAAAGCAGTGTTCAGTTCACGCCCCGTTTTGTCCCTGTGGTATCAAGCAAATACTTTGGTCTCAATATCCCATCATCAAACACGAGGAACACCGTCTTAAACGTGCTTTTCTCACAGTCACAAATATCAAAATTAATTCACTGGCGCAGAAAGTCAACAAGAGTTTTGTGAGAAAGGGATGCAACTGAACATTCCCTGTTGTCAATCGTTGCTTTCTTCTTTGCCTTTCTGTTTTGGTAAACGTGCGATTTTCGCAAACAAAAATATCCAGTTTTACTCACGTGATTTTCTGTGTCTCTTTGCATGGCAGAAGAGAAAGGTGGCTTCCAGGAAAATAAAATGCCAAAAGAGAATCTTCAGAATCTTCCGCCGCATTTTGGTGTGCGGTCTCGAGGTCGGATGCAGACTGGATTTGGTGCTACATTGGTCCACAAAATCCACAAGCAGAAGTTAACTATTCGCTTCACTTTCTTCTGGTTTTACATCCACTCAAAATGACTTTTCAAACATCCGTGACCGCAAGATCAAAAACTGTAATCCGAATGTCTCGCGGAAATCTCATGGGCACTTGGGCACAAGTCTGGCAATCTTTCACCTGTGAAGAAATATAATCCTTCAAAATGCGAAATATCCTGTTGTTCCTGATGCAATCGAAGGAAACTAATCCGAGTAAGCGTTCAACGCTGTTGTGGTCACAAACAAGCCAATGCACGGGGCAAACCAAGTGATCAGGCCGACAAGCACGGGACTTCTGACAGGGTTGTGGGCCTCGAGCATCGCAGTGCGCGGCGGCGGCGGCGATTGGGAGACTGCTGCGTGAACGCTTCGCCTGCCAACTGAGGCTCAACAGCGCAGCTACCTCACCGAGCTTTCCCCGCTCTCTCGACATGCGCCTCACACCCGCGCTGTGTCCAACCCGCGCACACACCTGAAAACTGCACTGACAAGAGAATGTGACTTTGATAGAGCTTTACCAAACTTAACTTTTGTGTGTGCATCTTGTGTACATTCAGTGAAGTAGTTTTGATGTTGAGAACCATCTTTTCACGTAGGATTCAGTGAAGAGTGTCATCCATTTGTATTCTTGTCACTTTGAGGACGAGAGGAGGGCCCATTTTGTCGTTCCTCGAAATATATGGTAAAATTCGTCCACAGGAGAGGAGATTTACAATGCAACATGTTCAGGCGGAGCCATTACAGCGCTAGAGGGGCCCGACATGGAATGGGGGTGGACTCAACCCTCCTCCTGGCCCGTTTTCTCTTCTGAGGGTTGTGCTTCAACGATTCTCCTCCTCAGCAAAGTATTTCAGAGTCGCAGGTGAAAAATGCTTTGTGAGCAGTTTTCACCCGCAATCGACATTGTATTTCAAGAAAACTTATTGCATATTTTGCTTTCCACCAAACTCGGCTTTCCCCAAAACGTCTTGCTGGTGCGGGAGTTGGCTTCGTTTTCCACAATCGCCGATCGATTTCGCAAAAGTCCACCTTGAAAAGTGTGAGGCGATCACTAGCTTTTGCAGCTGCAGTCTGTGCTAATTTTTTTCCTTGGAACAAAATTCTCAGTGAGTGGTGCATTGCAGCCTTGGGACGAAAAATCACGCTTCCCCCAATCTCGCTTGACCTGGTGGGGCTTCGCTGGCTCTGCGATGAGCAACCCCGACGCCAGTGCGGTGCGGATAAATCCATCAGTTTCAGAACTTGTCAGCAACATTCACAAAATCGCCAACCGGAATCCTCCAAAGTGGAACCAGAAACAGCGATGACGATTCAACGTGAGCAAAATGCCAATGCAAGGAAAAGCCGACCCTTTGCGCAAAATGTGCGTTCTTTACTCACTTGGTCGAAAAACCACCATCACCACGACTGCCAACAACCAATAGAACACATACGACCCAACAGCCCAGCACAAGCTCTTACACCACAAAATTCCTTTGTGAGTTTTCCACATTTTATTCACAAACGTTCGTATCCAGTGATACAATACTTATCACAAACAGTAAGTTACGGTTCTCAAAAGTGACAACAGCAGCAAAAACTTTGAAATTGCAGTACTCTTTCAACAACAAAACTACGCTTGGCAATGAATACAAAAGAAATTGGAAAAAGGGAGAAATCGTCAAACAGTGATGCCTCTCTGTGAACAAAACACATCATTTCGCAAAAACGGTCAGCAGCACTTGATGGGTTCAGAAATTATTGAACAGGAACTGAGGGATCAGCAACAATTCATTCGATAACAATATTCTGAAAGTTTTTCCATTCAGTACTCAGCTTGTTTCACAATTTATGTTTCTTTAATTTGCTTTTAATCTTTTTTCTTGCCTGAAAACAAACTATTGCACATCTCACACAGACACGGATTGTCACACGACTTTCTGGTCATTCCAACCTGCAGACACAAACATCAGGTCCACGATCAAGACGGAGAAGGAAACTTCAAAGTTTGGCTGTTGGTTCTACCCAAACAAGCCACCTTACCGTACTTCGCGTGAGAGTCTCTCTTACGCTATAACAACCAAACCCTGCTCTTTTCATTCGAACAACGTTCCTGTTTCAACAAGGACACTGGAATACGGAGGAGAGTCCAGGAAGTCTCGACCACTGTGAAAGGTCATACTATGTTGTCTTCTGAACGCTGATGCTCATCTTGCAGGTCAACACGCGTCCGCTGCGCATTCAATGATTGCCTGTGCGCAAAGCAGGTCTGGGGATGGGCACTTTAGATCAGTGCAAGCGCATTTCCCACATATATCTGTCGATGAATTTTTTTTTAAACTCAACTACGTGATTGTTAATCTGCCTATCAGTGCTCAAATTCACGCTTGAACAATTCCATCAAGACATCATGCCCAACAGCTTCGATCACAGTTGTCACAACAAAACAATACGAATGTAAACCCTGAAAACGGCAGACAACATTTCAAGACAATTACACAGAAAGAACAGGTTCACGAGTGCACACAGTTCCTTCTCAGGAAGGCAGTCGTCGTGCGAAAAAACTAAAACTGGCAATGAAACATAATACTGCACCAAAAAATAAAACCTCTTGGGATATTTGCCACAAAGAAGCCGTGTAAAATTGCTGAAATACCGGATTGCACAAGCATGGCAGATTCAGTATTGATCGCAAACATTGGTTTCAACTGTGCCAACATTGCAACAGTGAGCAAGTCCAGTCACAGAACAATCCCTCCTCGACGTTGACGACAATGGACTGTTGATTCCTTTGTGAACAATATCATTGGGAAATTGACAAAAATAAAATGGACGGAATTGAACAAAACACACTTTGACAGAAACGCGGTGTGCTCATTTTTGACTCGAGACACTCAAAGAGTTGAAAATACAAATACTTCGAAATCAATTCTGACATCTTGTATTCAAGCACAAGTTTCAAAACACAAGTCAATCTCCCAGACAAGAAAATTAAGCATCAGTGGCATGTTGACTGCAAGTGAAAACAGTTTCTAAAATCATCATCGTGCTGCCAGTGTGTAAACTTCACATGTAAACAAGAAAACGTTCGGTGCAGACACGAGCCTTTCGCGCGACTGTTTTGCCAACTGGGACACAGGTCATCAAAACATGGGGTGGGGGTTGTTTTTTCACGCTCAGAATTTTTTGTGACTGCGGGCGGCAGCCCCCGAGGATTCAGCAGATGATACCCCCCCCCCCCCACCGCAGACACCGAAGCATCGGCGCTCGCGAAAATCAATTGGACATCCTCACCACCGAGGGTAAAAAAATGAAAATGACCTTTTTTGGTGCAAGAAGCAAAATCTTAAGCTTGTAGTCCTGACACGCCTCGGTGTCCAAACACGCTACTCGTACAATGTAAACGTCGACCAAATACAACACAGGAAACAATAAAGTGTTGAAAAGGACACAACATCAAGTTCACAGTCAGAATGTGCGCAGTGAAAGTGCAACAAGTCCGGATCACGTCTTGTTGTTGCTCCGTCTTGCAAGACAAACAGATATTGCTTTCCACAAGTGCAAAAATAGAAACAATTATGTACAAGTGTAGCAAAAATACAAACTCACATTCACATACGAAAATTATCTTACAAAAGTTATATATTGTATTCATTTGTTTTCTGGAATGTAGCACAGTTGCATTGACAATGTCAGATCGGCTTGAAATTTCTGGAAGAGCAAACGCAAAAGCTGTGACCTTTCATGTCCTTTTCTACATCATAACCCATCATTGTGTAGACGCTGTTTTTCAAGAGGGCTCTCCAGTGATCTCCACAAAACAGGTGCCAACAAAACGAACCATGCTTTCTGATGCAAATAGCTTTTTGATACCTTCGGTTTTTCCCTACTCATTACAAAACGTTGAAAGAGGTAGATCACAGATATATTGCTACAGCACGAAAAATTCTTGTTCAGTTGTGTTTGCATGTCTCTGAAGGAATCCGACTCATTTCGTCACCAATCGTGTTCTACAGGAACGTGTGCTACAGATTCGACATGAAATTTCGCAACGTTGTGCGGAGACGCTGCACGGGCGGTGGCTGCGTTGCTAATTGTCGTCGTCGCTGTCCATGTCGGCGATGCCCTTGAAGGCGTCTGTTTTGGCGGGGGAGGCGGCGCCCACCTTGCGGCGCTGCAGGGACGCCTCGAGCGCGCGCTGCAGCGCCACAGGGTTCTTCTTCGAGTAAGTCTCCACATCTGCCACAGCAACACAAACCCGTAAAGCAGCGCAACAAACCTTCCGTTGATTGACAAACTCCAAAATCCCATTCCCAGGAAAAGCAAAAGAATCCAAAACGTATCATTTCTGAATGCAGAAGCATCATGATGGAACGATTTGAACTGTACTGGCGTTTTTCTTTTGATTCTGCCCGGTCTGTTTTTTATCAGTTCCGAAAAGCAAGGTGGCAATGCTGAAGGCTTTCCTTCTGCGAAAAAATTTGTGCTTGCCCAACTGGGTTTGTCGGAAAAAATGAATCTGTTGAGAAGTTCACGCAAGGAATTGAGAAGAAAACGCACCTTTGATGACGAAACCTGAATCCTGGATCGTTTTACCCTGATATTTCCATATTGTGTACAGATGGTGATAGCAGCCCATGAAAAATTCGTTCATTGCTTCAATGACAGATCTGCGTCGATTGCATTCTCTGTGGAAGATAAATACAAAGCGCTCATGAATTCCAATGTTTCTACGCAGCCGACGCAACAGAAAGAGTGAGGCTTGCTTGTTCTCTCCAGAGGCGGGATAACAAAATTAGCGCTTTCATCTTTCACTCATGCAGTTTTCAACTGCCTACGACTTGACAAGTTCAAAGATAAAGCTCAAACAAAACAAACGAAACGCTGCGTCCGGAACAGGCCGCCCGAAAACGAAGTGCTTTTCCAACCACGCCCAGCTCTCTACCTCTGCACAAACCCGCCAGGTATGGGGAACAAAATCCAGTTGACACAAATCCCACCCTGGAATTTGGGAGGGGGCACGGCTGGATTGGTCCGAACAATCCAGGTTGGCATTCGGCTTCGCCAGTCTGTCATTGTGAAGACTACATTTGCTGCACAGAAATTCTCAGTGGTGATCTGCGGTGAATACCAATGAGAATTTCAAGGCCGTGATCAAGGATGAGTACTCTGGAGAAGTTGGTTGCAACAGCAACCAAGTGGCAATCAGGGGGCTGACTGTCACTGGGAGTGGTCAGCCCTGACGACTGACCTTTTTGTGGTGAGAAAACTCCACCCTAAACCCCCCAAAAAGGGGGCCAGTGGACAACACTGACTGGCCAAGAAAAAACAAATCCGTGATGACCTCCCTTTTCGCCTACATCGAACGATCCTTCAGCAAATCGGCGAGTGGGAAAAAAAAACAAAACCCCACAACTCGTAGAAAGCGGACTCTTCCTGTTTCTTTCGCATGTTTTCTGGCAGTACATGTTGAGAGCATTCTGTCAAATCCTACTCACTTGTTGAGACAGTCCTCTCGAAGGGCTTGAATGCATATGCGACTCATGTTGATTCCCATCAATGAAAAAGGAAAATTCTAAAAAAGATGGCAACCTTCAAATAACAAAGCATTGAACAGTGTCCTGGGTACGCGTACAAAAATTCTTCAACTTGGGTGACACATGCAGTAAGTTAAAACGGCTTGCATGCGGTTTCATTGTTGGGAAGCATTGAAACAAAAAACACCACATATAATATGGTGATCTCACTACATCATGATCTTGTTGCAAGGGACAGGCGAGGTTGAGCAATGTAGATTTATCACTGTCCGTGCAGACTTCTCTCTCATTGGGAACTAATTGTTTGCTTTTTCGCGTGATGGGGACTGCAACAACTGCTTGGGAAAGAACTGCAAGGACAATGAAGATCACGCAGTAGAAAGTTTGACTGCGCGTGTGTGCGCACCTGCTCGTCGTGCCTCGACAGCTTGTAGATGTCGCGGGTGAGCGGGATGAAGCGCGGGTCGGACACCATGTACAGCAGCTGCAGCAGACCCAGCATCCCCCCGCCGCGCAGGTCCGTCGCGGGGTCGTTGCCTGGACGGGCACAAATACACTTTCACATTGAGACAATGAGCTGGTTCTGTTGAAGGTGAGGCATTCGAATTTCACATTATTGAGGCCCAGTCGTAATGTCACACTCGACGCGAACTCACACCCGTCTCGTATAGACGTGAAAGTGATACCTTGAAACCCTATTTGTTCCCAGTGGCTTCCGAAGCGGTTGCAGTCGAACTTGGATCCCGTCAGCTTTCTGTGGAGAGTCTGAAGAATGCGGACGTGCACCGGATCGTCGTTCTTCAGCTGAGCTGCAGCGCACAAAACCCGCGTGCGTGAAAAATCAAGACATCCAAATGTTTGAGGCTTTTTCACTCTGATGACGCCAGAAAATAGCTTCACGAAACACAAATGGTCACCTGACGCCATACAGAACACTGCGTCTCGCTGCGCGTGGAGATCTCGATGGAGTTTTGGAGGACCGAAGATCAAGTGCTTTATTTTGTTGAAACCCCTTCGCTGCACGGTGGTTGTGATCTGACCCTAAAACAAGAAATGGTCGATGGCAGGTTGGAAGTTTTGAGAGAAAGAAGACTCAAGAACCAGGTTTCAAGATCACTGAAACTACCGCTCCCCACAAACCCGATGGTCTGTTTTGGTAAAGTCATAAACAGAGGGAAAATGGGGAAGCGGATACATCTCTCTGTGTGGGCCTGTTCTTTTGGGGGAAAGGACAAACGTCAAACCCACGGGTGTGTTACGTTTCTGAAATGTTGCAGGTCCACAATGACGCCTGGCCAGAAAAAGGTCAACGGAAAAGTAAGTGACACAACCAATTGACACCAAACTAAACCCACCACACCCCACCCTGAAAGTCCAAATCCCCACAAAAAAAGCATCTGCTGTGACTGCAACAGGCGCGCTGCTGGAGGCAACGGCGCGTCTGAACACGAATGTGAATCTCTTGAACTTTCTTCACAATCATAAGGTGTTACAAGCGGCCTGGTTCTGTTTTCTGCGGCGGTTCAAATAACATCTTCTTACCAAAAATTGGTCCAAATCCGAGTTGCTGATGTGCTCGAAAGCTTCATGATATGAAATGAGCGGTGTTGCTACTTCCACCTTTGCGACTGAAAACAAGCAAACACCGCAGTGTTGAAAACTCCGAAGAAGAGAAATCTGGACAGGACCCGCTGACTCCCAGTGACATGATCAGTTGAAGCCAAAAACAAGAGTTCAAGGCACAGAAGCACACGTGCTTGTCTTCGTGCTTGTCTTTCGTTCTTTTTGATCGACCTTCAGTTGTCTTTGTCTCTGTTCCGATGTCACAAGGACATGGAACTTGGCAAGGCATCAGGAATCATTCCACTGAGAGCGCGTGTAGCCAATTTTGATGACATTTTTATGAGAAGATTTCCACACGGAGATGGAGGAAGACAGCACTGATCCGCATCCATAACTTGGGCTCAATGTCACGTCGGTTTTTCATTGTGCTCGCCGTGTGAGCTGCTTCTGCTTCTCCGGCACGGAAGATCGCTGAGAATTTCTTGCTTCTTTCGCAGTCCAGTGCACCGGTCTGACCCTTCCATCTTTTCGTCTCTCCCTCTAACCACCTGATCTAAATCTACACCTGGGTGGAAATCCAAAGCTGGGTTGGGGAAGAAAGTAGCAAACTAAACATTTTCACGCAGTGTAGTGTGTATGTGTGTTTGTGTTTGTTTGTGTGTGTGTGTGTGTGTGTGTGTGTGTGTGTGTGTGTGTTTGTGTGTGTGTGTCACCTGGTGTGGTTCCATCCTCAGCGAAAGCTGCAACAAAGAAACACTCGTTTACAAACAAAATTCTAACATTGCAAATTGGTTTTGCCATGCCATTTTCCGCAGCTTTGCGCGTAAAAAATGAAGCAACGGGTGAACACTAGCATGATTACAGCGAAGCCACTGAAGCTGCACCGCGACCCGGTACACGCAGGTGCAGTTGCGAGTCGTCTTCGAAGAACAGAACACGGCACCAAAGCCACATTTGTGAGATCATTGTGGATAAACGTCCAATGACCATTCTGCTCGTCACCCCGAAAAACAAATGATCAAAATCGTGTATGACGTACTTGGTGTGATTTCTTTCACTCCCGCCCAGGCATCCTGGTCGTCTGTGCTGGACTCTCCGCCTGCATCCTGCAAGACACATCAGACTTTCTGCCACCTTGAACACCACATTCATGGCGACGTCAAGTGGGCACAGACGAATTCAAGAAGACTCCGGGAACCAGCACTGGCATGAACAGAATTGCATTTTCACTCACCACCAAAAATTCTCTGTCTTCCACACTGGGACTGGCAGCGATCACCTGAAATTCACGTCTTTCATCAGTCGGGCTTTTACGTCTGTTTCTGTTTCCTTGATGCGAGGAGAACAGCACCAGTGCACACAAATACCTGAATAGCAGGTGGTTTAATCATCCCTGCCATTCCACCAGGAAAGTTGAATTCTTCTTCCTGGAGGGAAGAGAGAACAAATTCAGTGCAGCAGGACCACAAGTATCACTTTCGCCTTCGAACACAACAACTTCAAAGACATTCGAAATCAGACGAAAGGCGAACCTCATCGTGGTCAATTTTTATGCTTGGAATGCTCGGTCCTTCATCCCCCTGAAAAAACAAGAGCACACTGAAGAGTGAACATAACAGTGAAACTCTCCGCCACTGAATAGTTCCGGGCTTCAAGTTTGAAAAGCTTCAGAGTCACCAGGAAAACAGAGGTTTGACCACAGGCGCGACGCGTCATCAAGAGTGCAACCAGCACAGAGTGATCGCCACTCAGTTTCGGTAGCCGCCAGGAAGCCGGTGGGGGAGGGGCGCAGTGATCACCACCAAACAATTTTCGATTCAGGCAGCAGTCACTCCCCTGATCGCCCCCAGGTTACTTCTCGTGAGGGTACTGCTGAGAACTTTTCAGTCGTGCTCGCCTCCCCCCCCCCCCAAGTTGTTTCAGGTGATTTCTACCACTTCAACCTTTTGCCAGAGCACAACACAGGCTCGCCCCGAAGGAGGGAAAAACAGAATTCTTGGTCGTCATGGTCACAACAAGCAGATCAAAGATATGTTCAAAAGACAAAATTCTTTCTGCTGCGCACGATCTGAGATCCGCTGGTACCATTTCTGACGGGTCAGAATCTGAAGCGAAGTGAAAGCATACGCACCTGGACAGCTTCTTTTTTGGGAGAATCAAAAGTAAATTCGTCGTCGTCGTCTTGAGTGGTCTGAATACTGGGAACTACTATTTCTTCATCTAACTCCTAACAAGTTGGAAAAAGAAAATCAGTCAACCCAAAACGGTTTCCCCATGCTGCCACAAGACCGCGAAAACAATGTCATGCGCACCGTTTCTCTGCCTGTCCACTTTCATGCAAAACTGAACACAGATTTCCAACAAAGTGACTTTCCATGCTCCAAAAATTGAATCGCAGTCCACAAACACTTGCACGCACCGGGGTATCCTGCGCATCAGCGACTTCGCGCGCGTCTCCGGCGGCGCCCTGCGCCTCTTCCCGCTGCGCGAACGCAGCGCTCGTCACGTCCACGAGTTGTTCGTTGTCTTGAGCCAGTTCCTCCGCAGATCTGTCCGCAGCAGCCGCCGCCTGCTCCATCACTTCCGACAGCGCACTCGTCTCGGTCGTTGTCGACCCGTTCACCTCCGACGGGTCCATCTCGACCACGTCCCGCCCGACGCCGTTCGTGAAGTTGACGGCGCTGTCTGGAGAGGCGTAGGCGGCGGCGCGGCGGCGGGTGCCCCCTCCCGCCCCGGCACCCGGCGGCTGGCTCATGGCGACGTGCATAGCGCCGTTCATTGCGCACTCGACGATGACAGCAGCTGCCTCTTCGATGGTTTCAGCAACAACTTCTCGGTTGAGAGTTGGTTTCTCCGCCTCCTCGTTCAAGTAGCCATTCTGCACAGGGCCGTTCTGCACAACAAACAACAGAAGAACTGAAACCTGCTCTGAACGAAAGTTGCTGGACATGGTGTACGCTGCTCTGGCGTTTGTTCCCAGTGCGATTTTGGCGCAGCGGAAGTGGTTGATTTGTGAGCAGCAGTGTAAATGATAAACACGAAGGACACAACACTCACCACCGCTTCCGCACCTTCCGCCATAACTTCAACTAAATCCACCTGTAAATGAAGCGTGGCACAGTGAATTTCCAACATCTTGCCTGATCAAGTCAGTTGCTTTTGGTGTGCCACAATTTTCAAGTCACGTTCACAGTGACAGTCTGTTCAACAAGAAGGCTAACGCCTGAAAAGAGCGCGGTCCTTCGGGCCAGTCAGTTTCTCCCAACTCTAACTACGGTTTAGTTGGCCAGTTGGCCATTTGTGTGTGTGTATGGGGGTTGGGGGGGGGGAACCCAACCGTCGCAAAAATTCACCAGAATCATTTTTCAGGCCATTTTGGAAAAAGTTTGAAATTTTTTCTAAATTTGACAATTTGGGGGGGGGGGGGGGGGGCGCAACTATGACCAAAAAATGAAAGTTTCTTGAAATGGCCTAAAATCATCCTGGTGAAACAACCAAGGGTAAATCAACCATGCCCAAAAAAATGAAAGTTTCTTTAAATAGCATAAAAATCATCCTGGTGAATTATTGTGATGGTTGAGTTACCCCCATTACCCCCCAGGTAACTCAACCAAAAGTGACCACATACACACATACAGACTGATGGTGACTACAAAAAGCACGCGTCCTATCGGCAGAGCCGGACCGCGCGCAAAAAAACACCACACGCTGGCCGGGCAGCATCATTGCGTTGAGCTGCAAACGCAGCAAGAACACACAGCAATGATTTGTTCACCCCAAAACACTGGGAACAACACATTTCTGTGAAGAATTCTCTGGGGATCTGCATTTTTTTAACGGCGATTCCAGTTGTGCAATTCACGTGGCAAAGAACAGACAGGTTGTCAGGGTTTCATTGTGAGAGCAAACCAGCAATCCAACTTGTCCTGTGCATGGTGATTGACGTATCCAAGCGAGATAAAGGGACTTCCGCTTGCGTTGCTTCACCAAATGCCAAGGCCCTTCAGGCACAGGCATGAGGTTGAAAGCAACACAAGCCAAGGGTGTCTTTGATCTCATTTGTGTTCCTGTTGGACACATTTCTTTGTTTTGGAAGCATTGAATTTTGTTTGTGGAGATTGCAAGTTACTAAAGCGCCTTGTCACGCGTCTGCTGCAGTCACTGCAAATGGTGCCAGTCTGCGTGTGCAAAGGACCCCTCATTTTCGCCGTAACGGGTATGCGTCTTCCCTCATGTCGCAGTTTGATGAAGATGCAATATGATCACACAGGAATCAGACGCCTCATTTTGTGAACATAAAGTCACAGGACAATGTGGCATTTCTGGCACAATTGCCAATGAACCTCGTATTGGGCCTTACAGAAGTCAAAGCTTATTTTTGGAATTTGGAGATGTTTGTGTTCCTGTCTTGATTGTTGATAAGAAGGACACTGGGAAACCATCAGACTCACGATGAGTGATATTACAAGGAGGGGTGATGGGCATGATGCTCCACACAAATGTTTGAGATTTTTTTTTGACTGGCCAGGACAAAAGTGCAATCCAAAGTTGGACAACAACAAGAAACGGAGCGTTCAACACAAGTGCGAGGCTTGTTTCCTCAGCGGACATGCTTCATGAAGATCGCCATTTCACTCGCAAGTCGGCGGCAGAAAGGAGGCAACCGGATACCGGATACCCAGTGGCCATCCACGGCAAATGGCGGCTGCTGAGAAATGTTCAAGGGAGTCGTGGCCGCCAAGACACATTTTTAACATTTTCAGGGGGTGATGGCTGACTGACAAATTTTCAGGAAGGTGCTGAGAATTTTTAGCGGCCATAACACAGAGAGCACGTGTGCAGGGGGTGGCAGGGTGATAAGAGTTGAAATTTCGGAGTTGTTACCCTGATACGAGTACCACCGTATATTTCTCGGTTGTAAAGGCCATCTCGTGAACAGTGACAGTCACGACGCTCTCCGTGGCACCCCGAATAATTCCATCAGCACAACAAATGTTTTTCGAAAGCGCCACCAGATTTTCGCACAAGCAGAATGTGTCTGATCTCTCACCTTTCCGTCTTCAGACATTGATCCACCAACATCCAGAGACAGATCGGCCTGAAATCCAAAGGAAATCATTCAGATCTTTGTTCACAATCACAAAATTGGCCAGCACTCCGATTTCATCCAATTATTTAGATTGCTGTAATGAGGTCCCACAAATGGCAAAGTTGGTCGTCATGTTGTGTGCACGGGGGTGGACTGGACTCACCAGGTCGAGAGAAGCGGCGCCGGGCGTGTCGCCTTCTCCTCCTGATGCTGCCATCGCTCGAGCTCGACCTGCGAGATCACACACCCGTCATTGTCGAATCCTCTCAAAATTTCTCCCTGTTCAACCGCGAATGACGCGAACCTTTGGACGTCCTCTGGATCCCATTTGTCAGAATTAACATCATTAAACAATCGCAGCATTTCCAACTTCAAAACATGGTCACTGACCAAATGAAGTCCCTGACTCAATAAAACTAGTGCTGGAGTGGAAACCATGTTGCATGGATGTTCATGCTCATTTGGTGCACACACCCGTGTAATCCATGTACTCCAGTGAACTCCAGATTTTGGTACTAAAGTACTGGAGAGTCTTTTTTCCGAAGTTCAGGGACACTAACCTCTCATGTCTATGCATGCAATCAGCAGCCCAGACGTGATTCGATCAAAAGAATCAAATTGCCCACTTCAAACTCGGGCCAACCCTTCAATTCTTGGCTTCTCGTGCGAACAGAAGCAGAACACTCTTCGCCTGTCCGAAGTGAAGCTTCAGTCTATCAGTTCCACAACAACGATCTTCAAGCTGTCTTAGTGCAGGGACCATGCACCTTGCGTAGTTTCACTCTGAAGTGAAACGGTAAACCTCTTTTGATGTTCAAATGAAACAAAAGCCACCAAAGCGAACGACAGTGCTCGTACGAGTCAGAAACGATCACTCTCACTCTGAATCTCCACTCCAAACTGACACAGAGTCTACATTTCTCCGTTCCAAGACTGATGCACACACGTTGACGTGCACACGCAAGCACTAGCGCACACACACGCGTCACAAAGTCAGTTCGTTTTTCAGCTTTGCATCTGTGTTTCGAGATCAAAGCTCTCGAACGCATTTGCAGAGGATCAATTTCACAAGGACAATCTTCGCTCGTACCGTAGTTGACGCAAAATCACAAGCTTCGACAGAAGTTCGCTCCAATTTGACTTTTGCAGACGAGTGAAGAGGGGAAATTTGGAGCCCGATGCTCGAAGACGACGTGTCTGATACAACTGATCGAATTTGAAAAAAATTCTTTGCTCACGATTGTTGACATAACTTTCGTGTATTCAGAACCTGCTCACACACAATTGTAGTTAATTTTGTGATGGCAGTCAATGAATAAAGAAGTCACAATTATTTTGCATTCTATCGTTTATCTTGACTTTCAGACAAAGACCAACGGCTCTCCGAGCGCACACCCAAGTGCCAGCCGTGGATCACAAACTGGGAACCTCACGTTATTGCAGCCACGCGTGGTACCCACTTGCCAACCTGTCTGTTGAAACCTGTCCACTTGGATGAGTTTGGGACTTTCCACCAGACCCTCCCACAAAACGATGATGACAGCGGGATGTGGTGATGGTGGATGGCAGAAGGGGTACCGCCATTGCCAACATCTGTTCACCTAGCAACCCCCGAATTTTGTTCTGAAGGCGCAACATTTTCACATGTTACACTTGCATGTAAAATTTAAGCAGCTGAGGTTGGGACCCCCACCCCGCCCCACCCTACCCACCCCCTCTTCTTTGGAACCTTCGGGTCGGATGCCGCCCTGAGACCTTGCCCAATTCTGCTTCCGTCAGAAGTTCATCCCAATTGACAGCATATCACTCTCTTTCTCACAACAAAGCGTCTTATCACCCCACTGCGAAGTCAAACGCCTGTGCAAAAGTAAAGTCTCTTGTCTCACTGTGCATTCTTGTGTGGATCCTACGAGATCCAGACTAGAACTGGTGCAACCCCTGCGGCACCACTTTTGCGTCTTCCTCGTGTGATCTAGATCCTTGTGGGAGAGGACATTTCAATATCTGGAGCACACACAACAATCAATACAGGGTGGTTTCTGGACGTGTCAGATGTGTGCTTGAACCATATCTGCAATGCTGTTGTGAAGACAACAAATTCAACTGTTTCCATGGCTGTCGACGTTGAAATTTACCTTCCTTCCTCGGTATATGGAACAGATAAACTTGTTTATACGGCAATAAATTTATCCTGTTGAATCGAATGGTTCCTCGATCCTGTGCGACAGACAATAATCAGCTGTACTGGATGGAACAATCCTAAATGCTAAAATCCAAAAATCCAGCACCGGAAACGAGGAAGTTGCCTCAGCAGCAGACGCTGCAGCAGTGGCGCCGCACAATACACACTAGAATAACTGGAGACAAGAAAAATTGGAAAAGAGAAACATTCCTGTTAACAAAAAGCAAAGATACAGAAAAATAGGTGGTGATTTGAACTTGTATATCTCGTGGCTCATTTCATTTTCGCATACAACTTGCTCCTTTTGTGAACGCACACAGCCCCAAAAACACCACCTGAACGCTGAACAGCTCTATGTACAATGTTCTTGTCTGATAAAAGAATAGCCATAGCTCCATAATGCCTTGTTTGATTTTTGTTCTGTGTCATTTGACCAATTGTAAATTGTTTCTGAGATGCAGATCAAAACAGGAAATAACTCTGGAAAAGTATTGGAAAAACACAAACAAACACTCAAGAAAGGCAAGTGACAGCTCTGTTTTGCCTCAAGTGATTGGCAAATTTTAGCAAAATTGCCTCTGCATCCTGTTTTCAACAAAAATTCACAGTTTGACTTTGACCCTGTGCCCAACAAGTTACACTTAGTTTTCAACACCCTGGGCATTGTTGCAACGAATTCCCTTTGCAACCTACCCAGTATTTAGGTGATTTGAGGAGCTTGGTCCGAGTTGTGAGCTTTGGAAAAAGCGAGTGAAATCAGAGTGAGCGAAATCAAATCACCTATAGGCAGGGTCTTCCAAAAGTATGTCTACACCTATTTCATAGTCAAAATAAGGATTGATTCAGGATCTCTTGGGCTCTTTCAGTTCATTTTAGGTTG
>JAAUXT010063098.1_pt1 | contig 25934 bp, 26 predicted proteins | sample 7278171 | NCBI WGS metagenome assembly JAAUXT01 (sample SAMN14350112, study PRJNA611818) | marine sediment metagenome | isolation source: surface marine sediment (1.8m) | place: French Polynesia: Moorea | collected 2018-08
CAAACAAACAATTGAGAAACGACTTCTGAACATGAGCACCGATTTTCAATGTGAAAACGACAAAGCAATTGTCCTGTTCTGGTGTCGCCTGACAGGGAACGGACGGTCCGCGCGGTCGACCGGGAGACGACGGCAAAGACGGCATTCCAGTGAGTAAACACGTGGCTTTCCCTCCATGTTTGCACAGAGAAGAAGACGTTTTCTTTCACACAAACTCAACTGCTGTTTGCTCAACTTTCGTGTTTTGTGACCAAACCCCAGAGATAAAGCGATGAAAACAAGAAAAATGATATGTTTTTCTCCTGATGTGTCTGGATTCACGGTTTACCGTCCTTTGTAGGGTTTGAGAGGACCACCCGGTTTACCCGGAGGTGGAGGAGCGCCCGGCAGCAAGGGTGACCGAGGAGATCCAGGGCCGCGAGGAGAGCAGGGTTCGCCCGGAGGAGCAGGCTCCAGGGGTCCGGCCGGTCCGCAGGGCACGCAGGGTCTACCCGGAGCACCGGTTTGCTGCTTCCTTTGATTGAGCCATTTGCTTATTTCCACAGGTGGTGCGAAAATACTGATAAACACGTTTTGGTTTTGTACCATTCAGGGTTCTGGAGGCGCGCCAGGGCCGAAGGGAGACATCGGACTTCCAGGAGAAAGGGTGAGCACGATCACGAGAAAAAAAGGACAAATGAAATGACATTGTGTCGGAAGCTGAAGTAATTCTCACCCTTTTCGGTCACGCGCAGGGTTTGCCAGGAGGACCTGGAGGCGCAGGTACGAAGGGTAAACAGGGCAGCCCGGGCCCTCCGGGTGTGAAGGGAGGCTCCGGCCCGCGAGGAGACCAAGGCCGACCGGGAGACAGGGGTGCGCCAGGAGCGCCCGGCCGACCTGGTGGACCAGGCAGCACGGGACCCCCAGGACCCAATGGACCACTCGGACCCACTGGACCCATCGGAATAAAGGTCTGGTTTTCACAAGACTTGTTTCCACTTGGTGGCTTGGTGGCTGTGACATCCTATGTTTCTGTTGAACTCTCGCCCTTTAACCTGTGCCTTGACTTGCAGGGAGACCGTGGAACGCCAGGCCGGCCTGGAGCGGGAGGAGCCCCGGGCAAAGACGGAGACCCCGGATCCATGGGGCCCAAGGGAGACTCCGGAGATGACGGAAGGCCGGTACGTCCGTGCATTGTGTATTTCAGCTGTTCCTACCCATTCAGATTGTACGAGGTCCATCTCAAAAGTATCCGTTATGGAGATCAAATGAACTGAAAATCATCTTCAAAATTCCTAGAAACAATTCTTGTAGCAGAGCTACTTTCCTCTTACAATATACAGTTGCAAAACTTTATTTATTCACAACACAAAATTGTCAAAAAATTATTGACATATTGTGCCTTCTATTAAGCTCTGACTATTTCACTAGTATTAATTTCAAATTTACCCTGAAATAAGGTTCTTTTTGACAAAGTATAGCTTGACACCAAAAGTAGACTCTTCTTCTGACTTTGTTCTTGGCTAACCTTCCAAATATTCACAAAAGAAACCTAACTACTTTCCTTACTTTGCAAAGAAGTTTCTAATTACACCTTTATGAAAGAATCTTGGGTATAGAAAAGGATAAAATAAAGGTAGTCTATTTTATACAACTTGTTTTCAGGCACAGAATGCAACTTTCCAAACATTTAACGGATACTTCTGAGATGGACCTCGTACATACGCCTTTATTTCAGAGTTCGACGAAACAAAACCACATGTTCACACTTCCGTGATTTCAGGGAGCTCTTGGACCGCCGGGTTCGCCTGGACAGGGTGGAGAGAGAGGTCCTCCTGGTCTGCCAGGTCCCAGAGGAGAAAACGGACCACAGGGTCCACGAGGTCAACGGGTGGGTTCTTTGTTCCGTCTATTGATACACGAACAATTTCACAGACAGTTGTCCAGACTCAAGTACGACAAGAGTATTTTTGGGTGTGTACGAGAACATTGATATTTTCCGATTGAAGAAAAGAACGCGATGACGAAGTCAGCTTTTCAGGCTGGTTGAAATGGTTGTTCTCTTTAATGAAAATTTACGTGCAACGACTAGGGAGAACCAGGACAGGACGGAACAAGAGGAAGCCCTGGAGACAGAGGCCCTCAGGGTCTGCCCGGGTCCGGGGGACTTCCGGGTGAGCCTGGAGAGCCCGGACCTCAGGTGAGTTTCTTTTCAAAGTCTTTGTGTGCCGCGAAATTAATCTGCGAGTGTTGGTCTGCAGGGAGAGGGTGGTCAACCAGGCAAACCGGGACCGGGTGGAGACCGTGGCCCGCAGGGTCTGCCCGGATCCGGCGGCCAACCAGGACCGCCCGGAGAACCAGGATCCCAGGTAGATCTGGAGATGTCGCTGCTTCTGTCACGTCCACGCTGTTTCCTCACCTTTTGTGTTGTGTTTCTTTCTCACTGACGTTTCTGCGTCAATTCTTGTTGTCAGATTCCGAAGAACTGTCTCTGTTTGGTTGGGCAAACAAGGGACAACACCAGTGCATGTTCATACAATGAAAGACGAAGCACTCATGATGGGACAAGCAATTGATCTTCCCCCATCAACCTGACGAAACAATGTGACGCCAGATCGTTTGTAGATTCAAATCAACTGAAACTGTGTGGAATACAATTTCTCTCTCTGCTTCGGACCATCCCGACTTGCAAATGTCAACACGGCTTTCTTCCAGCAGCTGATCGCCGTATTTGACCTGTGAATTTTCTGTACCCCAGTCAAACGTATCACATGGCCAGTCTTCTTGAACGATCTTTGTGTCCATTGTGAAATTTGTTGTAATTTTGCGTCTGTTGCAACGTTGTTTCCAAAATGTTGATTGTCTGATTCACGCGTGTCACAATTTTTTTGTTTGTTTCAAAGTCGAAAATAGCTTGAAAGTTCAATCGCACACTTTCGTGATGAAGTCCGCACATTTGCTCAAGTTTTTGCAAACTAGCACTCAACACGTTTTGTGAAAGCATTTTGTCGCCGACCAAAAACAAGAAACCGCGGTGAAGAAAGGTTCAAGATTGAGATAAGCATCGGGTGAACAGTTGATTCCAGATGTCTTCGTTTCAGCTTTTCATCTCTGGGCCTGCTGTCCTCATTTTACTTTGTCACTTTCTCAGGGTTGAATCTCTGGCGGATCCAGAGGAGCATTGAGCTCGCGGTTACTTGTCACACTCTGCCCGGATTTCTTTGGAACACTCTTCACAAAATTTGAGCCCCTTTGTTACAACTTTTTTTTCCAAAATCCGCCAGGATTGAACCTTCATGTCAGCGTGTCCAAGCAAATGCCAATTTCTCGTGCCAGTTGTCAAACCAGATTCTTGTCCTGTGCATGACACGTGCGAAGCTGTGAAGCGTTTCTGCCGTTCGAGTGTGTGCTGCAGTCTTTCTGACCTTCCTTTGTTTCTTCCTCATCGTCCACACGTTGTTTAGGGTGTACCAGGAAAAGACGGACTTCCAGGGTTACAGGGTCGTCGAGGCCTGAAGGGACCTGCAGGTCCACCTGGGCAACCTGGATCCCGAGGGATACCCGGTCTCGGGGTAAGACGAGTGTAGAGTCCCACCCTGACCCCTGGTACCCACTCACACTCATTCGCGTCAACCGCATCTTTGTTGCAGAGTAATTTGCATGTTTCGAAACAGCATGGCAGCACGGTAGACTGGACTTAAGAGACTGACAGCTCCTGTAGCTTTCCTGCTCAAACGCTGACGATGAGGACTGTGGATTCTATTTACGTGTGTGTCATTTGCAGCAGAACGGCGTCAGGATAACTTGCTTCCCTGTGTCATGGTGGCCATGTCCTGTGTTCGAGTGAAAGGTTCGTCAAAAATCCTGAACATCTCTCAGGTCGTGTGACGTTTCTTGATTGTTGTTGTCACCAGGGACACCCCGGCAAGGACGGGTTGCCCGGTCTGCAGGGCAAACCAGGAGATAAGGGTGCGGGTGGTGCTGGAGGTCCCCCTGGACCTCCGGGCTTCCCTGGAGCTGGCGTAAGTCCAGAATGATCCAGATACTGGATGCACAAGAGGCACGGAGTTGGTGACACGGATCCAATCAAAACTGACTTGGAGATCCAAAGTTGGAATTCAGGTGATAATTGAAGTGGAAGAAGCTTCCAACTTTGCATTATCATTTCTCAGTTCGCACCAAAACCAGTTTGCGCCCACAGGTGGGAACGTGACCCTTGCCAGGGACATGGAACAATCCAACTGTTGGAGAAGTTTTCAAATGTTTCGCTCAAAATTGATTTTTGGAGTTGACAAAGGGGGTGAAAACGAACTTCCTTCTGAAACGTATTGGCTGACCACGAGAACATCCCACCATACCTGAAGTTACCACGTTCAAACGGTTTGCTTCCCTGAGGCAAATGTCCAGATCAACTGCATGAGTTTGCATGGAACTTTGCACTGTACCTTTTTCCAATTCTTTCCTGACATGACCATACACGATCCACTCCCCTATCTGCAGATGTTAAGTGGGAGTAGATTGTGATTGATTTGCAGTTTTTGTAAGTTTTGACCCCTGTTTGTGCCTGGTGTGTGTAGGGCTTCCCAGGGAAGGATGGCCTCCCAGGTTTGCAGGGACGGCCCGGGGACAAAGGACCCGCTGGAGAAATGGGCCAGCCCGGCTCAGGTGGACTTCCGGGCCCTGCTGTAAGTTCACTCACTGCGGACGAAACTTGGGAACCTGTGTGTCCAGAACATGGGGACAATCTGGGGACTTTTTGCACAGATCCTGGAAAAATTGTAATTTAGAGATTCTGAGATCATAAGCACGGGTTTGTTGGAGCGTGTAAGAACTTCCCACGCACCCGCCACTTTAGGTTGCATGCCATCGTGTAGCAGGTTGTTTTTTGAATGCGATTGACTTTTCATTGAAACAGATTGATCAGTGGTAAGATTTCATCTTGCTTCCTATTTGGTACACTTTAAGAATGACATTTCCGACCAACGCGAAGGTTGTAGTGTTCATGTGGTCAATGCAGAATTTGGTTCACTATGATCTTCTCCTTGCAGGGTTTGAAAGGTCCACCCGGTCCACCAGGTCAGAATGGAGATCGGGGTCCCAGAGTAAGCTTGCTTTGGTATTTATTCTGCGGCAAATTGGTTTCCAAGGTTTTACGCTTCTGAAGAACAAAAGGGCCACATTTTCCACATCAGCAAGCATAATTTTTCCAATGCAGGGTTTGCCAGGAGAAGGTGGTGCAGGAGGTCCAGCTGGTCCACCCGGTCCGATGGTACGTGTTGAACAACTTGCAGAAAGAATTCAACAAAAGGAAGTAAACGCAATACACACAACTCAACTATTTGTTTGCAGGGTCCTCCCGGCGGTGGCGGCGAGCCTGGCATGAAGGGAATGCCGGGTATGAAGGGAGACAAGGGCTGGCCCGGGCTGCCCGGTCTGCAGGGTCTGCCCGGAAAGGACGTGAGTGATATACCTGGAATAAAAGCCTCGTCGACAGTTGTTTCAAAAATGATTTTGTGCCGAGAGGAGCTCAACGTACGTGAGCCGACATTGTGTGATCTGACTTGCAGGGTCAGCCAGGAGAGCGCGGACAAAACGGTCGCCCGGGATCTCCAGGTCAACGGGTACGTGCAGTTTTGTTGTTTGATGTTGAGTCAAGTTGAGATGTTGTTCACCTGTCTTTTCGCTGCAACAGGCAAGGTCAGCCAAGGCCTTCCGTGCTTCAATACCAACACCGGAAGCCAAGTGATGAAGACCTTTTGAATCGTGCCAAAAGCGGCACGAAAACGTCTTTTGGGAGCAGTGTGCTGTTGAACAAATTTCATCTTGAACAGCGGCCAACGTGTTTTGAGGTGATGCTGATCTTGGAACCTGTTTTAGGGTGAAAAGGGTAACCCAGGTTCCAAGGGCCCTGCTGGACCTCCAGGTCAGGATGGTTCACCCGGTAGGCCGGTAAGTTTTACACCGAAGCAAATAGATGTGTGATCCAAGGTAACGTTTTTGTGTCTTCTTCAATCCAGGGTGAGCCGGGCATGAAAGGGCCCAAGGGCGGCAATGGTCCTCCAGGTCAAGATGGACTTCCTGGCAAACCCGTATGTATGGAACAACGGAAGTTGTGCACTGCTGCACGGTGCCACGCCGCTGAAATCCATGTTGCTGCTGAGGACAACTGTTTTCGTCCCACATGTCTGTTCAGACCACTTTGCTTCAAGCATTCACAGGGTACCAAACTTCAGGAGCTGCTTCCTGCCTGTTGCCATTTGCGCAAGACAACCGTGTCTATCCTGTCTGGTCGGCAGCGTGGTTATTGTTGTCCACAGTTCTCTGCAGGTCCATGTGAAATACCCAAGAGCGCTTTGCTTTCACACACAGTTGCAACCTTTCATTTTCAGAGCGCCACGGAGCTGACCCAATGCACGAATCTTTGATGAGAATTCGTCTGCTCATGAAGCATTCACGGACTTACAATTGTGTTGAAGCAGCTTTCTTTGTCACGTTCAGTTTTTCTTTGTCACCACAACAAACTGCATTTCAAGTGTAAAAGGAATGTGCAGTGCAATCGCAACTCGTGTGTCGAAAATCTGATCAAACGCGCGTTCGTGTGCCAGTCAAACGTCAAGCTCACATTCTGACCGAAACTTCACAGGGTCCTCGCGGTCAATCTGGAGACGATGGCATGATGGGTATGATGGGTCCTCCAGGTCCGCCGGGTCCACCGGTGAGTACACGCTCCCACAACGGGTCCTTCCGATCAACGAACGACAACGAGGTTCTCACAAACATCCAAACCTGCAGTCAACTGGAAACGAAAAAAAAAGATTGCGCAGTGAAAGGCTCGGATACCAACACAATACAGAAATTGTCAAGTTTAGTTATGATGGAAAACGATTTTCTTGCTGTAGGGTCCCCCTGGAGATGCACCTGCGTGGAGACCCAACTGGTTCAGTCGACCTAAAGGTCCAGACCCTCTGTTGGTATGTTGTGTTTCTCGTTCCATTCTCGGTTGGACCTGAATTGAAGATACTTTTGTCAGCTTCGTTTTGGAACAAATGATTGAAATCAAGAGCTTGACGGTTCTGATTCTGTAGCACCCCTGTGATGCTTAAAATCAATTGCTGATGTTTCGAGTGCGTTAGGATTCCTGACACATCGTTTCTCCACTGATGGTCTCCATCTACCCCCGCCCTCGGATTCAATATACTCGGTCAGAAAAGCTCCGGTTCGCCACGCTAACCTGGTCAAGTTCCACTGTCTATGGCCCTGCCCCACCTGCAAACCACAGCGTCGACTCCACAGTGTTTTCCGTTATCACAGAAGCATTCGATTCAGGACTTCAGAAGGCGGAATTTGCAAGCATCCTGGTGGAATAATGTGCCAGGATTCCTCTTATTCGCCTTTGATTTGTACAAAACACCAAATTTTTGCACAACGATAGGGCGATCAGCCGATGCTGACAAAGTGATCTTGGGGTTTGTTTCTTCAACTGTTCTTCAACATGTCTTCAACAAACGGGTGTCGATTTGTTTTTGCAGAGAGATCAGCCAGTCACAAAGGACACATTCAAGGTACAGTGCCGTCCTTCTTCACCTGCAGTTGTTCTTTCTTGTTGCTCAGACACAGCCTGGTTGTGACGGGCAAGCTTTCAATTGCTGCCGGGTTGAGCCGTGAGGAACAGTGCAAAGTTACAGCTTCAATTGGTTTGTTCCGTCGAGCAACATCTTGCAAGCTGCACTGCTCCGGTCCAGGGCAAGATCACAGTTCTCCAACTGCACATCTATAAATGTTTCGACTGACTGCACTTCTCAGAACGACGAGGACGCGTTCGAGGCGCTGCAGCGTCTGTCGGAGGCGATCGAGCTCTACAAGAACCCGACGGGCAGCAGACAGGCGCCCGCGAGAACCTGCATGGACCTCGCGCTCTCGCACCCAGAGCTCCAGAGCGGTGAGTGCGGCCAACCTCGAGGAAACCACGAGCATGTTGAGCAGAAGAATTTTGCCACTGGTTGAAGTTATTATTGTACTCGTTGCAAGAAAAAAGCAGAAGTGGTGAACGCAAGTGAACTGCACGTGGAGAAGCATTCGTTGTGGTTGTGGTTCAAAGTTGCCAGAATTTAGTTGAGGAGGAAACTTCGCGTGCGTTTCAACTTCTTTCTTGTTTCCAGGGATGTACTGGATCGACCCGAACCAGGGCAGCCCCATCGATGCAATATTTCAACTTCTTTCTTGTTTCCAGGGATGTACTGGATCGACCCGAACCAGGGCAGCCCCATCGATGCAATAGAAGTGTACTGTGATCTCAACACACATACAACATGCATTCTACCCAAACCAAGTCAGGTCAGAGTCACAACGCAAACATTTCAATTGGAGCCATTGCGCTGGGAAAATTTTGTGAAATCAACGAAACTGGTTTTGATGTCTCCTGCTTGTTGTCGCTTTCACTCGCCAGTCTAGTCACCTGAGTCAATCAAAACTTGAAACAGAACTCACGTCTACAGCGTTTATCTACCACAGATCTTTCTCTCTCATCAGGTGTTCAAAGCCACTTGGTACAAGGGTCCGAGCAAGCACGTGTGGTTTGGTGAAGACATGGAAGACGGCTTCACGGTAAGAACTTCGCTCCTCACATCAGTCCAAAAGTTCACGAGAGCACGACTCTTCTCCTGGACGTTTGGCTCGTGCGGTTCTTGAAATAGGAAAATGGTTTTAGCTTTTAATTCACACAAAGTTCTTCGCTTCAATCACATTTTCAGTCACAAATTGAGAGAAGTTCTTACAAATGACTGTCTTCTCTTGGTTGCAGTTCACGTACAAGGTGGACCGGGTGCAGCTGACGTTCCTGCAGTTGCTCAGTAAGGAGGCGTACCAGAACATCACGTACCACTGCAGGAACTCCGTCGCCTACTTTGACCACGCTTCCAACGGCTACCACAAGGCGGCCAAGTTCCAGACGTACAACGACCTCGAGCTGAGCCCCAACAGGGCCAAGTTCAGATACAGCGTCAAGCTCGACGAGTGCCAGGTAAACATTGCGGTTTTCTGGTTTTCTCCTTGGACAGCACCCGTGTTTTGTTGCACAGAATTTAATGGACCCAAGTGTGACTTTTGTCTCTTTTCTGTTTCTTGCAGTACCGACAGGACAAGTGGGCGCGAACAGTTTTCGAGTTCAAATCGGAAAAGACCACGAGATTGCCAATCACAGACGTAGCACCGTACGATATTGGAGACCCGAGACAAGCGTTCGGACTCGATATAGGCCCTGCCTGCTTCTCTTAGAGAGGGTGAACAACGAACTGAGGCGGCTTGGCCAAAATATCAACGACCATTGTGCACACGATTGAGAATATAATTTTGTTCATCTGCCACATCTGGTTCATAAAATCAAAGCAGCAGCATGTCATGCATGAGATAACTGCCGATTTTTCAGTATGAGACGAAGCACATGTGGCCCGCATGCGTGCGTGAAACGTCATGTCCACCAGAGGTCAGGCATGTAAAACTCAGACTGCAGCATGACAGCCTCCAAATTTGTGTCTATTTCCAAAAGACCAACCCTTTCGAAATGCACTCGCCCAGTGAACCCTTTTTGTGTTTTTCCTGTCTCTGGCTGCTTCTTTCCATCGGTGTATTTTGTCCTGATTTCAATGTCCACAGATCTGTTCACAGCACCAAATTTATGAACTGTGTAATGTAAACTGGTGTTCATATTTTTGCATATCAGCCAAAGCTGCTGAAGCTTTTCTACTTTGTGTTTTTAAATGTTTGATTTACTTTGTTAATTGTTCAGATTTTGATCCTCCCAGCAAGGAGCTTTTAGCTTTGCTTCTACAATGTATTCCACAACGGGTGAGTGAGTCTTGTGCTTTATTCATGTCAAAGTATGGACGAATATCCTGGTTTTATGTGCTATTTATAGTTAAGTTCCGTACCTGTGGATGTTTGTAGCACATTGTGTTGTGAAACAAAACGAAGTTGGTCAGCATTTCCGTGTACCTGTGGCCTCCTGCGAAAGGCATAACTGGGCGATGCCAGATAGATCTTCATTTCTGTACATATTCCTGTTCTTTGGGTCTCTGGAAATACACAAAACCGACGGGGGTGTGTCACTGATTCAGTCGATCACATGTAACATAGGTTCGGCTTTTCACAACCAAGAGATTAATCATCTGGATGAGGATGGTTTTACCAGTACTTACAGGTACTTGTTTGTACTACTCACACAGTCATTCACAGCACAGTTGAGTTCTTATGCAAAGAACTTGTGTATGGATTTTTGTGATTGGTTGCTTTGTAAAAAAAAGTGTACATACAATGCCCAGCTCCAAAACTGCCACAAGAACACTTCTGGTTTGGTGGACTATGTTCTTCGTGACAAGACAGCTTCAATTCTGGACCTGATAACAACAGAAGGAACATGTTATTCGCTTTCCATTTCTCACAACCCGTGCATAAGTCAAGGAAGTTTACTTCGTGTTTTTAACTGTTCGTTGGAACTGTGACAATCGACAAATTTTGTAGGAAAAGATTTTGTTCCTTTTTGAATTGTACAGAAGATGGCAAAGCCTTGATGTGTAAGTTTGTTGTGCGGACTGCAGGGGTGAAAGGCTATGTACGCAAGTTTCATGAATAAAGTCCACAAAAATTCAGATCCAGATCGTTTGGGTGAAGAAAAGCAGGAATGAGGCGCAGTGCATGCGTGCCATTTTGACACTGACGAAGACTAGACTTGCAAAAAGTCAAACTTCAAAGGACACATGGCGTGGGTCACGGTCCCGTGCCTTTGAAACGATCAACGCAGACCTGAAACCATTTCAAATTGGGATTGTTGTGAAATGCGAAAATCATCCTTTCCCACACCGTTTCTTGCCCACTGATGTTCCAAGTTCTGGCTCGACTTGACATTCATCCTCAGCTTTCAGGCCTGTAACTTCCTCAAATTGCAAATTTATGCAAAATTCACGGATCAGTTCTCACGCATCAGGAACAGAAACATGAGATTTTCCCCGCACGACATGCTCACCAGGAAGAACAAATTCTGAGCTTGTGCGTTGTTTGAAAAGTTCAGTCTTAGGAAACACGAACACCAGTCTTTGTTGAAGAGAAACACGACAATCACACGCTCGTCTTCTGAGGTACGCTTCATTTCAGAACTTTGTGCTTGGAATTTCATCAAGCCATTCTTCTTGAATACATTTGTGTGAGTTTTGTCGGCTGATGACACGCGTCCAATACGTCCGTTGAATGGACTTCAGGATGAAGCTGCAGCTCGTGGTGCTGTGTTGCGCGGCGGTGGCGGCGGTGGCGACGGCTCGGAGTCCGTTTAACCTGGGACGCTGGGCGCGCCGCGAGAGCGACGCCCTGCACCTGAAGCCCAAACTGAAGGAGGTAGAAGGAGCCGCCAAGGTGAGTCTGATTGGTTATCAGGGTCGGATCGAGAAAGGGAGATCAATGAAGCCCACGTCCAACCAACAATTTGCACAATTCAACGCAGGGAATATGAAAAGCTTTGCATCCCGACGACGCAAACCATTGGGGAGGTTTTGCAAATTGGAAACGTAGACGTTGGCGTGAACGTAGACATAGAATCTCACCCTGTGGGATCTTTTGCACCACAAAAGTTTCAAGTCCAAAGCAAGAAATGTATTTTCTTTGCATTTTCTTTGTTTCTAATATTTGCTATATTTTTAGATTTTCACTCTTTTCCAAGAAAATTAAAAAAGCAATGGCAGAATTTTGTTTAGAACAGAGAAAAACACAAGTTTCTTGGGAGTATTGTATCCCATAGGGTGACATTCTGTGTCTACGTTCATGCCTACATCTACGTTTCCGATTTGCGAAACCTCCCTGTTGTCACGGGTGGCGTGACTTCGGATTGAGAATCCGGCCCCGATCTGTTCGATCCTTCAGAATTATGTCAAAGTGGAAGGTCACAAACCACTTCAGTGAGGGAAACAGCTGGCTTTTAAAGTTTCGGGGACAGTGCAGCCTGTATGAGCCCTGCTTCCTGAATTAGACTCTACAGCGAATTGTTTCGGTACAATATGGTGACAGGTGGTTGAATACAGCAAATCCCATTGAAGTGTTGTGCACAAGTCTCGCTTTGTTGGCCAAGAGTCAAACTGTTTGTTGAAACATAATCTGTTCTCCTCACCAACTTTTCAGGATGCACTGGACGATTTGGGGCAAAAGATTCACTCGCTCATCCCAACAGCGCAAATCGGACATTTGAAGAAAGCTGTCGCCAAGCTGTTTGGTGACTGCGAACGCAAAGACGAGCCGGTCAGTGAAGGTTTCTCGACAAGATCAAAACAGTTCGTTTGCATTTGCGTTTTTGGACAGACAAATGACAGCATTTCGTTCAGTCGATTTCGAGCCACTGTGGCCATGGCTCTTGATTGACTTGAAGTAACAATGCGGAGCTTGGTTGGTGTGATCGTTTTGTGCACGACCACATTTTTCCAACAGGCTGCAGACTTTGTGCGACTGAAGTGTCACATGTACGAGCGACTGCGATCTTGCTTCTCCACCGGAGGACTGGAGAACGCGTGGGCTTGTCTCACTACGAAGTGCGGGCCCGGCGTCGAGAGAGTGGTGAAGACGGTCGAAACAGATCTGCTGGAAACTCCATGTTGGGACAGCACGACCCCTGGGGGCAAGGTTCGTTGACTGGTTACCTGGGGAGGATGATGTGGTTTGAATTGACACTCGAAGGGAACTTCCACGTGTGATGCTTCCATCAATTCTTGCTGGTGGTGGGGTGGGGTGAGGGGCTTCAAACGAACGAAAGAAATGTTGAACCTTGAATTTGTTTTGTCTTCGTCTGCAGCTCGGATGCGTGTTCTGGCAGCTGCTCCAGGCGACGCAGTGCGGACACCTGACGCGACTCTGCTCGGCGCATCCGTTCCACAGAGTGCAGCGCCGAGACGGGCTCCCCGTCTGCAGCGTCGCCGCCGCCGAGCCGCCGCGCAGCCACCCGGCCGAGGAGGAGGAGCAGCGGCCGGGCACCAGGGTCCGCAGGGACGCCGCCCTGGAAGCTCTCGCCAACATGCAACACATCATGAAAGCTGTTATCAAGGCGTGAAAGGTCCACGAACAAGATGCACGACCGAATTTGTGCAGAAAGAAGCACAATGAAGTCTTTTTGATGCAAACGTACTTTTGGACCAAGCTAGATGAAAACGATCAACCCGACGAAAAGAGGAAAGATGCCTTTGGTACGATACATATGAGCAAATAAGTTCTGTAGAAAGCCGCCTTCGCACATTTGCACGGTAGACGACTGTTTGTTTAATGTATTCTCCATTTGGTTCACGTGAACATTTTTTCGGTATTATGTGACAGGATTATGTGATCAGTGACAGGAAATGATGTGCAAAGTGAGTCTGCTCCAGATTGACTTGTATTTGTCATTGTTCATGTTTTGCGCTTTTCGTGCAAATAAAGACTGCCGTTTCAGGAAAAACTACAGATCAGTGGGAAGCACAACGCTGGCAAAAGCTGCCAATTATACAAAAAATTGTTCAATATAATTGATGAGACTCGGCATGGAAGGCAAAAATGCTGCTTGAACTTACGAACTCGCGACGTACAGCAGTGAGTCGTACCACTCTGTCGAACAATGACTTGCACAGGGTCAGAAGGACTGAAGTTCAGCAAGCAGTACGGCATAATGGGTTTGCCTCTGTCTTTGCTGATTCTTTTTGGAAATATTGGATGCAAAAGAGGGCAGCTGACTCAGAGTCTTGCAGCCTGCATCTGCATCAACGTTTGGTTCTTCGTTCACTTCACGTGCATTGTCATCATGGTGGTTGGAACCTTCTTCAACCAAAGGGATCCGATTGGAGAATTTCGGTTGTTTCTGATTGGATATGGTCTGCTAATTGTGACAAGTTACTCCATGTTATTCTTCAAATCGTTCAAAAATTATAACTTACTCACTCTGCTTTGCGAAATTCAAATGTCCAGAAGGTGTTCGCTGAAGTTCGGCTACAGACTGTTTGTTTTTGTTGACTTGATGCTGGTTCTTGGTGCAGCAACATACAACCTCATGTACAATGTGATTCACGGAATCGTAGTTTCCTTCAGTTCTCACAGCTCTGACTTTGTCCCAGTAACGATGGACACAGAAGATCCCACGATGCTTCGACTCCTGGCTGTTGTGGAAAACCCTCTGGCCATATCTTCTGGCTGGATGTCTTTTATGGGCGTCAATTTTCTAATTGGTGTGACAACAATCATATTGGCTCAAGAATTTGAGGACTGTTTGAAACAGCTGAACAAAAATATTTCACAATCGTACTGCTTGTCGGATGCAGCCTTTGGCTCCGCGACCAAAAAATACTTTCAGCTCAAACCTCTTGTGAGGAAAGTGGACGACATGTTCCGGGATCAGGTCAGGTTCTGATTGTCTCTGCTGTCGTTTTGTAAGGTGCAAATCTGCTGAGATCGGAACCTTTCAAAAATACTTGTTGTCAAAATGAAATGAGAACCACTGATTCCTTGTACTCTTCAGGTTGGCCTGAGAATGCTGCTCTCCCTGGGGATTTTGTGTATTTCTCTGTACGCGGTTCTGGTGGGAACCAACACCGTCACTGGGTGGCTGAACCCGCTCATCATTTCGCTCGTCACGCTCGCTGTGCTTGTTCCTCCGGCCGCAATGTTGAACCAAAAGGTCTGGAGTGCGAGCTTTCTCGCTGCATCGCAAAAGAAAAACAGTTTTCTTGCTTTCCCAAAACAATGCCATCCCCCTGTCACTGTGCAAAATAACAGCGCGTTCGTCTTTCCAACAGGCACACAGCATCGCGGAACAGTTCGAACTGCAAAACTTGGCGGATATGTCCGACAGCACGGCAGCGAAGGTACTCTCGGTCACCTTCGACTGAAATGCCACAGTGGTGAAGTTCTTGCGTGTTTTTGTGGAGAGAGCGTGTCAACCTCGAGGTGCTGATTCTTCCTCCGCAGCTCAGTGTGTTCCTGCAGACTCTGGCTCACAGTCCGGTCGGCATCACGGTCTGGGGAGTGTTCACCATCACAAGGGAGTCTGCAGCCACAGTGAGTGTCTTGGGGAAAGAACTTTGTCACCCGCAACACACAAGTACATAATTTGAAAGGCTTACTTCACTGAAATGTGTTTGTGCGTCTTCCCTGGACTCGCGCACCAACGCAATGTACCTCAAGCCAAGGCAGTAAACCGCATACGCAGAGGTGTCCTGTCTGTTTGCAAACAACACGTTGGTGTGAAACTCTGTTTCAGGTTTTTGGGACGTTCTTGGCGTACGTCATCGTCACCGTACAGTTTGTGGACATTGGCACTCACTGTCCAAACTCTACTTCTCCTGTCTCATGCGAGTACTTCAACACAACATCAGGGCCTTGAACGTTTCACGCTGTACGAGCACAGTCTTTGAGAGAACACCAAATTTCGAGTTCTTCATGTTATTCCAAAACGCGTGTCCCGGTAGCCAGTTTCAGTAAAGCCTTGAGCTTGCTTGCAGAATGCACGAGTACTCGCAAATGCAAACAAAACATCATTTTGAAGTTCAGATTTTTGACAACAAGGGGATTTGTCACATTGTGCTCACCTTTCGTGTACGAGATACAGTGATCCAATTGGTCTTGCTTTTGAAAGAGAACTGCTTGCAATCTGTCGGACCTGTTGACTGAAATCCAAAAATGACCGCAATGGAAAAAGCTCAACCAAAACACATGTATCGCATTGCTGTGACAGGCGTCGTACACGAGTACACGTGTATGTGAACCTCACAAACCTTGTGATTACGAGCGCATCCTCGCGTCACTTGTTATTCATGTCAAATAAAAGCCTGCGAATCTGGAGCATCAAAAGCAGATAAAGAGCAAATTGCATGGCGGTTCTCTGACACCCAACTTGTTTTCAGCTCCTTGACTGGAGACTCCTTGGAAACCACGAACCAACACCTGGTTTCACAAGAGAAAGGTTCCAGGAAATGTTTTGTGGTTACCTTTTGGGTGGTCTGATTTCACGTGCATTCAGGACGAAGGAGGAGGATGCCTCTTAGAACGACGGTTCTCGGCTGCTTCCCCAAGCCTGACTACCTCAAGTCACCAGGCTGGTTCCGCTGCGCAGACGAAGAGTCAACTCGGAAAGAGAGCGAAGCCTATCTGAGCAGAGTCTCACCCGAAGGTAGATTCTAGCAAGCGTAGCAGTTATTGAACGCACTCGTCGATTTGTTTTGGTCATTTGTTCAAGATCCACGAAACATGCTGGATTAACTCCAGATCTAGTCTTGAGTATCCACCTTTGCATGCAGTCTCGACAGCTGCACTGTCTCAACAACCTTCAAAAGGTGGATTCTCTCGACAAGCTTTGGCGTTCAGGAACCTGTACATCTGCATGTTACCATCCTTTCTCATGCTATTTGAAGCAAAGATGCTGAAGACTTCGCTGCAATCAATCGAGAACAATGCGCACTGTTTGTCAAAACTGTTCTGGAGTGTTTTTGCAGTTTTCTGAAGCAAAAGTTTCCTTTGGAAACCAACACGGAGTGTGCATTGCACTGGGGTGGTGTCGGCACCATGTTTCGGGTTCTATTTGTACGCAGAACACCAGAGCCTGGTGCGCCGTGCAACGCGGGAGGTGTTGGCGGAGCAAGAAGCGATGGGGATCGACGTTGTGACGGACGGCGAAATGGCGACGGAAAATTACATCTACCACCTGCTGTACGCATCATCATTGCCCCACCAGCTCTGCCCCCAAAGAAAAAATACAGCGCACGTTGAAATGCACGTGTCAAGAGGTACGTCAGAATGTTCGTATCTGACTCTGTTGTGTTTCCTTCATTTTCCCTTCTCGAGCAGGCGTCATATTGACGGCTACGACTTCGAGAACACTGCACTGCTGCAAAACAACGGGTACAGCTGCCAGGTCCCCGTCGTCAGAGCTCCGGTGAGAACACGTCGATATGACTTGCTCTTCTTGGTTCCCTCAATTCGCTGGTGAGCAGCTGCATGTTCCTCGCGGGTCACGGTGGCGGCCCAGCACCTTCTCACCTGCCAAAAAGAGATGTCCCCTCTCTATGCTTGCATTGAAATCTCCCTTTCACATTCCCTCCCACCAGATCAGCCAACAAAGACGAATACGGCTTTTGAATGTCAGGTTTCTGCTGAAATGTAGGTGTACGACGAAACGATGGAGCCCTGGGCATACAAGGAATGGCAGGAAGCTCAGTCGATGTGTTCCAAACATGTCAAGTACAAACTGCCTGGACCGATGACCATCATCGGATCAACTACAAGTCTGTTGGCCTTTCCAAAGGACCTCTGTCCGTTGCTTCGGATACAATGCGTTTTTGCAATCGCAGTTAATATTCTACTTTCAGACGAATATTACAAGGAGGAGAAAGAATGTAGTATGGACCTGGTAAAATACATCAACAGGGAGGTCAGAGCCCTGAGCGATGCAGGCTGCATGTTCATCCAGATCGACGAACCTGTCATTGCAATTCAACCGGAGAAGGCCTTGGAGTACGGCATAGACCACCTTAAGCTTTGCTTTGAGGTAGATTTCCATTCATGTTGTTGCTTTCCATTGACGTTGTTTTGACCTAAAAGCCACGACTCACTTCAACTATACACACAGCTTCCTTGACGCACAAACGCATGGTAAAATTGTTTCCAGGGGGTTGGTGAGCATGTGACGAAAGTCATTCACCTGTGCTGTGGCTACCCCTTGTACCTGGACCAAACCGATTATTTGAAGGCTGATCCAATGGCGTACCATAAGATGGCTGAAAAGCTGGATGAATCAGGATTTGACAGAAGTAAATCGCACAAACTAATGTTGACAACCACAACCTTTTTGGACCTTGTGAACATGGTAGACCTACTTGTTTTTGTATCTTAACGATGGTGAACTTCACATTTTCTTTTTCAGTTTCCATTGAAGATTGTCACCGACACAATGACGAATCCTTGTTTCTCAAGTTTAAGAAAAGTACACTGATCTTGGGCGTTGTGACCATTGCCAGCAGCAAAGTCGAGACTGTTGAGCAGATCGTGGAGAGAGTCCAGAGTGTAATGAGGTGCATCCCACGTGAGCGTTTGGTTCTGGCTCCTGACTGCGGACTCAGGTATTTGCCAAAGGCTATTCTGCATCAAAAACTGACAAATATGGTGACTGCAGCTGCGTGTTTGTGAGTGCAAGTATCTCGAACTTCTCCGACGTGCAAAGTGCATTTTTCTTTTGGTTTCTGTTGTCTCGAAACAAGAAATTTTGTTTTGACATGAGCATTCTTCCGCTTTCCAAGAGACAAAACATTTCGGATGAGATTACAAGTCCCAAACACGTCTGGCGCATGTGACAAAGCACAAACCAATCTAACATCACGGTGAAAGCATAAAACAGCAACACGTATCCCTTGCTGTTGGACACTGTTGAGAACATAGGAGTTCACACACATATCAACAAGACGAAGTGAGGTGTTGCCAGTTCGGCGACTGTTGAACGAGTACTGCGCGAGTGAGCACACATGACATCATGAATATACAACAGTAATCTCGCCTGCGACAACTTGCACCTGTGATGAGATGGACTTTGGTTTGTCTCTGTTCGAACAAGTGTTTCTGTCACACCGCGTTCCTGTGTGTTTGCCGCGTGCACGACCGCCAAATCAACATGCCCCTACAGACCACTGTGATTGGGAGTTACCCGAAACCGAGTTATCTGAAAGTTCCGGACTGGTTCAGATCAGGCCTGGGTGCGTCAGTCAAAGCATACTCGGCTTACGAAAAGAATCTTTCTTCAGATGGTACGTATACCATTCCATTTTACTTCTCGTTTACTGCTGTCAAACACAAGCATTCTTGCTCCGTGAAGTTTTGAAATGTGTACGCCCCACTTGAGACCATAAACTTTCAGACCACAAAGAAGCGGTGCGTCGAGCCACCAAGCAAGTTCTGACGGAGCAGGAGGAGCTGGGCATAGACGTGGTCACTGATGGAGAAGTGCAGCGGGAGCAGTACATCTACCACCTTCTGTGAGCTCACGTCGCGTATCAAACTTCAGGCAAATGCAATGGGAATACCATTGGGAACCAAATGATACGAATCAAATTTCTTCATTTTCTCATCAATTATTTTTTCACAGATGGTCCTCAGAGGATTAGATTCCTTGACTAATTTGTGATGTACCGTGCAGGAACACATTCTTGAGACATTCTTCTCTTGCAGAAGAGGTTTGGATGGATTCGACTTCGTAAATACGGTGGAAAAGGAGATACGAAAAGGAAATCCAAAGAATATTGTTGCTGTCATCAGGGGCAAAGTGAGAGGTCCTTGGTTTTCCGTCAGACACCTCGCAATTTCACACAAAGAATTCTGCACATTAACTTCATAATTTCACGAAATACACAAGGCAACTTCTTTGATCACAATCTTTTTCACGTCAGATGTTCAACGAAGCAAGCGAAGCTTGGGCATACAAGGAATGGAAGGAAGCTCAATCGATGTGTTCCAAGCCTGTGAAGTACACACTACCCGGACCGATGACCATCATCGGAACAACTGCAAGTGAGACCTTGTCCCAATGTTTGTCTCCTTTACCAACTTCTAATGGGTGGCTTGGTCCAAGCCCAGGAATGGTCAAGACCCAGGTGAATATTTCCTGGCTTTGTTTGTTTGCTTGTCTCCAAACAGGTCGTTCTTGCAGACAAATTTTATGAAGATGAGAAGGAACTGAGCAGAGATTTGTTGAGATGTGTCAACAGGGAGGTCAGAGCCCTGAGTGATGCAGGCTGCAAGTTCATCCAAATCGATGAGCCTCTTATTGCAAGGGAACCGGAAAAGGCCATGGACTACGGTATCGACCACCTGAAGCTGTGCTTTGAGGTGAACCTTCACCAATCACACTTACGAGTTGTTGGTCCAATTGCTCTTCGTTTTGTTGAAATCATGCACTGGGCGAATTTCTCCAAAGCGGAACTTTCGACATCGACCGTGACCTCCCGTTTTGCCAAAGTTTGGTCAACAGAACCAAGAACCCCTTTTTCAAACATCTTGCTGAGCACCAAATGCAACCAACAGGGAGTGGGAGACCACGTACAAAAGGTGATCCATCTGTGCTGTGGATACCCAAATTATCTGGATCAGACCGACTACCTGAAGGCAGACCCAGAGGCGTATCAAATGACGGCTGAAAAACTGGATGACTCTGGATTTGATATGAGTATGTCCTTTTTCTCATGATAACAATCTGTCATGACTTGGGTTTGACAAAACTAGCGCGCCACCGTGATGAAATATCTGGATTCTTTTCATTTGCAAATCTCTTGTCATGTCTTGTCTCGTATCTTTGTCCAGTTTCGATCGAGGATGCGCACAGACACAACGACAATTCTCTGTTTGACAAGTTCAAGAAGACGACATTGATCTTGGGAGTTGTGACCATTGCAAACAGCCGAATGGAAGCCGTGGAGGACATACAGAAGCGAGTCGCCGAAGTTCTGAAACATATTCCAGCAGAGCGTTTGGTCTTGGCTCCTGACTGTGGACTTGGCTTTCTACCCAAAGCCATTCTGAACCAGAAACTTGCAAACATGGTCGCTGCAGCGCAACTATTCTGATTTCGTGAAATAAATTGACAAGGATTTGTCAAAACACGATGAATATTCGAGCAGAACAGTGTTTTGTCTCAAGCCAAAGATCAAGACTCCTTCATATGCTTTTGTTTGCCGTAACGGCAGAAATGCGAGATTGTATCGATGTTCCATGCGGAACCTGGAGTGTTTGTGTGTTTGCGATGGTTTTGTTGGTAAAAGTGTTGGCAAGTGGGTGCAACATTACTTTTGCATACCGTTGAGTGATTGATGAATGGATGATTCAGTTTGCGCTGAGAGCATTTCAATCAAACTCTCAATTACACTCGTCGTGAGTGAGCCTGGTGTGCGAAGAAAGACTGCGTCTCGTGTATCGCCATTTTTGCAGGGCCACCTTCATTTGCAACAAGCAATAAATCGTTCATGTGTTTGGGCAACAATGAAGCATGTTTCGTCTGCAAGTTCGTTCACCACCTCAAAGTCCTCGTCCCACAGTTCAGTTGTTTCAATAGTTGAATTTGAAGCGTATTTCTGCCAATGACCATTTTCCCGTCAAGCCATTGTTACGATGCTTTTGAGGAAGCTGCTCAATGTACGTCACCACGTGCATTTCAGTTTGATTGGTTGTCGACATTCATTCTCCCTGGGCAACAACTTGCGTGTCCATCAGTGTTGGACGCAACGTTCCAGGTGACGCAAATTTCGATCAACGTCTTGGGAAGTGAAAGAATCTGAAGAGCAATCATCAGCCATGGTACCAGTGGGCTGGAAACAGTTCGCCAGTTCTGCATGAGCTTCTCCCTGGCACCTGCCCCTCAGTTCCTGCCGGGCGCTCTATAATCGTGGCGTACATTCACGCAGTTTGGAAGAAATTTCAATTTTTTCAGTTCGTTGCCAAACGCACTTGAATGAAGGGTTTCTTCTCTGCTTCTCAATGAATGAGGATGTCAGAGATTTATCATCCCACCAAAGCTAATTTGCAAGCACCCACTTGAGTTTAAAGCTTAATAATTGCATGATGACAGCTCGGGACATGGCAACATTGAACAGCGCACTTGCTATACGTGCAGCTCCATTCACCGAACCGTGAAGACATACTCACTCAAACCAGTTGACGTCAGTTAGAAAACGTAGGTTGTTTTCACGTCAATGTTTTCCAATAACGGCGAATTCACGTCGAAAAAGGTCTTGGCACCAACTTTGGTATCTGGTGTTCAAAAGCGCTCGTCCTTCCGGGTTTTGCAGCCGCACGCGATACGACACAAAAGTCAATTTTCTCGTTGGCTGTTCAAATCTCTGCGGATCAAACAACGTATCAACACAGCTCGCTTGTTTCTAAGTGACGATCACTGTTCCATTGAACGCAGAGCGAACATACCGCAGTGAAGAACCGAACAAATTATAAACGAAAAGAAATTTGACAGGTTTATGAAGAAAAGATCGCAAGCCATTCTGTCAAGAAAACTTACAAGTGGATCAGCAAGACACGGTTCTGCCGTTCACTATTGGTTACAAAGGTGTTTTGGATGTGTAGGCATGCATAAGTGCACATGAAACGGCTTTGGCGCAGTGCATATGTGTATTGATTGATTGTTGAATGACACTCATTTCAAAAGCACAGTTGAAAGATTTGCACAGTTCGTATCGCTGCATATTCAGCCAGACTGCAACAGGGCATCATGCCGAGAGAGCAACGAACTTCCAGAGGAATGGGTGAGTGTTTTGGTTTGGTATCCTTTCACAACACAGCACATCGCATTGTTGAGAAAGTTTTCAATTGAATTTATGTATTGATTGACTTCAGCGGTAGCGCCAGATAAAAGTGAGACTTCTGACACGCCTCAGAAACCCAACAAGGTGGCAGCGCCTGCAAAGCGAAATCGCAAGCGGCGTGCGTATGACCTCGCATATGATCTTCTGAAGAGTAGCTTCGTGTCACCTGAAGAGCAAGAAATGCGCTGATACACTTTGCAATGATTTTTGCTTTTTCTCAGCTTTTGACGCTTTCTCTTTTCAATAAGGTTTTCAATCCAGCTGCGACTTCGCTTTAAATTCCTGCAGTAAACATCTTGTTCACACTGTTAACAAGTTTCGATGTTGTCGAGATCGTTGCTACACCGTGTCACAATTTTTCTGCAAAGCCACCAAAATTTTCACACCTCCTAATGAGGTTCAAAACGTAATCAGGCCGATCCCACGCTGGTCGTGTTCTCTTTCTTCTTCGGATGTTCTTTGGGAAATGGTAGGCCTTCAAAAAGCAAACGAACCGTGAAATAATCTCGGGGCACGGAACAATAGCACGTTAACAATCGGATTGGCCAGCTCGTGTGTGGCCAACGTTTCAATAATGTAGACACGTAATTGTATTTCATCAGTCTCATACTGCTCACGGACAAAAGTTTACTTCCATTGGAGCTGGTCAAGGTTATTTCAACAATTGACGAAGCAATGCAAGAGGTCTAAGTAGAATCTGCCTGTGTCACAATTTGATTGCTTCAATTTCCGTGGGCAAAGGAATTTGTCAGCAGTCTGTGTGTGTGTCATGGTTTCCAAGCATTGCTGACTGGTGCCTGAAACTGGCTGGTCACACACACGGAAACTTGAAATTGTTGAGTCCAAGGATTGTGTTTGGAGATTGATTTGGGACAGAATACGCCATGGAAGAGAGCAGGAACACGATGGGTAGAACTATGACTCTTATTTTTTTTTCGCAAGCAGCTGTTACTTGATTCATTTGCACTGTGTTGAAGCAATCATCCGATTAAAATTCGTACCAATTCAAAGACAACCTGCTTCACAACAGATCTGGATCTCTTCATAAAATAAATTTTTACGCAGCTGACGCGTAGAAAATGTTATGGTTTGGTAACATGCAATGAATTTGCACCTCTGTTTCCACTGTGGTTTTTTTTGCAGAGACGCGTCTGTACGGGGGGCGGGAGAACACGACGCTGTTGTACGGCGGACCTCCACCGCAGCAGTACACCACTCCCCGAAAACAAGTTCACATCCCGACCTTGCCGAACCACACGAACAGCTCCACTGTCGACTTCATGTGAGTACGAAAACAAAATCAGCAAACCGTGTTTGAACCAAGTGGATTGGTTCTTCCAGCGACGCCAAAAGACGCATTGTATGAATCTGAAGAACTTCAGAGAGGGGAACCTAGTGGATCAAGGGGCATGGACCCAAAGGTGCAAGTTGAAGACGGGTCGTGACCTTTTCTCTTTTTCCCCTTCCAAATTTTTGAATGCAGTTTAATGGCATAATCGCCCGTTTACATGGGCACTGTCGAATGCATCCCAGTCTGAGGGCTCAATGGCTCCCCAACTTTAGATGTTTTGACCAAACCGCTGTTTCACACCAAGACGATTTTCAGAGTCTCAATTGAATGGTTCGGTTTCTTGGATCCAGGCTACTCTGTTGCTGACGCTAAAGTTGCAACCCAATTCGAAATGTTCTGCACGAATCAGAGGAATCATTCTACCTCCTCAGAATGGACTTGTCCCCTGGTCAGGCAAGCAGGTTCCTGTGTGCAGACATGGGCATCCACATTTTGAAACGGTCGAGTTTTCGATGCCAAAATGCTCTCCGTGTACAGTGTGCGAAGCGACCGGGTGGTGTGACTTGGTGTTGTCTCTGCAGCCTGTCATCACACCGAGAGGTGAACAAGGAGAAGCAGCGACGCGCCATCGAGAGCAACCGCGAGTTTCAGCAGGTGCTGCAGCTGAAGCAACAACGCGCCGACGAGGAGCGACGCCAGATCGAGGCGGTGGGTGTGAGCCTGAGTTTTGCGGAGCGAGTGAACGGTGGCGAGGTTCAGCACGGCCTTACTTTTGTACGTGCGGTGCCCCAATTGTCAGATCGCTGCCCCAGACCACCGTGTTTGCCCTGAATTTGCTCTCAGAGCCAATGACAAGTGACCAAATGGTATCTGTATCACTGATCTGGCAATGGGGGCACGTCTGAAAAAGGACTGGGTGTGTTTGCTGAATCTCCGTAGTCTGTCTTGTCTCTCTCTTCAAAGAGGAATGTACGTTTGTGTGCTTCAACGCTTGTTCACTCGGAGACGAACTTTCTGGTGTTGGAGTCACGTGATATTACGCACGGTACATTCTGAGAACGTGACACTTGTTTTCATGACAAAATTGTTCACTTTGAAACGAACCCCTGGAATCTTTCGATCTCTTCAGAACAAACAACTCCAAGACATGTACGATGGACGAGGCGTGCCCGTCAAACAGGTGAGTCCGATTCGAACTAGCCATCAAAAGTCTGTTCACCTGACTCTGATGAATGGTTTTGGTGGACAAGAACAATGAGTGAAATGGCCCGAAGTTCCGGTGACAACCTGTAACTGTGGCAATTGATCCATGCTGCTCCGGAGGGAATTCGCATCCATTTCCGCGTTCTTTTGTGTGTCGGATTCCTGGCACGGACACCCGTTCCCCGTCTGTTGATGAGCACTCAGTCGTCTTGGCAACATGAATTATTCACTCATGAAGACATTGGTGCTCTTCAATTATGTCGCCCACCTTTGCGCAAATATGTTCGTTGTACACAAATGGAAATGGATAATCCCCAGCAAGAGCCAACATTGTTAAAGTCCATGCAAAGATACTCGACTCACGGTTCATATTGTTGTTTGAACTGGCGTGAAAATGAGAGACTCGGACCGTGGGTTTCAAAGACAACGTGTTTTCTCAGCATGGGTGAAGGTCCAGATCCAGATTCGAACACACTCTCTTTCCATGGTGTTTGGATTGACAGATGCTGCGATATGTCGCTTCACTTTTCCTTGGTGCCAGTCTTGAATTTGAGCGTGTGTACTTTTGTTTCGTTGAAAAACCTAACACCTGCTCGCATTCCAGTGGGAATCAAGCATGTGTTGGTTTCGTTTCAAGAATCAATATTTTCTGTTGTCCTTCAAGAAGTTCTTCAAGTCATCTTCTTGAACTGCATGACGCACGATTTGCACTTTCCCTGCATGATCCCCGCACCTCCCTACAGAGGGCATCACCGCCTCAGCCGGATCCCGACTCGGTCCAGAGGGATGAAGCCCGTGCCAGAAGGATCCTCCTCCAAACCATTGTCGTAAATACTGTTTGTTGTTTGTTACCTTGTGAGTCCTGTCTGTGAAAATATCGCGTGAAGTTAGACTCTATGATTTTGCTTCCACGAGATGATTGCGGTGAATTGAGCATCCGAATTGAGTTACACCCATGACTTTTTGTGTGAAAATTACACTGACACCCCTTTATTTGCCCTTTGGGGGTTTATCACCTATAGGCATCAAAAGGCTAAATCTGTGAACACGAGTTTGAAAGTGTTCTATTTGTTCAATTTTGGTCATGTTTGGTTTTTTCATTCACTTTCGGGCTGTAGTTG
>JAAUXT010041989.1_pt1 | contig 25926 bp, 22 predicted proteins | sample 7278171 | NCBI WGS metagenome assembly JAAUXT01 (sample SAMN14350112, study PRJNA611818) | marine sediment metagenome | isolation source: surface marine sediment (1.8m) | place: French Polynesia: Moorea | collected 2018-08
CCTCCACCCTCTGCCAGAGGGTGGAGGGGGTCCAGCAGAGGAGGGAGGGGAAGGGAGGGGGGAGGGGGTCTGGCAGAGGGGGGAGAGGAGGGGGAGGGGGAGGGTGTGGTTACATTCCAAAGTGTGGACAGACGCACACATGAATGCTTAGGGTCAGCGGTCCCTAGATGGCCGGCTACGCGACCATCAATCAGAGCAAATTCATTGTTCATTGTTCATTGTTCGTCGGCGCGTCGTGTTCGTCGTGTTTCAGGTCGTTGACCATGTGCGTCGCTTCGCAAAGTTGCCAGGCAACGCACTGAGCCAGAAGCGTCCAGCGCACACTTGACAACAGAAGTTGCCAATTGCGTTGAAGTTGCACATGCCTGATGCACCAAAATTGTGTGAAACCCTCATTAAAACCGCAATAAACAAGACAAATTTGTCACCAGGCAACGCAAGAGCCTGACGCATTCAGTGTGAAACCTCTCTGAGGCAACAGTTGAGAACAGAACTTTGCCACATTTAACTAGTGTGAACCCCAAGTAACGCAGGAGCAGGGGGCACCTGGTGTTAAACCCTCATTGAAACTACAATTAAAAGCAAAACCTTGTTGCCAGGCAACACATGTGCGTGACGCACGAAGTGTGAACCTGCCCTGAGGCCACCTTACAGAACATAACATTGATGTTCACATTTTCTGCCTCACTGTCCCTTGTACAAAGCGCCCTGTGGTGGAGGCATTGAGGGAACCCACAGGAGCGAGCTAACCCAGCCCGACAGTCTCTGTTTCCAAACCAGCCACTGGAAGTTCTGCTCCGAGCAGTTCAAGTTTTGTTTGAATTTGTCTTGGGAGTGTTCCTCAGTAGTTTTCCCTCTCTCCTGTTGTTGCAATAGAGTTGTCTTCAGCTGAACCACGCGACACAACCCCCGCCCCCGAAAATTAATTGACCTTTCACCCCCGTTTGTGCCGCATGTTGTTCGAATTTGTCGCCCCCCTTTCCAAATTGGACCGTCTCACCTAAATTCTGGATCGCCAGAGGCTGCACTCAGATTCGATGATGAAGGAGAGAATAAATTGTCCGTTTCTCAGATCCAGAATTGAAGTCGGAGGGGAAAAACTAGGCAAGCACTAACTCCCTCCCTTGGGCCAGATTCTCGATCACCCCCCCCCCACCACCACCACCACCCAAAAGATACATGAATGGGTCCCATCTCTCAAACACCCCCATCGCCTGTGGGCCGCGTGCACTGGTCACCCCTGCCGTCCCCCCAGGGTTGGGCCCTCCCACGTCAAGACTGGTTCAGCTCCCACGGACATACGCTGGTGGCCCGTCTCCCAATCACCTTCTCCGCCGCCCCCGCCACCCTGCCACCCCCGCTGTCCCTGTCCCTGTCACCCGCCGCCGCCGCTGCCCCAGACAAAGAGACGCGTGCGCTCTGCTCTGACTTCATCACGACGTGTGCGCTTTATTTGCGGGCGGCGCCGCGGCTGACGCGGGCCCTGGTTCCCGGGCCCTCGTTCCCGGAGAGTCTGGGCTCTGGTTCCCGCTGACAGCTGTCACCGGGCACCCGGCGCCTGAAACACCAGACGAGCACCTGGATGTCACGTGCACCCATGGAGGGTGCAGCTGTGTGCGGAAACAACCAGGAGAGTTTTCCATCCAGTAACATTACAGTTTTGCCCCTGCCCAATTTGAACTGCAAAATAAAAGGTGTTTGTTTTCACACGGATGACGCCGCATCAAAATTTTGGTGGTATTTTTGGAATTTTTTGGTGCTCTCCATTGGGCATCATGTAAAATTTGACGCCCGCGCATCAAAATTTTGACGGCAGCGTCCAAAATTCTGACGCCGCCCTGCCTGTGTGAAAAACCGGATTGGGGTGAAATTCGTTCGAATGAGCTAAGTTCTAAATTGAAACTGAAATATCCGTGGTCTGATTGGATTTATGATCCAGATAAATTGTTTCAAAGGGATGGCATTTCGAATTTCACTTGCAAACTTATTGGACACAACAGAAAGGTGGGGCGTTGGGCCCTACGCCTGTAAGAACGCATTTTTACGCCTGACGAATCCATGAAGACATAACTGCGGCCCGCACGACATTCAGAGCACAGGTACTCGGTTCTACACAACTTGAACGTCTCCCCTCCTCCCCTTCCCAACGCCGCTACTGGCCGCAGACGCCCCTGATCACCGGTGCGCCCAGACCAATTTTACGACCGCAAATGGGCCGCGAGACTTCGCCCGGCTCAGGTCGTCAGGATCCGATGGATCTATTGATTCTGGATGGACAGATCACGGGTGGATCCAGACGACGGTGCCTGGCCCCAGTAGTGGATGCCAGGGTGGGCGTTGCCCCTCAACAGCAGATTCAGGGTCGTTGCCCTTCCAGCTTATCCTGGGATGGACCCAGTTGGGTGACACCTCACGCCTCATAGAACTGGTCCAGTGAGGCACACGGTCTCATAGAGCTGGTCCACTCTCAGATCTGCTCCCAGATCCACCCTGGGGTCTTCCCTCAGATTAACCCTGGATCTGCCCCCACTCCGGGTCGCCCGACGCCGCGGCTCGAATCGACTCAGCCTACGGACGGAAGACGGGACTAATTTGGGAAGACATAAACACGCATTAGCGTAATCGCGTCTCGTGCGCTGATCAACACGATGGTGTTCACACGATCATCAGGGCGATAATAAAGATCATCAGGGCGATAATAAAGATCATCAGGGCGATAATAAAGAGCTTCAGGTTGATAATAAAACTCAATCCTTCTCAAGTGCCTGTGAACTGCCAGGGTGAGAGGAGATCTGGGGAGGGGTGGATCCAGGGTTCAAACGAAGGGAAATCTTGGGGGGATCTGGGTACAGGCAAAAAGGAACAAGACCATCCCCACCCCACCTACCTCCAGCCCACCCACACCCCACCCCTCCCAGCCCCTGTCTCACCCACCTTGATCCTCACCTCCCGACGAAAGATTTCAAGACAACCAAACCGAAACAATATTTTTCAAGATGGCACATCTTCAGGGGAAGAGGAATAACTTTGGGAAAGGTCTTGATTTTGGTTGGCCCTCCGTAGAGCCAACTTGGTTGATTATTTCAATGAATCAGTTTTGTCCTGTCGCACCATCAGCGGGGTTGGATTGCGTGAAATCTGGATACGTAAGGCTGGTTCCTTTGTTCGCGCGTTCACTTCACGTACCTCTGTGGATCAAATTCACATTTATCTTGTGTGTGTGTGTGTGTGTGTGTGTGTGTGTGTGTGTGTGTGTGTGTGTGTGTGTGAGCGCGTGTGTGTGCCTCTTTGTGCATGTGCTGTTCCATGGAGGCTTGGCCCTCTCGGACAAATGAAATGTCTTTGTGTGTGTGTGTTTGTGTTCGTGTGTGTGTGTGTGTGTGTGTGTGTGTGCGTGTAGGTGTGTGCGTGCATGCGGAGTGGAACCTCACATCGCACCAAACATAGCGCGTGAACAGGTCACGTCTGCATCTCACGCTGGACTGTGAAACAGGACAGATGCTTGGGGTGATGGTTCCACAAATAAAACCGGATTCATATAAGGACTTGAGATCCCAGAATAACATCCAGAAAAGCGGTAAGGAGCGTTGCCATTCAGACACCACCAGCAGGGCCTTTCAGAAGGTGACTTGAAATATATTCTGCGTTTCCGGGGCTCTTTTACACTGGATACGTCACGTGTCGCGCCACGCCCCAACCCCCGTTCCGAACGCTGCGTCGCGAGACATACGCACCCATCCACTGACACGTCACGGACGCCATGCTTGACGTGTCTGGTGTGATCCAGGCTCTTTGCCCTGAAAAGACAGCAGAACCTGCGGCCGTTGACTTGTTCGTGGATGTCGTGCTGCATCCCACGTGAACGTGGTTTTGATCCCCTGAAAATAACCAGACTCAATCCGTGCGACACAACCGCGAATTTTCTTGTGGATGACGCGATGCGTGACGCGTCCGGTGCATGCGAGACATACTCCTACAGCCCCATAAGTGGGCGACACTTTTCGGTTGATGCAGAGCCCAAAGATGACCAGTTTGTACATGACACCTCGCATTTTGCACGGAACTGCATCCAAAGAACCTGGTCAGTGCCGCACGCGTCGACGCAGCACACGTAGACTCGATGAAACGCTTTGCGCGCCTCATGTGACCCTGGCCTTATTCCGGTGAAGAGACAAACAAACGACGCATCGCCCATTCAGAAGTTCATGATGCGTCCAGTGTGAACCAGGCCTCATGCCTGTAAACAGAGACCAACGCGGAAGGCTACAGTTTGGGGACGCAGCGTGTGATGCGTCAGACGTGAACAGGGCCTGAGCCCCATGAAGAGAGCAACGCTTGGCACAAAAACAAGCTCAGGGAGGCAAGACTTGGTGCGTCCAATACGAACCGGGCCTCACCCCCGTGGATACACCCTGGACGCAGCGCCATTGGACAATTTCAGGGACGCAACGCCTCCGGTGTGAGCCCCGTGTAAAGAGAAACACGGTGTAACGTGCCCGATTAGCTTGCGTGCTATTTTGGCACGTGTCAATCGGACATGCCTTCAAGGGCATGGCTTTGACACATGTCAATGGGGCATGGGCAGAATGTGTCAATGCGGCACGCCTGTCAACCGGGCACACATCGGGACTCAGGGACGCAAAGCTTGACGCACGCACCCGATGTGAACGCGGCCTCAGCCCCGTGAAAAGAACGATCCTTCATCTGTGAGAGGAATCCGTCCGTCCGTCCCTCCACTCAATCCCGGGGATGTTATTGAACAGACGGGGAGAGATCAGCGGATCGATAATCTTCCGATATCTCTCTAATCAGGGAGCCTCGCATTGGAGCGGGGAAGGGTTGCTTCACGCTGGACGGGCGTTGGGTGCTGCGTCACGCGCTGCGTCGTGCGCTGCGTCACACTGTGCGTCACAAGAGGCGTCATGCGCTGCGTCGCTTGCGTCTTACACTGCGTTCTGTGGGCCATCACGTGGGGCGTCATGTGATGCGTCATGTGATGCGTCCGGCATTGCGTCACTTACTGCCTCTGCACTGCATCATCAAAGACGGCAAGGGTTGCGTCACAGCAGGCGTCACGTGTTGCGTCATGTGATGTATCATGTGCTGCGTCTCTCTGTACGCTGTACGTTACAGAATCCATCTCTGTAGGGCCACGGAGCGTTCGTCTGAATTCTAACTGGGTAAGACCCTGGGTCGCTCAGAAGACATTTTGTCATGCACGCAAAAACAGTGGAGGGAGCACCTGGGGCCCTGGATCCGTTGGGTCCTGTGTATGTCAACAGGCTCTGCATTGTCACAGGTGCCTGCAGCGTCTTTCAACGAGAACAGGAACACAACACTTGTGCATTCGGTGTGACAACACATTACATGGCGTTCTTCTTGCTGGTCCCACTCACATGGGATGCATCAGGCAGACCAGGAGGTACGCCCACAGCACCCATTGACCTGACCAAGCACGCAAGGCGTGACGCACCCAGTGTAGAACAGACCCAGAACCGTATCCCAGACTTCATATAGACCAGGATCCCCCGGAAAACCACCCTCTCAGAACCGGGCCGAACCCGAGACTGGAAATTCCAGTGTACGAAACGCACCTTTTGTCCCAAGAACGAGAACCAAAAGTTGGGGTGCGTCTTGTGCACGGGCATAAGGTGTGTGACTTGACACCAGAAAATCAAGGCCTTCTTGGGTGTGACATAGACACGGATGAATACGGTAAGAATCAGACTCAAAATGTTCAAAAGTGAATCACTAATCTAATCAGGTTTTAAAATTTAAAAAGGATGAACTCAGTGATAAGACAGCAACTGTTCTCCAATGGGAGAAGTTCAAGGCCGAAAACACGACGGATTCGCCAAGGCACCGCACAAACCTGAGTCAAATTCACCAGGATCGACTGTACTGTGAATCCAATGCGGAATGACCCGGCTCCACGATGCCCCTGACTTCTCCCGGAGTTCCCCCGGCTTCCAACCCAATAATTCCAAACAGATTGATATGGCAGGGTTTCCGGTCCACCAGGGCCCGACTGATTTGTGCTTTACTGAGGGGTCAGTCGAGCGGAAGGGTTCCACAGACCCTGTTCTACAGCAGATGACGCCAAGTGTGGAGTGACTCTGTGCGTACACTTGTTAGATGGTGCCGCAATCTGAAACATAGACGTTGACGTGGACGCGGTTCCATACCGCGCCATGTTGTGTTTACCTGCATTTTCTTGCGATGATCTCACGTGGATAAATGCAGAAAAACTGCACCCAAACATCACCTTTTCTCAAAGTTCAAATGTTTGGGATTTTGTTTTGACAAATTTCATGTGGTTTCAGGGTGAAATGACATGGCTGCAGCTGATTGAAGGTTCGGTGTTTTGGGTGATTTGAGGAGGTTGCACTGTTGTAGGGAGCTCAATTTTTGAGCCACACAAGCAGGGTGACCGAAACAAATCACCTGTCGGCAGTGTCTACCAAAAGTATGTGTGCAGCATTTTCATGGTCAAAATAAATTTCAAATTTGGATCTTTTGGGTCTTTTTTGAATTTGTACGGGTCAAGGATTAATGCATAAGTGAGGAATTTCTCAAGTTTGCATTTTAGGTTTTTGAGGGAAAAAATTTTGGGGTCACCAAATTGTGGCCTTCATTGCACAAAGCAGGTGAGATCTCAGAATGTATTTTTTGATGAAGGATGTGTATATTGATGAAATGTAGTTGGATGAGTGTCATTTCTTTTTTTCATTTTGAAAAATTTGGACATGATTTTTAGCTGCGGCCAAAGTTTGTTTGTGACTTTAAGAAAGTGTTCAAAATAGATGATTGGCAAATAAATTGGCAAGCTTTATGTGCAATAAGGTGACAAATTTCAATGTACAGATAATATAGGTAGATTTGGGTGCATTCCAAGTGATAAAAATAACAAATATTTATTAAAATTGATAATTTGTGCATCTGCATATTTATGTTTTGGTTGCTGTGTTTAGGTCACTGTGTTTTGGTTGCTGTGTTTTGGTCAGTGTGTTCAGATCACTTCTCAAATTACCAGAAGATCCATGGAGCTATTTTTCATCAGATTCAGGCAAGATGGCAGCTTTGAAGTCACAGTTGGGGCTTCCCTAAAATTTTTGACATCTACACTCGCACACAAGCATACGAAGCACTTTGCAGAACCTCCCTATTGTGCTCATTGCAAGTGTCTGGAGATGCTTTGTGAACAGTTTCAGGAACTTGATGGAAAATACTCTTTTGTAAAAAGCACACAATTCTCACCTTTGAGTCAATGTATAACTTGATGACTGACCTATCATAAGGAGCCACAAAGTTGTTTTGTGAACCATTGTCAAAGAACTGAATGATCCTGGCTTTCAGAAAGCCACAGACATTGTGTGAACACAATGAAGGTTGATTGACATGAAGAATCATTTTGTACTACACATGTATTGGAAAAAAATTCCCATTCAAGGATGTGTAGTTGTCATCTCAGTGACGTTTCTGTCAAATTCCTCAGCTTACAATTTGGCACAATGACAAATGCAGGTACATTTGGCTCAAACAGGAGGAAAAGACTGCATTTGCATCAGCTGCAAGTAATGTGGTGCTTTCTTTTGTTTGAGATGGTGTATTCTAGTTGAAAAGCAACAGAATCTTGTTGATGATCAGGGGCAAAAACCAACCCCATTTTGTTCATTTCATTGTTTGATTTCAATCAAGTTTTCTTTTGTGCAGTAAACACATTTTTATTCCTTGTGGAAAACGTGGAATCATGAATCTTTTTCCCAGTTTGTCACCTTTTCTTTTGTTTCTTTCCTTTTGTGTGAAAGAGACATCAAGTAAAAGTGAAGTGGCTGAATCTCAAAAGCTCTTCAGATCAGTTCTGACACAATCATCGAAAAATTGGTTCAATTATGCTGAAAAAATTCTGCAAGAATGCTACACAAGAAGACTGATGCCAGTGTCTAAAAACTCATTTGCTCAAATTTTTGGTGGCTTGTGTGAAGCTGTAGTTCAGCTCTATGGGTCAATGTTTGCCCTTTCAAACAAAATAGATTGGTCAAACAAACCTTTGTTGCGAAGGGAAAAGTTGTGTGATACCAATTTCATTTCATGTGTAAAGGAAATGGCAGGCAAGATGAAGTCAAAGTTATCTGAAGTCAATCAGATAGAAACACAATTTCTTGTGAGAAGGCCCACTGGCACAGTATCCTTTACTTTTGCAGTTGAAAATTATGGCCTGCTTGGTTATGTGAAAAATGGGTTGTATTTTGTTGTTGACCTCAAACTTGGACTCAATTTAACCTTTCAGAAGATTCATATTGGTCACATGCACTTGTACAAAGACTTCATTGGGAATGTCCAGGTTACAAGTAAAAACATTGATACCAAATACTGTGGAATTCATTCAAGCTTGACCATTTATGCATCACACAAAACAACAAACATGTCCTTCTTTTGTCTGTCTCAAGTTCATTATGAACTTGTGTTCTCATTCACCATCATGGACTTTCATTCGATTGTTAGCTATTCACAAAAACAACCAGTTTTCAAACCCCAATGGACTCTGATTTTCCCATCAAACAAAACTGCCTTAGTGAGGTTCCATTTGTTGGGGCCAAAATATGAAACTTTGCTTTTGCACCAGAATTTGTTGGAGTTGAAGAGCAGAGTGCATGATGGCCCAGGTGATTTACATCTGGCTCCAGCAGTCATGGATGCCAAGACAAAATATCTCATACGTTGGTGCCAAAAGCATGGAAGCAACACAACTGTGCATAGACAACACCACAACCTTGATTGAATTTCCAAGTTCTTCATTTCAGAGTCCCGTAGAGACTTTTGCTGTGAAAAGTTTTGACACCAGTGAACAAGTAAAACTAGAAATTCACAGCATGACCTACTCTGGACAAACCAATGTCATGTGTCACTACGGTGGCTTTGCCTTATATGAGACCAGAAGGTTTTCACAGACAGAAACAGCAAATCATTGTTTTGTAGAAAAAGAATTTCAACATCGACCTATTTATCCCAAGAACTCCAGTGTTTTTCTTGTCCTTTTTTCTTGCACAGAATATGGCAATTTTAGTTCAAGTCTGCTGCTGTCTGTGATCAATTGCACATGTTTCTCAATTAATCCTTGCATGTTTCAACAAAGCAGCCTTGTTCCATCTGAATTTGGTCAGTTCATTGACCCAAGAAAGCTCCAAAAACAAATTTCTACTTTAAATTTATGTTGTCCAAGTTGGAAAACACTTGCTAAATGGTTCAATTTTTTGGGTGTAATTGTCAAGGAGGAAAAACCATGCATTATTTTGCAAGTGTACCATGGCATGGATCATGTAACTCAAGTCCCAATGAGAAGCTGGCAAGATGCTGTCTGGGGTTATTTCAAGAGACATTGTCACCTGAGGAATATTTATCTATTGTTTGAAGGATCTTCAAAAATACAACAATATCTCAAAGTGTTTGGCTTCATTTATGGTATGTGAGACAAGTTGGGGAGACAGTACAGCATCTTATGGTCTGATTGTGATGTTTTGTGGTCACTTATTGAAATCAACTGTGCTTTCCATGACAGGTCCAGATGAAGATGTTGTTGTCAGAGGACTTTCAGAGAGTCTCCATTTGAGATGGGAAGGTTGGGGTCTGCTTCCAAACTCACAAAGTGAGGAATTAGTAATAATTAACAACAGAACAGGAACACACCTGCATGGAGTCAGACAAGTCATGTTTGATGCCCAAAACTCACGGATGTCTTCCAAGAATCTGTCACAAAGACACACAAAGGGGGAGGTAGAGATTCATGTCACAGCTGCAAAGGAAGCAGCATTGTCACTCGATGTTGTTTTCTCACAACAACAACTTCACAGTTGGGTGGACATTCTCATGTTTGTATCCCCTGCAGAAAATCTTCAGCCACATTTCATTGAAGAAATCTACAGAATGGAATTGCTCTCTATTGACCACAACTCACTCCACTTGGGTCTCAAGAAGATGACATGATCATTCTTCAATTATGTCAGCATTCAGAAAATTCTGATGCTACAAACTTGGAAGTTTCAATCAACACCTCATTTCCTGATGAACGCTTCCAAGTGTTTCCAGTGCGGGCAAATGTTTCAATCAGACCTCTCAAACTCATGTGGCAATCAAACCTGAGGATATCAAAAAACCTAGCTTTCATAAAAATACCTGGAAAGCTAGAAATTATGAACATCAGAAATTCAGCCCCCATGACAGAATCAATCAATTTGTTTTGGGTGCAGCCCACACAAAATTTGGGGATGCAATTCCAGGATGCAATTCTCAAGTGCAACATGGAAACATTTTGTAGTCACTATCATCAATATTCTTCTCAGGAAATGATGAGAAATTTGGTGTTGAAATCTAATATGGACTACAGAGCTGTCAGAGCAGCACAAACAAACAAGTTTCTACAGCCTGACAAGTTTTATCCCAACCCACACAAATGTGGATATGAAGACAGTTTGTACCATGATGTGCATGTGACAGAGATAAACTCATGTCTTCCCTCTCAGAAACATGTGCAGTTGGGAAAAGGCACTGGTAAAAATGGAATCTATCAAAAGTTTCAAAGAAGCCACTTCTTTGAACACACCCACACATGTTCTGTGAGAATTCACTGCATTCAATATGAGCCAAACATGAACCATACACTGGTCAACTATTTTACTTTTCATTATCTATTTGGGGGAGTGGTTGTAGCACAAGCGAGTTGTTGGCAACCTCCCACTGTGAGAAAGTCCTGGCTTCAGGCTTCAATGCTTTGCAGATCTGCCGGTGGGCATCTCCCTGCATTCAGAAGCAACAAAGAACTGACTGGATTCCTCAAGGTTCTTCAGTTTGGTTTGAGGCTTCCACCAATTGAAATGGTCTACATGGGTTTCATATTGAATGAGAGGGTAATAAGATTTCACTTCAATTTTGTCAAAAAAGGCAGATTAAAGAAAACAAATTGAAGAAAACACACGTGCCTGAAATTGTTTGTCATTGTTTTCCAGACTGTCAGCAATTGGGAGAGTGGTGACCCTGTGGCATTTCAAAAGTGGAGACATTCTGAAGTCTTCAGTCCCCTGGAAACAACATACAAACTGATCTTTGGACCTGTCAGTGATGTTTGTCACAAAAACAAACATTTTCTGATTTCCAGTACAGTGAAGAAAAGCATAAACAAACAGGATGTCATGTATCCCATTGTTGATCAGAAAAAACTGCAGTGTGTGGCAATGCTGGTCACAAACCTGGCATATCCTCAGTGGTTTCAGGTTGACTGTGAATTCCCTTTTGTACTGACAGGAAATATATTTTGCAGCAAGAGAAAAAGTAATGTATCAGACACAACCATCACAATTTACCATCCAAAATTGCATATATTTGACAAACATTGTGTTTTTCTGGGCATGAACCACGAATTGTGCCACCTGCTCCAATGGCATGAAGAGGGACAATTTGTATCAGGTAAATGTCACATGAATGAGTTCAATTTCAGCTCATTGCTTGAGTCTACTGGTGAAATATTTCCCCCAATATTCACTTGTGGTATGGAGACAGTAATTCTGAGTGAACGATTTTCACACATACAGAAAGTTACTTTTCATGACACACAATGTCAGTATTCTCAAAGGATTCCATGAATCTCAAAGAAAAGCACAAACACCTTTCATTGGAGAAAGTTTGCTCTCCTGTTCCTCAAGAACGTTCATATCATCTTCCTTTGTGTGTGATGGCAATGTGGATTGTCCAGGTGATGAATCCACAGATGAACTCCACTGTAACTGTACCTCCGTACATGTATCCACTGGCAAATGCAAATTTGTTGAAAATAAAAACCAAACAGTGTGTTCATCACTGTACTACAAAAGTGTGCAAGGTCTTGTCAGAAATTTGGCCCATTTAGTCCTTCTGAGAAACAAACACAAGAGACCAAACGCACTTTTTCCTGCTTGGATGGAAATAACATTGATAATTTACTCCAAAATGACTTGGTGTCTGATTGTGGCCCACAGTCTGAAGATGAAACTGAACTTGTGCACATTATTAAACATAAGTCACAACACCAATGCTCAGACAAGGACCAGATTCCCTGCAGAATGGGACACTCAAAATGTCTGTACATTTCTGAAATCTGCACATTCAGGCTCAACAGACTGGGGAAGCTCACTCCATGCAGGACTGGGGAACATTTGCATGACTGCAAACAATTTTTCTGCAATATGATGCTGAAATGTCCAGACTCCTACTGTGTTCCTTGGAGCTATGTCTGTGATGGGAAATGGGATTGCCCTGCTGGGTTTGAGGAAAACAATGCCAGTTGTGGGCAGACAAGAAACTGTTCCTTTCTCTTCAAGTGTACACATTCTTCCCTGTGTATTCACATTACTGAAGTGTGCAATGGAGTTCCAAACTGTCCAGCAATCAGTGATGATGAATTCCTCTGTGAACTGCATTTGATCAAGTGCCCTACTGGCTGTCAGTGTTTGTCTTTGGCTATGACATGCCATGACTCCAACTTAACTCTGATAGCAATGCCAAGTAGAATCCCACATCATGCTTTCAGTTTCAAGTGGTGTAAAAAAGAGTTTGTCTGGAACATTTTGCAAAGTGTTCCCTCTATCTTGTGGCTTGATGTGACCAACAACAACCTTGAAAGCATTTGCAAAGGTTTCCAATTCAAGCATGCCTTTGAACTGAACTTTGGTTTCAACAATTTATCAGAAATAACTTCAAATTGCTTTGAAGAGGCCCAAAAGCTGACACAGATACATTTGAATGACAACATGTTATGCAATATTCAGAGCAACAGTTTTGTTGATTTGCCAAGTTTGTTGTTTTTGAATCTCGAAAGGAACTTGTCGTCTGCATTTTGTTCTGCAGTCATCAAGGGCTGTCCAGAAACATTTCTGAACCTAAAGAACAACACTTTGGAGGATATTGACGGGGATTCATTGACAAATCTTGATATTGAGGCAGTTTGGAGTGATGATCACAGGATTTGCTGCTTCACTCAATGCACCACCAAGCCAGTTTGGTACAAGTCATGCGACACTTTGATTTCCTCATTTTCTGCAAAAATAAGTGTGTATTGCTTCGCATCAGCTGTAGTCTTGGCATGTATACTTTCACTGATCCTACAAAGAGTTTCTCATGTCAAATCTGAGAATGAAACAGGAGCATTTGCAATTGTTGTGGTTGCAACACACATTTGTGACGTACTGTGTGCTACATACTTGATCATTCTATGGGCAACAGACCTTTCTTATGGCAATTTCTTCGTACTTCATGACCTGCATTGGATGTCAAACAAATGGTGCTTTTTGGCTTGTGGCATTTCTTTGAACTACTTTTCCCTTTCACCTACAATTCTGATATTTCTTGCTGTTTCCAGGCTGATGGTGACCCTGAGCCCTCTGGATTCAAGTTTTAAACAGAGGTCTTATGTTTTCAAGCACATACTTGCATTGTTTTGCTTTATCATTGCATTAGTAATCTTGATAACAGTCCTTGTGTGGGTATTTTATTCATTCCTTTCCCAAAGGTTGTGCTCTCCATTTTGGGACCCAAGCGATCAAGTTGTCGCAACGAAAGTTCTGACATATTTCACACTGCTGTTACACTTGTTTGCACTCATTTCTATTTTGGTCATTCATGTGATGCTTGGAAGAGAGGTAAAAAGGTCCCAAGAAAAACTTGGAGAAGCCATGTCAAAAAAGAAGTCAAGCACAACCCTTTATGTTCAACTGATAATTTTGACTCTGTCAAATGCAATTTCTTGGATTCCAAGTGGTGCCATTTTTCTCACTGCTGTGTTTAGTAGCAGTTACCCTGTGACCATGAATTTCTGGAATGTCCTCATCATAGCAAATCTGAATTCTCTCTTGCTGCCTGTTGTGTTTGTTTGCACAAATATCAAAAAGATATTGAAATGAGATGATGAATTATACTTTCCTGTTTGTAGCTGGTAAATTTGTGTGAAAATTTATTCTCAATTGCATTGTATGTCAAACCTTTGAACCTTGTTCCATCAAAACAGTGATTGTTCAATGAGGTTCGTGTGATGCTTCACTCACTGGCTTCTGCAATTTTTTCTTGCATACACACCTGCTTCTATGTACGTGTGGACACCCACTCACACCCTTGCTCTTTGTGTTCTTGTCATTGACTTAGGCATTTGAACAAAGGTCAGCTACATCTGTCGCATTGACGGGCCTTTGTTTCCTTTTGGCTTGTTGCCATCAATGCCTGGTGGTAATGCTGGGGGTAGGTCCAGCTCTGTCTGGATGAGCCTCAGAACAAAAAGTTCCTGCAGTGAATTTTATCCTTCTATTCATGTTCCTCTCTTTGGAATCTCTGGCTGCTGTTGAGTTCAATAGGAACAGTTGGTCTTTTCATGCTTGTTGTCTCCTGCATGCATACGCACGCACACCTTCCTTCTCTTTTATGTTCTTGATATTGATTGGAACAGCTGAATAAGTTTGGAGGTTAACTGAGATGAGGAAGTTTTTGTCTTTATGATCAGAAAGAAGATCAAACTAGGAATTTATACACCAGGGCCTGTGATGATGAATATCTCCCTGACAGGGAAAAACAGATTTGCTTGGATTGTCCTTTGGTTTGGACATCAGATTTTCCCTGGAGAGTGCAGTACAGTGTTTTTGCCATTTGTGAAAAAAGTCACAACAATGTTGTCTGATGCTCCTTGATGTGAAGTCTTGTGTAGAGAGATGGTTTGGCAATTGACTTTTCTGAAGTCAGCAAGCAACCAGTGGTACCAGCACCAGAATAGACTCCTTGGTCCATTTGTGCTGTTTCTACAACTCTCATGGACTTGTGAGTCTTTTTGTTGGTTTTGAGGGTCTTCCATTTGAGGGATCTGTTGTGTTGCACACCATGCCTCTTGGATACAGATCACTCAAAAATGCATTTGTGACATGCAATGGCTTCCAAAGATGTTTTGAAGCTGGGTGTTGCCTTTTGGTTGCAGTGTACTTGGTGCAAACACAAGCCTGTGAGTTTGAGTGCAGTCATGCAGCAGATGGGTGCATCACCATGAGTCAAGTTTATGATGGAAGGATAGATTGTCTCAGAGATGGTTCAGATGAGAATGAAGATGCAAGAGATCTGATCCTGAATTTGCTTTTCCCGGAGGGTAAGCTTTGAATTTTCCTAGTTTTCTGCTTCTTCAACATTCATCAGTGTGTACAAATTTTACTTTGACAAAAACAGGTAATTTTGTGTGTGACAGAGAAACCAGGAGAATTCCTATTTCAAATCTGTGCAATGCAAATCAAACTGCTCAGTGCATTGATAGAACAGACATTTCATTCTGTCTTTGTGACAAAAACAAGTGGAGTTGTGCAGACCAGTCAAAGTGTATTGATGCTCAAAATGTGTGCAACAAAAGAGTAGACATTTCAAGTGCGGGGCTCTTTGAGTGTGATGATGGATCTGATGAGGATTCTCTGATGTGTAAAACTGTGTGGACTTGCACTGAGGGATTTATTCTGATTGAAGGTGACAATGGACACTATTGCAGTTCTTCTACCACAACAGTGTTCATTTGTTTGCTTTATCTGCACAGCTTTACAACATTCTGAGAAACATTCCTTTAGATTTCCAATTTTGCAGAGAAAGAGAAATGTTATATTAGTCTTGAAATTTGTGATGGCTACAGGGGAAATGGAGATGATGTTGAAGCAACACACTGCAGTCATATTTCTTGTCCTGAGGGATACTGGAAATGTCGAGACAGTGGTAAATGTATCAAGGAAGACAGTGTGTGTGATGATCGAAATCAGTGTATTGCTTATGAGTTTGATAACTGGTATGATTCTTGGGAGCCAGTAGTTTATGACTTTAGTGATGAGGAAAATTGCAACAATTGGACTTGTTCTGATGGATTCTGGAAATGTGAAGTATCCAACATCTGTATTGAAATAAATCATCTGTGTAATGGGATAGAAGACTGTGTTAAATTTCCAAAATTGGACACCTCTGATGAAAGAAATTGTGAAATTAATAGCACATGTGAACATGGCTCAGAAAATCCAAACTGTGAGAAGCACACCTGTATGTATGGTCTTGTTCTATGCAACGGAAGTTGTATCAATGAATTGGATGTCTGTGATGGTTTGGCCCATGACCAAGGCAGAAAAGATGAGCTTTGTTGTACTGATGTCACTTGTGATGATGGCTTTTGGAAATGTGAGACCAATGAACAGTGTATTCTTTCAAACACACTGTGTGATGGACATTCTTCCTGCCTGGACAACTCTGATGAGAAATGTAGGTCAAAAGTGTCACAAAGAGTTTTTATTGAACTGAAGAAAAAACACTTGAAATTACACTTGTGTTTTTGCAGACTGCATGCTTGAAAATTTTGCATGCCCTGAAGGGAAATGGAAATGTTTGCGTGATCATATCTGCATCCTGAATGTCAAATTTTGTGATGGGAACACAGATTGTGCTGATGAATCAGATGAGATGTTCTGTGAAGAAATGCTATGTCTGGGAGGACAAGACAAATGTGCTGACCAGAAAACCTGTGTCTATGCAAGTACAAACTCAGCAGTTCTTTTCTCAATCTATTGTTGTTGAAAGATAGGTAATTATCTAGTGTCTTCACTTGCAGAAAACCAGGATCTGTGATGGCGTCATAGACTGCCCAGACAAATCTGATGAGCTCTGTGATGACCCACGTGTACCTCATCACTTCACTGGAAGGTCTGTCATGATGGTAAGATTGAATTATCTGTTTGAACTTGTGAAAGAAAAAACATATGTTTGCAGTTAAAATTCAAAAACACTTTCTTCTTAGGTCTGCCAAGAAAGTAGTATGGTGCTGATTCCAATATTTTGGTTATGTGATGGTCAGAATGACTGTCCAATGGGAACAGATGAGGTGGACTGTTCTTGTGAATTGTTTGATCTGACAGAATTAAGAACCTTGTCAAACAACACTGCCTGTGTTCCATTGAAATGGAGTCTTGATGCGGCAGATTCTTTGACTCTCAATCCAAATCAGCTGCTCAACATGAGCTTGCTATCCCAAGGTAATTGTGCTTTCTGTGTTCTGCATTGTGCTTGTGACAAAAGCAAAAGCCAGGCTAAGGAAACATATGAATTCTCTTTTGATTCTCACAGGCACTTGTGATGCAAATTTGGAATCAGTAAATTTGCTGGTATCAACACAAACTCAACCAATGGATGAAAGGAACAGTTTTGTGGATATTGTGCTATGCAGTGGTTTTGGAGGTAAACATTTCAAGCAGAATCAAACACAAGAATCACCAGACAAGATGATATCCTGTTCTGGAGTCATACAAAATCTGGGGACTGAGCAGTCCAACATTGTAAGTGAGGAAACCTCAATTTGTAATGTTTTAACAAGGGCAGAACAGCTCTCTCTCATGTGCAAACAAAAATGTACACTTCAAATAGAAATGGAAATTAATGTAAAGACAGCAAGGAACAACTTGCAAATAATATTTATGAATATGACAATAATGAACTCAGTCTTTGTGCTGCAAAACATTCTTGTTCTTTTCAAAAATGTTACTTTGGAACATGTTGACTTTATTGACATTTCACCAAGACCTGGGGAGCTTGGACAAATTGTCCTTGAGTTCTCTAATTGTTTCATTGACAACACCAGAATCAAACTGAACCAAACTTCTGGTGTATCTGTCTTAGTTGATCATAGCACAGGAAGTAATTTCCATGTAAACCTCAGTGCTTTATCCCTGTTTATATCTGCTACAGAAAGTTCTTTTTCAAGAAGTTACTTTCATCTTTCTGCTGATGTAATTGTGACCATTTTGTATTTGGTAGAATTTTTGAATGGCATTCATTCTCCACTTGCCATTCATGGCAACAAACTATTTGTGGACTCAAATATTGTGACAATTCAAAATTCTGCAGGAGGGTTGGTTTTAGTAAAGAAATCTTCTGGTATGCTAGATTCATGGCTAGAAGCTGACATTTTTCACTCTGTGTTCATCAACAACACAAAATTTGGCTCAGGTGGGGCAGTGATGATTCTGTTTGTGGAATGTGACCATTCCCACTCAACATACAGTATTGTTGAAATAAAATATTCAGTGTTTCTTAGCAACACAGTGAAACCAACATCAGCTCTTTCCAAAGGAGGAGCATTGGCCATTTTACATGAAAAATCTCAAGCAGAATGTGCAGAACTTCAGGTTTTGGTATCAGGATCAATTTTTGCAGACAACACAGCAAATGAAGGTGGTGGTGCCATCTATTCATCACAGGGCCACACAAGTCTTGTCTTGAACAATTGTACTTTTAAAAGGACATCAGTACATAGTCTGGTGTCCTCTGGAATTTTTGTGTTGTCTTACTCAGACACCTCCATTGACAATTGTGAGTTCACAACAACTGGAGGGCAAGAGTCAACATCTATTTTGGACTTGCAATTGTTCAACGAACAACAAAGTCTGCAAGAACTTACAGCTACAGTTTCCTGTCCTCAATGGTATTCTGTAACCATCTTCAATGAGAAGAAAACCATTCCATCAACAGGAGAAGACATGCTGAAAAAGTGCAGCATTTCATGCTCATCATGTCCCCCATCATTTTATCTCCCATCTGATGGTAATTTTGTTGTGTCATACAACAACAAATCAACAACTGTAGAAGCCAATGTAAAGACATTCAGATCTCAGAGCAACATGGAATGTTTGAAGTGCCCTCCAGGAGCAGAATGTCCTGGAAATAATGTGAGAGCAAAACCAAATTTTTGGGGTTATAAATGCAACAACATTCTGATATTTTACCAATGTCCTTTGGGATACTGCTGTCAAGGAAATGCAGAGAGTCCTTGTAACAAATATGATAGTTGCTCAAGAAACAGGGAAGGTTTGCTTTGTGGAAAATGCAAAACAAAATTTGCCATTTCTATCTTCTCAGAAAAGTGCATTGCAGAGGAATATTGCAAAGACAGCTGGATTTGGCCATTGGCTGTTTCTGCTACTGTTTTATACATGCTTTGGTATACATTCAAAGATATATTTCTTCAAACAATAACCACAAGAGTTCTTCACCTTTTTAGGTGTTCTTCTAGCAAAAGTATGGAAACTGATAAAGGGTATTTTGGCCTTCTTATCTATTTTGTGCAAACCCAAGCTTTGATCACCCTGTCTTTGAGTTCAATGACTAAATACAAAATTGATAAGACCTTACAACAAATTAATTTTTATGTCAAGCTACTTCTCACATTTGAATTGTCAACAGTTTCACAAAATGTTTGTCCAAGCAAACATTTCAACCACAAAACCAAAGTGCAAATGAAATTCCTATTTTTGTTGGGAATTTATGTTGCTTGGGTAGTTTTCTATTTGTTCTCAAGAGTAACAAAACACTTCCTCTCAGAACACCAGAGAAAAAGCTTCTCAATTCAGGATACTTTTGTCAATGGACTAATTGAAATCATGAAATACACTTACACCAGTCTTTCGGATGTTATGTTCTATTCATTGATTTGTGTTATGATAGGAGATGTAATGGTGTGGTTTTATGATGGATCAGAAAAGTGTTTCAGTATTTGGCAAATTAGCATGATGTTGTTTGGTTTGTTGCACATTTTTCCATTTCCTTTGGCATTATTTATTGGTTTGAAAAAACTAATAAATAATCAATTATCCTCCTCAATATTTCTCACCAGTCTGTGTTTTCCTGGTCCTTTTCTTGCCTTCTGGTTCATATCCTCTCTTTTCCATGTAAAAGGTTCTTTCAAAGTATCTGTGGAAAATATAAACAACAAAGAAATGATTTCTAGCGAAAGTAAAGCAATGTTTCAAAGATTTAAGGGTGGGTACAGGATATCAGACAGAGGTACTCAGTACTGGGAGAGTGTTGTTATCTGTAGAAGATTGGTACTCTGTTCCACCATCCTCATACCAAATTTAATGGTGAGACTCATCACCTGCATTGTAATCAATAGCATAAGTTTGGGTCATCACATGTGGACAAAACCCTTCATTTATTTGGAATCAAATGTTGCTGAAGCCTTTTCTCTATTTCTACTTGTGTTGTCAGCAGCCATTAATTTCTTAAAATCCAGTTTTATACAAGAAGGAAACTTTATGGAGAGCAGAAGTGTAAGCATTTTTCAATTTTTGACTTTGTGTGAAACTTTGATGTTGCCTTCATTAATTTTATTCATTTGCTTGTTAGAAATTTGTTTCAAGGACAAGAAACAAGCTCCCAGATAATTCAGCTTTTGTTCTTTGTGTGTGAACTTGTATGACAAACAGAGTTCAGTGACAGGTTCCCCCTTTGACAGAAGCACAACATCAAATATATTTTGGCTGAATGTAGTGATTCAGTACAATAAAAAAATTGTTGCAAACTAGAATGTGTTATTTTCCTTTGTTTTCCAGCTTTTGGAAAAGTCTTATTTGACTCAAGATTGCAACATTATTCTCCTCAACAAAGTGTGTTTTTCCATTCTGCATATATTGTGACATCATCACATCTTGTTTGTTTTGTGGATCAGATGAACTTGAACAAGAGCGAAACTAATATCAGACAGGGTTGAAGTGAACTTTCTTTTTTGGACAATTGCTGCAGTAATTTACCTTCATGAACAGCCAGAGACAGATCTGAATTTACATCAAGCATGTTTTCAAGGTTGATTGTAGCCTGTACACAGACAATAGAAACACAGATTCCAGTATGTTTGACTGTGAATGAATGAAAGGTTGCACATAAATGTGGTGAAATGAGAACACAATACACATGACCAGAGTCTTTCAATTGTTACAATGTTGAAAGGGAACTTTCTGAGCATCACTACACATCCCCAATATTAGACCCCTCCTTTATTTCTATAACCCCTCTTGAACCTATTGTACATTTTCTTATCTGCTTCAGTTACCAGCCATGCTTCTATGTTTACTTTAGTGGCTATTTGCAGAACATTATTTGTAAATCTGATCAGAAAACCCTCAGCTCCCCAGTAAAAGAGGCAAAACAGTAGCAGTGATAATGCAAGAAAGAATTGCCTTCCAGATATCAGTTTTCTGTCCAAAGAGTTTCACTGATTGGAAAGGGGGCAACATGGCCCACACACCAATTTTATGTTTTGTGTCAATATGTTTGGCGACTCACTTTCAGGAAATGAACCTTGTCTATTCTGTCTGAGTGAACTTGTTGACCTTGTCTGAGATTGTTGGTGTTCAAGGACCAGAGCCGCTTCCGCATCCTTTTGTGTCACCTGCAACATGTGCAATATGTACGCATTCTGTGTCCACAGTTGGGAACCTCAGAACAGCACTGACACCTTTCTTGGATCTGGTGTTGCAGTGTCAAACTAATTTGCCCTGAAAAAGAAAGGACAAAACAGAGATGCTGTGTTTGAGGCAGCTGCATCAAGCTGGCCACAAAGTGTCCGTGCAGGACTGACCTAAGGAATATGTGATGCAACCAGAAAAGAACTCACAATCCGTAGACCTGCACAAACTCTGTGAACTTTTCCCAGACACGCCAATGCAGAGTGCGATGTGTGCAAGGTTCACTGATTTGCCTGTGGAGAATGCATCCGTTGGTGAAAATGTTTGTTTCTTTCTTTCCCTCTGAATCAGTCGCTGTAGTTTGTCAAAACAACACCCCCCAAGCGCAGGGGCGTTGTTTGTAATTTTCTCAGATTCCCAATTTTCCAGAAGGCTGTTGACTGGAGAGTCTGGTCTGTAATTGTCTCGAGTTTACAATTTTCCTCTGAAATCAACGCATTTCACGCGACACCAGCCATGCAGCACGCAAACTGACGCTGGTCCCAGCCCGTGTCGTCAGGTGACCTTTCTGCACCGGCATCTTAAGGGACACCGCCCACGCACGTCTGGTTTCAGAAACTTCAACTGATCATTCTGGTTTTGTCAGAAAATGCGGAAGATGGAGAACTCTGAAAATTTGTGAGAGACAGCCAGCCTGGAAGAGAACAGGGAGATTATGTAGACCCGTGAAATGTTTTTGCTCAACGTAGCTGACGTATTGTCGCCAATGGGCGTCACATAACGTGTTATTCAGGAACTGGTCAAGGGGGCTTGACTCCCCTGTGCCGACTTCAACAGCGAACACAATGTGAACTTGAAACACCACCTGGAGGTTGGACCTTTGACACAACAGCTTGCGAAGAAAACCTGACGGGAAAATGATCCCAAGATTAGAAAATCTCTCTTTTTCTGTCTCTCTACCTCCACACCAGGAGCCATGGCAATAACGTATTCTTCGGACGTTGGAGGCCCTGTATCCAGTGCCCGGACTCGCTCCCAGAATCGGGATCTGGACTCCATGGGGACATTTTTCAAGCTCGTCTGCAGTGCTACTCAGTCGAACCTGTTCTGAGACAACAATGACAAAAACCATTCATCTTTTCATCCAAAAATGACAAATTTATAGGTTTTATCAATTTCTGTGGCTGTTTGGCCTCATTCTCCAGACAGACAGCCAGCTGCGCGCGACGCAGACAAATTGGGCGGGTTCTGCGCAGCGTCAGACGCCGCCGCAGACGCTCGGGACGCGGGACACGAGCACAATGAGCCTCGTGTTCGATTCATAATCCCGGGGACGGATCCAAAGGGGGAAAATAGGCCCCATCCCCCCAAAAAATGTTGCACACAGACTCCAACTCTGGTTCCACTGTGTCACGCTCTCTTTGGGGTTGGAGCTTGGTCAGAAGTGGGTCGGGCCCCGAACCCCAACCCAAAATTCACCAAAGCATCCAAAAGATTTTTGAGCCCCAGATTTCATCAGATTTGATCAGTCACCCTCTCTCACAAGCAGACCCTGGAATCACCATATCCCCCGTCCGGTGCTTGGGTTGTTCCAGTCAGGATGTGGTGACCTGAGAACTGCCCATGATAGACCCAGAATCCGCTTTGGAACCTCCGTCCCCCCACCTGAACCCCACGTCCAAACCCTGGCTTACCAGGGAAAGCCCAGAAAACAGGCCCTGGATCCACGCGAACCCCCTGACCATGCACAGATCTAGCTGCGAAAGTTCCCCCTCCCATCACCCTGCTCCTGGTTCCGTGCCTCTCTTTCTGTGAATCTGGCTCAAAGTCCTCAACCCCTCCCTCCCCAAACCCTGGATCCAGGTTCCCCAACCTTTCCCTCCCCAACTCTGGCTCCATGTCCCCCACCCCTTTCTCTGGCTCCTTGTCTCTGTTCCATCCCCTACCCCAGTCACCATGTCCCCACCCTTCCACATATCTCTGGCTCCAAGTCCCCCACCCCACCCTTCCCCAACCTGGCTGCAAGTCCTCCACCCTCCCTTCCCCAACTCTGATTCCATGTCCCCAGCCTTTCCCCTGACTCTGGCTTTTTGTTCCCCAACATATCCCTCCCCAACGCTGGCTCCATGTGCCCCTCCCTCTCTGGCTCTTGCTCCAGTCCCCCACCCCTCCCTCCCAACCATGCACACCATACCCTTACCCCACACCCATCTCTGAACCCCTGCCCCCAACTCTCCCGCCTTCCCCTGGCTCCACTGGATCCGCATTGATCTCATATATCGGCCTCACAATCCCGCGCGCGACTCGCCTGCTGCCCGGGCCCCGGCCCTGATAAATCTCCGCGGAACCAGTCAATTGACAACGTCATAAATTAGTCCGATTGCGTTGTCTTCTGAGAACTGGATGGGACCCGCGCTGCGGTGTACGGTTCGCAGGCTCTACTGCAGACTCGGCGTCGAAGGAACCTCTCCCCCCCCCAAACACACAGTGTGAGATGAACAAAGGAGGCTCCTGTTCATTCTTCAGCTCAATTCACACTGTATGCGCCTTGCGTCACAAGTGTCTGTAGGGTCCAGCTGGGGTCAAGCGGGGTCAGATTTCAAGTTTGAGAAAAATAGGGCCAAATATGGGGTGAAGCGGTGTGCGCCTGTGAGGGCCCTGGACGCCCCTTGGTCAGAGAAACAAACGTGGCGCAGCATAAATGTAAATACCCCACGTATTTAAAGGGGTGGTTGCAAGAGGGTCACGGGTCTTTCCTCTGCAATGGAACCAGAGTCCCTGGATCTCTGTATCCTTTAAGTAGGGATCACCAGAACTGAACCAATCCCAGACAAACGCACGAAACACGTGTTCCTTCGGCCCGTGCTTGAAGTTTTTGACGTGACGCATGACGCGGGCAGCAGCAGCGCGTTGCGTCCCATCGGGTGCGTGGACCAAGCGTCCGTCTGTCCCCGTGTTTGTGACAACGTCAACCTCAAATGACCCACGGGTAGGTTTGGGACTGGACCCCTCCCTGAACATGACGTATTCTTCCCCCAGCAGCCGTGCTTTGCATCCCACCGGAAGGTTAAGTCAAACGACCCACGGGTAGGTTTGGGACTGGACACCTCCCTGAACGTGACATTCGTCCAGGGTCCGTCAGTGTCGTCGGTGGATTTGTCGGCCCCATTACCCATCTGTCAGGTTACCGCCTGCTCCCGTCTCTTCACACTTTCTTTATGGGCCAAAAGCTGCTGCGAAAAAAAGGCGTCAGGTCAATGCGTTACGTCCCTGGATGGACAAGTCTATCGACGCAGGACCCGCCCATGTGCGCAGAGACGCGAGATGCTGATGCTTCCAGAGGGAAGGGACTGGAAAGCTCTGGGGCTGTTCAGCACAGCCTTAAAATCCGTACGTACGGTGCCCCAGTTGCCAGATCGGTGGCACAGATTGAAATGCCAAAGCCAATGTTTCAAGTGAGCAAATGGTTTCTGTGTCACTGATCTGGCAAATAGGGCACGCTGGAAAGAGCGGACGTGTTTGCCAAACATCCGTGATGATTTTCATTCTGTCCACCCTCAGGGCCCGATGCATCATCGAGCAGATTTGGTTTGAAATTTGGTCAGGAAACTCTGCTCCTACTGCTCATTTTCAGTGACATAGCAGGTGTGGTCAGTGGAAAAGTCAGAAAATGCCCACGGAACTACGTACTGTGCAACACGGAGGTTCAGCAAACACGTCCGTTCGTTTTCTGAGGTGCCCCGATTGCGAGACCGGTGGCGCAAAATCCATTTGCTCACTTCTTATTGGCTCCCAGAGCAAACTTTGATAATCTGTTCCACCTATCTGTCAATTGGAGCACTACACGTACGGATTTCAAGGCTGTGCTGAAGCTCCCCAAATGGCTCTGCATGCGGTTCCGTGATTGGTCATCACACAGTGTGCACATTGACGGGCAAAGTCCTGCAGCCACTGAGGACGGAAGATCGGACGGGTGTACTAAACCTCCCTATCAGAACAGGAAAGCGACCTTTGGCGCTTTGCCTTCAAGACTGATTCGGAACAGGAGGAACTTGGGCTTTTGCACCTGTTCTTGTCAGTGGACGCTACGTCGCCTCAAGCGTTGAGGACTCGTCTCCACCAGGGCGCGACACTTCCATTTGTGAGATTAAAAGTGATGAAGATATTGGACGAGTGGCCTCATATCGTGGCGCGCTGCCATCGGGGACGGGGCGACAGGTGACCACACACCACAACAAGAACCTGACAGGTGGAACAGGAAGCAGTCAGTGCTGAAGGCATCTGCGAGTGCGAAGTCCCATATTGAAGCTCATTTCTAGGGGAAAGAAAGGAAGGAAGAACAAGAAAGGAGACAAAAGAGGTGAAGAAAGAAAAATGAGAGGAAAGAGGACAGAGAACATATTTTTCGGTGTGTGTTGGCCATGAGGGGGCATTGGCCACGTGGGGGATATTGGCCGTGGGGTTGGGGGTGAAGAGGGACGACGGGGTGGCGCCACCTCTTCCCCATCACTCTGGTGCTGCCTCAGCTTTTGTACCCACAACCAGCTGTGCAGGACAGTATGTGCCAGTGTCTCTGTCAGCCAGCTCCGGGGAAACAATGCCCTGGGAAGTTCGTGAGAAACCGGTCGCTGTGCTGAAACCTGTCAGTATACCTGCACCTGTCACGAGACCA
>JAAUXT010078119.1_pt1 | contig 25924 bp, 25 predicted proteins | sample 7278171 | NCBI WGS metagenome assembly JAAUXT01 (sample SAMN14350112, study PRJNA611818) | marine sediment metagenome | isolation source: surface marine sediment (1.8m) | place: French Polynesia: Moorea | collected 2018-08
CTCACTGGTGCAGGACGCGGCGGTTCCGCTCCACACGCCGTCCGTCTGACACTTGCGCGCCTGCGACCCGATGAGCTGGAAGCCGCGGAAGCAGCTGAAGCGCACGACGGCGCCGTACGTGAAGTCCGAGCCGTGCATGTGGCCGTTCGGCGGCGCGCCCAGCCCCGAGCACTTCACCGCTGCAAGGGACGTCAACAGCTTTGGAGTAGTGAACCACACAAGTTTTCTGAACATTTTCCTGGATAGGCAGGGGTCAATAATCATGTTTTCCAAATTTGTTTGACTCACTTACTCGCACTTGCCTTGCAGAAGAACGGAGACCAAAAAATGAAACCACCTGGCCACGTGTAACACTACAAGTGACAAGTTCTCTCTCCGGTGAAAGCAGCGAACGCAGTGACCTTGGTTCATCTGTGTTTGTTGATTGATCTCGCTTCAAACTTTGGAGACTCAGTGCGGGTAGGGTTCAACCCACTCTGTTCAAGGCAACTGTTTGGCATCGCACTTTCACAACATCCACGGTTAACGGTACAAAGAGAACTCACGTCGACACATGGGTGCGGTTCCTGACCACTGGCCGCTCGCTTGACACACCCTGTAGGGGCGGCCGACCAGCTCATACCCCTCGCTGCACACGTACGTCACTCGGTTGGGGAAGATGAAGACGTTTCCCTCGCGCCTCCCGTGCGGAATGTCCCCGGGATGCGCACATCTGCGCGCTGAAAACATCCGTGGGAAAATGCATCATGTGGCAGCTGCACTGTTCAGCACGGTATACTCGTACATATAATTGCTTATTCTTCACTCAGATGATATGGGCACATTTGTCAACACACTTTCTGTCACAAAAGAACCACCGACATCAGGTCACGTCCAACGACATGATCCACTTTCACAAAGGGCTCGTTCCCACACACGTCGTTGCGCGGACGGAAGAGATACAGATGTTACACTGCGCGCTGTTCATGGACGTCACTTACGGGAGCAGGACATCCTCGGCCCGACCCATCTCCCCTCGCCGACGCACATGGCCCTGAAGAAGCCGTCGATGTTGTACCCGTCGGCGCAGCTGTAGGTGAGCTGCGTGCCCAGCGGGAAGATGCGCACTCCCTTCGGCCCGTCGTGCCCCGCGTGGGGGACGACGGGCGGGTCGCGGCACTTCCCTGCAATGGAAAATGAGCCTATCTCCTCGTTAGTCATCCGCTCCACAAGCGTGTTTCGTCGTGCGTTCTGTCCGTCTGTGTCTTTGGAGCAAGGTACCTTCTGTCTCGCAGGAGGGCGGGTCCCCGCTCCAGTAGCCGTCGCCCTGACACACGCGAATCGGGTTCCCGTTCAGGATGTACGCGTCGTTACACGAGTAGCGCACCTTGGCGCCGAACGTGTTGAACGGCCGGATGTCGTACTTCCCATTGAAGATCGGCTTTAGCGTCTCGCACCGCAGCGCTGAGAGAGAGAGAGAGAAGAAAACTCACCGAGTCAGCACAATCTGCAGCTCTGCTTGAGCTTGCAAACCCAAAGGATGTTGTCTTGTGAAGTGCATCTTGTTTTTCGGTGAGCTTGAGTTGAGAGAGCGAGAGGTCGTTGTGTGAGGACATCAGTCAACAGGACGCGAAGGCCTGAAGCAGACACGAGGCGTCCTCGGGACGGGTTAACGAACACCTTTGTCCTCAGATGCCTCTGGTCGCTTCTAATGGGACGTCCCTGTGTGGCGCACGACTCGGTCCCGGCGAGGACAGAGCGCCAGGGACTGCGACCCAACAAACATGCGACGAGCATGGTGTCGGACGCGTTCTTCAGTCTGCATCAGAGCTCAACTGAGCTCTACAAACATGAAACATCAAACGCAGCAATACATTATCACAGGAGTTATGTTTCTTTGTCTCTTTATTGAGCCAAAGGTCGTGGCCTGTGTGCTGCGGGGGAGATGGCTCCGTGTACATGGGGAGGCATCTGAAAGCCAACTGCCGGGCACACTGAACTGCATGCGCACTTCAAACAGCTCTCTACGAGCACTTAGGTAATAAGCTCGTTGTTCTCTGGTTTCAGACCCTCTTCCCCGGCTGCTCAACGCAATAAAGACCAGAATCGGCCCGTGGTTCCCAGTCTGGTCCTGACATGCACAATTACAATGGTGGGCGGCGTGCAGCGTTTGATACATGAAAGTTTTTATCAAATACGACGGAAAAGCAAAATGCGTTCTTGTGCTGTTCTCAAAGACTGGGAGGGAGGCGAAACTCACACTGATTTGTAATCGGGCAAAAATACCAGCAGATCTTGACAGTAAGTACGGAACATGATGCCTGGTGTGGGACCAGAGAGTCACATGTGAAGTCTGTTCCTCGCTGCTTATCAGGGGTTGAAAAGGAATGGAGCCGAACGCAGCGAGTTCCCTGTGGAACCGAACAAGTTTCGTGGATATCTCGCCTTGAATACCGCGAAGAAAAACACCACTTTGAATTATTGAAGATAGACTCCTCAGAAATCTGATTTCCCTGAAAAGCAATCTTGATCCTAATTTCTATGGCACTTATTTTGTATGAGGCTCGATCCATCACGGCCAATCTTGTTTTACCATCTGTGGATATCGTCAATATTGCGTGGATTAGTCGGGTGTGTTTCTACATCTGTAGTGATTTCTATTTCAAATAAAACCCACAGAAAATCTGTTTATGCTCATCAGTGATGGGGCACCGGTTGCAGACTCGCGAACTGAGTCACTGATAAAGCACAGACTTTTCCTAATCTTGAAACACAAGGAGACGCTCCTGAATCAGCTCAGAACCGTGTTTACCCAGCACCATTTGCAGAGTAACTTTACCTCGCGTGCTGCTAGAAAGGAACGAGAATTCCCAGTGACGGCACAGGGACGGTTTCGTGCAAATTAAACTTTCTCTTGTCTCTCGCCATATCTATTTGTGTGATCTCGGGCCATTGTTTCCGACATTTCCTTCGCCAAAACTTGAATCGTTGCCGCGCTGTTTCGTCGCGTCTCCCAGAGCACGTCGGCCTCAATTAGTTCCCAGCAAAACAAAAAAAAAGTTTCGTGCTTTCACTTTCATTTTTGAATTTTGGTGGCATTCCTTCGGCGATACGTAACAAGAAAAGCAACGTTCAACGTCTGCGCCACAACGTTCTGGTCGAGGTTGTCTGAAGTGGAGCACTACCGGTAAGTTCCAGTGTTGAAGATCTAAAGATTCTCCGCAAGATACACGGTATTCTTGGCACGCCATTCATCTGAACACGGAAAAGCAATCTGAGCGTTTTGCTGTAACAAATCGCGTAGCTCACGCACTCGGCTTGACGCAGCTCTTGCCGCAGACATCGTCGCAGAGGCACTTCTTGTTGCGGCCGCGGCAGTCGGCGTCGGACTTGCACTTCTTGAGGCACTTCCTGTTCTGGATGAGCTCCGGCTTCCGCGGGCACTCCTTGTCCTCTATGTACGGATGATGATCCACCTCGTTCTCCTCGCTTTTCCCTGCTGCAAAGAAACAGAACAAACACTTTGATGACTGCACTGAGCAGTTTCAGTTTCCTGACTTGTCAGACAGTTCCGAGGAAATACAAAAAATGGTGCCCCTGAAATAGAATCGCAAGTCTAAGAGATATTTGCGTTCACAAACAGTATTCATAAACACAGTGGTAATACACAGTTGATGAGACTTGAGGGAGTATATTTGCAGTAATGATAGAAGAAATCGATACTTCTGTCGCTTTCGCTGCTTCAAATTTGACATTGCATTGACCAGTTCCCCAAATGCGTGGGATGATCCGCTTGTTATTCATAGACAACGACCTCCTTTCTTGAGCATTGTCAAGAGTTTTGAAATGTGGTTTTCGTGACTGATTTTGTGAGAAAAAAAAGCAGGATGCGGAAGCTCGCGCGCGTTCGGAAGCGCTGATTCCACCTGCGGTTTGAGTTGGAGCACAGCGCCCTGGAAATGAAGCCCAAGGACACTGCCTCTTTTCAGCGCGGCCTGCTATCTCGCTGAAACACTCTGGAGGGAAAGCGGGGTCTCAGCGGTTGAAGTATAATTCGCTCTTTGTCATCAATTTACTTCGCCCAACATCATTACTCCTGCTCCTTACAACACGCCCAAAATACATTTTCTACTCCAAAGAGCCCCTGTTAAAGGTATAGTTGGCATTGGGAGGTTCAAAGCTTGTGAGCCAGAAGAATTTCCCAGCACTTTGCCTTGAATTCTCCTTTATCTTCGCCAATTTGCGAAAATAAGACCAACCGGGCAAAATGTCAGGATGGAAAGAGTCGAGTCAACTGAAAGTTTGAGAAACAGAACAAGTGTCCGTTTGGCACCAAGAAACATTCTGCGGTTGACTCAAAGCTCGTGCATGCATTTCCTGGCAAGCCTCATGCATACATGTCAACAGAGTGCGGCATGTCTTCGAGGTTTTGATGTCTGGTCCCTGGAGAGAAGCAGGAAGTGGAAATTCTTATCAAATTAGATTGATTTGCCCAGAGGAAGAACCGGGCTGGTTATGAAAGCAATCACATTTGGCCGTGGAGTAATGTCAATTAACACCAAACTCAGACATTTGCCCGAGTGCGAGGAATGGATGAAATGTGGATTCCCCCGGTAGGTGCGAACAAGGTTCAATATCGCAGCGCAATCATTGATCCGCATCAAGTCTGGTGTGGATCGAGAAAGATATTCATCCTCATGTCGTCAACAAACATTGCACTCAGGAAGCAAAGCTGGGTCCACGCAGCGATTGCGTCAACAGGCTTCGTTTTCTGTCTCCACAAAACGCGTCAAAACGGAACTTTTCGCCGCAAGATGCTGAGCCAGGGACTGGAACCAAGTGTCCGTTTTGTTGACACGGGGCAAAAGGCACCATCGATTGAACTGGCCATGCGGGCGTGGAAGCATGGTTTTCTTTGGGGCAACAGGAGTCGCGTTGCTGCGTTGTTTCTTGCTTTTCTTTCACGTTTGCGTTGTCTTCTGGAACAATTTTCGATCCCAAATGATGTCTCACCTCAAGCAACGAGACTGAGGTGATTTGGTCCCAAGTGAACACACAACGCTTCTTGCTTCGTACGAGCGGTGCATTGTGTGTCTTGTCTGTCTTCTGGTCTGTCACACCGCGACGTCAGTGCGTCCACACGTCAGCGCTACCCGGATCAGACCTGACTGCAGACAGGGAGGAAATAGTGCGCATCGCTGATCCCGCCCGACGCGGGAAATCCACATTGACTCCGGTGAGCCCGAGTGATGAGTTTCCCACTCTGATGGTAACACAATATCCACCGCAGCCAGCAAGTCAGGGTGCCAAACCTGGAAATGAGGCCCTGCACAAAAACTGGGAAACTTCGATTTGGATTCCAAAGCCAGATGTTGATACGTTCGTGTGCACAACATATTTGTTGAGAATTTGAAGACGCAAATCACTGATATCGTCGCGCTGTGGTTTCAAGAATGGCTTGGAAAGCAGAAGACAGAGAACGTGTCCATCAAAAGCTGGTTGCCGGCTGCACACTGCTTCTTGCACAAACGTCTCAATCTTTATTTTACCTCTTTCCACCAATCAAGTCAACTGGCTTAACGATTGCGCCAGTGTCAAGAGTGATTGGAAGAGCTATGGACCCAAGAGTAGTTTTCCTTTCCTCCCGAGGAGAACGGCCTGCGCGATGAGAACGTCGCTTCTCGGGTTGTTTGCGCAGAGTCGCGTGTGTAGATCTCGTGACGCGGGGGGGGGGGTGCGTCGCGCTGTTGACGCCGCGTCACCTGGGCTCGAGCACGACGCCCAAACAGTCGCGCGTGCGCCGCATAAAGCGACGCACGATTACCCCACGAGCATCGCACTCAAAAACCGCCTGGGTAAATTCACATTTAATGAGAGAGACACCTCAACACGTGGTCTTGATGAGGAAGAAATTGACAAAATATGAGGAACACCTTTACCGGTGCAGCAGCCATGGGATGTACATCATGAGGTGGTGGTTTTGGCCTTGTCAGACGTGCCGTTCAGCAAAACTCAAATCGGCCGTAATGTAACAACCCCCGCACCCCTGTATTTTGCTGTTTTGAACGAGAAGTGGCGAGTTTATGCCAGCTGCAATGACAACAGCTGTGATTCGTGCGCTCTTCTTTTGTTTTGGGGGAATTTGTGCACAACCTGCTTCAAGACCAGCTCCGAAACATTTCAACATTTGAGTGGCATTGGTAATGAGTTGCGCCACAAGCAGTTGTCGTTTTTCGTGTTGATTTTGGAACAAGGACATTGTTTCTGTCTGTGACACGATTCTGCGTGGTTACACAATGCCATCTGTGTCATCGGGAGAATGAGATTCACATTGCGCAGAACTCGTCACGTTGGTTGTGTCTTTTCCTGTCCAGCATGTGTGTTTGTGTTTGTGTGAGCAAGAGAGTGAGTGAGTGAGTGAGTGAGTGAGTCAGTCAGTCAGTCAGTCAGTCAGTCAGTCAGTCAGTCAGTGGGTGCGCATGCGTGTGTGTGTATGTATGTGTGTGTGCGCGCACACATACGCGCTTGTTTGTCTTGTGTGTGCTTGTCGGTCCACAGTAGTTCACAAACTCTCCAACAGTCTCGCGCAAACTCTGTTTCCCCAGCGGCTCAACTTGCCTTGATTCGGTGATTTTTAGTCACGCTCGAGACGTCGTTAACATAAATTGGGACTTCAAAGTGCGGATCAAACTCGGAGCCAAGCTGGGTTCGATACCTACGTGTGTAATCATCCTCCCAAAGTGATTTCGAGTATCAATACAAATGCATAAAATTGATTCCTCGTATTTAAATGGCCTGTGCTATTGATCAAGACTTCTGTTCAACAAACTGTCTGCGATTTCGAGTTTACCAAAAGTTTGCACTCCACGCATCGGCTCTTCACCTTTTCGCGCCAAGTCGCCAAGCGATCCACCTTTCAAACATTTCCTGCTTCGCAAACCTTCTGTCCAGTTCTGTCAGCTCCCACGGTTTCGGCGGACTGGTGTTCTTGTGAACTGGAGTAACGAAATGCATGGTGGACGCGTGGATAGATGAGGCGACTGACTCACCTGCTGAAGAGTAGGAAAATCCGTCAAAAGCGACGAGAAGCAGAACAGCGACTCTGGTGACTCCGAGCTTCATCGTGACGGCAGTTTTGTGCAGATATGATTATCCAGTCCCGGACCAACTCGTTGTGTCGTTATACAATCAAGACACGAAACTAATTTGCCACTGAAGTTATGAGTGAATGCAATTCCAGTCTATTATCAGCGCAACCGTGACAAGCAAGGCTCCCTCCCAGAACAGAATCACTGCAGTCACTTGATCCCGTAACACAACATCCAACTCCGGAATAACGATGCAGGAACCGCCGCCTCCAACCACCACACAAACTCTTTCCGAAGGATTTTGGCGTGCAAGTAAAATCTTTGGTCCGAGTGTTCCAGGCAAAAGTGTACACAGGAAGAATGCGGAAAGAGCTTGCTCTCTTGTCCAGCGATCAGATTCTCTCCGTCAAAGCCAATGAGCAATTTGTCTTGCTCCAGCAGACATGTGACTCGGGAGAGCGCCGCGCTGTGAAATGAAGCTGGATGGGAAGAAATCAGATATTGTGTGTTACAGGACGAGTCCTGGTCCCGCCGCTCTCACACCACCGTCCCCCACAATCAATGTTCCCCCAACTTCAACAATACTCCCGACGATTCTCTGTGTGAGCGTCTGCGGGGCCCTGATACGTGGCGCTGCCTTCGGGCTTCCCGCTGAAGTGTTGTTTCAGCCGAGATTGAGTTTTAAAATGACATTGGCAGACGGGTCACCATCTTTGGAATTTGGGAAAATGTCTGTTCCAGTGCCATGCAACTATGGAAAGGGCAATGCGCTGTTCTGACCGATCCTTCGGCGTGGGTGGGTGGCCGTCATTCAAAGCAAATGAAAACGATCTTGTGTCCCGAAATGGAGGCTGCTTCAGCTGGATTCGCACCTGAGTCTCCACAATGACCAGCTCGTCTCAAGTCCAGATTACTACGCCACGAGCAGCCTTGAAATTAATTAAAGCGGAAATTAATGGCGGACACCGTCGTGTTCTTCAACGCCAAATGCATGAAGCAACGTTTCATGCGCCTCGCAATTAGTCACTGAGCGAGCGCAAAGAAGAATCCACTCGAAGCTGTTCCACAGGAGGAACCAGCCGTGGTTTTTAGTCCATCATTCCGGATCACAGCTTCCTGCCAAAGCAATTTTCCATGCTCTGGCACCTCCCAGCTCTTTGATTTCGACTCGAAACTCCTGCGTCCGCTCAAAGCGAGCGAGACATTCGCGACATTTCGCGCGGTTCGACGCCGAGTGAATCCGCTTCCCCCTCCCTGCGCCGCGCCGCCCCCTGGTGCGCAAACTGTATTATGGTCACTCAGTGTGAAATGAATGTTTTGATGGAGTTACTAATCACAGAAGGAAAATGTCGGAATGATCGTCAATATAACACTAACGATATCTGCATTCCTGTTCGTTTTCCTCTGAATCCATGCCCCGCATTTCGCATTCAGTTCTCGTGCAGTTTTCTTTGACAAAGCAGTTTTAGACGACACGAAAAACTATACGCGAGTCCATAATTCATGAGCGCCGGAGAATTGCCATTGCTGTTCAGCGAGATGCGAATCTTGCGCCCCAAGCTGCTGCAAACGAGTCTGAAGAACAAATGCGGTCAACCCCCGCAGGTTTGCGGTGCACTAAACGACAGAGGCCTGTCTCAGTATCAAATTATGCGTCAGGATCGGTCAGTCCGGCCGGACTCGGGGCAATTCGTTCTGCTCTTCGCCTCGAGTTGCAGATTGCACTTGGGGATGAAATAGCACGCACTTCGGCCACAGCAGCACCTTTTGTTTGTCTTCGTCTCAGCAAGAGCAGTTGAATCTACGTTTTGATTCGACATCCCTCAAGAACAATTACCCTGGTACACTTTTGTTTTGGGGTGGGGGGGGGGAAATTAGAGGCACCTATTTTTCTCCAGAAGCAACTTGGATTCACCTTGTGGTCCTGCACACCACAACCAAGTTCCAGAGAGCCTTGTTCAACGAAAACAAGCTGTCGTCTTGGCGGTCCCTGTGCAGACTCTGGTTCAAGATTTGAAAACAGGCAACTTGCCTTTGCAAGCGACGCGTGTCACCAAAAACGAAATTCTGATGAATTAATTGCAGTCTGCGCAAATACTTGAAGCGGACTCGTCGCCGGTGATCAATCGTGGGTTTCTGTCAGGGCCGAGGAGGGTTCAACGATTGCCGGGCAGATTATCTGCTGCTTAATGCTTTGTCTATTGAATTTGCTCAGCAAACCAAATTACCGCTGATGTCGTTACAAAGGTACTCTGCAGGCAAATTCAAAGTCAAAGATCAATCCCGGAAACTGTGCATCCGATATTCACTCACTATCTCGGGGTTCCTTCAGAAACGACGAACAATTCCCCGCAGTGGGGAGGTTCGCTTGCTTTTCGCTGATATCGCTAATCCGTAACGTGGCTCCGGAGCAGCGGCCGGAATAAAGATTCCCTCTGACCAGGCAAACTCAAAACACTCTCAAATGTTTCCAACGAACGAATTGAACTGCAAACTGCGCAGAAGGGTCTCGCTGCAGATCAGGGCTTCGTCAGACCACGACAATCTGGAAATAGACCTCGGCCTCTCACAGCTGTGCACAGAGGCGGTGTTTCGCCTTAAATTTGTTTTCATGGTTGTAAAGGCGTCGTACGACGGTAGTTAATGGGGGACAGAAGCACCAGTGTGTCTTCTGTGCTCTTATCAACATTCAAGCAACGTATACAGAGAAGAGCAATTTAACTTGATGGTAGTGAGACTGGGGAAGTGTTTGAATAGCCTGAAAGCCTGCAGAGAGCCATTATCGGGTGCAATGCTTGGCAATGGTACCTGAGCACCGAATAATTGAATTTCAATGCAAACAAAGGCAAACAAATTTGAAACCGTTCTTCCTTTGAGCTCTTCATTCAGACGAGTCTTGAAGTGTGGCTGCAGAAGTTGCGCAGACTGCATGCTGGATTCTTCTTTGTAGTTCCCTGTTCAGTGTCTTGCTCTGAGAAAACGTGCCTCATGTGCGACAAGAGAACAGTCAGTCTTTTGTGAAAGAAAATGACAATGTTTGAAGAAAAATAGACAACCCCCTTGAGATGTGCAAGAAAAACACGCATGATTAGAAACTCGCTCAACATGATGTTCTGCAGTCGCTGTTCAAGGATCAGTCTGAGCTCGGGTATTGGCCCTTTTGCTTTGTGTACATGGAGAAGCGAATTAATTTCTGAGGGGGCCCGACTCGAAGAGAAAAGCTCCTTATCTCTCATCTGCCGCGCAGCTCTCCTGGCATTTCCACTCGGCGTCCCGGCGTCTATTAGTGGTTATTCCTCTTATTTAGAGTTCTATTAATCCACCCACTACCGTGGGCATCTTTATCGAATTCACATTAATTTCCAGTCCCCTCTTTGCATTTAATGATGGGTAACGACAATTGATCGAGTGCTTTTATCACTGGTTGAGCTTTTATAGTTGTGAGTGCGACATCTTTCAAGCGACAAAGTTCGATCTCATTGCCAGGTCGGATCGAGTGTTGGTGTGTCTGGACCCTGTGACATCGAAAGTTCTACCACGCAGCAGGTTCCTCTGGCCGTGTCCACTTGTTGCGAATGACCAAAACCACACAGATTCAGATGCCCAAGGCTGATGATCATCTGGAGTTCACTGATAGTGCACCGAATGACCCATACACACAGTAATTTACTCGGCAGTGATGCAATCAGGGAAGACTCACTCACAACCTGTACGGTGACGGTCGGAGACGCTGGTTGTGGAGAAACACGCCTGATTACCAAAACCACGGGCTTTGTGTCTGACGCAAGTGATTTTTGCAGCTGCATGCAGTTCCTGGGCATCGAGCACTTGAGTTACATCTCAATATTCCGGTTTATTCTCGCTTCATGTCGCCATAAATGTCGCCCGACACTTTTGTTGTGCACAGACTCCATGTATGAAGGGAAATACATTGGTGTAAATTCTGTGTTATCTGGTGGAGACACACGGAACAGATGTAGCTACAATCCTTCCCAATTGTGACAAAAAATATGTTTCTGGAACCTTTAGGGACGCATTCTCACTTCAAACACTGAGAGTTGTGCAATGTATTCTCCCCCGTGAACGACACTAACACCAACACCATCATAAAGTAGAGGACCACATCCCCATGAATTACTCCACATCAACGCACGCGTCAAGAGAACAGAATTTGGCTGGGATCATGTGCATCCTTCCGTATTCCCCCCCTTCACTGCCTAAAGCCTGGCGATGTGTTCACACCAAAAATCCTGGTTCACTACCTGGACACTCCAACATCAAACAAAGCGTCCTTCATTCCCAGGGACGAACGTGGAGCCGGCTTCCCAACATCGTGCGCAGAACAGACGTGTGTGTGCTGATGATTCAGCTGCTGAACGACTTCAGACTCTTTGACTAAAGCGGAAGCGCTTGAGGTTCCAAGGTTTGTAGAATTCGACAAACGCGATGAGTGCTTGTGAGTTTGAATACGTATGTTGTGTGGCCGGGGGGTGTATCCAGGAAAGCCAGCGGACCCAAGACCCCACCCTCACCCAAAATTGTGAACAAGCCAGGACTCAATGCTTGGAACATGTCACCACAAAACCGACTGGATCTGTCATGTTTTCGACAATGTTGGGTTTTTACATCAACTCGATGGATGAGTTTTGTGATTTTCTTTTCTGAACGGGTGGAATCCGTGGAGATCCGGTTTTGTGTTTCAGGCTTGTAATCCAAGAAGATTACCACAAAAAGACACGTATCTCACACGACACAGAAGCAGACACCAGCTGGGAGTAAAGTCATAAATGTCACTTTCATGTCGAAAAATAATATTGCGAAAGGTTGCAAATCCATTTCTTTTGTCAAGGATTCACGACATTCTGAGGCGCCTGTCTTTTAGCCAGGGGCCTCGGCGGCTTCGTGCGACGCGCAGCAACAATGTTCTTCCATAGGTAATTTGACAAGGTGTCCACAGAGATCACCGGCGCGAAGACCAATCACTGCACTGATATTTGCAGGATACTCTGTATGTGGAAGGAAGTAAAACAGATTGTCGTGAGACGCAGGACTCGTGAGCCAAGAAACTGTGCGCCGCGGTCCGAACAGAGGTGACTCCAGGAACTGACACACGACGGACTCTGCTGATCGTTCTGGGTTTTCACAGGAGCGATGTGTCCCAGCAGTTTGGTACGTCTGCAGTGTACTTTGCAATTTTGCATTGGACACACAGGCAAAAAAATGCTGAAACCCAACAAGACTGGGGATGGACCTCAAACGCGCACATTTGCAGCCGCGTGTGTACTGTATTCACATTCATGATCGTGTTCAATGCTTCCGTCCAGCAACCAGTGCGGCATCAATCTGAACATTTCCGTGCTCAAATTCCGTGAAATTAAAAATATTCTGACCTCCATCTCGTTTGCTGCCGTCCCTTGGATTATGCATGGAATCTTTAGGGATCCCTCTTGCCACTCACAAATGCATCCACATGCATACATTCGGAGCTGCCTCCGAAAAGAGCTTTCCCTGCCTTGCGAGCTTGATTCCCAACGAGAAACCTTCGTTTAAGAGTGTCACATTGCTTTTTTCCTTTTGCCTGCCTTGAAATTCAGGAAGAAAGTTGTGTGCTGCGTCTTTTCGAACTGTGGGGTCTGTATCCTGCAGGTTTTCGCCAGCAGCCTGCACATCTCCCTGTGTCGGAATGTGCAGCGGTTGACTGGAAATTACTCTTGGTAATCGGATTTGATCCGGTGATTCCTGAGGTGCTGAGTCGGGTCTGCGCCTGAAATTGCATCAAATCTTCGCGGTTCCCTCCCAGTGCAGAACAACTGGTGAAACAAGATCCAGATCCTTGGTGCAGAACAGACTCGGGGAAAGGAAATTCAGGCAAAAAGTTTGTCTTTGAAACATTGATGTTGCAGAAGGGAACCAAAGAAACCAACTTGTAACACTGTGAGTTCAGTCAAAGTTTGGCTGCCAATGGATCTGGAACACCCAAATGAGTACGAATTGACGTCTGACACGAAATCATACTGCTCCACCTTTTCCGCACTTTCAACCCAGTGGAATCTGAGTTGAACGTGGTTGAGCTCCAGGAGAAAGGCAAAAAGCAGCATCGCAAGGATGCGTGGAGAACGAGTTGTTCCGCCAAGAGTTTACCGGCCCTGCATTAGAGACACTTTCTACCTGGAAGGAAGAACAAAAGTTACCGAGGGGCCTCCATTTCCATTCCAATGTCAATGCGTAAGGGCTGAAGCGGAGCGGCTCCTGTTGCCCCTGGGGAGCAGCGATCAAGACGAAGCCTCCGGATGGGCGTGGAATTAGGCGCGCTGCCTCCGAGGCGCTGCGCCGCTCCACAACCCACATCACTCATCCTCATGTGCGCGCAAACGTCCAAACAGTGCATTGGCATGATGGAGCGACAAACATGGGAAGTGAGGTTTGGGGGTTGACCAGATTTCTGCAGAGTCCAGGGGACAGACGAAGCAGGTTTGCTCGGTTTGAGCTCCCGGCCACTTTTGACTCATATATACCAACAGAAGGAAAACTGCACAAGAAGAGCGCACGCACCTCTCGAGACGACAGTGAGTTCTCCGTTTCATCCACATCAAGCACAAAAACATGTTCCCATGTGTCAGACATTCATCAAAGCTTTTTCATTTGCATTCAGCAAGGACAACACGGGAAGATTAGGCGGGTACATGCAGCGCTCATTAGTTTTCATAAAATCACAAACTTGTGTCAGTTTCACTCCAGATTAATTTCCCGACGCAGTCAAGGTTGGAATCGCAACCACTAATCAGCTTTTTTCCACGCCATTGCACGTCAAAACTCTTCAGTGCGAAACTGTTTTGCCATTGTGAACACGGCGGTGTAAAAACTTTTGTGCAGCATGTAGATGAGGACAACGCATGTTCAACCCAAAAATTCCGCTTTTGTTGGAGCGAAACAGTGCCTGTCCAGTTCGTCGCCATGCAAGCAAGGGATGTGTTCTGCAGTGACACGTGCAAAGTGCACAGAAAGGAGCGATTTGCTGGTGGAAGACTGCGTAACGTCTTCACGGCAGTTTGTGCGCTGCTTATAAGACGTGCAAGGGCATCACAAACAGGAGCACAACCTTTTGAAAAACAATCCTCGTATTGTTCCTCAGTTGTGCAAAAATTAAGAATGCAGAATTGTTTGTAACTTGCTGATGCCCATTTCACGACTTCAACCACGCATTCCTGTGAAAAAGACAAACAAATCCAGGCGCGGAGAAAACCAGGTTCGTCCCAGTCGACGCCGCCAAGGACGCCTCATCTCGACTCGTCCCTGTGAACCTGGAGAATCTCGAGAGCCTCTCACGGGAGAAACAACATTCAATTCCTGAAGGAGCCTCAAGATTCGAAAACAACTGCTAAACGCATTACTGTTTCATTTTCATGCACTGAGTGAGCAATAGTCCACTTGAAATGGTTTCTCTGATCACGCCACACAAAATGCCAAAGTGACAATCACATTTCTAATTTGAAGAACGATATTGCTTGTAATTGTTTAATAAGGCGAAGAAAAGCCAGCTGCTCATCCATGAGAGATTTGTTCTGTTCCAGCTTCGTGTGTTCATCCGAGGACAAGGAAAGAGATTTCCATTTTCTGAAAGCACCAATCCATTTTCCAGGCAAAATCACATGAATCATTTTTTGTGAGGGGAAAGTCGCCCTTGGAGTCTGCAAGAACGATCAGCTTTTTGTGCGTCTCTGAGCGAAAAGCGCGCGGTGGGTTTGTCACAATGTCGTGGTCATTATTGTCAGTCATCATTTGAAACACGTCGCAATCCTCCTGCAACACGCCTGTGATATTAATTGATGGCGATTTATGCGCGAATGATGTTCTCGTCAAATCGCAAGTGCGCACGTTTATGAGTTGATGCGCATGTTTGTGCGCGTCTGTAACAAGATTAACTCTCAAACTTGTTACCGACTCTCAATTCCGCAGTTTTGTTACACGCTTTCTCGAATCTGGGTGTCGGCTGCATGAGCAGGGACAGCAGCACGAGACACCGCAAAAACGTTGTGCGTTCAGGTGCATTTTGAAGTTGGTTGTGCAAAGTTCGCAATGGGTCTCTTTCTCCTGGGGTGATGCTTTTCCACCCATGAATGCCATAGAACTGCAATCCGTTCTTGGTTTGCTTGACAGATCTGTCTTGGAATGATGAGAAAACTCTGGGGAGAAGAAACGGGTGAAAACACCAACGAATTAGACATTCATCCGAGCGCGAAGCTGCAACGCGCTTCTGCCTCTGCGCTTCTGTGTTCGATGTTGGAAAGACTGGATGCAAAGGGAAGGTGAAGCCAACGTCCGAAATGAAAAGCAACGGAGGACAAGAATTCCTCAATCACTTTCTGACATACCCAACTGAGGTTCAGCAGGCTCTTGACTGCTCAGGGTGTCCAATGCCAAATTTCCAACTTCAACTTTGGAAAAAGAACAGGGTGACGCAAACAGACGGGAGCAACAGAGCGATGACTTTGCGCCCCTGGATCTTCCGCTGTATTCAGGAAGGACGCACCGGGCTGTACTTTTTCAAACGTCCGTCATGCATCTGTGAGAACAAATCAGAACTTTCCCTGGAATTATGGCAGGTTTTTCGAGGCGAGAACCCGGGCCTCTCACCTGAGTCCCTGCCTCGCACAAGCTTTGTTCAGGTAGATTCCAGAGGGTTCGACTTTATAAAAACAACAACCAATTTGTTCTTGTTGAACGCCTCATGGTGCAAAACAAGAAGTAGCCTGCAGGGACTCGTCAGAGACTCGCCCGGTCGTTTTCGTCCCTTTGCACCCGCGGAATGCAGATTCTCGTCTGGAAGATGCGCAGTGTTGTCTGGAAGCAGCGACGTGCGACTGACGCGGTGACGCGTCTCGAGGCTCTGAAGCGCAGTTCGCGGCGTCCGACGCGTTATTGTCTCGCCGACCCCAACCGAAAAAAAATTTATGTTCAGGGGCGGAGTCTAACAACCTGTGACATTCCTGACTCGTCGACCCCTCCCCTACACACACACAGGGTCCTGCCAAACTTCTCAAATCGTAAAGAGCAAGCAAGGCTAACCTGTTGAAGCCTCCCCCTCCCCTTCTGAGCCTGATCCTCAAGACATTGCAAATCAGGGATCCTAATATTTATCAAGGTGAAAAGTACGACAAGGAAAAATCGTTCTGGGTGTGTTTTCCTGCGGGAGATGCTTGAAGCTGAAGCCTGATGCCAGAAAATTTCTGCAGGGCCAGATAAGAAACCTCAGTTTGCTAATTTGCACAATTATCTGTGATTTTTGTCAACGAAAAATATTGTTACATCAAAATTACTTCAATTAGAAATCCAATTTCTTTTTTTTTTTCCAACCAAACCACTGGACTGTCTTGAAAAGTCATATTCGCACGTTTCGTGCTTGAGACACATGCCGAGAACCGTAAATCAGGAGAAATGAAATGATCGCAATTAATCATTGTTATCTCGAAAAGGGCGCTGGTTGACGGGAGCCCAGAGGCTGTGGACAAGGAGCTGCCAGCGGCTTGACGGGCCAAGTTTACTGTGCTCCGGGGTCGCAGGTAGACGTCTGCGGGCGCGGGGCTGGCGACGGCCTGGCGCTCCACCACATGTAGCTGCTACACTACACCCGCCGAGCCCAGCCAGACCAAAAGGCCGACAGGCCGCAGAAATCCTCCTTTTGAAGTTTTCTTTTTGTTTCATACCGGCGGTACTTTTTGCTAAAGTTTCAAAAAATAAATGCGTTTTTCGATACCCAGGAGAGGGAGGTTGGTGCTGGTTTGTCGCAGGCACGCCGCGGCGAGGTCACGCAAAGATACAAATTCCAGGACACATTCAGAAAATGTGCTCGTAGATCTCCGTCAGAAAATCAGAAATGATAACTTTGTGGAAGTAACATACATCTCGATGTCATACGGCCAGTGTCTGTGGTGGAGGAGGAAAGAGCTGACGCGCACCGAAGATTTGATGAAACACGAAAAGTATTCTTTCAGTTTCTGGAAAGAATTTGATCCTGATCTTTTCCTCTTTTCGACTAAATCTCCAACGAAAAACAAAGCTTTTCGTTCGCAAAAGTTTATAAATTGTGCACCTGTACGATGTGGCTTGTTGGGAGATTCCAGAAATACCTGCAAAACTGTCTTATCTGCCTCGTTCCTCTGCGGGGTTCTCTGACGAACCCCTGCACTGCGGAGTGTACACGGTTTTCGTCTGGAAATTGGCTAATGAGGCCTCCTGAACTCTTGATACGGCCAGCTTCGCTCTCTATTCGGGCTTTTGAAGCCCGAAAGCTGAGCTCACCCCTTGATTGCTTGTGACAGGAATGCTTCAAGCAATAATATCAGTCAGACCTGGAGCTTCTTTTTTCTTTTCAGCGCTGCCCTTTGCAAACCAGAGAAGTGTTTTCTGAAATTTTGATTTGCTTCTTGTTTCTTGCGCGGTCTGTATTCATGATAAACTTGCCTTTCTGTGGCGTCAGTGCGATTTTTTTTTCGTTTGTCCGTTTGAAAAAAACAACAAAAATTTTCGTGTGATTTTTGTGCCAACTAAAAGTCAATCTTCAGGTTTTCTCGAAGTTGATTGGAACAGCTTTGAGAATTATACAACGGAAGCTTGGTGCCAGACAGGCTGCAGTGCGCTGACAACTTGGAAAAGTTATACACTTTACGGACAACGCACACGTCAAGCGCGCGACTGTGAAGCTCTTATCATTCTGGCACCGAAGACAGATTCGTTGGTTCACTGCCCTGTTTCAGTTCCTTTTCTTTCCGTGGAGAATGTTCACATTGCCCCAATCGACATGCTTTGTCACAACGAAAATGGTGACTGCCTGTCTTGTTTTGGCGGTCTGAGTGGGAGAGAACTGCAAGAAACACACACTGAAACTCGGCACGGATAGCCCTTTTCAAAGAAAAGAAGACTTCATCGTACTCCCATTTGTTCACATCAAAATATCTTTGATCAAGAACCAGTCGTTTCGTGACAAAGCCTCCACGATTTTCTCGTGCAGTTCTGGTTCCCAACGAATCAATCAAATTCGAGGACACGTTTTGGCTTTTGTGACATTTATTTCGTCGATTTTGTTCATCAAATACATTTGTACACAACCATGTGAGCAAATTTACAAACGTTCAAATATACACATTCTCTGCTCTTTCTTTGTAACGCTGTGAGCAGCTTATCGCTTGTACAATAGGAGGCAAAAGGCACCAAAACATTGCAGCGGCAAGAATGTGGCGTGCTGTTTGTAATTTACACATTTTTGATCACCTTTCTTTGTGTCAAAACAAGAGAACAAAACGGCGTCCACCTCAGGAATAAGGCACTTGTGTCCACGTCCGTTGTGGGGCCTGCTGGAAGGGGTATCGTGGCAAAATTCACAGGTGGAAGAGCCACAATGTTTGGCACTGCGAGAAAATTTGCTCGGGGGGGATTTCAAGTTTCTGCATCCGTTTGAAGGCCTGATAGTTGGTTTGGTAAGCCTTGCTCAGAATCTCTCGGCAGAAGTCCCTGAAAGATGGCTCGATGCAAAACAAAATTGTCTTCGGAATCAACAGTGCTCCACAAAAAAAAGTTGCTTTTGAGATCACGCGATATTTCCTTTTGGTGTTGAGCACAAGAGTGACCGGCGAGAAGAGCAGGCCGACTCCTCGACATCAGCAGCAAACCGTCCGGCACTGCAGTCCTGTGGAACCGCGTGTCACTGATGCATCTGCGTCATGGGGTAGTGAGAGTGCTGCATGTTGAACTCGCGCGCCTTGAGTCGGAGAGATGCGATACTCGACCCGACGCCCACGCCGCCCACCCCGCCCACGCCGGGCGGTGCTGTGTACGTGGAGGCGGCGAAGGCGCAGCTGGACGACGTGTTGGGCGAGGACGACATGGGCGGCATGACGGGCGCGCTGTAGGGCGGAGACGCTACCGAACTGAAATGGACAACACGTCGGGTGTGAGCTGAATGAAAGCTTTGTCAAAAATTTCCGGATTGGATTCGTCTCTCCAGCGTGTGGACGAAAATTGGTGTCGGATGACCTGCTTGCCAGAAGTTGTTGGGGAAGGGAAACAAATCTTTTTGAGATTTTATCAAAAGCAGATGTAATGGAGGAGACAAGGGAAAGCGACAAAGACTCGCTGTGGACAAACTGCGCAGCGTGAGCCCAGAAATCACTGTTTCCCTGCGGTGTCGGAAATTAACAGGAAAAGCGACGCTTCCGTTCAGGAAATCCGTGGGTGAGAAGACAATGGGGCGGACGATTGCAAACACGCCGCGAAAACACCTTCCATCAACAGGTAAAACACACTTGACGTCGGGAAGGACAAAACAGTGCTGTTGTTCTTTCCACTTCAGCACCAGATTGGCTTCCTTTCGTGAGCGTGTTGGAAAACGTTCCTTTTCCTCGTCTAAACTTCTGATTGAGCGCTCAAGCCTTTGCGAGTACTCGTATGTGCTGTACCAGAACCAGGAGAGGCTGACCACCGAATCAGTTTCCACCCTCCTCATTCTGTGTCACAGGCACCAGGAGTCCCTTCTCCAGGTCCCCCTGGTCTCTGTCGTTGAGGCAACGCGCCTGCAGCTCACCTGTAGGGCGACGCGGCGGCGGGCCAGGTGAGGTACTCCGGGTTGATGGCGGTCGGACGCGGAGCGACCGGCTGCTCGATGATGGTCGGCGGCGACGACTCGATGGGCCGCGCCCCGTACAGAGAGTTGCGCTGCGCCAACACGTTGCGCTCGTTCCGCCGGAACTTGGCGCGCCGATTCTGGAACCAGACCTGAAAACAGCAAAACTGAGTTGTGGGATTTTTTTTCCAAAAAGGGGTGTGTGATTTTGACCACTGAATGAAATCATGTTGTGGCACCCTGCGCCCACTTCACTTTGCGTCGCAACCTGGGGTCACTGATGTTCAAAACGAACGTGAGTGAGCGAGAGCAAGTGAGTGTGTGAGTGGCGTCTGAGTAAGAAAGTGAACTGCAAACTCATGTGAGCAAGTGAGTGAGAGAGTGATTGACTGAGCATGTGTGTGATTGAGTGGTGTGTAAGGAAGTGAATGTGTGGGTGAGTGTCTGACTGAGCAAACAGGTGAACTACAATTCATGTGAATGAGTAAGTGAGTGAGTGAGTGAGTTAGTGAGTGAGTAAGAGTGATAGAGTGACAGAGTACTCAACTGTGCCCAAAAATGAAAGTTGCGTAAAATGGCACAAAAATCATTTTGGGGCACAGCTACCCCCCGGTAACTCAACCAAAAGTGACCACATACACCCAGACTGTGGTAACTACAACAAGCGCCCTCGGTCGGGAGGCCGAACCACGCGCTTGAAAACAAATCCACGACAGGCCTCCACGCACTGGGCCAATTTTGACCATTTCTTTAACTTTGCCGTTCGGTTGGAGGGTTGTTTTTTGTTTGTTTTTGGCTTGATGTATTTTTTTTCAGACGACACAAAAACTTCTTTTGGAATAGCTTTTCCCGAAGGTAACTGAGTGTGGAGACCTGTATCTGCTGGAGGCAGGGCGTGCTTGGAGGACGAAGCAGTCGCCTCGACTCACTCACCTGGACCCGCGCCTCGCTGAGGTTCACGCGCCGCGCCAGCTCCTCCCGCACGAACGCGTCTGGGTAGTGCGTGCGCTCGAAGACCCGCTCGAGCGCCGCGAGCTGTGTGCTCGTAAACGTCGTTCTGTTCCGCCTGGCTTTTCTCTTCGCTTTGCTATCCTTGTCATCTGGGCACTTCTCGTCATCTGCAAAACCCAAGTGCGACATTTTTCTCCTGACCTGAAGCACAAGTTTTCTCTCTATGTCCGAGTGGTGCGTGCGAACTGGTTTCTTTTTATCCACATGTTGAGGTGAGTCCAGTCGTCCAGATGAAAGTGAATAATGTTTCTCTTCCAAGACAGTTTTGTAAACGGAGCATTAGTTCCAGCACGAATTCAATTCACTCTGGCTAATGCACCGTTGAGTCATATTTACCCACAAACATGTTTCCAATAGCTGTAAATGGCTGCGGCGTAAAGTACAAATTGTGAGTTAACCGGCTTAACTGGCTTGAACAGTTCTGGATGGAATGAGCTCTTCCTCCGGATTCAGCTGGAGATCAGTGCGCCACGAGTCAGATTAATACGGCCTCCGAGCAATGACAAGTTGTCCACGGGGGAGGACTTTTAACAGCCTCTTAGTTCAACTAGACCCTCAGCCAAAGCGCAAGAGCAATTGCCTATTATACTTAATTAAAGCACTGATTATTCACTGATCTGTTGACTATACACCTGCCTTTTCATCTGGTTTGTATTACCGCTAATCGAATAAATATCCCCCAGTCTATCATCAGGCGTCTCGGCCACTCAGCAAGAACATTCGTTACTCGCAGGGAAAAAGAAATTTCTTGGCTTTGATTTGGCAATGAAATCGAGGCAGTGCACAGCTTTCAAAGAAGTGTAAAAAGAGCACGAGGCGTTTCAACCCTCCACCTGCCAGTATCAACTTTCATTGATTTTTGAGCGCCTGCAGTTTGCGAGTATTTAGAATCAGAACCCATTGAGAGCAACTTGCAGGCTGTGTTTGTCTGTTCTTGCTATTTAAGCTTCGACCTGCGAAAGGTGCAAAACAATGCTTCATCTTTCAATGACGTGAATGCCTGTCGAGTTCAGAAAAATAATTTACTATTCATTTCACATCAAAGTTTCAAATATCACCCTGATTTCCTCTCCTTCCAGGAAGTTCAATCTCAGCCTCAAGAAATCAATTTCTTCAACACGTCACCCATTTGATTGATTCAGATCTCGTTGGAGCAGAAATCCCAGAAGTCACGAAACTGAACGGGAAGAATCCAGTGGAAGGGAAGTTGTTCCAGTACTCGCACTCAAAGTTCTGAACTTCACCGAACCCACGTCAAAAATTCCTTGTCGATCGTCCCATTTTGCATAAGATTCATTTTCCTTTCAGCCAAAACCAGAGACCAACTCGGTTGCTTCAGCCGAACGCAGCACGTTGCTGATGAACAAAAGAAAGACTTGTGGCAGAGCCTCCTGAATCTTGTTTTGATCCGAAGTACACAACCCGATCATTTCATTTCGTCCTGAGCAAACGCAGCCCTGGACAGAAGAGTGACGTGGAAAAATTTTTACCCACGACTTAGGACCTCTGGGAGACTCGAAAAGACGAATTTGATCGGCAGAAGTAACAGTTGTTGTGACTTTCGGAGATGCTGGTAAAGTAGGTACCAAGAGCGATCAAAAAGACCATTCCTGCGTCAGTGGCAGAAGGGGTTAAGTGGTCTGACTCCGAAATTGAAGCTGACATGTCTCTTGTCTTCATCAAATTGCCAATTATAAAAACAAATAGAAGCTAGATTACACTTTAATGTCAGTCACTTTGTGGAACACTCACACTTTTTGCAAAGGGAGGAATGTGTTTTAAATGCTTCTGTCCGCACTGAGAAGAAACACGGAGAAGTTTGGCGACATAAAACGAAGCTGCGAAAGAATGTTCATCACGGCTTTGCTTTTAATTGCGAAACAATGCATCAGCAAATGCGTGCTGTCCTTCCAGTCGCTAAAGGATCAAAATAAACAATTTGCGTTAGAACGCCGATCAGTTACAAGTGTGTTTATTGACTTACAACATTTCTACAAGCTGCCAAATGGTGTTTGCAAGAGGTGGGCTGCAAAGAATTCCCCAGTTTTCATCGTGCGGAAGAGATGAAGATAAACATTTACTTGAACCCGCGACCCTCTCACATTTTGCTTCTGCTCAAGTAGAGATAGTTACAAACTTTGCGCTTCCATCTCGAAAGTGGGTGGCAGCTTGAGATTTTACTGCAATGAAAATGTTTCTTTTGCGACTCCGATTCAAACGGATGTTCGCTTTTTCTGGTCAATGATTCGTTGAGCTGCGGAAAATGCGCCCAGATTATCTCTGGATCCAAACCAGAACTCAGACGCGACAAAGCGAAGAATAAATCTACCGGAACGCTCAAATGATCACATCCAGTCATCGTTGCGAATGAGTACCAACTCTGACAAAGACATTGTACTCGCGAAACGGCTGGTACGAAACGTGTCTGCGGTTCCGAGATCGTTATATTTTTGACGGTTATCAATTGAAATCTCTTTGATCCCTGTTGAGAACAGCTGGAAAGCTGAGATGGGCCACGGCGCAGCAAAGTGCTCATTAGCAACAGCTCATTAAGCGAGCATCGCGCCCGTCTGTTTGGCCATTCGACACCGGGCCTGTTTCATGTTAAATATTTGTATTCAACAGCTTGTGAACTTTACCTGGCCTGCAGAGAAACAAACCTCCGAGTAATCGCGCAAACTAAGCGCCCACGAGGAGGTACTTGGTACTCGAACAGAGATTTCATCTCTCATCCAGTAAGTGGGTGCGTGCTGGGTACTTGTTTCCACGTCACCGGTAGAAATTCCTTCATCAACGCAAGACAGCCTCAATTATCTTTTTTACCAACAACGAAAACTCCAAACAGATTTGATTTCAAAGTAAATAGGGTTGTTTGACGGCAGCTTCAGGTCGACAGAAGGTGGGTTTCTGACCACATGTTCGCCCCAATCAGACGCGATCGTCTCGAGCGCTGACTCGGCTCCGACACTCGAGCCCCTCTCCTCAATATTATCTTCAAAGCTTTGGGCGACAATTTGCCCCCGGTGGCTTGTGTGGGATCGCTGACAGCTTTGTAACGCTGCAGACTCGCTGTAATTAGGGTTGTTCCGTGTGACTGGGCGACTGTCAGCATACTGGCGGCGAAGCCGTGCGTTTGTGGAGGAGAGTCCGTGTCTGCCCGCGCCCTTCCCAGACGAACAATCCCTCATTTCGTAACCTGTGTATCCGCGGTCAGACCACCATCACACATTCCTCCTAAAGCAAAAGTAACCCAGAGATAAGATAACGAAATTAGTTCAATTTTCTCTCTGATTGTTCAGATAGGAACATCTGCAAGTTGTCGTACGGTACGCCTCCCGAAAACCCCATTTTGTCTCGTATTTCAACCTGCAGAAAATAAACACAAAGAGCAAGGTGGCAAACCGCAACACAGCACAGAAGAATATTCGTTCATGTTTCGTTTGAATTCTAAACTTTTCGTCTTCAGGTTTGTGCGTCTACGATTTGGCTTCTCACTGCCGAGTTCCTGCACATGACAACTGACGGAGTGGGTGGACACGACACCCCGTGAGAGAGAGCGGTGTCGCCCTGTTGACATCTTCCGCCTGCGAAACAGCCTCCTAAGTGCCTCATCAATAACGTACCTATTATCAAGTGACCTTGGTTTCAAATGCGATACGTTCGACAGAGCACAGCTTCAGTCACGGTAATATGCCATCGCATATCAGATTTTGATAAGCCGAGTCTTTGTGTTGTCACATTAAAGTGACCAGACACAGCACGACTGCAGGTCGTAGATTGCGCTTTTGGGGACACTCTGCAGAAGGTTGCAGGTTGCGTGTCTCCACGGCCGCAGATAAACCGCTCCAACACTTCCTGTCCTGACACAGCCACATGCGAACTTTTATCAAGCACATGTTAGAACATTAGAGCGGTTGTGATAAGGCATGCGTGGGATATTAGGGAGGGGTCAGCAATTACGTGCAAAGAGAGCGTCCCCCACGGGAAGTGGGCGCCCCCGGGGAGCTGGTCCCCCTGCGGTCCCGAGATAAGCTAATGAGCGCGTTTATTCAAAGAAAATTACAAAATCCGAATTCAAACGATCTTCACCAGGAAATTACGAAGGTGTTTCGATTTCACACACTGAAATGCAATTTTTTGAGTTCAACCAAAAATCCAATTTCCTTGACGAAAAATAGGTAGGTTGAGATCAACGAGCCAATTGTCAGCACACCACCACTGTTCCTCTGTTTTCACTGCAACGACATTTGTATGAATGTCGAACGCATCTTGCAGTCCTCCATCGGAAACATTTTCACCATCGTCGTAACCCGCGAAAAGCTCAAACGACCTGAAGCTGTCGGCAGATGTTTCATGTCCTTGAAACTTGAGCGGGCGTGTCCAATCCACCTCCCTTCCACTGGGCGTCAAATTTGAAATATTTGCCTTCTACGGGGTGGACATTTTTGAAAGCAGCAGAACATTTGCTGTTGACTGGTTTGGACGAACCAGATGTCAAGTTTTCCTTGGCCTTGGCACCTGATATCTCTGAGCTGTCAGCAACAAGATTATGAACCAATAAACAGACTGATATTTCGTCTCAAACTGTCACCAGTAAATTGATTTGTTGCTCTATCAGTAATAACTGGAGAATTTGAAGGCTGTATCTCTGTCACGATCTGCTCCATTCCAGACTAAGGAAGCAGCAAAACCTTGTCCAGCGTTGTTTCCCAGTAATTTCCACCCTGGAACAACAGCTTCGGTGCCGGAAAAATTCATCTTGACGCGAGAATTTCCACGAAGCTAATCCAGGTCTCGATGAACTGACCGAAAACAACGCAAAAAGCTTTTCGCTGAACAGTGTATGAAACGAGAGGCTACGAGGTTGTATTCAACGGCGATGAGACTCTTCATGATTGAGGCTTCTCCGGTCGATCTTTTCGGACTTAAAATGTTACATAATTGTGCCTGGTCATGCGATCGAAGACTACAGGATGGCCTGCACCCTGAGCATTTTTGTGAGGACAAATCGATCCTCTCAGACTTCAGTTTTGAATTGGACAAATGCAAAAGATGTCCGGAAAGGATCAAGTGCCGAAAGCTCAGACTTTCTCCAACATTTCAATGCGAGTTCTACCATGCCTGGCACAGAGGATATGTGTATGGTTTTCCATGAAGTGTGGTGATCCTCCTGCCATCACCTTGAGGAAAATCCAGATGTGTTTCAAGCAGCTGTCCTATTCCAAAGCAA